>Ga0105251_10000219_pt1 | contig 58096 bp, 45 predicted proteins | sample KBSS64metaG_FD_80424 | JGI IMG/M metagenome (GOLD analysis project Ga0105251, IMG submission 80424) | Switchgrass rhizosphere microbial communities from Kellogg Biological Station, Michigan, USA - KBS S6-4 metaG | ecosystem: Host-associated > Plants > Roots > Rhizosphere > Soil | place...
CTGGCGAAGCAACCGCGCGCGCTACGAGGCCGATCTGGACAGCCCGCAGTACGCGAATATTCGCTTCGTGCGCATTACCCGACGGGACCAGGTGCAAAAACTCCTCGCTGCATTGAAGGCGCGCTGATCGCCATCCCCGTCGCGACAAGCGAAGAGGACATGTTCCCGGACGGAATGCGGTCGGAACCGACGTCCCTCCCGCACGATGCATCCTGCTCCCGCCGCCTGGCGGTCTTGCGGGGGCGGCCTGGGCCATCAGTCGCGGCGAAACGCAGCAGCGCCCGCCGCACATCGCCGCCGCTGCCGAGTGCGCGACGCCGTCCCGGCACCGCTTCACAAGGTAGGAGGTAGCGATTGCGACGCGGTGCCCGGCGCCGCGTCGCGCAGCTTGAGACCGCCAGCCACTATGCTGGCGCATTCTGTCAGCGGGCAAGAACGAGATGGCGAAGGCGAAGACGGCCTATGTTTGCGGCGAATGCGGCGCCGAATACAACAAATGGCAGGGCCAGTGCACCGAATGCGGGGCATGGAATTCGCTGAGCGAGATCGTGCTGGAAAGCGCGACGGCGGCCAAGGCGCCGGCCGCGGCGCGGCGCAGCGGCTGGGCCGGCAAGGCCGAGGCGCCGAAGATCACCGCGCTCAAGGACGTGGAGCATCGCGACCAGGCGCGCGTGTCCACCGGCATCGGCGAGTTCGACCGGGTGCTCGGCGGCGGCCTGGTCGAGGGCGCGGTGGTGCTGATCGGCGGCGATCCGGGTATCGGCAAGTCGACCCTGCTGCTGCAGGCGCTGGCGAAGATGGCCGGCACCCTGCCGGTGCTCTACGTGACCGGCGAGGAATCGCTGGCCCAGGTCGCCGGGCGCGCGGTGCGCCTGGACCTGCCGCTGGACGGCCTCAACGCGCTGGCCGAGACCGGCATCGAACACATCCTGCAGCACGCCAGCGCGGCGCGGCCCAAGCTGATCGTCGCCGACTCGGTGCAGACGCTGTGGACCGAGGCGCTGACCGCCGCGCCCGGCTCGGTGAGCCAGGTGCGCGAGAGCGCGGCGCGGCTGGTGCGCTACGCCAAGGAAACCGGCACCGCGGTGTTCCTGGTCGGCCACGTCACCAAGGAAGGCGGCATCGCCGGCCCGCGCGTGCTCGAGCACATGGTCGATGCGGTGCTGTATTTCGAGGGCGAGAGCGGCAGCCGCTTCCGCCTGTTGCGCGCGTTCAAGAACCGCTTCGGCGCGGTCAACGAACTGGGCGTGTTCGCGATGGGCGAGAAGGGGCTGAAGGAAGTCTCCAACCCCTCGGCGATCTTCCTGTCCGGCGGCAGCGCGCACCAGCCCGGCAGTTGCGTGATGGTCACCCGCGAGGGCACGCGGCCGCTGATGGTGGAAGTCCAGGCGCTGGTGGATGCCTCGCCGCTGTCCAATCCGCGGCGGGTGGCGGTGGGCCTGGAGCAGAACCGGCTGGCGATGCTGCTGGCGGTGCTGCACCGCCATGGCGGCATCGTGGTCGGCGACCAGGACGTGTTCGTCAATGTGGTCGGCGGCATCCGTGTGCAGGAGACCGCCGCCGACCTGCCGGTACTGCTGGCGGTGCTGTCCTCGCTGCGTGACCGGCCGCTGGCGGAGAAGACCATCGCCTTCGGCGAGGTCGGCCTGTCCGGCGAGATCCGCCCGGTGCCCAATGGCGAGGACCGGTTGCGCGAGGCCGCCACGCACGGCTTCAAGCGCGCCATCGTGCCCAAGGCCAATGCGCCCAAGACCGGCACGGTCAAGGGCATGGAGGTGATCGCGGTGGAGCGCTTGTCGCAGGCGCTGGAGGCGGCCAGCGCCTAGGGAGTGGTGACACGCCCTAGTGGCGGGCGCTCCGAGGTCGCGCTGCCGATGCTACATTGGCGTCGCCACCCCGCCGAGTGGGGCAGGGGGACGAAAGAAGGAGGCAGGATGGAATGGATGCTGCTGCCGTTCAAACGCTACGCGGAGTTCTCCGGGCGTTCGCGGCGCAAGGAATACTGGATGTTCATGCTGTTGCACATCCTGGTGCTGGCCGTGCTGTTCGCCGTGGTGTTCGTCGGCGATCGAAGCGGCATCGAGCTGCTGTCGTTTGGTGCGATCTGCCTGATGTGGCTGTATCTGCTCGCGGTGTTGGTGCCCTCGCTCGCGCTGCAGGTCCGCCGCTTCCACGATCAGAGCAGGTCCGGCTTTCACGTGTTGCTTGGCTTGATCCCGTACATCGGCTCCGTAGTCGTGCTGATCTTCATGTGCGTGGACGGCGTCGAGGGCCGCAATCGCTACGGCCCGGATCCTAAGCCACGCTGAGGTGCGACCGGCCTCTGCGGGAGCCGGCATGCGATCCGCTCGTCGCTGGAAGCATGGCCGGCGCTAGACGTGCGGTTTACCGCCTGCGCAGAGCGCCAGGCGGCGGTCCCAGGCTGGCCGGCGGCAACTGCGGCGGTGCGCGGGACGACGGTGCGATCAGTGCGGCGATGCGCGTAACGCGTTATCGTGTCGCGACGGCAGCGCAAGGCTGCCGTCGCCCCGCGGCCGGAGGCATTGCGCCGACGAAACGCTGGAACCTATTTTCTAAAGGACTGGAACATGCAAAACATCATGCGCTCGCTGTTGCGGATGGGCCTGTACGCCCTGCTGTGCGTCGCCTCCGTCGCTTCCGCCGCCGAGAAGGTCGAGGATTACCTGGGTGTCCCCGGACCGTTGCAGGTGGCGGGGGAGACGTATCGCCTGGCCTGGAGCAGCCATCCACAGCCGAACTTCTACAAGCACGAGTATGTGCCGCGAGGCCAGGACGTCGAGCATTTCCAGTCGATGCTGATGCTGGACCTGCTGGGCGCCGATGCGGCCACCCCGGAGGATATGTTGCGCAACAAGGTCGCCGAGCTCGAGAAGCGCAAGGCGACCGATCCGGTGACGAACTACCAGGCCCTGCTGAGCGACTCCAAGGACCAGGCCGTGCTCGACTTCGTGGTGTCGGCGCCCGATGCCGAGGGCAACATCATCGTCGAATGGAACGTGTACCGCTACGTGCGCAGCCCGGCCGGCAGCGGCGTGCTGATGATGGGCCTGAGTCGCCGCGCCTACGGCGATGCCGATGCCCGGGCGTTCTTCGCCCAGCTCAAGACGGCGCGGACGCGCGACATCGAGGCGTTTGCGAAGATGCCGGTGCCCGCGCTGCGGCTGCAGGCCGAGTCGCCCTGAGCGGCGGCTGCGCGTCGGCCTGGCGCAGGTGTCACCTGTGCGCGGCCACACACGCACCGCATCGGCCTGGTGGACGGCGCCCGTCTGGTGACGGGCGCCGTGCCGCTTGTGCGGGAACGCCGGACGCGCGTCAGTCCTTCCGGTACACCACGCCGAGCTTGTCGATCTCGTCGCCGTCGCGGCCGGTGAAGCCGGCGATGTGCCAGCCGCTGGGCGCGGTGAGCGTGTAGGTTTCGCTGGTCGGCGTGCCGGCGCTGAGGCTGCGGCCCTGATTGGTGCGCAGACTCAGCGAGAACAGTCGGGTGCGGCCGTTGTACTGCCCCACGCTCAGCGTGGCCGAGGTCAGCCGCTCGTTGGCGCCCAGGCGCAGCGTGACCGCATCGCCGCCGCTGCCGCCGTGGGCCAGGGTGCTGCCGTTGTCCAGGCCCAGCGCGATGCCGTCCAGGCGCGCCGCGCCACGCAGGCTCACGCTGGCGATGGTGCGCTGCTCGGCGCCCTTGGCGATGTCGTTGAACGGGGTGCCGTGCGGGCCGCCGAACTGGTCGCTGGTGCGCACGTTCGTGCCGACCGCCCAACCGAACTGCGCGGCCAGCGGGTAGTGGTCGGACAGTGGCTTGCCGTCGCTGTCGTAGAAGCGGCCGTCGTCGAGCTGGTAGCGGTTGGCGACCAGGGTCAGTTGCGGCGCGTCGCGGTACAGGATCTTGTCCACCACTTCGCAGGCATTGGTCGGCGGGGTGCCGCACAGCAGCGGCGCGGCCCCGGCGGCAGGCGCGCTGCCCTTGACCAGTTCCACCCACGGATCGGTCAGGCCGTTGCCGGCGATCAGCTCGCGGATATTGTCGTCGGCGCGGGTGTAGCGGGTGTTGGAGTCCATCATCACCAGCACCGCGTTGCCGGCCGACCAGGTCTGGATGAACTGCGAGAGCTGGCTGATGTTGGCGCGCCGCGCGGCCAGGTCGCCGCTCTCGGTGCCGGCGTTGGGGTGCGCGTTGTACACGTCCAGCAGCACGCCGTCGTCCAGGCGCACGCGCATGTAGCTGAAGCCCTTGGGGGTGAGGCAGTCGGTGCCGTTGCACTTGTCCCACTTGATGCGGGTGAAGTCGTCGAAGCGGTAGTTGCTCAGCGTGTTGAGGCCGTCGCCGATCGCCGCGCCGCCGCTGGTGGGCGTGCGGTAGGGGTGCGTGTCGCCCGCGTACAAGGTGGCGTGATAGTTGAAATCCTCCTGCACGTTGATCAGGCCGTAGGGCGCCAGTTTCGGTGCGATCTGGGCGGTGTTGGCGGCCGGGTTGCTGCTGGAAATGCCTTGCGGCAGGCCGGCGACGTTGTAGGTGAGGACGTCGAGCACGCCGACGTCCGATTGCGCGTGGACCACGCCGGCGCAGGCCAGGCTCAATCCGATGCCGTAGCTCACGAGGGTGCGTAGATGCTGGATCATGAATCGCCTCTTGCGGGTTGGGAGGAACAGCGGGTGGCGCGAGCGCCAGGGGCGGTGCTGGAAAGCACCGATGCCGCCGCGCGACCGACCGGGGCCGGCGCACGTGGCGTCATGGGGTCAGGAATCGCGGATCGATCGCGGCCTCTATCGCGGCGGCGAATGCCGGCAGCGGGCAGTCGTAGGCGGCGTCGGCGCGGCTGCACTGCGGGATGAACACCGCCGACGCCAACGGCGGCGCCTGCAACGTCAGCGGGTGGCGTTCGCGCAGCTGCGCCAGGCTCTGCGCGGTGTAGCGCAGGCGGATCACGCGCTCGCCGTCGGCGCGGCGCCAGCGCTCGAACACCAGCGCGCCGCCGGGTACGGTCTGGTCGGGCTGGTAGCCGGGCAACTGCCAGTGCAGGTCGAGCATGCCGGCCAGCAGGGTCAAGGTGCCGTCGTGGCCGGACAGCACCACCAGCCGCGCCGCGCCGCCGATCGGGTCGGCGTGCGTGGCCTGGCCGCTGCCGTCCAGCAGCGTCGCCAGCAACCGCGCCGCCAGCGGCGAGGCGGCCATGCGCGCCACCGCCGGCGCACGCAGGCGCAGCGCGAACTCGGCCTGGTGCGGGGCGAAGGCGCGCAACAGGCTGGCCTCGTCCAGGCCTTGCCAGCCCAGCGCCGCGAAGTCCTGGCCGTCGGCCCAGCCCATCAGCAGGCTTTCGCTGATGCCCGAGGCCCTGGCGGCCGGGCCTTCGATGCCGGGAATCCCGTCTTCGGCATCGCCCACGCGCACGGGTACCGCGTCCAGGCGTTGCCTGTCGGCACCTGCGTCGGCCGGGCACGGCCGCTGTGCGCACTGCAGCAGCAACTGCTGCAATGTGTCGATCGCATCGCGTTGTGCCGCATTCCAGGCCACGGCGTCGCCGCCGATACGGCCGGCGATGGCGGCGCGCATCAGCGCGATCGCCGCAGGCGTGCGCAAGGCCGGCGCGCCGTCGAATAGCGGATCGGAGGTGCCATCGGCAACGCTGTGCACCACGTTCGCGCAACCGGGCGTCAAGCTGCTGGCCAGGGCCTGCGCCGAGGCGATGGTGCGTTGGGTCCGGTTGGCCCAGTAGTAGGCGCTGGCGCATGCGTCGCCGGCGAACAGCCCCTGCGGCGCGTACAGCGCGCGGTAGTAGGCGCCGAACAACTGCTCCAACTGCGCGCCATGTGCGGTGAGATGCCCGGCCGGCACGTCGAAGCGCGGCCACGGGCGCGCCGAATAGCGGCCCAGCTGTTCCGGGCTGGACATCGCCGAACGCACGCCGTGGCGTTTGAGGATCAGCACTTTTTCCAGGGTGTCCTGCGGTGCCGCGACCGCGGCGCGCGCCGCTGCGCATGGCAGCAGGGCGACGAAGAGAAGTGCAGCGGCGAGGCGAGCAATCGACGGCATTGGCATGGTCCGGAAGCGGCGGTGCGGAAGCGCCAAGCGCGACAGGCCGCTGGCTGCGGCACCGCTGGAGAAGGAAGATTCGGCGACAGCGCCGGGTGGGCGCCGTCGCCGTCGCGGGCGGTGCCGCACGGTGGCGGCGACCGCGCCGGCGCGGCTCAGAAGCGCGCGCGCAGGCCGACCGACCAGGTGCGGCCGTAGTCGGTATAGCCGCCGAACAGGTGGTCGCCGACGTACTGGCGCTGCACTTCGCCGGTGAGGTTGATCGCGTTGACGAACACCGACAGGGTGTCGTTGACCTTCCAGGCCACGTTCGCGTCCAGGCTGCCGAACCTGTCGCTGTTGAGCGTGGCGACGTTGGCGGTGCCGACCGCGTTGAGGATGTCGTCGCTCCAGCTGTAGCTGACCCGCGCCATCAGCGGTCCCTTCTCGTAGAACAGCACCGCGTTGTAGGTGTTCTTGGCCACGCCTTCCAGGCTGTCGGTGAAGGTGCCGGTGCCGTTGCGGTAGGTGGCCTCGCTGTCGGTCCAGGTGTAGTTGAGCTGCATGCCCAGCCCGTCCAGCGGCGCCGGCAGGCCGGCGAAGACCTGCTGGTAGGCCAGCTCCGCGCCCTTGACCTTGGCCTCGCTGCCGTTGGTCTTGGACGACAGCAGATAGGTCTGGCCCTGGTAGGTCAGGTTCGACATCTGGGTCTGGATGAAGCTGGAGATGTCCTTGTAGAACACGCCACCGGTCAGCGCCGAGGTCCCGTCGATGTACCACTCGAAGGTCAGGTCGTACTGCCAGGCCTCGAACGGCTTGAGCGCGGGATTGCCGCCGCTGGCGGTGAGGATCTCGCCGCTGGAGTTGAAGGTGAGCTTGGACGACAGGTCGGTGAGGTCGGGGCGGGTGATGACCTTGGCCGCGGACGTGCGCAGCACCATGTCCTCGCGCACGTCCCAGGCGGCGTTGAACGAGGGCAGTACGTTGTTGTAGCTGCGCTCGAAATGCACCGGCTGCGCGCCGCCGTCGACGTCGGCGTGGCCGTCGGTGGTCTGCTCGGTGCGCACCAGGCGCACGCCGAGATTGCCGCGCAGGTCGCGCCCGGCCAGCGCGCCGCCGAAATCGGCCAGTGCATAGGCCGAGCTGATCTTCTCCTTCACCTCGTAGGAGTTCTGCAGGTCGGCGCTGTTGGGCGTGCCGACCAGGTCCGCGGCGGTTGGCCAGTTGCCGAAGAAGGTCGATTCGACCGGCGCCAGCCAGTGCCGCGGCAGGGTGCCGTTGGCGTCGGCGAGCATGTCGTCCACCGGCAGCGCGGTGAAGTTGCCCGCGGGGAAGCGCACGCCGGCGATGCTGTTGAGCAGCAGGTCGGCGCGGTCGTAGCGGCGCGAGCGCTCGCGGTATTTGGCGCCGACCTTGAGGTCGCGGAAGAAATCGCCGTCGAGCGCGCGCTTGGCGTCGAACTGCAGCGCGTCTTCCTTGTCGCGCGCATCGATCTCGCGCCATTCCAGGCGGCGCCCGGCCACGGTCGCCGGGTTGTTCGGATCGAAGCCGTTGCTGAAGGTCCAGTTCGGCACGTTGTCGCCATCGGCCTGCGGCATGTCCACGTGCATCGACAGATTCGTGCCGCTGCGCAGGCGGGTACGCCGGATCGGATCCGAATCGTAGCTGTGCGCCTGCGAGTGGAACGCCACCGCGCCCAGGGTCCAGCGATCGCCGTTCCAGGTGCTGGACAGGCGCGCGCTGCGATTGTCGTCGGTGATGCCGGAGGTCTCGCGCGAAATCTGCACCTGGCCGTTGCGGTAGTCGAAGCCGGTGATGCCGCCGTGCTCGACGCGGATGTTGCTCATCTTGGCCAGGCTGTCGAAGCCCACGCCCAGGCTGTATTCGTCGTAGTGCACGGTCTGCTTGGCGTAGAGCAGGTCGAGGTTGGTCTCCCATGCCGCGCTCGGTTTCCATTGCAGCGAGGCGGCCACGCCGGTGCGCTCGCGTTGCTCCAGTTCCAGCGTCGGGCGCAGGCCGGTCGGCGCGTAATAGGCGCCGGGCGCGCCCGGCACGCCGTTGGGGTAGTAGTCCCAGCTCACTTCGTTGACCCGGTCCTGGCGCAGGCTGCGCTGCGCGTAGGCGCCGGACAGCAGCAGGCCGAACGTCCCATCGGCATTGACCCAGTTGAACAGGCCGGACACGCGCGGATCGTTGGCGTGGGTGCGCTGCGCCTGACTCGACTCCAGCGACACATTGGTCAGGGTCTTGCCCAGTTCCAGCGGACGGAAGGTACGCACGTTGACGATGCCGCCGATCGCGCCTTCGTCCAGGTCGGCGGTGGGGCTCTTGATCACGTCCAGGCCGGCGACCAGCTCCGCCGGCAGCGTGTCGTAGCGGAACTGGCGGCCGGTCTGCCCGGAGGTGCGCACGTTCTCGTTGACCGCCATGGTCTGGCCGTTGAGCGTGGTCACCTGGAAATTCGGGCCGAGGCCGCGCACGCGCACGTACACGCCTTCGCCGCGGTCGCGCACGATCGATACGCCGGGCACGCGCTGCAGCGCTTCGGCCACGTTCTGCGCCGGCAGCTTGCCGATGTCCTCGGCGGCGATCACGTCGACCACGCTGTCGGCGTAGCGCTTCTCGCGCAGCGCGGCACTGAGGCTGCCGGCGTAGCTGCCGAGCACCTGGATGCTGTCCAGTTCCTTCACCGGTGCGTCGGCCGTGGGCGCGGCGGCGGGCATCGCGGCGGAACTTGCGGCCGGGACCGCCTGCGCGGCGTCGCTCGCCGCACTCGCCGCTTCGATCGTCACCGTGGTCGGATTGAGATAGCGGTAGCGCAGGCCGGTGCCGTCGAGCAGTTGTCGCAGCGCCTCCTCCGGCGCCGCGCCGGCGCGGGTACCGCGGGTCTGCGGATTGCCGGCCACGCTCGCGGCGTAGACGAATTGCAGTCCGGTCTGCCGCGACAAGGTGTTGAGCGCGCGCGCCAACGGTTGCGCGGGAATCGCATCGACCGCGACGGGCGTGGTCTGGGCGCCGGCGGTGCCGGCATGCAGGGCGAGGGCGATGGAGAGGAACAGGGTGCGGCGCATCGTCGTTGTCCAGTGGGAGCGAAAGGTGGGAACGCAGCGCCGCCGCGAAGGGCGCACTGCTGCGTTGTGCCTGGACTACGAGGATCGACAGCGGCAATCGGGCACCGCTTTTCGATGAATTTTCTGTGACACGTGGGGTGAGGGCGGCCGGATGTTGTTCGCTGCGGGCCACATCCCTCGATCGGCAGGCGCAGTGCGACGCGCGCTGGCATACCGCATGGCGTGGTCGGCAACGGGATTGGCATCTGCGCAAATGCAGCATGCGCATGCCGTGCGAGCGGGAGCGCCGCGTACGGCGACCGGCTGTACCGCTACTGCTTGCTCGGCGTCGGTGCCGTGCGGCTGCCGACGCGGATCGTGTCGCCGCTGGCGCTGACCCGCAGCGTCGGCTGGTCGGCAAGGAACGCGCGCAGCGATGCGATGTCGTCGCCACGCAGGTTGCCGGTCAGGCGCATCGCGCCGGCCGTGGCATCGTCGATCAGCAGGTGGGTGCGGTTGAGCCGGTTGAAATCCTCGGCCACGTTGGCCAGCGGCTCGTCGCGGAACACGATGCGGCGTTGCCACCAGGCATGCATGGCGGCGACGTCTTCGCTGGCCAGTTCGATCCGGCCGGTGGCGGTGTCGATGCGCGCGCGCTGCCCGGCGCCCAGGTCGGCCAGCATCGGCTGCGCCGGGCGATCGGCGCGCCAGACGTGCACGCGGCCCTCGGCCACCTCGATGCGCGCCTGCTGTCGGTACAGGGCGATATCGAAAGTGGTGCCGATATCCTCGACCCGCAGCGCGCCTGCCACGACCTGCAGCGGGCGCCGATCCGGCGCGACGACGAAGCTGGCCTGGCCCTTCAGCAACTGCACATGCCGGCTCCATGGCGTCATGGTCGCGCGCACGCTGCTTTGCGCGTTGAGGTGCACGGTGCTGCGATCGGCCAGCCGCACGCTGCGCTGCTCGGCGTGCGCGGTGCTATAGGTTTCGGTGCGCGGCCACGCCCATCCCGCCAGCACCGCCGCGCCGCACACTGCCGCGGCCAGGCCCAGGCCCCAGCTGCGCACGCGCGCACGGCGGCCGCCTGCGCCGTGTGACGGCCGCGCGGCCGGCGGCGCTGTGCGCGGCGGCAACGGCAACGCGATCACGTTGCGCGGCCCGGCGTCGGCATCGGCGTGGCGGTCGGCGTCGAGCAGCGCGTCCACGTCCAGGTCCATGCCGCGCAGCGCCGCGCCCAGTTCGCCGGCCACGCGCAGCACCGCCATGTATTCGCGCAGGTGCAGCGGCGAGGCGGTCAGCCAGTCCATCAGCTGCGCCTGCTGGGTCGCGTCCAGCGCCTGCATGCGCTGCAGCGCATGCCAGTGCGCGGCCTCGGCGGTGGGGTTGCGGGTCGGGAAGGCGGTATCGCTCACCAACTGTCTCCGCTCTCGGCCAGCGCCCGCCGGCACGCCGACAGCCCACGCACGACATGCTTCTTGACCATGTGCGCGGACACGCCCATGCGTTCGGCGATCTGCTTGTAGCTCAGGCCGTCGCGGTACTGCATCACCAGCACCGCGCGGGTGCGGTCGGGCAGGGCGGCCAGCAACGCCTGCAGGCGCTGTTGCCGCTGCTGCCGCTGTGCCGTGTCTTCCACGTCGTCCCCCGCGGCCAGCAATTGCGAAAACTGCTCCATCTCGTCGATGCGCAGCGGCGCCTGCTTGCGCCGCGCGGCCTGTTCACGCGCCAGGTTCAGCGCCACGGTGTACAGGTAGGCCTCGGGATTGGCGATCGCCTCGCCCTGCTGCTGGTGCGCGCGCAGCAGGCGCAGGTAGGTCTCCTGCACCATGTCCTCGGCGTCCTCGTTGGCGCCGCGGCGCACGAAGAAGCCGCGCAGCACCGGACCATGTTCCGCGAACATGCGCGCCCACGCGCGCTTGGGATGTGCCGCCACCGACCTGCCTTGCCCCTTGGATGCGGCGCAGGCTAGAGGCGGTAGATGACGTTTCGGTGACGCGGCAGGTGGTCCGGTCTGTGGAGAGCGCAGTGCATGAACCCGCTTGCCTGCGGCCACGACCGCGTTGCACGCCCCTCTGTAGGAGCGGCTTCAGCCGCGACAGGTGTTACTGACAGATCCTGTCGCGGCTGAAGCCGCTCCTACAGCGGCGCGTCCGGCAGCGCCTCGCTAATGCGAATCGCGCGCCACGTCGGCGCCGCTGCTGCCGACCAGGAAATCCAGGTCCGCGCCCAGATGCGCCTGCTGCACGTGCTCCACGTACAGCTTGCTCCAGCCGCGCAGCGGCGTCGGCAGCGGGGTCCACTCGCTGCGCCGGCGCAGCAGTTCCTCGTCGCTGACCTCAAGGTGCAGCGAGCGCCCAGGCACGTCCAGTTCGATGATGTCGCCGTCGCGCACCAGCGCCAGGGTGCCGCCGGTGGCGGCCTCCGGCGAGGCGTGCAGGACCACGGTGCCGTAGGCGGTGCCGCTCATGCGCGCGTCGGAGATGCGCACCATGTCGGTGACGCCGGCGCGCAGCAGCTTCGGCGGCAGCGGCATGTTGCCGACCTCGGCCATGCCCGGGTAGCCGCGCGGGCCGCAGTTCTTCAGCACCATGATGCAGTCGGCGTCGATGTCCAGCGCCTCGTCGTCGATGCGCGCCTTCATGTCCTCGATGCTCTCGAACACCACCGCGCGGCCGCGGTGCCGCAGCAGGTGCGGCGAGGCCGCGGACGGCTTGATCACCGCGCCGTCCGGGGCCAGGTTGCCGCGCAGCACGGCGATGCCGGCCTGCTCGCGGAACGGCGTGTCCAGCGCATGGATCACCTCGCGGTTCCAGCACGGCGCGTCGGCCACGTTCTCGCCGAGGGTGCGGCCGTTGACGGTGAGCGCGTCCAGGTCCAGCTCGGCGCCGAGTTCGCGCATCACCGCCGGCAATCCGCCGGCGTAGTAGAAGTCTTCCATCAGGTACTGGCCGGACGGTTTCAGATTGACCAGGCACGGCAACCGCGAGCCCAACTGGTCCCAATCGTCCAGGCTCAGCGGCACGCCCAGGCGCCCGGCGATGGCCAGCAGGTGGATCACCGCATTGGTGGAGCCGCCGATCGCCGCGTTGACCTTGATCGCGTTGGCGAACGCGGAGCGGGTCAGCACCTGCGACATGCGCAGGTCTTCCTCGACCATCTGCACGATGCGCCGGCCGCTGAGCCGCGCCAGCCGCGCGCGGCGCGCATCGACCGCGGGAATCGCCGCGTTCTCCGGCAGCGAGATGCCCAGCGCTTCGACCATGCTGGCCATGGTCGAGGCGGTGCCCATGGTCATGCAGCTGCCCTTGGAGCGCTGCATGCAGGCCTCGGCCTCGACGAATTCCTCCTGCGCCAGGGTGCCGGCGCGGACCATCTCCGACATCTGGATCACGCCGGTGCCCGAACCCAGCGGCTGTCCGCGCCAGTTGCCCGACAGCGACGGGCCGCCGGACAGGCCGATGGTCGGCAGGTCCACGCTGGCCGCGCCCATCAGCAGCGACGGGGTGGTCTTGTCGCAGCCCATCAGCAGCACCACGCCGTCCAGCGGATTGGCGCGGATCGATTCCTCCACGTCCATGCTGGCCAGATTGCGGAACAGCATCGCGGTGGGCAGCATCTGCGTCTCGCCCAGCGACATCACCGGGAATTCCAGCGGGAAGCCGCCGGCCTCGTAGACGCCGCGTTTGACGTGTTCGGCCAACTCGCGCAGGTGACCGTTGCACGGGGTCAGCTCCGACCAGGTGTTGCAGATGCCGATCACCGGGCGCCCGTCGAACATGTCGTGCGGGTGGCCCGCGCTCTTGAGCCAGCTGCGGTAGTAGAAACCCTGCTTGCCTTCGCGACCGAACCACGCCTGGCTGCGGCGGACCGGTTTGGTGGGTGAGCCCATGCTGGCGGAATCCTCGCGTCGTGATCGGTCCGGATCGGAGGCCTGAGCGGCGCGCGCCGGGTGCTTTACGTCGGCGATGCTAGCGGGCATATTGATACATGAAAAATAACAAATATCTGCATTATGATATTTGTTTTCGTATATCAAAATCCTATCCACCTAGAGCGAAACGGCATGGACAACACGGCAAGCGCGGCGTCTCCCGGCACCGGCAACGCAACCTACGGCAGCCTGCACGGGCGCCGCGTCTTCATCACCGGCGGCGGGTCGGGCATCGGCGCGGCGCTGGTCGAGGCGTTCGCCAGGCAGGGCGCGCAGGTCGCCTTCGTCGACGTGGCCGCCGAGGCCAGCGCGGCGCTGGCCGAGCGGCTGGCCGCGGCCGGCCTGGCCAGGCCGTGGTGGCGCCGTTGCGACGTCACCGACGTGGCCGCGCTGCAGGCGGCGCTGGGCGAGGCCGCCGCCGAACTGGGCGATTTCCATGTGCTGCTCAACAACGTCGGCAGCGACGACCGGCATGCGCTGGATGCGGTGACCCCGGAGTACTGGGAGCGCTGTGTGGCGATCAACCAGCGCGCCGCGTTCTTTGCGATCCAGGCGGTGGTGCCGGGCATGAAGCGGCTCGGTGGCGGGTCGATCGTCAACCTCGGCTCCACCGGCTGGCAGACCAAGACCGGCGGCTATCCGGTCTACGCCACCGCCAAGTCGTCGGTGAACGGACTGACCCGCGGCCTGGCGCGCGAACTGGGCGCGGCGCGGATCCGGGTCAACGTGCTGACCCCGGGCTGGGTGATGACCGAACGCCAGGTCACGCTGTGGCTGGACGAGGCCGGCGAGCGCGAACTGGCGCGCAACCAGTGCCTGCCGGACAAGGTGATGCCCGAGGACATCGCGCGCATGGCGCTGTTCCTGGCCTCGGACGAGTCGCGCGCGATCACTGCGCAGGAGTTCGTGGTGGATGGGGGTTGGACCTGAGCGGCGGATGCGCCGTCGATGGGCAGGAGGGGCTTCGGCCCAGGCCGATCACTGAAACGATCGCGATTCCAGGCTTCGCGCGTCGCGACTGAAAGGCACCTCGAATAACCCCCAAAGCTTGTCGATGCTCTTGCGAGTCGCCGATGCGCCCAGCCTGCAGGTTCCGGCATCGAGGCATTCGGGATGTGCTTATGTGGCAAAGGCCGAATGGCGATGGGACTCGGTGGCGTTGCGGCCGCGTTTCCTGTGGATGCCTTGGCGCCATGGCCACTTCGTCCTCCTGTCGCGGCTGAAGCCGCTCCTACAGCGGCGCGCGGTGCCCCTGTAGGAGCGGCTTCAGCCGCAACAGGAAAACGACACGCCAGCGACACGCGCAGCGTGCAGCTTCCGGACTGACGTTATTAGAGGTGCCCTGAAGTCGCTCCACGGGGACTCGCGGTTGGTCGGCTGGGTGCACTGTGGGAGGGGCTTCGGCCCCGACGCTTTGGCGGCGCGTATGCACCGCGGCTTCGTCCGGTCGCGGCTGAAGCCGCTCCTACAGTGACCTGCGGCGAATGGGCTGGGTGCACTGTGGGAGGGGCTTCAGCCCCGACGCCTTGGCGGCGTCTATGCTCCGCCGCTTCGTTCGGTCGCGGCTGAAGCCGCTCCTACAGGGGCGCGCGGTTGCCGGATGGGGGCACTGTAGGAGGGGCTTCAGCCCCGACCTCATCCTTCGGCCGGCGCATCCGCCGGCGCCAGCGCGTCCTCCGCGGGCGCGACGTAGCCGTACACCGGCCCGGCCGCGGCCTGCAGCGCCTGCAGCATGATCCGCGCGCCCGGCGACAGCAGCCAGTCGGTGCGGGTGATGATGCCGAAGGCGTCCATCCGGCACGACAGTTCCACCGGCACGATCGCCACGCTGCCGTGGTCGGCGAAATGCCGGGCCACGTCCACCGGCACCACCGCCAGGTAGTCGCCCTGGCGCAGCAGCTGCGGCAGCACCACCAGCGCCGAGGTCTCCACTACCCGCTTCGGCGGCTCCAGCCCGGCGTTCTGGAACATCAGCTCGAAGCGATGGCGCAGCACGCTGCCGTCCGGCGGCACGATCCAGCCGGCGTCGGCCAGTTCGCGCAGCGCCGGCTGCGGCATCGCCAGGATCGGATGGCCGGGGCGGGCGATCGCGCACACCTCTTCCTCGGCCAGCGCCTGGTAGTGCAGGTTGCGCTTGTCGTGGCGGGCGAACAGCCGCGCCACCACGATGTCCAGCCTGTTCTGCGCCAGCTGCTCCAGCAGCACGTCGCTGCCGTCCACGCGCAAGGCCACGCGCAGCAGCGGGTGCTGTTCGGTGACCTGGGCCAGCGCCGCCGGCAGCAGGGTCATCGCCGGCCCGGCGATGGCGCCGACGCTGACGCTGCCGAAGTAGCCGGCCTTCAGCGCCTCGATCTCGGCGCCGGCCTCGCCCAGGCTGGACAGGGCGATGCGCGCGTGGCGGATCATCGCCTCGCCGTACCAGGTCGCGCGCATGCCGCGCGGCAGGCGCTCGAACAGCGGCACCGCCAGCATGTCCTCCAGGTCCTTGAGCAGCTTGGACGCGGCCGGCTGCGACATGTTCAAGGTCTCGGCGGCGCGATGGATGTTGCCTTCCTCCTCGATCGCCAGCAGCAGCATCAATTGCCGGGTCTTCAGGCGGGCGCGGACGAACCAGGGCGTGGCGGCAGGCATGGCGGCCCTATGCATATGAATGTTCGTATACATTAAGCCAAAAACGATATTTGTTGCATATAGGTCGTCCGGCCAGAATAGAACCGCATCCGCGGTACCGGCGGTCTGTGCTGCCGCGCCGCTCTTTCGTATTCCGACAGGCGACCGATTCATGCGATTGATCCAACTGCTCGACGAGTCCGGCCTTCCCAGCGTGGGCGCCGTGGAGGCGGACGGCACCCAGGTGCGCCTGCTGCGCGAAGTCGGTTCGATGTATGCGCTGGCCAACGCCGCGCTGGCCGCCGGCATGGGCCTGGACGCCTACGCCACGCACCAGCTCGGCGACATCGTGCTCGACTACGCCGAGCTGCTGGCGAACCACCGCGTGCTGTCGCCGCTGACCCATCCGGACCCGGCGCACTGCCGCGTCACCGGCACCGGCCTGACCCACCTGGGCAGCGCCGCCACCCGCGACGCGATGCACCAGAACCTGCAGCAGCAGGCCGAGCAGGGCACGCTCACCGATTCGATGAAGATCTTCCAGCTCGGCGTGGAGGGCGGCATCCCGCGCGACGGCCAGCCCGGCGCGCAGCCGGAGTGGTTCTACAAGGGCGACGGCAGCATCCTGGTCGCGCCTGGCGCGCCGCTGCCGTCGCCGGACTTCGCGTTGGACGGCGGCGAGGAGCCGGAGCTGGTCGGGCTGTACGTGATCGGCGCCGACGGCGTGCCGTACCGGCTCGGCTTCGCGCTCGGCAACGAATTCTCCGACCACGTCACCGAACGCCAGAACTACCTGTACCTGGCCCATTCCAAGCTGCGCGCCTGCGCGGTCGGCCCGGAACTGCGCAGCGGCGAGCTGCCGCGCGACCTGCGCGGCAGCAGCCGCATCCGCCGCGGCGATGCGGTGATCTGGGAGAAACCCTTCGTCACCGGCGAGGCCAACATGTGCCACTCGCTGGCCAACCTCGAATACCACCACTTCAAGTACGCGGCGCATCGCGTGCCCGGCGACGTGCACCTGCACTTCTTCGGCACCGCCACGCTGAGCTTCGCCGACGGCGTGCAGGCCGAACCGGGCGATCGCTTCGAGATCGAACTGCCGGAGCTGGGCGCGGCGCTGGTCAATCCGCTGCAGCGGGTGTCGGCCGGGTTCGAACTGGGCGGCGTGCGCGCGCTGTAACCGAGCGAGGGAGAACGACATGGGTCAGCAGTTCCAGAGCTACATCGACGGCCAGTGGGTGGCCGGCAGCGACATCGCGGCGGACGAGAATCCGTCCGACCTGTCCGCGCCGGTCGGCGAGGTCGGCAGCGTCGACGCCGACGCGGTGCGCGGCGCGATCGCCGCGGCCAACGCGGCGCAGGCCAAGTGGGCGGCGAGCACGCCGCAGCAGCGCGCCGACGCGCTGGACTTCGTCGGCAGCGAGATCCTGGCGCGCAAGCAGGAGCTGGGCACGCTGCTGGCCTCCGAGGAGGGCAAGACCCTGCCGGAGAGCATCGGCGAGGCCGCCCGCGCCGGGCAGATCTTCAAGTTCTTCGCCGGCGAGGCGCTGCGCATTCCCGGCGAGAAACTCGCCTCCACGCGTCCCGGCGTGGACGTGGAGATCACCCGCGAGCCGGTCGGCACGGTCGGCATCATCGCGCCGTGGAATTTCCCGCTGGCGATCCCGGCGTGGAAGATCGCCCCAGCGCTGGCCTACGGCAACACCGTGGTGTTCAAGCCGGCCGAGATCGTGCCCGGCTGCGCCTGGGCGCTGGCCGAGATCCTCAGCCGCGCCGGCCTGCCCAGCGGCGCGTTCAACCTGGTGATCGGCAGCGGCCGCACCGTGGGCCAGGCGCTGGTGGCCGAGCGTGGCATCGATGCGCTGAGCTTCACCGGCTCGGTGCCGACCGGCAACCATCTGCTCAAGCAGGCCGCCGCGCGCGGGCTGAAGATCCAACTGGAGATGGGCGGCAAGAATCCGCTGGTGGTGCTGGCCGACGCCGACCTGGACCTGGCGGTGGAGATCGCGGTCAACGGCGCCTACTTCTCCACCGGCCAGCGCTGCACCGCGTCGAGCCGGCTGATCGTGGAGCGCGCGGTGTACGACGAGTTCGTCGCACGGGTGAGCAAGCGCCTGGCCACGCTGAAGATCGGCCACGCGCTGACCCCGGGCATCGACATCGGCCCGGTCGCCAGCGCCAGCCAGTTCGCGCAGGACCGCGACTACGTGCGCATCGCCCAGGACGAGGGCGCGGAGCTGGTGTACGGCGGCGAGGCGCTGGAATGCGAGCACCAGGGCCATTACATGCGCCCGGCGCTGATCGCCGCGCAGCCGCAGCACCGCATCGCGCGCGAGGAGGTGTTCGGTCCGGTCGCGGCGGTGATGCCGGCCGACGACTACGAGCACGCGCTGGCGCTTGCCAACGACACCGAGTTCGGCCTGTGCGCCGGCATCGCCACGCGCTCGCTCAAGCACGCCACGCATTTCAAGCGGCACGCGCAGGCCGGCATGGTGATGGTCAACCTGCCCACCGCCGGGGTCGATCCGCACGTGCCGTTCGGCGGGCGCAAGGCCTCCAGCTACGGCCCGCGCGAGCAGGGCCGCTATGCGGTGGAGTTCTATACGACGGTCAAGACGGCCTATACATTCGCGGGATGAACTGATCGATCCACTCGCGCGCCTGCCTGGGAGGGTGGGCGGCCGCCGCGGCCCGAACGCCGCGCGACCGCCAGCGTGCAACGAACGAGGAGGGGTTATGCAGAAGTCAGGAGTGCGTGCGGCGGTGCTGGGGATGGCGGTGCTGCTGGGCGCGGCGTTGAGCGCGTGTTCCGGCGGCGGCAAGGACGCGGCCGGCAAGCACGGTCAGATCACGGTCGGCTTCAGCCAGGTCGGCGCCGAGAGCGAATGGCGCACCGCCAACACCGCCTCGGTGAAGCAGGCGATCGAGCAGGCCGGCATGAAGCTGAAGTTCTCCGACGCGCAGCAGAAGCAGGAGAACCAGATCAAGGCGCTGCGTTCGTTCATCGCCCAGCGCGTGGACGTGATCGCGTTCTCGCCGGTGGTCGAATCCGGCTGGGAGACGGTGCTGCGCGAAGCCAAGGCCGCCAACATCCCGGTGGTGCTGACCGACCGCGCGGTCAAGGTCTCCGACGACAGCCTGTACACCACGCTGATCGGTTCGGACTTCGTCGAGGAAGGGCGCAAGGCCGGGCGCTGGCTGCTGGAGCAGTCGCCGTTGAAGGACGGCGACAAGCCGGTGCGCATCGTCGAGCTGCAGGGCACGGTCGGCTCGGCGCCGGCGATCGACCGCATGAAGGGCTTCAAGGAGATCATCGCGGCCAACCCGCGCTTCCAGGTGGTGCGCTCGCAGAGCGGCGACTTCACCCGCGCCAAGGGCAAGGAAGTGATGGAGGCGTTCCTCAAGTCGGAAGGGCGCAACATCGACGTGCTGTACGCGCACAACGACGACATGGCGATCGGCGCGATCCAGGCGATCGAGGAAGCCGGACTGAAGCCGGGCAAGGACATCCTGGTGATCTCCATCGACGGGGTGAAGGGCGCGTTCGAGGCGATGCAGGCCGGCAAGCTCAACGTCACCGTGGAATGCAATCCGCTGCTCGGCCCGCAGCTGGTGCAGGCGATCGGCGACATCAAGGCCGGCAAGCCGCTGCCCAAGCGCATCGTGGTCGAAGAATCGGTCTATACCCAGGAGCAGGCCGCCGCCGAGCTGCCCAAGCGCAAGTACTGACGGGGCGCGCCGATGAACCCGGTCGTGCTGCACGCGCAGGGACTGAGCAAGGCCTACGCCGGCGTCGCCGCGCTGGACGACGTGGCGCTGTGCCTGCGCCGCGGCGAGATCCACGCGTTGATGGGCCAGAACGGCGCCGGCAAGTCGACCCTGATCAAACTGCTGACCGGCGCGGTCGCCGCCGATGCCGGGCGCATGGCGCTGGGCGGCGACGCGATCGCGCCGCGCTCGCCGCTGCAGGCGCAACAGCTGGGCATCAGCACCGTGTACCAGGAAGTGAACCTGTGCCCGAACCTGTCGGTGGCGGAGAACATCTTCGCCGGCCGCTATCCGTTGAAGGGCTGGCCGCGGCGCATCGACTGGCGCCGGGTCGAGCGCGAGGCGCGCGCATGCCTGCAGCGGCTGGGCGTGGACATCGACGTGCGCCGCACGCTGTCCGCCTATCCGGTGGCGGTGCAGCAGATGGTGGCGATCGCGCGCGCGCTGAGCGTGTCGGCGCGGGTGCTGATCCTCGACGAACCCACCTCCAGCCTCGACGAAGGCGAGGTCGCCGAGCTGTTCCGGGTGATGCGCGGCCTGCGCGAGCAGGGCATGGCGATCCTGTTCGTGACCCACTTCCTCGACCAGGTGTACGCGGTGTCCGACCGCATCAGCGTGCTGCGCAACGGCCGTCTGGTCGGCGAATACCTGGCCGCCGACCTGCCGGCGCCGCGGCTGATCGCGGCGATGGTCGGGCGCGAACTCGACGTGGCCGCGGCCGCGGCTGCCGCGGTGGACGCCGCGCCGCCGGAAAACGCGCCGGTGCTGCTGCAGGCGCAGGGCCTGGGCCGGCGCGGCCAGTTGCATCCGATCGACCTGCAGTTGCGCCGCGGCCAGGTGCTGGGCCTGGCCGGCCTGCTCGGCGCCGGTCGTACCGAACTGGCGCGGCTGCTGTTCGGCCTGGATCGTGCCGATTGCGGCCGCGTGTCCATCGACGGCCAGGCGGTGGCGCTGCGCGGCCCGCCCGACGCGATCGCCCACGGCCTGGCGCTGTGCCCGGAAGAGCGCAAGACCGACGGCATCGTCGCCGAGCTGTCGGTGCGCGAGAACATCGTGCTGGCGCTGCAGGCGCGCATGGGCCTGCGCCGCTTCCTGCCGCTGGCCGAGCAGCTGCGCATCGCGCAGGGCTACGTGGACGCGCTGGGCATCAAGACCGCCAGCGTGGAGACCCCGGTGGGCCTGCTGTCCGGCGGCAACCAGCAGAAAGTGGTGCTGGCGCGCTGGCTGGCGACGCGGCCGCGGCTGCTGATCCTCGACGAACCCACCCGCGGCATCGACATCGCCGCCAAGCAGGACATCATGACCCGGATCCTGGCGCTGGCCCGCGAGGGCATGGCGGTGTTGTTCATTTCCGCCGAGGTCGCCGAGATCGAGCGCATCGCCGACCGCATCGCGGTGCTGCGCGAACGCCGCCTGGTCGGCGAACTGCCGGGCGGCTGCGGCGAGCGCGCGGTGTTCGAACTGATCGCCGGGAGCGCGGCGGCATGAGCGCGGCGGCCACGCCATCGCCGGGCGCGCCGCGACTGCCGGTGCGCATCGTGTCCCATCCGCTGTTCTGGCCGCTGGCGACGCTGGCGCTGCTGCTGCTCGGCAACGGCCTGTGGAATCCCGGCTTCCTGGCGCTGCAATGGCGCGACGGGCACCTGTACGGCAACCTGGTGGACATCGGCAACCGCGCCGCGCCGCTGGCGCTGGTGGCGATGGGCATGACCCTGGTGATCGCGGTGCGCGGCCTGGACATCTCGGTCGGCGCGGTGGTGGCGATCGCCGCCACGGTGGCCGCGTGGATGATCGGCGGCAGCGAGCACAGCCGCTTCCCGCTGTGGGCGGTGATTGTGGCGCCGTTGCTGGTCGCCGCCGCGTGCGGACTGTGGAACGGATTGCTGGTGGTCAAGGTCGGCATGCAGCCGATCATCGCCACGCTGATCCTGATGGTGGCCGGGCGCGGCGTGGCCCAGCTGATCGGCGACGGGCAGATCCTGACCATCTACTACCCGCCGTATTTCTATCTCGGCAACGGCTTCCTGCTCGGCTTGCCGTTCGCGCTGTTCGTGGTCGCGGCGGTGTTCGCGGCGCTGCAGCTGCTGCTCGGGCGCACCGCGCTGGGGCTGTTCGTGCGCGCGATCGGGCACAACCCGCGCGCGGCGCGCGTGGCCGGGGTCAAGGCGCGGCTGATCGCGGTGCTGCTGTACGTGTTCTGCGCGTTCAGCGCCGGCCTGGCCGGGTTGCTGATCAGCTCCAACGTCAAGAGCGCCGACGCCAACAACGCTGGCCAGTTGATGGAACTGGACGCGATCCTGGCGGTGACTCTTGGTGGCACGTTGCTCGACGGCGGGCGCTTCAGCCTGGCCGGCAGCCTGATCGGTGCGCTGATCATCCAGACCCTGACCGCGACGATCTACGCGATCGGCGTGCCGGCGCAGGTCAACATGCTGATCAAGGCGCTGCTGGTGTTCGCGGTGATGCTGCTGCAATCGCCGCAGTTCCGCGCCAGCGTGCGCGGCTGGGTACGGCGGCCGGATCCGGGAGCGGGCCGATGAGCGCCACCAGCGCGCCGATCCAGACCGCGCGCGGCCTGCGCCGCGCCGGCGCGCTGCTGCACGGCGCGCGCCTGCCGCTGGCGATCACCGTGGCCCTGTTCGTGGCGATGGTCGGTGCCGGCGGCGTGCTCTACGACGGCTTCCTGTCGCCGCAGGTGTTCGCCAATCTGCTGATCGACAACGCCTTCCTGTGCGTCGCCGCGGTCGGCATGAGCCTGGTGATCCTCAGCGGCGGCATCGACCTGTCGGTGGGCGCGGTGATCGCGTTCACCACGGTGCTGTCGGCGTCGCTGGTGCAACGCCATGGCTGGTCGCCGCTGGCGGCGATCCCGCTGGTGCTGCTGCTCGGTGCGTTGTTCGGCGCGTTCATGGGCCTGCTGATCCAGCGCTACCGGCTGCAGCCGTTCGTGGTGACCCTGGCCGGCATGTTCCTGGCGCGTGGCGCCAGCTATCTGATCAGCGTCGATTCGATTCCGATCGACGCTGCGCTGTACGTGGCCATCGCCCAGTTCCGCGTGCCGATCGGCGCCGGCGCCTCGCTGTCGATCGGCGCGCTGATCGCGCTGGCCACGGTGGCGCTGGGCATGTGGCTGGCGCACAGCACGCGCTTCGGCCGCTGCGTGTACGCGCTGGGCGGCAGCGAGGCCTCGGCGCGGCTGATGGGCCTGCCGGTGGCCGCCACCCAGGTCAAGGTCTACGCCTTCAGCGGCTTCTGTTCGGCGCTGGCCGGGGTGGTGTGCACGTTCTACATGCTGTCCGGCTACAGCCTGCATGCGCTGGGCCTGGAACTGGACGCAATCGCCGCGGTGGTGATCGGCGGCACCTTGCTGGCCGGCGGCAGCGGCTACGTGATCGGCACGCTGTTCGGCGTGCTGATCCTGGGCGTGATCCAGACCCTGATCGTGTTCGACGGCACGCTCAGCTCGTGGTGGACGCGCATCGTGATCGGCGCGCTGCTGCTGGTGTTCTGCCTGTTGCAGCGGCTATTGACCCGGCGCATGCCGGACGCGGGAGCGGACGCATGACGGAGCATGAAACGCCAGGCCTGGCCTGCACGCGGCGCGACTTTCTGCACTACGGCGGCGCTTCGCTGGCCACGCTGGGCCTGTTGGCGCAAGCGGAGGCGTTGGGCGCGCCGCCGGCAGCGGCGCCGGTGGCCGCGAAACGGCAGCCGGTCATGCAGCTGCGCGAGCAGCCGTTCGCGCTGAACCAGGTGCAATTGCTCGACGGTCCGTTCCTGCAGGCGCGCGAGCGCGACCGCCGTTACCTGATGTCGATTGCCAACGACCGCCTGCTGCACACGTTCCGGCTGACCGCGGGCCTGGACTCGCAGGCCGAACCGCTGGGCGGCTGGGAGTCGCCGCAGAGCGAGATCCGCGGGCATTTCGCCGGCGGCCATTACCTGTCCGCCTGCGCGCTGCTGGTCGCCGCCACCGGCGATGCCGCGCTGACGGACAAGGCCGATGCGCTGGTCGCCGAACTGGCGCGCTGCCAGCGCGCGGACGGCTACATCGGCGCGTACCCGTCCTCGTTCTACGACCGGCTCGGCCGCCGCGAAGAGGTGTGGGTGCCGATCTACACCGCGCACAAGATCCTGGCCGGGCACCTGGACATGGCCCGCCATGCCGGCAACGCGCAGGCGCTGCGTACCGCGCAGCGCTTCGCCGACTGGCTGGGCGCGTGGATGGACGGCTTCGACGACGCGCAGTGGCAGCGCATCCTCAAGGTCGAGTTCGGCGGCGTGCAAGAGTCGCTGCTGGAGCTGTACCTGCTCACTGGCGACGCCAAGTATCAGCGCTGGGCCGCGCGCTACGAGCAGGCCTCGCTGCTGGAGCCGCTGGCGCAGCAGCGCGACGCACTGGCCGGCCTGCACGCCAACACCCAGATTCCGAAGATCGTCGCCGCCGCACGCGGCTACGAGATCGACGGCACGCCGCGCCAGCGCCAGATCGCCGAATTCTTCTGGCGCACGGTCAGCGGCCACCATGCGTATTGCACCGGCGGCACCAGCGACTACGAACTGTTCGGCAAGCCCGACCACTTCGCCGGGCGCCTGAGCGGGCACAGCCACGAGTGCTGCTGCAGCTACAACATGCTCAAGCTGACCCGGCACCTGTACACCTGGCAGCCGGACGCGGCGTTGATGGACTACTACGAGCGCGTGCTGTTCAACGCGCGCCTGGGGACTCAGGACGAAGCCGGCATGATGATGTATTTCGTGCCGATGGATGCGGGCTACTGGAAGCTCTACAACACCCCGTTCGCCTCGTTCTGGTGCTGCACCGGCACCGGCGCGGAGGAGTTCGCCAAGAGCAACGACAGCATCTACTTCCGCGACGATGCCGGCCTCACCGTCAACCTGTTCATCGCCTCGCAGCTGGACTGGGCCGAGCGCGGCCTGCGCGTCGTGCAGCGCACCCGGTTCCCGCAGCAGGAGGGCACCGCGCTGGAGTTCCAGTGCAAGCGCCCGCAGCGGATGACGCTGCGCCTGCGCATCCCGTACTGGGCCACCCAGGGCGTGCGTGTGCGTATCAACGGCAAGGCGCAGGCCATACAGGCGACCCCCGGCGGCTACCTGGCGCTGGAGCGCCGTTTCGCCGACGGCGATCGCATCGAACTGGACCTGCCGATGGCGCTGCATGCCGCGCCGTTGCCCGACGAACCCAGCCTGCAGGCGATGATGTATGGCCCGCTGGTGCTGGCCGCGCAGTTGGGCAGCGACGGCATCGATCCGGCACAACTGCACGTGTCCGACCAGCGGCCGTCGTTGAACCGGATCGTCGGCCGCCAGCTGCCGGCGGTCTACTTCGCGCCGGAACAGCTGTGGGCGCGCAAGCGCGAGGGCCAGGAGCAGGTGTTCGAGGCCGATGGCCTCCAAGGCCCGATCACCCTGGTGCCGTTCTACCGCATCGCCCACGAGCGCTATGCGGTCTATTGCCGAGCGAGGCCCGTATGGGAAAAGAACCCGCAGTTCTGAGCCGCCCCCAGCGGACCTGCGCCGTGCGCCTGGTGGCCTGCCTGCTGATGTTGTGCGCGCTGCCGGCGCTGGCCACCGAGCGCCTGGTCGGCGAGGTCGCCAGCCCCGATGCCACCCTGCAAGCGCAGGTGAGCGTGGACGAGAACGGTGGCAGCGCGTACTACCGCGTGCTGCGCGACGGACGCGAGGTGCTGATGCGCTCGCGCCTGGGCCTGGTCCGCGACGATGCCGATTTCTCCAAGGGCCTGCGCCTGCTCGCGGTGTCGCCGGTGGAGGCGGTCCACGATCGCTACGAACTGCTGACCGGCAAGCGGCGCATCAACGACTACCGCGCCAATCGCCGCGTGTTCTCCTGGCGCGGCGCAAATGGCGAGCGCCTGCAGATCGAATTCCAGGTCTCCGACGACGGCGTGGCGTTCCGCTACGAGTTCCCGCAGCGCGATCCGAAGATCCGCGAACTGCGCGAGGACGCCACCACGTTCCGCTTCGCCGCGGCCACGCGCGCCTGGCTGCAGCCGATGTCGCCGGCCAAGACCGGATTCGGCAACACCAATCCGTCCTACGAGGAGTACTACCTGCAGGACGTCGCGGTGGGCACGCCGTCGCCGCTGGCCGCCGGCTGGGTGTATCCGGCCCTGTTCCGCCACGAGGCGGACTGGGTGCTGCTCAGCGAAGGAAGCCTTGGCCGCGGCCATGCCGGCAGCCGCCTGCGCGATGTCGCCGACCAGCCCGGCGCGTACGCGATCGGCATGCCCGACCCGCGCGAGGTGTGGCCCGGCGGCGCCGCCAATCCGCGCTTCGCGCTGCCGTGGCGTTCGCCCTGGCGCATCGTCGCGGTCGGCGGCCTGAAGACCATCGCCGAGTCCACCCTGGGCACCGACGTGGCCGATCCGCCCGCCGCGCCGCCGGTCGCGCCGCCGCAGCCGGGCAAGGCGTCGTGGAGCTGGCCGCTGCTCGGCGATGGCGCCACCACCTTCGAGGTGCAGAAGCGCTACATCGATTTCGCCGCGCGCATGGGCTGGCGCTACACCTTGATCGATGCCTTGTGGGACACGCAGATCGGCGAGGACAAGCTGCGCGAACTGATCGCCTACGCGCGCGGCAAGCAGGTCGCGATCCTGCTCTGGTACAACTCGGCCGGCAGCTGGAACCAGGCGCCGCAGACCCCGCGCGACCGCATGCTGACCCACGCCAGCCGCGTGCGCGAGTTCGCACGGCTCAAGGCAATGGGCGTGGCCGGGGTGAAGATCGACTTCTTCGGCGGCGACGGGCAGTCGATGATCGGCTATTACCTGGACATCATGCAGGACGCCGCGCCGTACGGGCTGATGCTCAACTTCCATGGCGCCACCCTGCCGCGCGGCTGGCAGCGCACCTGGCCGGACCTGATGACGATGGAGGCGGTGCGCGGGCTGGAATTCGCCACCTTCGAACAGGCCAACGCCGACCAGGTGCCGACGCATGCGGCGATGCTGCCGTTCGCGCGCAACGTGTTCGACCCCATGGACTTCACCCCGCTGGCCATGGTCAAGCTCAACGACAAGGTGCAGCGCCGGACCACGCCCGGTTTCGAACTGGCCGAGACGGTGCTGTTCGTGTCCGGCATCCAGCATTACGCCGAGACCCCGGAGGCGGTGGAACAGGCGCCGCCGGAGGTGCGCGCGTTGCTGCGCGAGCTGCCGGCGGTGTGGGACGACAGCCGCTTCGTGGACGGCTATCCGGGGCGCTTCGCGGTGTTCGCGCGGCGCGGCGGCGCGCGCTGGTACGTGGCTGGGATCAACGCCGATGCGCAGCCGCGCACGCTGCGGCTGGATCTGGCGGAGCTGGGCGTGGCCGGTCGTGGCGCACGCCTGATCGCCGATGGCGATGGCCCGCTGGGCCTGGCCAGCCGCCGCATCGAGATACCGCCGGCGCAGACGCTCGAGGTGGAGTTGCCCGCGCGCGGCGGCTTCGTGCTGCAGTTCGACTGAGCGGCGTGCCGCCGCCGCGCGGGCACCACCGCACTGTCCAGCGCCCGTGTCGGCGTCGCCGTCGCGCTTGCGGCGGCATAGAATTGGCGCTCGCGACAGGAGCGCTGCCATGCTGAAGATCTGGGGCCGACACAATTCGAGCAACGTGCGCAAGGTGCTGTGGTGCGCCGAGGAAGCCGCGGTGCCCTACGACTCCATCCAGGTCGGCGGCGCCTTCGGCGGGACCGACGATGCGCACTACCGCGCGATGAATCCCAACGGCCTGGTGCCGGCGATCGAGGACGGCGGTCTGGCGCTGTGGGAATCCAACAGCATCGTGCGCTACCTGGCCGCGCGCTATGCGCCGGGGACGCTGTACCTGGAGGATCCCGCCGAACGCGCGCGCGGCGACAAGTGGATGGACTGGACCACCTCGACGTTCGCCGTTCCGTTCCGCGATCTGTTCTGGGGCACGCTGCGCACCGCGCCCGAAGCGCGCGACGCGGCCAGGATCGCCGCCGCGCTGGCGCGGTGCGGCGAATTGCTGCGTACCGCCGAGGCGGCGCTGGCGCAGCAGCCGTGGCTGTCCGGCGCGCAGTTCGCGATGGGCGACATCCCGTTGGGCAGCTTCGCCTACGCCTGGTTCGAGATGCCGATCGAGCGGCCGGCGTTGCCGCATCTGCACGCCTGGTACCAGCGCCTGCAGCAGCGTCCGGCCTACCGCAAGGCGGTGATGACGGCGTTGACCTGAACACCTGGTCCCTGCGTGGCCTGTCCGGTGCGCAGGCGGATCGCCATGACGCGCCATGACGTGGCGTGCGACTAGTCCATCGATCAGCCAAGGCTTCCCATGCACAACCCCTACGAGCCCCCCGTAGCGCCAGCCGTCTCCCCGGGCAAGAAGCCCGGCAAGGCGCGGGGCTACCTGCAGTTGGCCCTGTCGTTGCTGATCGCGCTCTTCTGCACCTTGCAGATGTGGGGAATCCTGTTCCTGCTGATCCGCAACTTCGGCGCGCTCGTGCAGGACGGATCCGTCCCGCTGCTGGCGCTCGGCGCCAAGCTGACCTTGCCGTTGCTGCTGTTCGTCTCCGGCATCCTGCTGCTGTTCCAGCGCAAGCTCGCGCTCTATGGATTCGGCGTCTATCTGGCGGGCGTCGTGCTGCTGCGCATGCACAACGACTACGGCACCTCACCGCTCACGCTGCTGCCGGCGGTCGGCTTCCTCGCCTACGCGCTGTATCTGTACAAGCGCGGTCGCCTGGTGTGAACGTCACGGCGCCTACGTGCTCCCACGCGACCGCCATCGTCGCGTCCGCGCCGGAGGACGCAGTTCTCGCCCTTGGCGGACTGCAGCTGCCGAAGTCGCTACGATGGCACCCGATTCATGCAGCTTCGCCGAAGGAGAGGGGCGGGGCTGCGTGACCCTCGGCGTCGTTGCCGGGTTCTGGTAGCCGTTCCGCGTTGGGTCGATGGGCGTCGAATGCGCGGCGCCGTCGCGATGGAGGTTTCCATGCGTAGGTCGTTGCTGGCGCTGATTGCAGTTCTAGGGGTTGCGGCCTTGGCCGGCGGCTATCTCCACTTTCGCCCGCAGCCGCAGGCTGGCGTTCGCGCTGCGGTCGCCCGGCCCGAGGCGAACGCCGTATCGGCGGTTGATCGCGCGGGTGCCCCAGGCGCCGGTGGCGTGTCGGACCCCGGGCGCGATGCCGTATCGAGTGCGACATCCGAAGGCGCTCGGCAAGCGCCGGCGGGGGGCGCATCGACAGCGCTTGGGGTTGCGAGCTTGTCGCCCATCAGTGAGGCGAACATGAAGCGCGTCCGCGCGATGCAGGCTGACCTGGGCCAGGCGAGTCGCTGTTCCGGGATCTCCAAGCGCTCCACGACATGGAAGGGCGGGACGAGGGATGGTCGTCCCGCGTCGAAGCCTATCTCGATACCCATGTGCGGTCGAAGGCAGTTGCGTATGGCGGACTGGAAGTGTCGGCGCCGAACTGCAGCAGGACCTTGTGCTACATGAGCGCCGTGGTGAAACCCGGCGTATCGCCCACGGCTGCGAATGCCGACTGGCAGACGCTTGTCACTTCCGCATATGGCGAGCCCTGGTTCAGGGACAGCTTTTCCGACGCCCACACGGTGCTCGGAGGCGACGCCAATGGCACGATCTACCTCTCGGTGTTCATACGCAAGTAATTGACGTTCGCGTGGCGATGTCCGTCAGCGTTCGCACAGCGGACCGCCTAAGCGTGGATGGCTCGGCACGCATGTTCGGACCAGCCGCGTCCGGCGTCCTGGCAGGGGCTCGGAGCCGGCCCCGCCGATACGGCTGAGTCGCCGAGACGCGAGAGGGCGCCGCTCAGCCGGGCCCTGCTGCGGCGGGCGTCACATCGCGCATGGCGGCGCGGCGCATCACCCAGTTGAACAGCGGCGTGGCCATCAGCGTGGAGACGATCGCCATCAGCACCAGGATCGAGAACAGGCCCTGTTCGATGACCCCGGCCTGCAGGCCGATGTTGATGATGATCAGCTCCATCAGCCCGCGTGCGTTCATCAGCGCGCCGATCGCCATCGCGTCGCGGTTGTTCTCGCCGCTGGCGCGGGCCGCGGCCCAGCAGGCGATGCCCTTGCCCAGGAACGAGGCCAGCAGGATCGCCCCGCCAGCCAGCAGGATCTGCGGGTCCAGCAGCACGCTGAGCTGGGTCTTGAGTCCGGAGAAGGTGAAGAACATCGGCAGCAGGAACACCACCACGAACGGCTGCAGCTGCTCGCGCAGCTTCTCGGTCAGCGCGCCCTTGGGCAGGCAGGCGCCGAGCAGGAAGCCGCCGAACACCGCGTGGATGCCGATCGCGTCCATCGTCCACGCGCTGAGGCAGAACAGCATCAGCACCACCGCCAGCACGCTGGCGCCGAGCGGCTGGTCGGGACGCACGTGGTCGGCCAGCCGGCGCAGCCAGTGGCGGCCGACCAGCATCATGAACAGCGCGTAGCCTACGCCGCCGCCGATCGCCAGGTAGGCGCTGTTCCAGCTGCCGCCGAAACTGGCCAGCACGATGGCGAGGATGCACCAGGCCGCGGCATCGTCCACCGCGCCGGCGGTGAGCGCCAGCGTGCCCAGCGAACTGCCGGTGAGGCCGCGCTCGTGGATGATCCGCGCCAGCATCGGGAACGCGGTGATGGCGATGGCCGCGCCCAGGAACAGCGACGCTTCCAGGGTCTTGGCCTTGGCCGAGAACAGGCCCGGGGTGTGCAGCAGCCACGGCACCAGCGCGAACGCGAGCACGAACGGCACCGCGATGCCGGCCAGCGACACGCTCATCGCGCTGCGGTAGCGCGCGCGGAAATGGTCGCCGCGGAAGTCGGTGCCGACCAGGAACATGTACAGGCCCACGCCGAACTGCGCGGCCACGTATAGCATGTCCAGGGTCGGCTTGGGGAACAGGGCCTGCTGCAGGTCCGGCAGCACCAGCCCGAACAGCGAGGGACCCAGCGCGACGCCGGCGATCATCTCGCCCACCACCTGCGGCTGGCCCAGGCGCTTGGCCAACAGCCCGACCAGCCGGCACACCAGCAGGATCGCCGCCGCCTGCAGAAAGAAATACACGGACATCTGCGGGGTGGTCATGGGGCACGTCCTTGATGGATCGGCGGATGATAGGAGTGCGGCGCGCATAAATCCACGCATCCGCGCGCTGGCCTGCATCGCGGCATGCGTTCCCGGCGCCACGCCGCCGCTACACTCGCCTTGCGCGCCGATGCGCGGGCGTTGCGGCGCCCGTGGCGCACCACCTCGATGGAAGGAGACGGCGATGAAGCAGACATGGACGCGACGGCAATGGTTGGGCCTCTCCGGCAGTGCGCTACTGGCGGGGGCATTGTCTGCCACGGCCACGGCGGGCGGCGCCAGCGCCGCTGCGGCGAGGGACGTGGACAGCAGCGGCGCCGGCGCGACCGACGCCGATGCGCTGTACCGGCGCGCGCTGGTGCTCGATGCCAACACCCTGGCCTCGATCGGCCAACTGGCCAACGACGGCGACAGCGCCGCGCAACTGCGCCAGTTGCGCGATTCCGGCGTGAACGCGCTGAAGACCACGCTGGGCGGCGCCGACGGCAACTTCGAGGCGGCGGTGGCGGACATCGCCGCCGCGCAGGCGCTGGTCGAAGCGTATCCGCAGCAGTTCCTGAAAGTGCTGCAGCACGCCGACCTGCAGCGCGCCAAGCGCGAAGGCCGGATCGCACTGATCTTCTCCTTCGAATCGGCCGCGATGCTGGAGGGCAAGCCCGAGCGCATCGACCTGTTCCGCCAGCTCGGCGTGCGCGTGATGCAGCTGTCCTACAACCGTGCCTCGCCGTTCGGCAGCGGCTGTCTGGACGGCGACGTCGGCGGCGTCACCACGCTCGGGCGCGAGGCGATCGCGCGCATGAACCGGCTCGGCGTGGCGCTGGACCTGAGCCACGCCAACGCGCAGACCACCCGCGACGGCATCGCGCTGTCGCGGCGTCCGCCGGTCGTCACCCATGCCGGCTGCAGCGCGGTGTTCGCGCATCCGCGCAACAAGCTCGGCCGCGACATGCGCGCGCTGGCCGACAAGGGCGGGGTGATGGGCATCTACATGCTGCCGTTCCTGACCGAGGACAGCCGCCAGCCGCAACTGGCCGACTACCTGCGGCACATGCTGCATGCGCTGGACGTGTGCGGCGAGGACCACGTCGGCATCGGCAGCGATTCGATGTTCTTCCCGGTCGCCGAGCAGGACATCCGCGAGATGGACGCGCTGATGCAGCAGCGCCGCCGCGACGGCATCGGCGCGCCCGGCGAGAACCGGCCCCCGTACCTGCCCGACGCCAACGGCGTGCGCAAGCTCGAGCGCGTCGCCGATGGCCTGCTGCGCCATGGCTACAGCGCGCGGGTGGCCGAGAAGGTGCTGGGGCTGAACTTCGACCGGGTGTTCGGCGAGATCTGGGCGGCCTGAGGCGCCCGGAGCTTGCGCATGCCGGCATACCGCGTCGTTGCATGCGTCGCCCCGATCTGTTCCAGCGGCGCCGCGCCCAGCGCATTGACCCGGCAACGGCGCAGGTCCAGACTTGCGCCCTCGTCCACCGTATCGCCCGTCCTCCCATGTCGCACGCACCGCTGCTGATATTGCCGACCGCCGCCCTGCGCATCAGCGCGGGCCGGGTGCGCCTGCCTGACGGGATGGAACGAGCCGAGCCGTAGCGCTCCGCCGCCGCCGATCCGCCGCAGACGAGCACCCGATGGGTGCTTTTTTATTGCCTTTTTTCCAGCTATCCCACGTCCGAAACGCGAAGGAGAACGTGCCATGCACCACGCAGCCGAACCCGAAACCTAGCCGCATGCCCCTGCGCCAACCGGGGCATGCGGCCTCCCCGTGTTGGCACTGGAACCCATCTCATGAACACCCAAACCCTTTCCCGCTGGCGCAACCTCGGCATCATCGCCCACATCGACGCCGGCAAGACCACTCTCACCGAACGCCTGCTGTGGGCCACCGGCGCGATCCATCGTGTCGGCGAAGTCCACGACGGCGCCGCCACCACCGACTTCTCCGACATCGAGCGCGCCCGCGGCATCACCATCGGCGCGGCCGCGGTGCAGGCGCACTGGTCCGTGCGCGGGCAACCGGCGCATCGGCTCACCCTGATCGACACGCCGGGGCACATCGATTTCGCGATCGAGGTGGAACGCTCGTTGCGCGTGCTCGACGGCGCGGTCGCGGTGTTCTCCGCGGTCGACGGCGTGCAGCCGCAGTCGGAGACCGTGTGGCGCCAGGCGCGCCGCCACGGCGTGCCGTTGCTCGCGTTCGTCAACAAGATGGACCGTGCCGGCGCCTCGTTCGAGCGCGTGCTGGAACAGTTGCGCGACAAGCTCGACGCCACCGCGTGGGCCGTCGGCGTGCCGCTGCCTGGCGATTCCGGCTTCGATGGCTGGGTCGACCTGGTCGGCCGCCGCGTGCTCGCCTGGGACGGCGACGGCCGCATGACCGCGCGCGCATGGACCGCGGACGACGCGGCCGCGTTCGCCGCGGCGCGCGAGCGCCTGATCGCCGCGGTGGCCGACCACGACGACGAGCTGGCCGATGCCTATCTGCAGGAGCAGGCGATCGACGACGACGCACTGCGCGCGGCGTTGCGCCGCGCCACCCTGGCGGGCGCCGGGGTGCCGGTGCTGGCCGGTTCGGCGTTCAAGGGCAAGGGCATCGAGCCGTTGCTGGACGCGATCGTCGATTGGCTGCCGTCGCCGCTGGACCGTCCGCCGGTGCCGGCGACGCGCGCGCGCGACGACGCCGACGCGGCGGAGACCGTGCAGCTGGCGCCGGATCCGTCCGCGCCGCTGGCGGCGCTGGTGTTCAAGGTCGCGCATACCGCGCACGGGCCGCTGGCGTTCGTGCGCGTATACGCGGGCACCCTGCGCGTCGGCGACACGGTGTGGGCGTCGCAGACGCGGCGCCCGCGCCGGGTCGGGCGGCTGGCGGTGGTCCAGGCGCAGCGGACCCACGACGTGGCGCAGGCGCTCGCCGGCGAGATCGTGGCCATCCTCGGCTGGAAGGACGCGGCCAGCGGCGAGACGCTCAGCAGCGGCGACGCGCGTTGGGTGCTGGAGAGCATCCGCACGCAGCCGCCGGTGCTGGCGTGGCGCCTGGCCGCGGCCAACGCCGCGGACCTGGTGCGGATGGGGCAGGGACTGGCGCGGCTGGCGCAGGAAGATCCCTCGTTCCGTCTCGACAGCGATCCCGAGACCGGCGAAACCCTGGTCTGGGGCATGGGCGAACTGCACCTGGAGGTGATGGTGGAGCGCCTGCGCACGGAGTGCCACGTGGACGTGCGCACCGGCGCGCCGCGCGTGGCCTACCAGGAAACCCTGCGCGCGGCGGTGCCGGGCGTGGTCGGGCGGCTGTCCAGGCAGAACGGCGGCCATGGCCAGTTCGCGCAGGTGGTGCTGGACCTGGTGCCGCGCGTGGACGGGGCGGTCGTGTTCGTGGACCGCAGCCGCGGCGGCGTGGTGCCGAAGGCCTTCGTCGCCGCGACCGAGAAGGGCGTGCGCGCGGCGCTGGCGCAAGGTCCGCTCGGCTATCCGGTGGTCGGTGTGGAGGTCGCCCTGGTCGACGGCCTGGCGCATGCGGTGGATTCGTCGGACATGGCGTTCCAGCGTGCGGCGTCGGAAGCGGTCAAGGCGGCGTTGGCGCAGGCCGGGACGCGCTTGCTGGAGCCGGTGATGGCGCTGGCGATCGACACCCCGGCGGCCAGCGTCGGCGACGTACTCGGCGACCTGCAGCGGCGCGACGGCCGCGTCGTGGCGATCGCCGAGCGCGGCGCGCGTGCCGACGTGGTCGCGCACGCGCCGCTGGCGCAGTTGCAGGCCTACGCCACCGCGTTGCGATCGCTGACCCAGGGTCGCGCCTCGGCGAGCATGGCGTTCGAGCGCTACGAGGCGGTCAAGGCGGCATGAGGCCGCCCGTCGTCGCACCTTGAAGCAGCACGTTGGGGAGCCGGTTCGCCGGCTCCCTTTTTTTTGCGCGGGACTTGCGCAGGCGCCGCGATCCGGGCTTGATAGGCGCCCCATATCGGAGCCGCGCATGCGTCGAGCCATTGTCATCCTTGCCCTGTTGCCCGCACTCGCCTCGGCGCAGGCGCCGCCGTGCGCCACGCCGCTGCAGGTGGCCGAGCAGTTGTACCAGGCGCGCGATTTCTATTGGCGGCCGCAGAAGCTGGATGGACTGCTGACCCCGGCCTTCGCGCAGGCGATCAAGGCCGAGCTGGCCTGCGCCGAGCGCGAAGGCGTGTGCAACCTGGACTACGATCCGTGGACCAACGCGCAGGACGGCGACATCAAGGGCAAGCCGCGCTTCACCCTGGTCTCCGGCGGCCCCCAGGCCACGGTCCTGGAGGTGCGCGTGGACTATCGCTTCGCGCTGGGCGACGAGGACCCCACCTCCAAGGCGGTGAAGATCGAACTGCGGCGGCGCGGCAACGGGTGCTGGGCGGTCAGCGACCTGATCTCGCCCGACGGCGCGTCGCTGTTCGCGCGCCTCTCCGACACGTCGGAGTAAACCCGGCAAAAAAACCACGCCGGCCTGGGCCGGCGTGGCGGGGACGACCCGCCCGTGCCTGCAACGGGAGGGATGGCGCGGCGGCGTCCGCCGATTACTGCAGTTTCAGCATCACGATCGCCTTGGCCGGCAGCGCCACCTGCAGCGTGTCGCCCCGCAGGCTGGCGCCGCCGAAGCTGGCCGGCTTCACCGCCTGCGGCTGTTCGAAGGTGTTGAGCGCGGTGATCGTCGGCGCGGTGAGGATCTGCCCGCTGACGCCGCTGGCCTGCACGCCGTCCACCTTCACCGCGACCTGCGCGGCGCGGTTCGGGTCCAGGTTGGTCAGCGCCACATAGACGTGGCCGTCCTTGGCCTTGACCGCCGAGCCGTGCACCGACGGCACCGTGTACTCGCCATGCGTGTAGTCGGGCGCCTTGATCTGCAGCGGCAGCGCGGTCGCGTCCTGGTACGGCTTGTACAGCGCGAACACGTGATAGGTCGGGGTCAGCAGCATCTTGTCGCCGTCGGTGAGGATCATCGCCTGCAGCACGTTGACCATTTGCGCGATGTTGGCCATGCGCACCCGCTCGGCGTGCTGCACGAAGATGTCCAGGTTGAGCGAGGCCACCAGCGCGTCGCGCAGCGTGTTCTGCTGGCGCAGGAAGCCGGGATTGACGTTGGGCAGGCCGCTGTACCAGGTGCCCCATTCGTCGACCACCAGCGCGACCTTCTTGTCCGGGTCGTACTTGTCCATGATCGCGCTGTGCTTGCTGATCAGTTCGTCCATCACCAGCGTACGCGACAGCGTCTGGATCCACGCGGTCTCGTCGAAATCGGTGGAGGACGCGCGCGGCGGCCAGCCGCCGGGAATGGTGTAGTAGTGCATGCTCAGCCCGTCCATGAACTTGGTGGCCTCGCGCATCATCACTTCGGTCCAGTGGTAGTCGTCGTCGCTGGGGCCGGGCGCGATCTTCATGATCTTCTGGTCGGTCGGCGCCTTGACGAAGGTCTGGTAGCGGCGATACACGTCCGCGGCGTATTCCACGCGCATGTTGCCGCCGCAGCCCCACAGCTCGTTGCCGACGCCGAAGTAGGGCACCTTCCACGGCGCATCGCGGCCGTTGCCGCGGCGCTGGTTGGCGAGCGTGGACTTGGTCGGCGCGGTCATGTACTCGACCCATTGCGCCATCTCGTCCGGCGCGGCGTCGCCGACATTGCCGGCCACGTAGGCCTGGGTGCCGAGCAGTTCGGTGAAGTCCATGAACTCGTGGGTGCCGAAGCTGTTGGGTTCCTCCACGCCACCCCAGTGCGTGTTGATGCTGATCGGGCGCTTGGCGCGCGGGCCGATGCCGTCGCGCCAGTGGTATTCGTCGGCGAAGCAGCCGCCGGGCCAGCGGATGTTGGGGACCTGCAGCGCCTTCAGCGCCGCGACCACGTCGTTGCGATAGCCGCGCGTGTTCGGAATCTTCGACTCCGGCCCGACCCACACGCCGCCGTAGATGCCATGGCCCAGATGCTCGGCGAACTGGCCGAACAGGTTGCGCGAGACCTGCGCGCCGGGCTGGTCGGCGCGCAGGGTGCCGCGCACCTCGACCTCGGCGGCCTGCGCCAGGCCGGTGCCCAGCGCCAGCGCGACGATGGCGGCGGCCAGCGGCAGGCGGTGCCGCCAGCCTCGTGCGGCGTGCTTCAGTGGACGGGTCGAGCGCATGGGCGGGTCTCCTGGGGGTAGGGCCGGCGACGCGCAGGCGCACGCCGTGTGGTGAGTGGGGGAAGGACGGCGTGCGGACGATGCCGCGCGATGGCACGACGCGGACGCGTGCGTGGCGGGGAACGAACATCGCCTGCGGCCGGACACGCCACGCGGGCGACGAGGGCGCCCAGCGCAGTCCTGGCGATCGGGGAGGACGCAGCGGCGGCGTGGCCGCCCGATGGCGGGCGCCTGGCCGTGGTGCGGGCATGGGCAGGCCGGTGCAATGCGACCAATGACGTGGATCCTCGTTGCGATAGCCGATGTGCGGTGCTGCCGACGTCGCGCCACACGGCATGCGGCATGCCGGCGGCGACTGCGCTCCCCGTTGCGCAGCTCGAAGATAGGGGAGCGGCGCAGGACCGACCAATGATTTAAATCGGGAGATCCATACGGGGATTGCAATGATGCGATGCCGCAGATCCGGGCATTCTGTGTTGCATGGCACGCTCTCGGTGATGGCGTGCGAACGCGGGGCGCGGTGCGTCTACAGGATGCATCGCGGCCGTGCGACGCGGCGATGGCTTGCCAGCGGTCGGGCTGGTTATGCTGCGCGGCCCGCGCGGAAATCCATCCACTTGCGCGCAATCAACCAGGACTCCCCGCATGTCATCGATCTTCGGCCAGCTCCCCGACGGCACCGCCATCCATCGCCTGGTGCTGGACAGCGGTGCGGGCCTGCGCGCGGAACTGCTGACCTACGGCGGGCTGCTGCGCAGCCTCAGCCTGGACACCGCGCGCGGCCGCACCGAGCTGGTGCTCGGCCTGCCGACGCTGGACGCCTACCTGCACGATCCGGCCTACCTGGGCGTGCTGGTCGGCCGCTTCGGCAACCGCATCGCCGGATCGGCCTTCCGCGTGGACGGGCAGCGCCACGCGGTCACCGCCAACGAGGGCGCCAATCATCTGCATGGCGGCGCGCTCGGCTTCGGGCGCCGGGTGTGGACGCCGCAGGCGCAGACCGAACGCAGCCTGCAACTGCGCTACGACTCGCCGGCCGGCGAGGAAGGCTATCCGGGCAACGTCCGGGTCACCGCCGACTTCAGCGTGCACGGCCAGACCCTGGAGCTGGAGTTCGGCGCGCAGACCGATGCGCCGACGCCGCTCAACCTCACCCATCATCCCTACTTCAATCTGGCCGGCGACAGCCGCGTGGCGGCCGCCGCGCAGCGGCTGCGGGTGCCGGCCGACCGCTACCTGCCGGTGGCGGATGCGGCGCTACTGCCCAGCGGCGAGATCGCCAGCGTGGCCGGCACGCCGTTCGATTTCCGCACGCCGCGCGCGATCGCCGACAAGGACAGCGCCGGCGATCCGCAGTTGCGCCTGAGCGGCGGCTACGACCATTGCCTGGTGCTGGCCGCGGCGCGCGACTGCAGCGCCGTGCTGTATTCCCCGCACAGCGGGGTGGCGATGCGCATCGCCAGCGCGATGCCCGCACTGCAGTTGTACGAAGGGCATTGGCTGGACCGCCAGCATCCGGGCCTGGGCCGCGGCATCTGCCTGGAGCCGCAGGGCTATCCGGACGCGCCCAACCAGCCGGGCTTCCCGGACACCATCCTGCGTCCGGGCCAGGTCTATCGGCACCGCATCGTCTACCGCTTCGCCGAGGTCGGCGCGGATGCCGATTGGGATGCGATCGAGGCCGCATTGGCCGACTGAAGCGTTGGGTTCTGGCTGCTTGCGGCCAGCGCGATTCCTGTAGGAGCGGCTTCAGCCGCGACGCCACGTCTGAACGATAACCGGGTGCGCTGGCATTCCGTCGCGGCTGAAGCCGCTCCTACAGGGATTCGTTGAGGTCCCCGGCGCCGCTACTGCGGATAGCCGAGCACCAGTTCGATCACGAACTTGCTGCCGAAGAACGCCAGCAGCAGCAACACCATCGCCGCCAGCGTCCAGTGCACCGCCTTGATCCCGCGCCAGCCGTAGCGCCAGCGGCCGAACAACAGCGCGCCGAACACGATCCACGACAGCACGCTGAGCACGGTCTTGTGCACCAGCCGCTGCGCCAGGAAATCCTGCACGAACAGCACGCCGGTCAGCAGGGTCAGGGTCAGCAGGATGAAGCCGACCACGATGGTGCGGAACAGCAGCGTCTCCAGCGCGGTCAACGGCGGCAGCGCGCGCAGCCACGGGTGGAAGTCGCGACGGCGCAGCGCGCGTTCCTGCAGCCACAGCATCACCGCCAGCAATGCGGCGATGCCCAGGGTGGCGTAGGCCAGCAGCGCCATCCAGGCGTGCAGCTGCAGCCGCCAGTCCAGCATCGGCGCCGGCTCGTGGCCGTACCCGTGATAGGCCAGCAGCAGCGCCGCCGACAGCGGGAACACCACCACGCCCAGCGCCGCCATGCGCCCGCTGGCGCCGACCAGCGTGGTCATCAGCGCCATGCCCAGGCTGACCAGCGACAGCGCGGCGAAGAAGTGCATGTCCGGCCCGCCGGCGGTGTGCAGCGCCACCTGCGTGTGATACGCCGCGTGCAGCGCCACCGCCGGCAGCGCCGCCCACCACCAGCCGCGGCCGTGCTCGACCCGGTCGCGCACCAGCGCCGCCACCAGCAGGCCGGTGGCGGTCAGATACAGCGCGGTCGCGACGAGGACGAGGAGCATCGCGTCAGTTTCGCATATCGGGCCTGCGCCCGTGGTGCTGCCGCTGGGCGCGTGCGCCCGCGCGTAGGCTCCGCAGCCCCGCCGAGTCCGCGATGCGGGCTTTTCCCGAAGCCGCGTTCGATGCTGGCCGGTAGCGGCGGCCGGTTCGATCCGAGCACCGGCCATCGCGCCCTGGCGCCGCCAGCCCCGCCGACTGGCAGGGCGCACCTGGGGCAGCCGTTGTACCGCCGTCTCCGGGTTGCCGGGCGCGCCCGGCTATAATCGACGGCCGTTTCCCGTCGCGACCCGCCCGCATGTTCGAATCCCTCACCCAACGCCTCTCCGGCACCATGCAGCGCCTGCGCGGCCGCGGCCGCCTGACCGAGGAGAACATCCGCGAGGCCACCCGCGAAGTGCGCATCGCGCTGCTCGAGGCCGACGTCGCGCTGCCGGTGGTGCAGGCCCTGATCGAACGCATCAAGGTCCGCGCGGTCGGCCAGGAAGTGCTCAAGAGCCTGACCCCGGGCCAGGCGCTGATCAAGGTCGTGCGCGACGAGCTGACCGCGGTGATGGGCTCGGCCGCCAGCGACCTCAACCTCAACGTGCCGGCGCCGGCGATCGTGCTGATGGCCGGCCTGCAGGGCGCGGGCAAGACCACCACGGTCGGCAAGCTGGCCAAGCACCTGAAGGAAAAGCGCAAGAAGAAGGTGATGGTGGTGTCGGCCGACGTGTACCGCCCGGCCGCGATCGAGCAGCTCAAGACCCTGGCCGAGCAGGTCGGGGTGCTGTTCTTCCCGTCCGAGGCGTCGCAGCAGCCGGTGGACATCGTCCGCGCCGCGATCGCCGACGCGCGCAAGTCCTTCGTCGACGTGCTGCTGGTGGATACCGCCGGTCGCCTGGCCATCGACGAAGCGATGATGACCGAGATCAAGGCGCTGCACGCCGCGATCAACCCGGCCGAGACGCTGTTCGTGGTCGACGCGATGACCGGCCAGGACGCGGCCAACACCGCCAAGGCGTTCAGTGAGGCGCTGCCGCTGACCGGCGTGGTGCTGACCAAGACCGACGGCGACGCCCGCGGCGGCGCCGCGCTGAGCGTGCGCTACATCACCGGCAAGCCGATCAAGTTCATCGGCGTGGGCGAGAAGCCCGACGGCCTGGACGTGTTCCATCCCGACCGCCTGGCCAGCCGCATCCTGGACATGGGCGACGTGCTGTCGCTGGTCGAGCAGGTCGAGCACCAGGTCGACAAGGACAAGGCGCAGAAGCTGGCCGAGAAGGTCGCCAAGGGCAAGAAGTTCGACCTCAACGACATGCGCGACCAGCTCGAGCAGATGCAGAACATGGGCGGCCTGTCCGGGCTGATGGACAAGCTGCCGGGCATGGGCCAGATCCCCGAGCACCTCAAGCAGCAGGTCGCCGGCAACAAGGACGTGCCGCGGATGATCGCCATCATCGGCTCGATGACCAAGAAGGAGCGGCGCAACCCGGCGCTGCTCAACGGCTCGCGCCGCGCGCGCATCGCGCGCGGCTCCGGCACCCAGCCGGCCGACGTCAACAAGCTGATGAAGCAGTTCCAGCAGATGGAAAAGATGATGTCGAAGATGGCCGGCGGCGGCATGAAGGGCCTGATGCGCGGCATGAAGGGCATGATGGGCGGCATGGGCGGGCGCGGCGGCCTGCCGTTCCGCTGAGTCAGCGGCCACGGCGCGCGCGGTGAGCGGTTCCGCCGGCACGCGCGTTCTGCGCCTGGCCCTGGCGCTGGCCCTGGCGCTGCACTCGGCCTCCGGCTGGGCGGTGCTGCCGGCGACGCTGGCGTATTGGGTGCTGGTGGTGCTGGTCGCCGCGGCGATCGACCACGCGATGGCGCGCCGCACGGCGGGCGGCGCTGCGGCCATGTCGATGGCTGCGGCCGCTGGCGAGACCGGCGCCACACCGGCGCCCGCGCGGCTGCCGCCGCCGGCGCAGCCCGTTCTCCCGGCGGCGGCGGCGCGTGAGTCCTCATCCGGCCTGCGCCAATGGCGCCGCTATCTCGACGACATCACCCCGTTTCCGGAGGAGCGCTTGCCACGCCCGGGCATCTGCACCACGCGCGAGCAGGTGCTGTACGCCGGCGATGCGCTGGTGCTGGTCTTCCATCCTGTCGCCGACGGCCCCGCGCAGTGGCGCTGCGACCTGCTGGCGCCGGGCGCGGTCCGTGCGCGGTGGCTGGATGTGGCGGCGCACGCGGAGTGCGTGGTGCCGATCATGCAGACCGGCGTGTACTCGATCGGCATCGGCCAGGCCGAGTTGTCCGTGCCCGGCACGGTGGCGCTGTGGCTGCGCGTGGCGGAGCCGGAGCGGCTGTCGCTGCCGTTGCAGCCGCTGCGCGGTACGCCGATGGCCTATGCGCAACGCCCCGACGGCGCTCTTGCCGTCGATGACGCACCGGGCCGGGACGGGTGGCCGCTGGCGCAGTTGCCGCCGCGTTGCGTGGCGGGCGTGCCGGCCGGGGGCGCGTTGCTGTTCGCCAGCGCCGGCCGGAGCTGGGATGTGCCCGGGGTGGCGGACGGCGCGGCAGCGGATGCGGCGGACGGCGCGGTGCTGCATCGCCAGTTCCTGCAACTGAGCCAGGGCGACGTGCTGGTGCTGGAGGCGGCGTGGACAGCTGGCCTGTTCGGCCAGCCGCTGTCGGTGCCCAGCGCTACCCGCCCGACCGTCGGCGAGCTGCGCTTGTTCGCGCTGTTGCACGGTCCGCAGTTGGTGGCGCTGTGCCCGTCCGCGGCGGCACCGGCCTGCGTGGAGGTGGTCTGTCCGGTCGATGGGCTGTATTGCCTGGAACTACGGCTGTCCGGTCCGCCTGCATGGCGCGACCGGGCTGCGGCGGACTTCATCGATGTGCGCCTGTGGGGCGCCTTCGTGCAGAGTGCGTCGCGGCTGCGTGCCTTTTCGCTGCAGCAGGTCTGGGTCGGCGATCGCGACCGGCACTGCTTGCCGGTGCCAGTGCCGTGAGCATCGCCGCGCCCGCTGCACGGTGGCGGCCAGGCGGGGCGGCTACCATGGCGGTTCCTGCAGTCGTGGAGTACGCATGATGGAGCGCATGGAGCGCATGGCGCGCGTGGACGCCTTTCGGCAGCGGTTCGGCCTGCGTCTGCCGATCCTGCTCAGTCCGATGGCCGGCACCTGCCCGGTGCCGCTGTCGGCGGCGGCGGTCGCCGCCGGCGGCATGGGCGCGATGGGGGCGGTGCTGTCGTCGCCGCAGGACATCGTGCAGTGGATGGAGGCGTTCCGCGCCGCCGGCGGCGGGCCGGCCCAGGTCAATCTGTGGGTGCCGGATCCGCCGCCGCGGCGCGATGCCGCCGCCGAGGCCGAAGTGCGCGCCTTCCTCGGCGCCTGGGGGCCACCGGTCGATGCCGCTGCCGGCGATGCGACGCCGGCCGATTTCGACGCCCAGTTCGACGCCTTGCTCGCGGCGCGGCCGGCGGTGGCCTCGTCGATCATGGGCCTGTTCCGCCCGGACCAGGTGCGGCGCCTGCGCCAGGCCGGGATCGCCTGGTTCGCCTGTGCCACGACCCTGGACGAGGCGCTGGCCGCGGAAGCGGCCGGTGCCGACGCGGTGGTCGCGCAGGGGGCCGAGGCCGGCGGCCACCGCGGCGCCTTCGACGCCGGCAACGCCGAGCGGCAGTTGACCGGGCTGTTCGCGCTGCTGCCACGGCTGGCCGACCGATTGCAGGTGCCGGTGATCGCCGCCGGCGGCATCGGCGACGGCCGCGGCATCGCCGCCGCGCTGACCCTGGGCGCGAGCGCGGTGCAGATCGGCACCGCCTTGCTGCGGACCCCGGAGGCGGCGCTGGCGCCGACCTGGGCCGCGGCCCTGGCCGCGGCCGAACCCGAGCAGACCACGCTGACCCGCGCCTTTTCCGGCCGCCTGGGCCGGGCGCTGGCCACCGACTACGTGCGCGCCGCGGCCGCCGCGGAGGCGCCGCCGCCACGTCCGTATCCGGTGCAGCGCGGGCTGACCGCGCCGATGCGCCAGGCCGCCCTGCGCGCCGGCCGCGTCGCGGCGATGCAGGCCTGGGCCGGGCAGTCGGCATGGATGGCGCCGGCCGAGCCGGCGGCGGCGTTGCTGACGCGCTGGTGGCAACAGGCGCAGGCCCTGCTGTGACCGCGCAGGTGTTCCACCACGGGCGCGCGGCCACGGCCGAGGTGCTGGCCGCCGCGGCGCTGGTCAACTACGGCCATTTCAGCACCATGCAGGTCCGCGACGGCGCCGTGCGCGGCTTGGACCTGCATCTGCAGCGGCTGCAGCAGGCCAACCTGGCCCTGTTCGGCAGCGCCTTGCCGGCGGAGCGCGTGCGTGACGAACTGCGCGCGGCGCTGGCCGCGTCCGGGCGCGCCGATGCCGCGCTGCGCGTCACCGTGTTCTCGCCCGCGTTCAGCCTGCGCCGGGCGGATGCCGACGGCGCCGTGGACCTGTTGGTGTCGCTGGCCGCACCGGCGCAGGCGGACCCCGCGCCGCTGCGCCTGCGCAGCAGCGCGTTCGCGCGCGAGGCGCCGCAGTTCAAGCACGTCGGCACCTTCGCCGCGTTCCACCAGCGCCGCCTGGCGCTGCAGGCCGGCAGCGACGATGCGCTGTTCGTGGACGCGCAGGGGCAGGTGATGGAGGGGCCGACCTGGAACCTGGGGCTGTGGGATGGCACCTGCCTGCACTGGCCGCAGGCGCCGGCGCTGCGCGGCACCCAGCAGCGGTTGCTGCAGGCCGGCCTGGCCGCGCTGGGCGTGGCGCAGCGCGAGCGGCCGCTGTCGCTGCAAGCATTCGGGGCGGACGTGGCCGCCTTCACCTGCAACGCCCGCGGGCAGCAGGCGGTCGCGGCGGTGGACGGACGCGCGCTGCGTCCGGCCGCGGACCTGCTGGCGTTGCTGGAGGATGCGCTGCGCACCCAGCCCTGGCAGGCGATCTGAGCCTCCCACGGCATCGCGCCGCATTGGCGCCGCTTCCCGCGAATCCCCAATCCCCAATCCCTAATCCCTAATCCCTAATCCCTAATCCCTAATCCCTAATCCCGGTGCGGCGGCAGCGACTTGGCAGCGGCCAGGGCGGTGGCTATAATCGCCGGCTCACCGCGCCATCCTGGCGACTGGGCAACACCGGAAACTCACCATGGTCAAGATCCGCCTTACCCGTGGCGGCGCCAAGAAGCGCCCCTTCTACCACATCATCGTCACCGACGTGCGCAGCGCGCGCGACGGTCGCAACATCGAGCGCCTGGGCTACTACAACCCGGTCGCGCAGGGCGCCGAGCCGCGCATCGTGCTGGACCTGCAGCGCGTGGACCATTGGGTTTCCAACGGCGCGCAGCTGACCGACAAGGTGCGCAACCTGTACAAGGAAGCCACCAAGGCCCAGGCCGCCGCGGCCTGATCCTGCGGGCCGCGCCCAGCGCGCGGCCCTTGCGTTTGCCCCGATGAAAGACAGCCAGCGCCGCATCCTGCTCGGTCGGGTCCTCGGCGCGTTCGGCATCCGTGGCGAGGCCAAGCTCGAGTCCTGGACCGAGCCGCGCCTCGCCATTTTCCGTTATCAGCCCTGGATCGTGCGCAAGCCCGACGGCAGCGAAAGCAGCCTCGATGGCGTGCGCGGCCGCGAGTCCGGCAAGTTTCTGATCGCCACCTTGCCCGGCGTCACCGACCGCGACGCGGTCGAGGCCCTGCGCGGCACCGAGATCTACGTGGCGCGCAGCAGCCTGCCGCCGCCGCGCCCGGACGAGTACTACTGGGTGGACCTGGAAGGCCTGGACGTGCGCACCGTCGAGGGCGCGGCGCTGGGCCAGGTGTCGCACCTGTTCTCCACCGGCGCCAACGACGTGCTGGTGGTGCGCGGCGACCGCGAGCGGCTGCTGCCGTTCGTGCAACCGGACTACATCAAGTCGGTGGATTTCGAGGCCAACCTGATCGTGGTCGACTGGGACCCCGAGTTCTGAGCGATGCCGGCGCGCGCGCCGGCCCCGCTGTTGCTTTTGCGAATCCCCAATCCCGACTCCCCATTCCCCGCCCATGCGCATCGACGTCATCAGCCTGTTCCCCGAATTCGTCGCCCAGTGCGCCGCGTTCGGTGTGGTCGGGCGTGCGCAGGAGCGCGCGTTGCTGGACCTGCACGGCTGGAACCCGCGCGACTACGCCAGCGGCGGCTACCGCAAGGTGGACGACCGTCCGTTCGGCGGCGGCCCGGGCATGGTGATGATGATCGAGCCGCTGCAGGCCTGCCTGCAGGCGCTGCGCGAGGCCGACCCGCAACCGGCGCCGGTGATCTACCTGAGCCCGCAGGGCAGGCCGCTGACCCAGGCCAGGGCGCGCGAACTGGCCGCGCTGCCGCGGCTGGTGCTGTTGTGCGGGCGCTACGAGGGCGTGGACGAGCGCTTCGTCGCCGCGATGGTGGACGAGGAACTCTCGATCGGCGACTACGTGCTGTCCGGCGGCGAACTGGCCGCGGCGGTGCTGGTGGACGCGGTGACGCGGCTGCAGGAGGGCGCGCTGAACGACGCCGAATCCGCCGCCCAGGACAGCTTCGAGGGCCCGGACGGCCTGCTCGACTGCCCGCACTACACCCACCCGCGCGAGCACGCGCTGGGCGAGGTGCCGGCGGTGCTGCGCTCCGGCAACCACGCCGCGATCGCGCGCTGGCGGCGCATGCAGGCGCTGGGGCGGACCTGGCTGCGGCGCCCGGACCTGCTCGACGAAGCCGCGCTGAGCAAGGCCGACCGGGGCCTGCTGGACGAATTTCGCCAGGGCCTGGCGGCCGAGGCGGCGCCCGTGCAGGAAAATCCGTCCAAACCCTAGCCACGGCGGCACGACTGGGTTAAAATGCCCGGCTTTCCGGCCAGGGCGTTCCGCGCTTGGCCCATTCCGATATCGCGCAATCGCCGTGCGGCGACTGCCGGACCACCTCACCAGACACAAGCGGTGCCCACCATGAGCAAGCTCAACAAGACCATCCTGGCCGACTTCGAAGCCGCCCAGATCCAGCGCAAGCTGCCGGAGTTCAACCAGGGCGACACCGTCGTCGTCAACGTCAAGGTGAAGGAAGGCAACCGCGAGCGCGTGCAGGCCTACGAAGGCGTGGTGATCGGCACCAAGAACGCCGGCCTGAACTCCTCGTTCACCGTGCGCAAGATTTCCCATGGCTTCGGCGTGGAGCGCGTGTTCCAGACCCACAGCGCCATCATCGACTCGGTCGAAGTGAAGCGCCGCGGCAAGGTCCGCGCCGGCAAGCTGTACTACCTGCGTGGCCTGGAAGGCAAGGCCGCCCGCATCAAGGAAGATCTGGCCGCCGCTGCGCAGGCCAAGGTCGCGCGCCAGGCCGCTGCGGCCGCCGCCAAGGCCGAGTAATCCCCAGCGACTTCGGTCGCTGCCGCGACGGCCGCCTTCGGGCGGCCGTTCGCGTTTTGGGGATCGGCCATGGCGCCGGTTTCGTCCAGCCAAGGCCACGCGCGCGGAAAGCCCCTGTAGGAGCGGCTTCAGCCGCGACAGACGCCCGACCGGAATCCAGGCGCATCCAGGCGCTCAGCGGCAATGGCTTGCGGGAATGCCCGGTCGCGGCTGACGCTCCTGCACAAGGCTGGGATTCGGCGGCAAGGCGTCGCCCACACCCAAACAATCAGCGCGCCGGATCCTGCGCGGCCGCCACGTCGGCCACCGGGGCGGGCGGTTGCGCGGGCACTTCCGCCGGGTGCGCGAGCGTGTCCGGTCGCGAGGGCGCCAGCATCCGCGCCTTGCGCCAGTTGCCCCAGCGGTAATACGCCAGCGACAGCAGCATCGCGCAGGTGGCGCTGGTCGGGAAGCTCCACCACACCGCATCGGCGCCGAACTGCGGCTGCAGCAGGTGCGCGAACGGCACGCGCACGCCCCACAGCGACAGCGCCAGGATCAGCAGCGGCGGGATCACCGCGCCGGTGGCGCGGACCACGCCGGAGATCACGAAGGTCACGCCGAAGAACAGGAACGACCACACCGCGATGTGGTTGAGATGGCGCGCGATCTCCAGCGCCGCGCTGTGCGGCGGCAGGAACAGCGCCAGGGTCCAGCGATCGAGCAGGATCAGCGGCGCGATCAGCGCGCCGGTCAGCAGGAAGTTGAACAGCACGCCCTTGCGCGCGGTCGCCGCGACCCGGTCCCAGCGCTGCGCGCCGACGTTCTGCGCGGCCATCGACGAGCAGGCGGCGCCGATCGCCATCGCCGGCATCTGCAGGTAGGTCCACAGCTGCATCGCGGCGCCGTAGGCGGCCGAGGTGTCGGTGCCGTAGCCGTTGACCATCGAGATCATCACGATCATCGCCAGCGAGATCAGCACCATCTGCAGTCCCATCGGCACGCCCTTGACCACCAGCGCGCGCAGGATCGTCGGGTCGAGGCGGAACAGCCGCGCGTCCTGCCGGCCCAGCCACAGCACGTGGCGCTTGTGCCGCAGGTACAGCAGCAGTCCGCCCAGGGCGATGGCCTGCGCGATCAGCGTGGCCCAGGCGGCGCCGGCGATGCCCAGCCTGGGGAACGGCCCCAGCCCGAACAGCAGCAGCGGATTGAAGCCGATGTCCAGCGCCACCGATAGCAGCAGGAAGCGGAACGGCGTGCGCGAATCGCCGGTGCCGCGCAGCGCCGCCGACAGGAACGCGAACGCGTACAGCAGCGGCATCGCCAGGAAGATCACCCGCAGGTAGGCCTCGGCCAGCGGCAGCGAGGCGGCCGGGGTGCCCATCGCCGCGAGCAGGTGCCGCGCCAGCCACCAGCCGCCGGCCGCGATCAGCACCGAGATGCCGATGAAGAACGTGGCGCTGGTGCCCATCACCCGCCGCGCCTGGACCACGTCGCCGCGGCCCATCGCCTGGCCGATCAGGATGGTGGCGGCCATGCCGATGCCGAACACCGAGCCGATCAGGAAGAACATGATGCTGTTGGCGTTGGCCGCCGCGGTCAGCGCCGCCTCGCCGAGGTAGCGGCCCACCCAGATCGCGTTGACCGAGCCGTTCAGCGACTGCGCGATGTTGCCGGCGAGGATCGGCAGCGAGAACAGCAGCAACTGGCGGCCGATCGGGCCTTCGGTCAGCGCGGCGGGCTTTTGCATCGGATGCCTGCGAGGGGCGGGAAAGGCGTGCACACTAGCACCGGCACCCGGCCGCCGGGAGGCAACCGACGGCAGATGTGGCGCGGCCGGCCAAGGCCTAGAATGGATGCGTCGATGCGAACCAGGTGCCTTGCGCCGGCGGGCTGCCGCGCACGCGGCGCGGTGTTCGGCCGGTGGCGGCGACTTGCAATGCGGCGACCGTGCCGCCACCTCCATGGAACGCACGCGGCGCGTGGCGTGGCCATGCGCCGGGTCACACGCTCCGGCCGGCCGAGCCGGGCGCGGCGCCGGGAAGGCCCCGGCGCGGCGGCTGCGGCGAGCGACGCGCCGCGACCGGGCGAACAACATGCAGATGAATGTCCTGAACGCGATGAACGAACCCGTTGTACAAGCGGCCGCGGTGCGGTTGGACGTGTGGCTCTGGGCCGCGCGCTTCTTCAAGACCCGCAGCCTGTCCAAGCAGGCGGTGGAAACCGGCAAGGTGGACGTGGCCGGGCAGCGGCCCAAGTCCTCGCGCGCGGTGCGCGTGGGCGAGCAGTTGCGCGTGCAGCGCGGCGACGAGGTGTTCGAGGTCCAGGTGCTGGGCCTCAGCGACACGCGCGGCCCGGCCAGCGTGGCGCAGGCCCTGTACCAGGAGAGCGAGGCCTCGCGCGAACGCCGCGCGCAACTGCGCGCGCAGCGCAGCGCCGAGCGCAACGGCTACCAGGCTCCGGACAGCAAGCCGGACAAGCGCGCGCGGCGATTGATCCGCGCGCTCGGCGATATCGACGCCCTGTAGCGGCGTTTGGCGCGCGTCGCCTAGGCCGGGTGCGGGCGAGGCTGCATCGACCGCGGAGGCGCCCTGGAACCGGATGGCGGCGCGTGTCGGTTGGCGATGCGTTGATGTGCGCGTTCGCCGATGTGCAAGCGCCAGGGCGGTGCAGGAGCGGCGTTGCAGGCCGATGCAGTCGGGACTGAAGTCCCTCCCACAACTGGGTCGGTGCCTGGTCAAGGCTGGCGTGCTCATCGCGGTTGGCGCGCTGTAGGAGCGGCTTCAGCCGCGACGCGCAAACCCATGCCGCTCGCCGCATAGCCTTGTTCGCATCGAACCATCGCCGCACATTGTTTGAGGTGCTTTGCCGGCATGCTGTCGCGGCTGAAGCCGCTCCTACAGCGGGCAGGGCGTTGCAGTTGCGGCTAGCAGGAAAGAGGCATCGCAGGCCGCATGCAGTCGGGGCTGAAGTTCCTCCCTGGGTCGGTGCCTGGTCAAGGCTGGCGTGCTCATCGCGGTTGGCGCGCTGTAGGAGCGGCTTCAGCCGCGACGCGCAAACCCATGCCGCTCGCTGCATAGCCTTGTTCGCATCGAACCATCGCCGCGCATTGTTTGATGTGCTTTGTCGGCATGCTGTCGCGGCTGAAGCCGCTCCTACAGAGGGCGGGGCGTCGCAGTTGCGGCCAGCAGGAAAGAGGCATCGCAGGCGCACGCAGTCGGGACTGAAGTCCCTCCCGCAGCTTGGCCTGCGTCGTCGGCAAGGTCGGCTTGCTCATTGCGATCGGCACGGTGTGGGAGCGGCTTCAGCCGCGACGCGGGAGTTGTCCGCTCTTCGTGCCTCAGCTTGTGCCACAGATCGGCGGCGGTCGCTGCACACACGCCAACGCCCCGGCGAACGGGGCGTTGGCGTGTGCTGCCAGCTTGCGAGGCGCGGCGCCGGGGCGGCGCCGCGCCTGCCGTCCTCAGGCGGCCAGGTCGAAGCGATCCAGGTGCATCACCTTGCTCCATGCGGCGACGAAATCACGTACGAACTTTTCCTGCGCGTCGGCGCTGGCATAGACCTCGGCCACGGCGCGCAGCACCGAGTTGGAGCCGAACACCAGGTCGGCGCGGGTGCCGGTCCACTTCACCGCGCCGCTGCTGCGGTCGCGGCCCTCGTAGACGTCCTTCATCGCCGAGGTCGCCTTCCACTCGGTGCGCATGTCCAGCAGGTTGGCGAAGAAGTCGTTGCTGAGCACGCCCGGACGGTCGGTGAACACGCCATGCGCGGACTGGCCGCTGTTGGCGCCGAGCACGCGCAGGCCGCCGACCAGCACGGTCATCTCCGGCGCGGTCAGGGTCAGCAACTGCGCCTTGTCGATCAGCAGCGCTTCGGCCGACATCGCGTAGCGGCGCTTGGCGTAGTTGCGGAAGCCGTCGGCGATCGGTTCCAGCACCGCGAAGGAGTCCACGTCGGTCTGCTCCTGCGACGCATCCATGCGGCCAGGCACGAACGGCACCTCGACGCTCTGCCCGGCCAGCTTGGCCGCCTGTTCCACCGCGGCGACGCCGCCGAGCACGATCAGATCGGCCAGCGAGATCTTCTTGCCGCCGCTTTGCGCGCCGTTGAACTGCGCCTGGATGCGTTCCAGCGTGGCCAGCACCTGCGCCAGTTGCGCCGGCTGGTTGACCTCCCAGTCCTTCTGCGGGGCCAGACGGATGCGCGCGCCGTTGGCGCCGCCGCGCATGTCCGAGCCGCGGAAGGTGGACGCCGCGGCCCAGGCGGTGGACACCAGTTGCGCGACGCTCAGTCCGGAATCGAGCAAGGTCTGCTTGAGCGCGGCGATGTCCTGCGCATCGACCAGCGGGTGGTCCACGGCCGGGATCGGGTCCTGCCACAGCAGTTCCTCGGCCGGGACCTCCGGGCCGAGATAGCGCGCACGCGGGCCCATGTCGCGATGGGTCAGCTTGAACCAGGCGCGGGCGAAGGCATCGGCGAACTGCTCCGGGTGTTCCAGGAAGCGGCGCGAGATCTTCTCGTAGGCCGGGTCGAAACGCAGCGCCAGGTCGGTGGTGAGCATGGTCGGCAGGTGCTTCCTCGACGGATCGTGCGCGTCCGGAATCACCGCCTCGGCGTTCTTGGCCACCCACTGGTGCGCACCGGCCGGGCTCTTGCTCAGTTCCCAGTCGAACGTGAACAGGTGCTCGAAGAACTCGTTGGTCCACTGCGCCGGCCTGGTGGTCCAGGTGACTTCCAGGCCGCTGGTGATGGTGTCGCCGCCCTTGCCGCTGCCGAAGCTGTTGTGCCAGCCCAGGCCCTGGCTTTCCAGGTCGGCCGCTTCCGGCTCGGCGCCGACATGGTCGGCCGGGCCGGCACCATGGGTCTTGCCGAAGGTGTGGCCGCCGGCGATCAGCGCCACGGTCTCTTCGTCGTTCATCGCCATGCGGCCGAAGGTGTCGCGGATGTCCTTGGCGGCCAGCAGCGGGTCGGGATTGCCGTCCGGGCCTTCCGGGTTGACGTAGATCAGGCCCATCTGCACCGCGGCCAGCGGGTTCTCCAGGTCGCGGGTGTGCTGCACTTCGCTGTCGTCGTCCTTCACCAGCACGCCGTGCGGCTCGGGCACGCCGGGTGAACCGCGCGAGTAGCGCTCGTCGCCACCCAGCCACTTGGTCTCGCGGCCCCAGTACACGTCCTGGTCCGGCTCCCAGGTGTCCTCGCGGCCGCCGGCGAAGCCGAAGGTCTTGAAGCCCATCGACTCCAGCGCGACGTTGCCGGTGAGGATCAGCAGGTCGGCCCAGGAGATGGCCTGGCCGTACTTCTGCTTGATCGGCCACAACAGGCGCCGCGCCTTGTCCAGGCTGACGTTGTCCGGCCAGCTGTTGAGCGGGGCGAAGCGCTGCTGGCCGCGGCCGCCGCCACCGCGGCCGTCGCCGGTGCGGTAGGTGCCGGCGCTATGCCAGGCCATGCGCACGAACAGCGGGCCGTAGTGGCCGAAATCGGCCGGCCACCAGTCCTGCGAATCGGTCATCAGCGCGTGCAGGTCGCGCTTGAGCGCCTGCAGATCGAGGCCGTTGAAGGCCTTGCGGTAATCGAACGCCTCACCCAGCGGATTGGACTTGGACGAATGCTGGCTGAGCAGGTCCACGCGCAACTGCTGCGGCCACCACGCCTTGTTGGTGGTGCCACTGCTGACGGCGCTATGGAACGGGCATTTCGCTTCGGTGTTCATCGGTCTGGACCTTCGTGCGGGCGCCCGGCAAGGCGGGCGGTGGCTGGAATGGGGTGGGGCGGGTGGAAAGCGGGTGTGCGCTACCAATGCGCAGGCACGGGAGACGGACGGCGGGAGCTGGACTGGCGCATGGCTGGCGGGTCGGTGGTTTGGTAGGGGCAGACTATCGAGCACCCATTCATTTATAAAATTGATTTATTGAAATGATTCGATAGTGAGCAACAATCGATGGCGATCGCCGCGAGGCGAGCATGTGCCATGCCGTACGCGTTGTCTGGGAGGGCTGTGCGCAGCGTTCTGCGCTGTCGCGTTTGTGCTCCGGCAGGCGAGCCACTGTCGCCGTGCGGCGCAGGCCGCGCGCGTGCCGGGTGGGCGTGGTGGTTCACTCCCGGCGCGACCCGCACTGCACGGCGAGCCGACGCGACGCGGGCTGGCTCAGGCCGGCGGCATCACATCGAAATCGCCGCCCAGCACGCGCTCCAGGCGCCCGCTGCGCCATCCGCGCACGCTGTCGCGCACCAGCGGCGACGGCGCGACGCGGTAGCGCCGGCACACCCGCAGTTCCTCGTCGCCATGCGGCGCCCGCCGCGGCTGTCCGGGCAGATCCGGCGCGACCCGGACCTGCACGGCGAGCCGGCGCAAGGCGGGATCGTCGGCGTCCTGTTCCTGCACGTGCAGGCCGGTCTCCGCCTGCAGCAGGTCCAGCGCGCCGAAGCCGCCGATCGCCAGCCAGGCGCGTCCCTGTTCGGCATCCTGCTGCAGCACGTCCACGCGCATGTTGCGTTGCGCGGCCCAGGCCAGATACATCTGCAGCAACTGCTGCCACCAGTGCCGCGCGTCGGCGCGATGGCGGTGCAGTTCGCTGGCGCCGATGCGCAGATCCAGCAGCGCGTCCTGCGCGCGCTGCTCCTGCAGCGCCGCGCTGGCCAGTTGCAGCAGCCACAGCAGTTGCGCCAGGCGCGCGACGAATTCGCCGTCGCGCTGCGCGCCGTGCAGCCGCGCGCGCATGCGCACGGCGCTGTCCAGCGCGCTTTCGATGCGGTCGCGGCGTTCGATCCGGTCCAGCACCTGGAAGCGCGTGGGTTGCGACCAGAAATCGGATTCGCCCATGCGCGCGAAGTCCGCGTCCCGCGCCAGCCGCCACGCGCTCGCGGCATGGGTCTCGTGCAGCGCATGCAGCGCCGCGTCCAGGCGCGCCAGCACCGCATCGCTGGCGCTGGGCGCGTACACGATGTCGCGCAGGTCGGTCGACGCGGCCGGATCGGCATCGCCGTCGCGCTCCGCGTCCGCTGCCGGCGCGGGCGCATCGGGGGCGATGAAGCGCACGTCCAGGCGATCGCCGGCGCCGCGCACGAACAGGAACTGGTCGCCCTCCGGCGCGCGCTGCTCGACGATGCTGCGTGCCAGCGGCGCGAGCAGGTGCTGTTCGATCGCGCGGCGCAGCGGGCGCGCGCCCAGGTCCGGGGTGAAGCCGCGGTCGAGCAGGAACTCGATCGCCGACGGCTCCCATTCCACCGCCCAGGCGCGGTTGCGCAGGCCGCGCCGGGTCAGCGTGCGGTCCAGTTCCTTGTGCAGGATCTCGCGCATCAGCGCGCGGTCCAGCGGATTGAACAGCACCACCCGGTCGAGCCGGTTGATGAACTCGCGGCGGAAGGTCTCGTACACCGCCTTCTCCACCGCGCTGCGCGAATAGCCGCCGGCGACGGTGGCGAAGCCGGGCGCCGCGCCGCGGGCGAGGGTGGCGCCGACGTTGCTGGTCAGGATGATGATGCTGTGGCGGAAGTCGGCGGTATTGCCGTTGCGGTCGCTCAGCCGCGCGTCGTCGAACACCTGCAGGAACAGGTCCCAGACCTTCGGGTGGGCCTTCTCGAACTCGTCCAGCAACACCACCGAGAACGGCTGCTCGCGGATCCGCGCGATCAGCGTGCGCTGGCCGTCGCTGTCGTCGCCGGTGAGCCGGGCCAGCGCGTCCTCGCCCTGGAACTCGCTCATGTCCAGGCGCAGCAGGCGCTCGGGCGTGCCGAACAGCAGTTCGCCCAGCGCCTTGGCCAGTTCGGTCTTGCCGGTGCCGGTGGGACCGGCGAACAGGAACACGCCGATCGGGCGATGGCTGTCGACCAGCCCGGCCTTGAGCATGGCGATCCGGTCGAGCAGGGTCTCCACCGCCTCGTCCTGGCCGAGCACGCGCTGGCGGAAGAAGCGGCGCAGCGCGTCCAGTTCCAGCCGCTGGCGATCGTCGATCACTTCCAGCGGCAGGCCGCTGCGCCTGGCCACCGCCTGCAGCAACGCATCGTCGTCCAGCGGCAGGCGCGGCGCGGCGCCGCTGGTGGCGGCCTGCAGGGTCTCGTCCAGCAGTTGCAGCAACCGGCCCGGTTCGTGCTGCTCGGGGAAGTACTGCGCGGCCATGCGTTCGGCCTCGGCCAGGGCGCGCGCGTCGATGACCTCGCCCTGCAGCGTGCCGCGCTGCGCCTGCGCCCAGTCCGCGCCGATCTGCGCCAGTTCGGCGGCGGCGGGGGACGCCAGCGCGACCACTTCGAAGCGCGAGCGGGTCGCCGGCCGCGCCACCTGCAACTGCGCCAGCTGGCGCGGGGTGATCTCGCCGATCAGGCGCAGTTCGCCGCGCTCCAGCGCCGGCAGCACCAGGTCGAGGATGCCGCGCGGGTCGCGCGAATGCGCGCCCTTGTGCAGCAGGTCGTAGAAGTCCGGCACGCGCCACAGCGCGCGTTCGCGGTGCAGCACGGCCAGCATCTCGCGGATGCGGCCTTCCAGTTCGCCGATGTAGCTCTGCCCGGCGAGGATCTCCGCCGCCGACGCCTCGAACACGCGCCAGCCCTCGGCCAGCAGGCGCTCGCTGAGCAGGTCGATCAGCGCGCTCTTGCCGACGCCGTGTTCGCCGACCAGCAGTACCGGCTGCGGCGGCGTGGCCGCCAATTGTTCGTAGGCGCGCTGCAAGGCCGCGTCCAGCGCCGGGTGGCGTAGGCGCAGGCGCGATGGCAGCGCGGTCACCACACGGCCGAAGCCGCCCAGCACGCGTTGCTCGCGGCGCAGCGCGCGCGCGTCCTGCACGCGCTGCAGAAACGGCTCCAGCACCGGTTCCTTGAACTGGCCCAGGGTCTCGCTCAGCTTGCCCAGCGCCTCGTCGTCCAGGCCGTCGAAGTCCACCGCGCGATTCGCCGCCGCTGCGGCCTTGTCCGCCGCCCAGTGCAGATAGCTGCGCAGGCGCTGCCGGAACGGCACGAACCCCCACCACCAGTCGCGCGCCTGGCGCAGCACGACGTGCAGGTGATCGGCATCGGGCAGCGTCTGCAGGTAGTCGAGCACGAAGTTGAGCGGATACGAGCCCAGGTGCGGCAGCAGTTCCAGCACCGCTTCCGGGTCGGTACGGCGCCGCCGCGGCAAGGCCACCGCGGCCATCGATGGCAGCACGTAGCCGGGGCTGGCGAGCGCATCGAGCACCGCCTGGTCGGAGAACTCCTGGCTGGCCAGCAAGGTCACGCCCTGCGCGAATTGCGGGATCCGCAGCAGGTCGGGCGGACTCTGGATCTGCTCGTCCAGCGCTTCCACCTGCTGGCGCAGCTGTTGCACGTGCTCGGCCGGCGTATCGCGCGGTGGCGGGTCGGGCATGGCCTGGGCTTGCGGTTCCGAAACTGGCTGCGACGGGCGCGACCCGGCCGTGCCGCCGCGCTTGAACACATGCAGCATCAAGGCGCCGACGATGACGCCGCAGACGAACAGGTAGATCTCCACGCGGGCTCCTCAGTGCCGGCCGATGCGACGGGAAGGGATACCGCGTCCGGAGGCGGCGGTAGCGATGCCGGCGGCGACTGCCGCGTGCGGCGTCGGTGTGGGCGCCGTGGCGTACTGGCGAGTGGACATGGGGGTTGCTGCTTCCTTGTGCTTGGGCGCGGACGCGCGCTGGTCCGATCGCGCCCGCCGGCCTGCGGGCGCTGCGGCGAGTATAGGTGCGCGGGTTTCGGGCGGGCTACCGCGCGCATCGATCCGTGCCGGTGTGGCGCCGTGGACCGGATCGCGGACCCACGCCGCGCCCGCCCGCCATGCCGCACGCGCGGCGATGCCGTGGTCGGTCAGTTCGCGGCAAAGCCCACTATCCTGTCGCGATGACCATTCGCGCCACCCGCCTGCTGCACCTGCTGGACGCATTGCGCGGGCGCCGCCGCCCGGTGGCCGGCGCCCACCTCGCCAGCGCGCTGGGCGTCAGCCTGCGCACGCTGTACCGCGACATCGCGACCCTGCGCGCGCAGGGCGCCGACATCCTCGGCGACCCTGGCATCGGCTATGTGCTGCGTCCCGGCTTCCTGCTGCCGGAACTGAATTTCAGCGAGGACGAACTGGAGGCGCTGACCCTGGGCGCGCGCTGGGTGGCGCGCCAGGCCGATCCGGAACTGGCGCAGGCGGCGCAGCGGGCGATCACCCGGATCGGAGCGACGCTCCCGGCGCCGTTGCGGCTGGCGCTGGAGACCAGCGGGCTGATGGTGCCGGCGGTCACGCCCGCGCAACCGCCGGCGCCGTGGCTACCGGTCCTGCGTCGCGGCATCCGCCTGGAACACGTGCTGCACATGGACTATGCCGACGCCGACGGCGCGGCGTCGCGACGGCGGATCTGGCCGTTCGCGATGGCTTTCCTCGGCGGCTACGGAATGATCGCGGCGTGGTGCGAACTGCGCGGCGATTTCCGCCATTTCCGCGCCGACCGGGTGCTGGCGCTGGGCGACGCCGGCGAGCGCTATCCCTCGCGTCGGCATCTGCTGATCAAGCGCTGGCGCGCCGCGACCGGCTACGGTGGCGACTCCTGACAGCGGCTGTCAGCAGGGCACGGCCAGACTGCAGGCTGTTCACCACGGAAGTCCGCCCATGTCCACCAAGATCGTGCTCTACACCCACCCGCTGTCGCGCGGCCGCCTGGCCCGCTGGATGCTGGAGGAAACCGGCCTGCCGTACGAGGACGTCATCCTCGATTACGGCACCACGATGAAGACGCCGGAGTACCTGGCGATCAACCCGATGGGCAAGGTGCCGGCGGTGACCCACGGCAGCGCCGTGGTCACCGAGAACGTGGCCATCTGCGCCTACCTGGCCGATCTGGTGCCGGAGCGGCAACTGGCGCCGCCGCCGGGTTCGCCGGCACGGGCCGCCTACTATCGCTGGCTGGCGTTCCTGGCCGGTCCGGTCGAGGCCTTGCTCACCGCCAAGGAAGCCGGGGCGCTGGCGCCGGCGCGCAGTGCCGGCTACGGCAACGAGGCCGATGTGCTGCGCACGCTGGAGCAGGCGATCGCCGGGCGCGCGCATCTGGCCGGCGATCGCTTCAGCGCGGCCGACCTGTATGCGACCGGGGTGCTCGGGTTCTATCTGCGCGTCGGCGAGCTCGAGCCGCGTCCGGCGTTCACCGCCTTCATTCAGCACCATGGCGCGCGCCCTGCTGCATTGCGGGCAAAGGCGCTGGACGATGCGCTGGTTGCCGCGCATCCGAATCCGGATATGCCGGTGAGTGTGGCGCCGGCTGCCGCCTAGCGAATCCAGGGGCGTTTGTTGCGCCGACGGCCCTCACCCCAATCCCTCTCCCGACGGGAGAGGGGCTACGCTCTTCCTTCTCCCCTCGGGACCATGGCCCCCTTTTCGGGGGAAGGTGCCCCGCAGGGGCGGATGAGGGTACGGGCGCAGCCTCGTGCCCCAACTTCGCGCGTCGCTTTCGCGCCGGACCCTCACCCCAACCCCTCTCCCGGCGGGAGAGGGGCTAAGGCTGTTCCTTCTCCCCTCGGGACCATGGCCCCCTTTTCGGGGGAAGGTGCCCCGTAGGGGCGGA
>Ga0105251_10000222_pt1 | contig 57352 bp, 49 predicted proteins | sample KBSS64metaG_FD_80424 | JGI IMG/M metagenome (GOLD analysis project Ga0105251, IMG submission 80424) | Switchgrass rhizosphere microbial communities from Kellogg Biological Station, Michigan, USA - KBS S6-4 metaG | ecosystem: Host-associated > Plants > Roots > Rhizosphere > Soil | place...
ACTCTGGGTAGCCAACCATTGGCCAGCAGCCGTTGAGTGGCACACGAAGAACAACCCGGACAAAAACCAATCAGAAACGAAAAAGGCCTACGCCGTTAAGCGCAAGCCCTTGATATTCATGGTCGAAGCCGGAATCGAACTATCCTCTTTGTCGCTGAAAATAAAGGAAATTTTCAAGTTCGAAAATTTCTGTACCTCTATGTGTACCCTCATTGGGCTTCCATTGGTACGACTGGAACGCAGTGAGCCAACGAGTAGACGAAAATATCCCGGGTGTTTTTTCGTTCCTCGTGGAATTCAGTCAAACTCCATGGCGCAATATTTGGAGCGGGAAACGAGACTCGCATCTGGCGTCCGACCCATTGAAATCTAAGGGTTTTCGTTTATTCCTGAAGTAGGAATGGACTTGATTCTGGACTTGTTTTCAGGGTGTATCAAGAGCAAAAAGGAGTGAATCCACGCCACGCTATTGGATTCTAGCTATAGCCAATTGACGATTTTGGCGGCTACAAAGCCAGCTTTGCACTCGGCGTCATCGAGATTGACTGCATGGCTCATGCTAGGCACAAGTTCTTCGGCCTGTAATCTAAAAATCCTTAGCCGCTATGTGGCAAGCTCGACGTAGCTAGACTCCCCTCCTCCAGTCGCGCCCGACAACCAACCCCATACGAAGGTCAGAGTGGTACGTCCAGCGTGATCAACGCCTACCGTGCCGCGAGACCAGCCGGCAAGCATCTCGCCATCCGTAGTTAAACACTGATAAAGAAGCTCAATGGTATCGGGGCCTGTCGCGCGCCCGACTTGATTACCCATGCGAATTCGGCCGCCTTGGTAAGTGCCCGAAATGGCATTTTCCTCGACATGGTAGTGAAATACTGTGCCCACACCGGATAGCCCGTGGGCGTTGTCCGCTACCGTAAATCGGCGATTGTTCAAACGCTCGCTGATTTGAGAAAAGGGCGTTTCCATAAATGACGAGTCCTTTAGTCGATATGTTCCATTCCAGCCTGATTATCTTAAGCCATTTTGTCGCGACTGATGAAGGTACTGCTTTGGCTATCTCTGGAGATTCGAACTCACGACGATAAAAAGCAAGATGGGTTCACCGCCCGCTTACTAACAGCTAGTGGAGTTTGCTCGCCAAACGCGGTCTCCCCCATAATTCACCGCCCCACATCTAATGCAATAAACCCGAATCCTATTTCGCCGTAATCACCGACAACTTGGTAATCCCGGCCCGCTCGATCGAGGCCATGGCCCTGGCCACTTCACCATAATTCACTCCGTTGTCCGCCTGCAGTTGCACACGCACGTCGGGATTTTTCACCTTGGCCGCCTGCAGGTTGAACTCGAGCAGATCAGCCTGAATCTCATCTTTGTTGATGAAAACCTTGCCCTTGTCGTCGATGCTGACCACCAGCGGATCTTTCTGGTCCACCGGTGCGACAGATTCGGTCTTCGGCAGGTTGATCGGGATCGCGTTGGTCAGCAGTGGCGCGGTGACGATGAACACCACCAGCAGCACCAACATCACGTCCACCAGAGGCGTGACGTTGATCTCGCTGAGCACTTCATCGCTGTCTTGTGTAGAGAACGCCATATCAGGACGCCTCCTTGACTTTCTGCCCGGCGACGGTTGCTCCGGACTTGCTCAACACCGGATGCAGCAGCACGCGAAACGCGTTTTTCTGCGCGAGGCTATAGAAGTCGTGGGCGAAGTCATCGAGGTCGGCGGCGGTCAGTTTCAGCCGACGCAGGAAGTAGTTGTAGACCAGCACCGCCGGCACTGCGACGGCAATGCCGACGCCGGTCGCTACGAGGGCGGCACCAATCGGCCCGGCCACGGTTTCCAGGCTCGCCGAGCCCGCTGCACTAATACCTTTCAAGGCCGACATGATGCCCCAGACGGTGCCGAACAGGCCGATGAAGGGCGAGGTGCTGCCGATACTGGCGAGGATGGCCAGGCCGCTTTCCAGCGAGCGACGTTCGCGCACGATCTGCTGGCGCAGGGCGCGCTCGAGGCGGTCCTGGAGGTTGATTGCCTGGCTCAGGTCGGCGGCTTGCGCGTCTTCCGGCACCTGGATCGCCGCGTAACCGGCCAGGGCGACGCGAGCGGCGGCGCCCGGTTGGCTATGGGCCAGTTCAGCGGCGGAATCGAGACTCGACGCGGCCCAGAAGTGTTTATGGAATTTGCGGTCCTGGGTCTTCAGGCGGGTGAACTGCACGCCCTTGAGCAGGGCCAGGCCCCAGGTGGCCACGGAAAACAAGATCAACAGCCAGATGACGGCGTGTTCGACGGATTCGAAGGGGGATGCAATCAGGTTCATGGTCAGGCTCTCCAACAAGGCATTAAATCGGTTGTAGCGATGCGCCTTTTGTCAGGTGGCCCGCAGTGTGTTTCGACAGGTTGAGTTACTTGATTTTGAAGTCGATGGGCACGCTGACCCAGCCGTCCTGGGCGACATCGCCCTGCTTGGCCGGGACGAAACTCCAGCGCTTCACAGCAGCCAACGCGGCGTCGTCGAGTTGATCGCGGCCACTGCTTTTCTGGATCTGGATCTCAGCGGGTTTGCCGCTGGCCAGCACATGCACCCGCAACAGCACCGTGCCTTCCCAACCGCGACGCAGCGCCAGCGATGGGTATTCCGGCGCCGGGTTCTTCAGGTAACCGGCGCTGGCCGACGCTGGGGTCACCGGTTTGGGTGCAGGGGGTGTCGGAGGGGCTGGCGCGGCGACCGGTTGTGGTGGCGCCGGTGGTGCCGGTGGCTGCTCCACTGGCTTGGCCGCAGGCTTGGGCACCGGTTTGACCACGGGCTTGGGTTTGGGGACAGGTTTGGGTGGCGGTGGCTTGACCGCCAACTCATCTTCAACCGGTGGCGGTGGTTCGACCACGGGCTGCGCAATCGGCTCGGGCGGTGGCGGCTCCACCACCGGGGGTGCCGGCTGCGAGAACTCGATGGTCATCGGCGGGATCTCCGGCGGCACCACCGGCAATGCCGGCGGCGGTGTCTGGTTGACCCAGACGATCACCGCCCCATGCAGCACCAGCGCGAACACCCCGAGCAGGACACCTTCGCGGCGACTCAGCACCCGCTTGGGTGTGCTGTGCAGCCGCGACTGCGCCAGGGGTTCCCGGAAGACCCGGCCAAGGTCGAGCAGTTCGCCACCGGGTGCCGGGTGCCGAAACACCTCGAAGGCACGGGTGGCGCTCTGGACATTGCCCATTGATTGACTCCTGTAGATCTTCAAAATTGATATCGAGGCCTGGGTGCCTGGGGACTCGCCCCTGCGCGAACCTGACGCCTTGATCCCTACACGTGATCCACGTCCGGCTTCGCAGCCGACGGGGTGATTTCACCGATTTTCTCAAGCCGGGCGCGCACGATGTTCCGGCTGATGCCGAGCAACCTGCCGGTCTGCAATTGGTTGCCATGGCAAAAGCGGTAGGCCGTGCGAAACACGGTCTCCTCGATATGCTCATAGAGGTTGGCCTGGTTGCTTTCGAACAGCGCGGTCAGTACCGTTTCGAGATCGATCGGTCCGGGAAGACCGTGGCCGGCTTGGACAGCGGTCTCGTTACGGATGCCCGAACTGCGCATATCCACCAGGTGCAGATCATTGGGTTGCACCAACTGATGACGGCACACCAGCAAGGCGTGATGGATGGCGTTTTCCAACTCGCGGATGTTGCCCGGCCAGCTATGGCCCAACAGCTTGCGTTCAGCCTCGGCACTCAGCGTCGCGCGGTTGTAGCCCAGGCGCTGGCAATGCTCTTCCATGAAAAACTCCGCCAGCGGCAGGATGTCCCCGGGACGCTCTCGCAGCGCCGGCAACCGGATGGTCGCCACGTGCAGGCGATAGAACAGGTCTTCGCGAAAATGCCCGGCGACCACGGCGTCCGCCAGGTTGACGTTGGTCGCCGCCACCAGCCGCACATCGATCGGGATCGGCGTCCGCGAGCCCAGGCGCACCACTTCGCGCTCCTGCAGCACTCGCAACAGCTTGACCTGCATGTTCAACGGCAAGTCACCGATTTCATCGAGGAACAACGTGCCGCCTTCAGCCGCTTCGAACCAGCCGGCCTTGCTGGTGGTGGCACCGGTGAAGGCGCCTTTCTCATGGCCGAACAGTTCGCTTTCCACCAGGGTTTCGGCAAAGGCGCCGCAGTTGACCGCCACGAAAGGCGCATCACCGCGGCGACTCAAACGATGGATGTGCCGCGCCACCAATTCCTTGCCGGTGCCGGTCTCACCGAAGATCAATGCATTGGCCTCACTCGGCGCCAGACGCTCGATGCGTGTCAGCAATTCCTGGGAGCGCGGGTCCTCGAAGACCAGCACCGTGGCACGCACTGACTTGGTCAGTTGACGGGCATGTGGATGAGTGATGAGAGACATGAGCGGCTTATCCGGACCGAGAGAATGAACTCATAGTGACGTATATTTTTATATACAAATAATCATATAAATTCATTTATATATTCCTTTAATGAATATCAATTTCTGACCACGTTTTGGCTGAAACCCCCGCTGGCTATGGTCCGGAGCAATCCAGACAGACTGCTGCTACAGCAACAGTCCATCCGCACAAATGGTTGCTGGAGCAGCAGTGAGCACCCGGCCAAAAAGCTGCTTTTTCAGAAATTGATCGTGGTTTGCAGGCCAAATGTCCGAGGCGCCACATAGGAGGTCGGATAGACCCCGCGCTGGTTGACGATTTGCGACAACACCTTGTTGGATTGGTCGGTCAGGTTGTTGACGAAGCCCGTGACCTGCCATTTTTTACTGGCGGCCTGATACGTCACGCGAGCGTTGCCGGTCCAGTAGTCGGGGGTTTCCTGAACCGGATCTTCCTGCACCGTGGCGTTGTGATAGATGTGGCTTCTATAGGCCCAGTCAGTCCCCAGGATGACTTGCCCGCCGATGGCAACCGGTATCCGGTAGTCGGTATCGAATCGGAAAGAGGTTTCCGGTGTCCGGTAGAACTTGTTGCCGCTGGCATCCAGGCTCACGCCGCCGATGGTGTACTCGAAGTTGGTGTACTCGGCACGCAGCAGCCCGAGACTGGTGGTGACCCGCCAGAATTCGGTGGGCAACGCTTCGATCTCGAACTCGACACCCTTGACCTGGCCGTCGGAGCTGCCGGCGGTGCTGGTGATGGTGGTGCCCGGCACCTGTTGCTGGATGTTGAGTTGCAGGTTCTTGATGTCGTAATAGAACAGCGACACGTTGGCATTCAGGCGCCCGCCGAGCCAACTGGTTTTCAGCCCCAGTTCGTAATCGGTGAGGGTTTCCGGATCGGTTTCAATGATGCCCCGATTGACGATTGCCTGGTTGAAACCGCCGGAACGAAAACCGGTGGCGATCCGCGCATAACCGAGAATGTCATCGGTGAAACGATACTCCGGGGTGATGTCCCAAGTGGTCTGGCTCCAGTCGGCATCCTTGCTCAATGACAGCGGCGCGACCAGTCCGGAACCCCTGACCGAATCCGGCGTACCCCCAGGCTGGGTGACGATCACCACGTTCTGGTTGGCAGGGGTGTCCTGGACCGTCAGGGTGGTTTCGGTAATCTCCTTGGATTCCCAGGTCTGGCGCAGGCCCAGGGTCAGCGCCGCACGGTCAGTGAAGCGGAACTTGGTGTTGCCGAACAGGGCGAAACTCTTGGCGTCCTGGTCCCAGGAACTGCTGCTGTATTGCTCCTGGGTGGTGCCACTTTTGAAGCGGATCGAACTGGTGTCACTGTCGGCCTGCAAGTCGTAGTAGTAGGCACCGAGCATCCAGGTCAGGCGCTGATCGGCCGGAGAGCTCAAGCGCAGTTCCTGGGTGAACTGCCGGGACGAGGTATCGCCCAGGGTGCTGGTCTGGTCGAGCAAGGTTCCCGGTGGCACGCCGGCGCGAACATCGGTGTCGCCATCACCGTGGCTGAAGGCGGTGATCGACGTCAGGGTGTTTTCTTCCAGGTACCAGTTCAACTTGAGGCTGAGGCCGACCTGGGTGTTCTCGCCGGTACTTTTACCGCCCCAGAAATCACTGCGGTTGTCCGGATCGTCGCCATAGGGCGGGATATAGGAACCCCCGCCCTGCCGGATGGCTCCACCGGGGTTGGGCGTGGTGACGTTGTTGACGCTGGTGGCGCCGACCAGAAAGTTCGGCGGGTTGCCGGTGTGCAGTTCCCGCACGTTGAGGCTCAGCAGCGCATCGAGGTTGTCGCCGAAGTTGCCCAACAGCTGGAAGCGACCGTTGAAGTCTTCCAGCTGGGGGCCGGTTTCATCGGTGACGATGTTGTCCGCCCAGCCATCGCCTTTCTCGTAATAAATGGCTGCGCGGCCCGCCAGCTTGTCGTCGACCAATGCACCGCCACTGGCGGCTTCGAGGGTTCGTTTGCCGTAGCTGCCGATGCCCAGCTTGGTGTAGCCGCTGTTTTCGAAGGTCGGTTTTTTCGAGATGAAATGGATCGCGCCGCCGGTGTTGTTCTTGCCCCACAAGGTGCCTTGCGGACCACGCAGGACCTCGACCCGTTCCAGGTCGAACAGCGGAAAGTTCTGGTCGCCCTGCAGGCCGATCACCACTTCGTCGACGTAGATCGACAGCGGCCCTTCCTGGTTGGCGTTGGGATCGTTGGTGCCGATCCCGCGCAGGAACCAGCGGGGTTTGCCGGTGCGCCCCCCGGTGTTGCTGCTGGACTGGGCCGACAGATTAGGCGCGAGGCGCTCGACGTCGGTCGAGGTGGTGATGTCCTTGTCGCGGATGGCCTCACCGGAAATCGCGGTGATCGGGATCGGTACGTCCTTGAGTTTTTCCGAGCGCTTCTGCGCGGTGACCACCACCGTATCCAGTTGGTCGTCCTGTTCGCCGACCTGCGGGTTCTGCTCGGTGCCGGCCTTCGCGGCGGGTTGTGCGGCGAAGGCCGAACCCGCCAGCAGACTGGCCGTCAGGCCACCGATGCATGCATGGGAGACGGCCTGAGCCAGAGTTTTCTTGAAATAACGCGAAGTATCCGGCACGAGCAAAGCAACGCTGGCTTTGCCTCTTTGTATATTCAGGCGCGACATTAAGTATTTCCTTTGCAGGCACAGGCAGTGGAGGGTCTGACAACTAAAATCAAACTTGAAATAGCAGAAACTGTGCCATCTGCTATTAGCCACCTGAAACCCACTCAGCGCTTGAAAGAAACAAGTTAAAGCCCCAACAAGTTCGTTGCACTTATGTTGCAAGCGAGACAACCCACTGCTGTTTGACTGCTGATTCTCCAGCACCCTTCGGCCTGGAGTTTTTCTTCCATATAAACAGTTAAATTCTGAAGCCGATGAACTGCGACATTTAAAGATAAGCTAATAACCAAACCACAAGGTCACCACAACCCCGAATCTGCTGGACTTTACGCCTTCTGCTTGTGCGCTGCCTGCCTGGCAGCAATCGCTTCGGGAAAGTGCTGCCTATGCAGCAGCGTCTGGAAACGCCTGGCAATTACCCGCTATTTACTTATTCATCCACGCAAAAACAAATCCCGCCATTCCACCTTCTAAAAAAACCCACAAGGCCTTATTTCACGGGCCTCTCGCCGACTTCCAACAACAACAAAAACAATACTCACACCCCTCAAACAACCCACCTTTAAAAGTTTGGCATGGAGTGTGCTCTATTGATTAACGTCAATCTTCACCACCCCACTCGAGGACGTTCCATGAGCACTTCCACTAACCCTGTAAAGTTGTTCTATACCCGGTGCGGTGCTGCCACTGCCTCGGCGCTGGCGATCCGCAAAAACTGGCTGCAGGAAGAGTTCGCCGCTCCGGGAACCGAGCTGCACTCCCTGCGCGATTCGGACAGCCTGGCCGTGCGCAATGCCCACTACCATCACCAGCAGAGCGGCCTGTTTCGCGAAGGCGGCAACATCCCGCCGATCTGGGCCAAAGGCAGTGGCCAGGACACCGTCGTCGTCGGTATCACCTGGCTCGATGAATACCAGGGCATCCTCACCCGCGCCGACAGCGGCATCCGCGAAATCGCCGACCTCAAGGGCAAGCGCCTTGGTGTGCCACTGCACAGCAACGCCGTGATCGATTTCCAGCGCGGTGCCGCCCAGCACGGTTTTGCCACGGCGCTGACGCTGGCCGGCCTGAGCCCTGAAGACGCCACCTTCGTCGACCTCGAAGCCCCCAGCTACGACAGCGAAGACGGCCCGCGAAAAATTCGCGACGAGCGTCCGGACGTGGCGATCGAGGCCCTGGAAAACGGCACTGTGGACGCTATCTTCCTGCGCTTTGCCCGCGGTTATCGCCTGTCCCGGGACCCGCGTTTCCATCAAGTGATCAACATCAATGAATTGCAGGATCCGCTGCTGCGGGTCAACAACGGCACGCCACGCCCGATCACCGTCGACCGACTGTTCCTCGAGCAACACCCGGAACTGGTGGTGCGTTACCTCGCCGTACTGCTGCGGACCGCCGAATGGGCCGCCGCCCATCCCGAAGAAGTGGTGCAACTGCTGATCCCGGAAGACCGCAACGCCACGGCGGCCGAAGTCATCGGCTCCCACGGCCCGGACATGCACCGGTCGTTCACCCCCAAATTGACCCCCGAGTACATCGAAGGGCTGACCGTGCAGAAAAATTTCCTGCGCGACTGGGGCTACCTCAAAGCCGATTTCGAGGTCAGCGACTGGATCGTCAGCGGCCCGTTGGAGCAGGCACAGAAACTCGTCGAGCAGGAAAGAACCGACGCGGCCGCCTGAAAACCTTAACCACGCATCAGCCTATTCTGGAGATCCACCATGTCCGCTTTCGAAACCACCACTGACATCGACCTGGTCGCCTACATCGATCAAGCCCGGGCCGATGCCGTCCACGCCTTTGAAACCCTGCGCGAGAACGGCACCCTGTCCGCCAGCCTGACCTTCCACATCTCCCACCGTATTCCCGGTACCGACCAGTTGCTGGGGATCCGTTTCCCCGGTGGCCTGGCGCGCGACCAGGCACCGAAAGTCAGCGTCTCGGCCTTCTCAGAAAACCCCGGTTCACTGATCAACGAACCGCGCCTGGAAGCCGACACCGTGATCCATGTGCACACCGCGTGGCTGTCCGCCTGGTCGCTGGCCCACAAGCCGTTCCCGATCCTTTATGTGGCCGCCGCACGACACCTGCTGGCACGGGAAATCCCCAACCATCTGGAGCGCACCCGCAGCCCGCTGGAAGTCATCCGCGAGCGTCTCGACAAGCACCCGGAACTGGCACCACCGCCGGCCCTGCTGGAATCCAATGGCGGCGCCAACTTCTGGGGCACGGGCATCCTGAAAACCGCCGAGACCATCCTCTTCGTCGAAGAGGCCGCGCGCTTCCAGGCGATTGCCGAGCAGCTCGGCGGCGCCCAGGTATACACCCCGGGCGCACTGGAACTGCAATGGAAACGCACCGGCCTGCTGGAGAAATCCAAAGCCTTCACCGGCTGAATCGGCGGATCCGGGGCGCCGTGCGCCCCTGACCGGCGAGAGGCTGTAGAGCCTGGGTACGCGCTGCGTACCCAAACCATGGGGTGTGCCTGGCACACCTTCGGGCCCCGTATTCAGAGAGACGCACCCGTGAGCCACGACAACAGCAAAAAACGCCAACTGGCCCTGAACGTATTCCTCCACCGTTTCGGCCATCATCCCGAGGCCTGGCGCCACCCCAGTTCACAGGGCAACGGTCGCCCGGACCTGGCCTGGTGGATCAACGCCGCCAAGCTGGCCGAAGCCGCAAAGTTCGACACCTTTTTCGTCGCCGACTTCATCGGCCGTTCCGGTGACATCACCCCGCAGACTGGACGCAGCGGGCAAAACTATCAGTTCGAACCCTTTACCCTGTTATCCGCCATCGCCGCCGTGACCGAGCACATCGGCCTGGTGGCGACCGTCAATACGAACTACGACTCGCCCTACCATGTGGCGCGCAAGTTCACCTCCCTGGACCACCTGAGCGGCGGTCGCGCAGGCTGGAACGTGGTCTCGTCGTTTTCCGAGCACACCGCGAAGAATTTCGGCATCGACGAGCCGCGCTCCCACGAAGAACGATACGAGCGCGCCGCCGAATTCATCGCCGTCACCAAGGCCCTGTGGGACACCTGGGATGACGACGCTTTCGACAATCCGGATCGCCAGGCCGGGGTGTTCTACGAAACCCGTTCGGCACATCCGGTCAACCACAAGGGCAAGTACTTCGACGCCGAAGGACTGCTGGATTTCCCCCGCCCGCTCCAGGGTTACCCGGTCATCGTGCAGGCTGGCAACTCGGAAACCGGGCTCGAATTCGCCGCTCGCGAAGCGGAGATGACCTACGCCTCGGCCCAGTCGCTGGACGTGGCCAAAGCCTATTACGCCAACCTGAAAGGCCGCATGGCGAAATACGGACGCGACGAAGACCAGCTGAAAATCACCCCGGGCCTATCGGTGGTGGTCGCCGAGTCCGATCAGGAAGCCCAGGACCGTTTCAACGAACTGCAGCAGCTGGTGGACGTGAGCAACATCAGCTTTGGCGGCTTCGATCTGTCCGGCTACCCGGTGGACGGTCCCCTGCCCGACCTGCCCTACCAGGCAGAAGCCAACGGCAAGGGGCGATTCCAGCAACAACTGGACCTGGCTCGCCGGGAGAACCTGTCGATCCGTGAGCTGGTCCTGCGTTTCCGCGTCTCGCGCGGCCATCTCCAGGCCATCGGTTCGGTCAAGACCGTGGCCGACATCATCGAGCAATGGTTCGTCGAACGCGGCGCTGACGGCTTCAACGTGGTGCCGCCCTACTTGCCCCAGGGCTTCGAGGACTTCACCCGGCTGGTGGTCCCGGAACTGCAGCGACGCGGGATCTTCCGTACCGAATACGAAGGCAAGACCTTCCGCGAAAACCTCGGCCTGAAACGCCCGGGCAATCCTCGCGATACCCGCAGCGCTTGAGCTAGTCATGGAAGCCGTACCGACTTCTGCCGCCGGCTGCGGCGCAAGTCGTTTTTCTCACCGACGCTGGAACCGACGCCATGCTGTATTACCTGTTGACTCGCCTGCTGGCGATGATCCCCACGCTGTTCGGGGTCCTGACCCTGACGTTCCTGGTCACGCAATTCGTCCCGGGCGGTCCGGTCGAGCAAGTGCTGAGCAACCTCGACCAGCAGAGCGCCCGCTCCGGTGCCGAAGGTGGCGTGGCCAGCAGCGGCTGGAGCTACAGCGGGCGCCAGGGCATCGACGAACAACAGGTGGTGCACCTGACGCGCCAGTACGGTTTCGATCAACCGGTCGGCGAGCGCTACGTGATGATGCTGAAGAACTTCCTGCAGTTCGACCTGGGGCAAAGTTACTTTCGCAACGAGAGCGTCTGGGAGCTGATCAAGTCCAAGCTCGGGGTCTCGGTGTCTTTGGGGATCTGGACCTTTGTCCTGACCTACCTGATCTCGGTGCCGCTGGGCGTGGCCAAGGCGGTGCGCGCCGGCAGCCGCTTCGACCTGATCAGCAGCCTGCTGATTCTCGCCGGCTATTCGATCCCCGGTTTCGTCCTCGGCGTGCTGTTGATCGTGCTGTTCGGCGGCGGTTCGTTCTGGGACGTGTTCCCGCTGCGCGGCCTGACTTCGGACAACTGGGACGAACTGAGCAGCATCAGCAAATTCACCGACTACCTGTGGCACATCACCTTGCCGGTCGCGGCCTCGGTGATCAGCACCTTCGCCCTGAAAACCCTGCTGACGAAAAACACCTTCCTCGAGGAAATCAGTCGGCAGTACGTGCTCACCGCCCGGGCCAAAGGTCTCTCAGAACGCCGGGTGTTGTGGAAGCACGTTTTTCGCAATGCCTTGCTGCCGCTGGTGACCGGTTTTCCCGGCGCCTTCATCGCGGCCTTTTTCACCGGCAGCCTGCTGATCGAAACCCTGTTCTCCCTGGACGGGCTGGGCCTGCTGTCCTACGAGTCGATCAACAGCCGTGATTACCCGGTTGTCCTGGGCAGCCTCTACCTGCTCACGCTGATCGGCCTGCTGACCAAGCTGGTGGGCGACATCGCCTATGTGCTGGTGGACCCACGGATCAAATTCGACGCCCAGGTGGCCTGATGACTTCGCAAACTGTTGCACCACCCTCGATCTGGCGCCGCTTCTGGCAGCGCCCGCCACACCTTCGGGCCCCGGTCGCGGATACCGACCTGATCCCCGCCCTCACACCTGGCCGGCGCGTATGGTTGCGTTTCAAGCAGCACCGCCTGGGTTACTGGAGCCTGATCATTTTCACCTCGTTGTACCTGTTGAGCCTGGGAGGCGAGCTGATCAGCAACGACAAGCCGCTGCTGATCTATTTCCAGCAGCACTGGTATTTCCCGTTGTTCGAGGACTACCCGGAAGCGGTCTTCGGCGGCCAGTTGCCGATTCACGCCGACTACAACGACCCGTTTATCCGCGAGCAACTGGCACAGCCGGGGAACTTCGCGCTGTACCCGCTCAACCCCTATTACTACGACACCCTCAACTACTTCTCCAACGCCGTGCATTACCCCGGCCCACCCACCGCAGAAAATCTGCTGGGCACCGATATCGCCGGCTACGACATCATTGCCCGGCTGCTCTATGGCTTCCGGGTCTCGGTAACCTTCGGCCTGGCGCTGACCTTCATCGGCACGGTGCTCGGGGTGTTGATCGGCGCCGTGCAGGGTTACTTCGCCGGCAAGATCGACCTGTTCACCCAGCGCCTGATCGAGGTCTGGGGATCCCTGCCGGAGCTGTACCTGCTGATCATCTTCGCCTCGATCTTCGAGCCGAGCCTGATTCTGCTATGCGTACTGCTGTCGCTGTTCGGCTGGATTTATCTGTCGGATTTCGTGCGTGCCGAGTTCCTGCGCAATCGTCAGCTGGAATACGTCAAGGCCGCGCGGGCCATGGGCCTGTCCCATGCCCAGATCATCTGGCGGCACATCCTGCCCAACAGCCTGACGCCGGTGATCACCTTCCTGCCGTTTCGCATGAGCGCGGCGATCATGGCGCTGGCCAGCCTGGACTTTCTCGGCCTGGGCGTCGAGGCACCGGCGCCGAGCCTTGGCCAGTTGCTGCTGCAGGGCAAGGAGAACCTCGATGCCTGGTGGATCGCCGTGTCGGCCTTCGGCGTGCTGATGCTGACCCTGTTGCTCCTGACCTTCATGGGTGAAGCCCTGCGTAACGCCCTTGATACCCGCATCGCCGACAAACCGCTGGCGGAGAACCTCTGATGAGCACGCCCTTGCTGAGCCTGGAACACCTGACGATCAGCCTCGGCAACCGCCGGGTGGTCGATGACCTCAACCTGCAGATCCAGCCCGGCGAACGCCTGGCGCTGGTCGGCGAATCCGGCTCGGGGAAAACCGTGACGGCGCTGTCGATCCTGCGCCTGCTCGCCCAGGCGCGGATTCAAGGCAGCATTCGCCTGGAAGGCCAGGAGTTGCTGGAAAAATCCGAAACGCAGATCCGGCAGATTCGCGGGCGCGACGTGGCGATGATTTTCCAGGAGCCGATGTCGGCGCTGAACCCCCTGTTCAGCATCGGTGAACAGATCATCGAGACCCTGCAACTGCACGAAGGCCTGACCCCGCGCGAGGCCCGGGAAAGAACCATCGCCCTGCTCGCCCGCACCGGCATTCGCGAGCCGGAACGACGGGTCGACAGCTATCCGCATCAGTTGTCCGGTGGCCAGTTGCAGCGGGCCGTGATCGCCATGGCGCTGGCCTGCCGGCCGAAACTGCTGATCGCCGACGAGCCGACCACCGCGCTGGACATGACTGTGCGTGCACGCATCGTGCAACTGCTGCTGGATCTGCAGGACGAAGAACTCGCCCGCGGCGATGGCCAGGGCATGGCGATTTTGCTGATCACCCACGACCTCAACCTGGTGCGGCGCTTTGCCCAGCGCGTGGCCGTGATGGAACACGGCAAGCTGGTGGAGAGCAACGAAACCGCTGCACTGTTCGCCAATCCGCAACATCCCTACACCATCAAGCTGCTCAACAGCCGCCCGCAACGGCAGATCGAAGCGATCGCCAACGACGCCGCGACCTTGCTGCAAACCTCGGGGCTGCGCGTGGAGTATCCGAAGAAACGCCCGGGTTGGCGCGGCTGGTTCGGCCATGAGCGCTACATCGCCCTGGAAGGTGCCGAAGTCTCGTTGAAGGCTGGTGAAACCATAGGCGTGGTCGGTGAATCCGGCTCGGGAAAATCGACCCTGGCCCAGGCCATTCTCAGCCTGATCCCGGTGCAGGGTGGTGAACTGGCATTCGACGGCATCCCTATCAGCCAGCGTACCCGACAACAGAAGCGTGCCTTGCGCGCCCGGTTGCAGGTGGTGTTCCAGGACCCGTACGGCTCGCTTTCGCCGCGGCAGACGGTGGCGCAGATCGTCGGCGAAGGACTGGCCCTGCACTTCCCCGAACTGAATGCCGCGCAACGCTTGCAGCGCATCGTCGAAGTGCTGGGCGAAGTCGGCCTGCCCACCAGTGCCCTGACCCGTTACCCCCACGAGTTTTCCGGCGGTCAGCGCCAGCGCATCGCCATTGCCCGGGCGTTGGTGCTCAAGCCGCGGGTGGTGGTGCTGGACGAGCCGACTTCGGCCCTCGACGTCTCGATCCAGAACCAGGTGCTGCAACTTCTGGTCAGCCTGCAGAAAAAACACGCCCTGAGTTATGTGCTGATCAGCCATGACCTGGCGGTGGTCAATGCCCTGGCGCACCGCCTGTATGTGATGAAGGACGGGGTGATCGTCGAGTCCGGGGACACCGCCAGCCTGATCGCCAATCCCCGGCACCCCTATACCCAACGTCTGGTTCAGGCCTCGTTGTAATCCGGTTCATGGAAGCAGTGCTTATGAAAGTGTTCAGACTCCCGTTGTTGCAGCCCCTGAATCGCCTGGCACAAGGCATGACGTTCGCCGCTGTGCTGCTGGGTACCGCGTCACCGGCTTCGGCGGCCCATGCGGTCGCGCAATTCGGCACGCCTAAATACCCGGCGGATTTCCAGTACTTCGATTATGTGAATCCCCAGGCACCCAAGGGTGGCAGCCTGTCCATGTCGCTGGTCGCCACCAACAGCAGCTTCGACAAATACAACCCTTACAGCCTGCGCGGCACGCCGCCGCCGGGGTTGCTGGAATTGGTGTTCGAAACCCTGACCATCAACGGCCTCGACGAACTGAATACCCAATACGGCTTGCTCGCCGACGATATCCAGGTGGCCCCGGACTTCGGCGCGGTGGAGTTTCACCTCAACCCCAAAGCGCGTTTCTCCAATGGCGATCCGGTGACCGCCGCCGACGTGCTGTATTCGTTCCAGACACTCACCGGTGGCAAGGCCAGCCCGCGTTTCAAAGCCTACTTCGGCGAAATCGAGCGGGTGGTGATCCTGGACCCACTGCGGGTGCGTTTCGAGTTCAAGCGCAAGGGCCGTGACCTGTCGTTCATCGCCGGCAGCCTGCCAGTGTTCTCGCCCAAGTGGGGGTTGCAGGCCGACGGCCAGACCGTAGCCTTCGACGAACTGCGCTTCGAACAGCCGATCGCCAGCGGTCCCTACCGGATCGACAAGGCCATCAGCGGACGCAGCATCGTCTATCGACGCAATCCCGACTATTGGGCCAGCGACCTGCCGGTCCGTCGCGGTTCGTTCAACTTCGACAGCATCGACTACAAACTCTACAAGGACCGCGACACCCAGGTTGCAGCCCTGCGTGCCGGCGATTATGACTTCATCAGCGAAACCCAAATGCGCTACTGGTGCTGCCAATACATCGGCAAGCGCTTCGATAAAGGCGAGTTGATCAAGCGTGAGTTTCCTCATCGCAACCCGCCGGCCATGAATGGCTGGGTGGTCAACCTGCGCAAGGAGCGCTTCCAGGATCCGCGAGTGCGCGAAGCGCTGAACTACGCCCTGGACTTCGAATGGATCAATCAGAAGATTTTCGATAACGAGTTCAAGCGGGTCGACAGCTTTTTCGCCAACAGCCCGTTGGCCGCTACGGGTTTGCCCAGTGCCGACGAGTTGAAGCTGCTGGAGCCTTACCGTGGGCAGATACCGCCGGAGGTGTTCGGCCCGATGCTGGTGCAGCCGTCGACCAAGGCGCCGGCCAGCGTCCGGCAGAACCTGACCAAGGCCCTGGACCTGTTTGCCGCCGCCGGTTGGCATAACCGCGACGGCGTGTTGCGCAACGCCAAGGGCGAGCCGTTCATTCTCGAAGTGGCCGGCACCCGCGCGCAAAGCCCCTTTACCGATCCGATCTACCTCAACCTGAGCAAGATCGGCGTGGTGGTGAAGAAGCGCCTGACCGACGCCGCCACCAGCCGCAAACAGATGACCCATTTCGAATACGACTACACCACCCTCGCCTTGCGTGAGGCGCGCATGCCCGGTGACGAACTGTGGCGCAACTTCAACAGCCGGGATGCCGATCGGCCGGGGTCGGAAAATATCACCGGAGTGAAGTCCGCGGCAGTCGACGGCCTGATCAAGAACCTGCTCGAAGCCGACAGCCTGCCAGCGCAACAGACCGCCGCCCATGCCCTCGACCGGGTGCTGATGCACAGCCACTACGTGATCCCCTGGCGCTACCTGGACAAGCACTACTTCATCTACAACCAGCGCCTGCAACAGCCGCAAACCCTGCCGCTGTACTACGGCGCCAACGAGTGGGTGATCGCCACCTGGTGGGACAAGACCGCCAATCCCCTGACCGCCAAACGCTGACCCATCCCATTTTCGAGGCCTTGCCATGTCCCAGACCCGACAGTCCACCCACGCGATTCATCCGCTGTTCATCAATCGCTGGTCGCCCCGTGCCTTTACCGGCGAGCCCATCGACCAGGGCACGCTCGACAGCCTGTTCGAGGCGGCGCGCTGGGCACCTTCGGCGAACAATTCGCAGCCCTGGCGTTTTATCTACGCGCGCAACGATTCCGCACATTGGGGCTCGTTGCTCGAGTTGCTCAACGAGAACAATCGGCGCTGGGCGGCCAAGGCCTCGGCGCTGATCGTGCTGGTGTCGAAAACCAGCCATTGGCGTCCCGGTGCGAGTGAAGCCACCCACCTGCGCAGCCATTCACTGGACGCCGGAGCAGCCTGGGCCAGCCTGGCCCTGCAGGCCGAACATGCCGGTTGGCGCAGCCATGCCATCGGCGGTTTCGACCGTGACAAGGCCCGCGAAGTGCTCGGTGTGCCGGAGGGTTACCAGGTGGAAATCGCCATCGCCATCGGCAGACAGGCCGCCCGGGAAACCCTGTCCATTGAACTGCAGGCACGGGAACAGCCAACCCCGCGCCATCCGCTGCAGAACGTCGTCGCCGAAGGACGTTTTGCTTTCGAAGCGACCTGACCGACATCACCGTACAAGCGCAGGCACGACTGACGTCGCGATGCCCCCTATCAGCCTTTGATCGACAAGAAACCCTATGAAAAACCTCTGGCGCACCATTCAGTTCATCCCCGAATACCGTGGACGGGTGATCGGCGTCATCGCCGTCGGCACCATCCTCGGGTTCATCGGCACGGCCACGCCCTATCTCTACAAGTTCATCGTCGACGCCATCGCGCAACTGCTCGCCGGCACCATCAGCAAGGAGGAGGCGACCTGGAGCGTGACCGTGCTGCTGAGCATCTTCTTTGCCCTGCGCCTGGGGGTCGTGGTGTTCGGCGCCCTGCAAAACAAACAGGCCGACGATCTCTGGCTGGATACCGTCAGCACCTTTCGCCAGCGCGTCTTCGACAACATGACGCAGAAGTCCATCGACTACTTCGAGAAGACCCGGGTCGGTGAAATCATGGACCGCTTCGGCAACATCACCAGCATCACCATGTGGCTGTCGTCGCTGACCGAAGGCACCCTGGCGAACATCCTGCAAATGCTTTTCATCATCACGGTGCTGCTGGTCAAGGCACCGCTGGTGGGCGCGATCATGACGGGCGTGTTGCTGCTCAACTTCTGGATTTCCTACCGCACCGTGGGCTGGACTCGCCCCTATCGGCGCGGCTGGCAGGCCCTGGCCGGACGCATGACCGGACTGCTGGCGGAGATGGTCGGGAACATTTCCACCGTGCGCAGTTTCGGTGGCGAGCCGGCGGTCAAGCAGCGCTATGACGACACCCAGGCCGAATGGCTGATCACCCGCGGCAAGCTGCACACCACCGAGTGGCGCTCGGAACAGGTGCTGAACCTGATCAACACCTTCGGCGTGTTCATCGCCGTGGCGTTGACGGTGCATGGCGCCTTGCAAGGGCGCTTCACCACCGGCGATATCCTGCTGATCCTGACCCTGACCCAAAACCTGATCAACAACATCGCGCCCATCGCCCGGCAGATCAACCAGGCCGGGGAAATCGAGAGCAATGCCGAGCGCCTGATCGAGTTGCTGGACATTGCCGCCGAGCATGCCGACCGGCCGGATGCGATTCCCCTGACGCGGCTCGACAGCATCATTTTCGACAATGTCGGTTTCCGTTACCCGGGCAAAGAAGAGTACGCACTCAAGCACGTGTCCTTCCACCTGGAGGCCGGCCGTACCCTGGCCCTGGTGGGCACCAGTGGCAGCGGAAAAACCACCATCGTCAAACTGCTGATGCGTTTCTACGATGTCAGCGAAGGCCGGATCCTGATCAATGGCATCGACCTGCGCGACTATCAGCAACGCAGCGTGCGCGCAATGATGGGCGTGGTGTTGCAGGACGTGGCGTTGTTCAACGACAGCATCGGCGAAAACATCGCGTTCGCCCGCCCCGGAGCGACCATCGAGAAGGTCCGTGAAGCGGCGCGCGCGGCCCATGCCGACGAGTTTATCCAGCGCATGGAAAACCAATACGAGACCCTGGTCGGCGAGCGCGGCATCAAGCTCTCCGGTGGTGAAAAGCAACGGGTCGCCATTGCCCGGGCGATCCTCAAGGACCCGCAACTGATCATCCTCGACGAAGCCACCAGCGCCCTCGATTCCGAGTCCGAGCACCTGGTGCAAAGGGGCCTGGAACAACTGATCAGCGGCCGCAGCTCGGTGATCATCGCCCACCGTTTGAGCACCGTGATGAATGCCGATCTGATTCTGGTGATGCGCAATGGCGAAGTGCTGGAGCGCGGTCGCCACAGCGATCTGGCGGCATTGGAAGGTGGTTTCTATTCCCGGTTGTTTGCCCTGCAGAGTCAGGGCCGACCGGCTGTAGCCAACTGAGCGGGTGCAACCTTGCTGGCCCCCAGACAACTGCTGCTGTTGCTGTGTTGCTGGCAACGCAACCGCCCGCCCCGAACACCAGTCCTCGGCACTGAAAGCCCCGAATCACGGGGCTTCCAACCCGACACAAGAGACTGGCACAGGGGTTGCAATTATTGCTGTAACCACCGGACGCAATCGCGTTTGGGCCCTTCGTCAACGCAAAGGAAACGAACACATGAGTCAAGCTTTGGATACCCTCTGGTACACCCGCTGCCCGGTGCCCACCGGTCTTGGTATTGCCGTGCAGAAAGGCTGGCTGGAGCAGACCCTGAATGCCCAGGGCACCGCGATCAAGTCCCTGCGCGAATCGGAAAACCAGGCCGTGCGCGAGTCGCACTTCGACCATACCCTGCAGAATTCGGTGCGCCACGGCGGCAACATTCCGGCCATCTGGGCCCGTGCCAGCGGCCGCGAAACCCGAGTGATCGGCCTGTCCTGGCAGGATGAGGTGCAATTGATCCTGACCCTGCCGGACAGCGGGATCAAGACCGCCAAGGACCTCAAGGGACGCAAATTCGGCCTGCCGCTGTGGGCCAACGCGCAGATCGATTTCTCCCGTGCCCAGGCCATTCGCGGTCTGGAAAACGCGCTGAAGCTCGAAGGCCTGGAAGTCAGCGATGTCGAACTGGTGGACTACCTGCGCGGTGGCACCCACAGCGATGAAGCCGCGCAAACCGTGGCCGGCATCAGCACCTTCGGCGGTCGACGCAACGGCGGGCAGAACGCGGAACTGGTCGGCCTGCTGCGCGGTGAAGTGGATGCGATCTTCCTCAAGGGCGCCTCCGCTGCACACGTCGCCCATCAGTTCGGCCTGCACACGGTGATCGACACCGGCTCGCACCCGGAGCCGCTGATCCGCGCCAACAACGGCACACCGCGCACCTTGAGTGTCGACCTGCATTTGCTCGATCACCATTACGATGCCGCCGTCGGCATTCTCGACTCGGTGCTGCGTGCCGAGACCTGGGCCTGGAACAACCCCGAGGACACCCGGCGCTACCTGGCCAGGGAAACCAACAGCAGCGAGTTCTGGGTTACCGCGGCCTATGGTGAAGATGCCCACCAGCGCCTGCGCACCAACCTGCATGAGAACTCGATCCTCGGCCTGCAGGACTTCACCGATTTCCTGCAGCGCTGGAATTTCATCCCGCAGAGCTTTTCGGTCCGCGACTGGATCGACCCGCGTCCACTGGAATCCTTGCGCTCAGCCACCGCACTGGCCGGCTGATGCCCCGGGCTCGACAAGACCTTTCCCACAAGCAGGCCTCATGAGCACCCACTTCCTTGATACCCTCTGGTATACCCACAGCCCGGTTCCCACCGGGCTGGGGATTGCCGTCGAATCCGGCCGACTGGCCGAGGCGTTCCGTCCTTTCGGGACCAACATCCAGGCGCTGCGCGAATCCAACGATCGGGAAATTCGCGAAGCGCACTTTGATCACCACTTGCCCAATTCCGTCCGGCATGGCGGCAACACGCCCGCCATCTGGGCGCGCTCAACAGGTGTGCAGACCCGGGTCATCGGCCTGTCCTGGAGCGACGAAGTCCAACTGATCGTGAGCAATCCGGACAGTCCGGTGAAAACCATCCGCGACCTGAAAGACCGGCGTTTCGGCCTGCCCAAATGGGCCAATGTGAAAATCGATTTCAACCGCGCCAGCGCCTTGCGCGGCCTGGAAAATGCGCTGAGCCTGGAAGGCCTTGAAGTCGCCGACGTCGATCTGGTCGACTACCCCTACGGCGGCACTCACAGCGACACCCCGGTTCGCCACGTGTTCGGCGCCCAGATCCGGCTGCACAGCAACCGCGTGCGTCGGCGCAACCAGGAGCTGATCGGCCTGTTGCATGGCGATGTCGATGCGATCTTCCTCAAAGGCGCCCATGGCCTGCAACTGGCGGACGAGTTCGGCCTGCATGTGGTGGTCGACACCGGCTCCCACCCCGACCCGCTGATCCGCGCCAACATCGGCACGCCGCGCACCCTGACGGTGGACCAGCACCTGCTGGATGAACATTTCGACGCCGCGCTGTGCATCGTCGACAGCGTGCTGCATGCCGAACGCTGGGCCTGGGCCCACCCTGAGGAGACCCGGCGTTTCCTCGCTCGCGAACTGAACACCAGCGAATATTGGGTTGCGGCTGCCTACGGTGAAGATGCCCACCGCCGCTTGCGTACCGCCCTCGACGAAACCTCGATCACAGCCTTGCAACACCTGACGGACTTCCTCCAGCGCTGGGACTTTATCCCGCAACGCTTCGACGTCCGCGACTGGATCGATCCTCGTCCACTGGAGGAGGTGTGCCGGGTGATTTGAATCCAGTTAGTCAACGGCGAACACAGAACCCTGTGGCGAGGCTCAGCTATCAGCTATCAGCTCCCCGCTCGCCCTGCCGCCCCCCGTTACGTAAAAGCGCCCCGTTGCCTGCGCATCAATCCATTGTCCTCGCAGGCAAGCTCGTTGAGCGCAGTAGATAGCGTTGCGCGAATTCCGTGACCGGTAGTTACCCGTATCTCATAGCCTATGCGCTTGATCGCTGTATTAGTGGTGTTCTCGCTGAGGTCGAACTACTTAGGGACAGACAACCGCAATTCCCCTGTGCGGTACATCTGTGAGAAACAGCAAGCGCTACTCCAGATCGTTGCGGCACTGCCTCCATAGGCTCGCAACTTCTGCTGGAAGACAGGAACTTCCTCCATGAGCAAATAGGGATTGTTCGTCACTGGAGGTTGGGGAATGGCGACAAAATGTTGAGATCTGCCGAGGGAGTGTCATCAGTCCCTTTTCCACCACGGCATAGCGGAACAACTGGTTGAACCTGGATTTGGCGCCCTTCGTGCTGACGAACAGCTGCAAGCCATCCATGTCCTTGAGCCCGAAGTTTTCCCCACATTTGTTTGCAGTGCCTATAGCCGCATCTGACGCCCTATCCATTGAAATCTATGGGGTTTTTTATTCATGAAGCAGGAATGGACTTGATTCTGGACTTTTTTAGAGGGTATCAAGAGCACACAAAGTACACCTCCAATCCACGCTATTGGGTTCTACCCGTAGCCAATCGAACGAACGATCATCAAGCTGGCGGTGGCAATTGCGCAGGATTAACAGAAGATGAGTCCCCAGCGAAAAGATGTCCCGACCTCCCCCACTCACCAGTCAACTCACAACCGACGAATATCGGCCACCGCAGCATCCAACGACGGTATTTTTCTCGACTACGACATTAGGCAAGCGTCAGGAACAACGCCGACGTCCAGACCCGGGACTGATCCCGCTGACGTGCACAGATGAACAAAGGATGCTCACGGCCCGGTTGCAGATTGAGTTGCGCCAGGTCGATCTTCCCTTGCAGCTCGCGAGGCAGCGGCGCGGCGGTGGTTCGTTCAAGGGAAACTTTCAGCTCAGCCCCCGGCAACTCTTCGATCACTTGGGATTGCGCCAGCAGTTCTTCGCCGGACAGTTGCATCAGCACCGTCGGCGCATGCACGTAGGGCTGCGGTTCGGACGGGTCGCCGACCTTGATGTAGTTGTCGATGCGGCTGCGGACCTGCAACGTCGCGCCGGCCAGTTGCGACAGGTCGATTTCGATACTGTCGGTGTCGCCGTTGGTGTCGGTGCGAAAGGCCAGGGTCGTGGCGTCCTTGCGCCATACGGTTTGCTCCGGGTGATCGAGGCCCAAGGCGCGAAAACCATTGATCACCGCCCCGGTCACTCGAATCTCGCCGGTCCAATAGGCGCCGCGATAACGATCCTTGATCCGCGCGCCGCCCAGGCGCAGGCGAATATGTTGGGTGGAAAAGCCCAGTTCCTGATGCAGGTTGCGCGACCAGATCAGCGTCTCGCCATCGAACAGATCGACCTGCTCCCACCCCGCCTCGCCCAGCAATCGATAATCCAGCGTGGCGTTCGAATCCGCGGTGAACACCTCGCCCATAAAATGCCGGCCCTGACGCAGGCTGGCGAATGAACGCTCGCCGGTGGTGGCAAAGGTTCGACGGGCACGCAGCGCCTTGCCGACACTCGCGCGGTCGAAGCCTTCGGCGACGACACCGGTCAACCCGCCGCGAGAACCGAACACCGCCGTGGCCGGCACCCCGCCACCGCAACGACCCTGGTGTTCATCGCTGTTCGCCGCGGCGCCCACCCGATAGCCGCGCTGAAGAGCTTCGGCGTAGACCCAATGGAACTGGCCCCAGGCCGACCCCACTTCGATCAAGCGTTCCAGCTCCGGGTGATGCCAGTCGAGGTTGCACCGGCGCCCGCCGACATGGGGCATCATCAGGTGACCTTCCGGGTCTTTCGCATAGGCGGCGTACAACTCGTCCACCGGCCAGGCGCCCGGCTTGATGGTGCCGGCGGTGAACTCGTTCCACTCGAAGGAGCGCACCAGCCGCCCTTGGTTGTCGAACGGAAACTCGGGCTTGCGATCATGCAGGAACACCACATTGCGGTCACCACCGGCGCAGGAGTTGCCGCACCACTCGGTGCCGGGGTAGCAGACGAAGCGGCCCGGCTCGTTGAGTTCATGAATCAGCTTCACCGCCTGATCCCAGCGTTGCTCGGTGATATTGAAGTCGTTGGCGGTGTAGCCGAGGACATCGAGGCCAGCGACATCGCGACCGTAACTGAGGTTGTAGAGCGTATCATTGGTGCCCACGGTGTCATCGGAGTGCACATGCAGGTCGGCGTACAACGGACGCAATGCCGTGCCCGCCGGGTCGACGGTGACGAAAGCCTGGGCACCGCGCACGCCAGGCGTCTGCACCTCGGCGGACAATCGCCACTCGCCCACGGCCCCAAGATCAAAACCCTCGAGCCGCGCCGTCGCCCAGCCTTCATTCGCCAAAGTAAACGGCTGTTGGCGCTCGCCGCCTTCGGGATCAACGAGGATCAGGACACCACCGAGCGGCAAGTTGCGGCAGGTGTTGCCCCAGGCATCGTCCACCCGCAGCAAAACGTCGAACGCCTCACCAGCGCTGACCAGACGCGGCACAATGACCTGCACGCTTTGCGCCGGTCCCGGCACGATGTTCAACAATGGATCGCCTGGCACCTCGGCAAATTTCGAGCTGCCCAACGGGTCGATAAACAGCCGGAAACGGAAGTCTTTCTCGACGAAACTCTGCACCCGCGTCCCCGCGCCGCCCTGGCGACGGTCGCCCAGGCGAATGGAGATTTTGTCGCCCGGATTCAGGTAGCCGTCGATGATGTCGATGATGATCGCTTTCTGGAACGGCCGTTCGTGGCCCTTCTGGTCGAAACGCACTTTCAGGTGCTGCACGGTGGCCTGGCTCTGGCCGGGCGCCAGTTCGCCCGCCTGATATTCGGCGCTGACGTAGTTGGGACCGGCCGGATTCGAAGTCTGGAACAGTGCCCAGTCGGAGTAGAACTTGAAGGCCAGTTTCAACCACGCGCCATCCGCCAGACCACTGCCGCCAACCTCATAGACGAGGGTGATTTCATCCCATTGCCCGGCAATCAACGTGTCTCGGTCACAGTCGATGCTGCCCAGGAACGGGCGTTTTTTGTTGCGTTCGTAGAGGCCTTGTGGGGCGATGTAATGCCCGGCTTCGCGGGGATCGAAAACGTTACTCACATGACACCTCGTGCAGTGGTCAACTGAAGGTTTGAAAGGGATCGAAGACAAAGGACGATGCTTACTGCACGCGCCATTTCTGGTAGTGACGCTCGATGCGCCGGAACACGAAACTCTCCATCAGCCACGCAATCAGGCCGATCAGCACGATGCCGAGCAACACCTGACTGCTGTTACCAATCTGTCCGCCCGTGGACACCATCCAGCCAATGCCTTGGGACGCACCGATCATTTCCGCCGCGACCAATGCCCGCCAGCCCTGGCTGAAACCGATGCGTAAGGCCGCCGTCACGAAAGGTAATGACGCCGGCAGGTAAACGTGGGCCAGCAGTTGCCAGGGGTTGGCGCCCAAGGTACGAGCTGCACGGACTTCACCGCCGCGAATGCTCTGCACACCCTCCTGGATTGTCACTGCCATGGGGAACACCGCGGCAATGAAAATCACCAGCACAATCGAGACATACCCCAGGCCGAAAATGATCATGATCAGCGGCGCCCAGGCGATCGGCGGGATCGCCATGAACAGGCTATTGAGCGGCGAGATGAAATCGCGAAAGCGCGACGACAGGCCACCGGCCGTGCCCAACAAAATCGCAATAATCACTGCGGCGCAGAAGCCGCCGACCTCTTCAAGGACACTCGCCCTGAAGTGCTGCCACAGCGAACTGTCGCCCAGCCAGCGCACAGCCTCGCGGACGACATCCCATGGCTGCGGCAGGATGTAAGTGGGAAAGCGGCTGGCCAGGGCGATCCATATCAACAACAGAAATGGCAGCGAAGCCCATCCCCAATTCGGTTTTGGCAAGGACATGACTGACTCAGCGCGAGGCTTTTTCCAGGTAGGAGGTATCCACGATCTGTTCGGTCTTGAGCGTGGTGTCGATAAAGCCGAGGTCGTGGGAGTAATTCATCAAGCGTTGGATGAATTGAATGTCCGTAGCCTGCAAGTCCGCCGACCAACCCAGTCGGGTCCGCGCCTGGGCGACGATGGTTTCTGGCGCGATGGTCTTGCCGTCAGCGCCTTGCACCGCTTCAAGCTTGAACGCCTCGGCGATGATGCGATTCGACTCGTCGGGATGCTCATTGAGGAACGCTATGGCTTTGCGGTGCGCGCGCAGCAACTTGACCACATCGTCCGGGCGCTCCTGCAAGGTTTTGGGTAGCGCGATCACCACGTACCACGGGTAATTCGGCAGCACCTGGTTGACGTCGAGCAAAATCCGGCTCGCCCCCCGCAGCAACGACTGGCTGACAAAGGGTTCCCAGGAAAACGCCGCGTCGACAATGCCCCGCTCCAGTGCCGCGTTCATGTTGCCGGGGGGCATGTCGATGATGTCCAGGTCCTTGTCGGGATTAAGCCCGGCCTTTTCTTTCAGCACATAACCGCGCAGCAGCACGTCCATGCCACTGCCCTTCTTGACCCCGGCGAGTTTTTTGCCCTTGAGTTGATCCAAGCTGGCAATCGGACTCTTGGCATCGACAATCACCGCCGCCTGGCCGTAATTGACCTTGGCCAGAATCCGGCTTTGCAGCCCTCGGGAGAACCATTGGTAAACCGGTGGCGTGCCGACATAGGCCACGTCCAGTTCACCGGCAGCCAACGCCTGCTGGATGACCGGGCCGTCGCCCAATGCCTTGAGATCGACATTCAAGCCTTCCTCGCGGTAGTAACCTTGTTTGTCGGCGATCAGCGCCGGGGCATTGGCCATGGCGAAGACATAACCCACACGCAGGGGCTTTTCCTCGGTGGCCACGGCAAATGTGCTGCTTGCCAGTGCGGCAACAGACAATGAAAGGGCAAGCAGCGAACGTTTGATCATGCGGTTAACTCGGGTTGTCGGGTGGTGTGGGGAGTAGCTGCGGACACTTCCATGACATGGGAAATGCGCTCCATCAGCTCATTGCGGTAATCGAGAAAGGCCGGCAAGCGGCGGGTGTTCAGGTTGGAGCGAGGGCGCGGCAGATTGATCTTCAGCTCACTATGGATTCCGCCCGGAGCGATGTTGAGCACGATCACCCTATCCGCCAGAAACACCGCTTCGTCGATGTCGTGGGTAATGAACAACACCGTCTGACCCAGCTCGGCCCAGATACGCAAGGTTTCTTCATTCATGCTGTTGCGACTGATGGCATCCAGCGCGGCGAAGGGCTCGTCCATCAGCAGCACGCTGGGCTCAAGGGCCAGCGTCCTGGCCAGGGAAGTGCGTTGCTGCATTCCACCTGAGAGCTGATGTGGCAATCGATGGGCCGCATCCTCCAGACCGACCAGGCGCAGGTATTGCAGCGCTTGGGCACGCTGTTGCGCCTCGCTGAGTTGCGCCGTCATCCGCAAACCAAAGCGGACGTTTTCCAGCGCGCTCAACCAGGGAAACAACTGCGGCGCCTGAAACACATAACCCAGCTCCGAACGCTCCGGCTTCACCGCTGTCTGGTTGATGCTGATCTGACCGCTCTGGGGTTGCTGAAAACCGGATAACAAGTTCAACAAGGTGGTTTTCCCGCAGCCCGATGGCCCCAGAATCGCAACGAATTCGCCAGGCCGGGCGTTCAGGCTGAAAGCAGAAAACACGCGATGCCCGTTGGGGTAGCTGAAGCTCATGTCATCGACCGTCAGCGCGTCGGCTTGCTGCTGCAGGTAGGCGTTGGTTTTGAGCATGGCAAGTGTCGTCAGGTCGTTTACAATGGGAATGCCTGACATAATACGTATTAATACAAGTTATCCCAATAACCTATTTTTATAACCTTAGAAGTGACGGCGTACCGCCCCACTCCAAGGACCATGGAAGCCGACCGTGTCCACGTCCATTCTGCGCGACAGCACCACCTCGCTCTACGAACAGATCGCCCATCGATTGCTGGAAGAAATTCAGCGCGGTGACTTTGAACCCACCGGTAAATTGCCGTCGGAAGCAGAGCTGGGCCAACGCTTTGGGGTAAGCCGCGTCACGGTGCGCCTGGCGGTGGGCAAGCTCAGCGATGACGGCGTGGTGGAGCGCAAGCAAGGCAAAGGCACGTTCGTGGCGGCCAAGCAGGTTCGCCACGGCCTGGATGCATTGCGCAGCTTTCACGAAGCCTTGTTGCTGCAAGGTCTAAAACCGAGCATGCGGGTCATCAGCCATGCACTGCAGCCAGTCCCGGAGGCATTGCGTGGATTGTTTGAAGCAGCGGACGATTGCCTGCTGCTGGAGCGACTGCACTTTGTCGATGACGAACCCATCGCACTCGGGCGCAGCTATTTACCGGTGGAGCTGGCCAGCGTGGTGTGGACTGATGTCGAGCACCAACCGATCTACTCCATTCTGGAGTCGATCACCGGCATGGCGGTCACCCGTGCCGATCTGGCGATCCGCGCTCAAGAAGCAGACAAAAGCCTGGCCAGTGCCTTGCACATCAAACGCGGCGCGGCGCTGTTGGTCATGGAACGCACATCGTACTTCGCTGACGGCCACTGCTGCGACCGCACGACATTTTTCATCCGACCTGAACGCTATGCCTTCGTCCTCAGCGGTGTATTCAAATCCACAAGCGGCCGTTAGAACGACCGTTTGTGCACGGAGATCAATTATGCCTTCCCGACTGAATGGTCACCGGACGCATAAGCCGTAGTTCTACCGCCCTAGAGGTCACTGTCGAAACGGAACGACGCGCCATAAGCTGACGCTGGTAAATGGCTCGAACCGTCACCCCGCAACCGCGAACGAAAGGTACCGTTTTGCGGTTGGGTGCGGTATAGGCCACGTTTTTGCAGTTCAGGGATAACCAGCTCGACGAAGTCTTCAAGACTGCCAGGGCTGATCAACGGATTGAGCATGTAGCCGCTGGTGCCTGAAATGCGTGCGTGCTCTTCGATGCGCTCGGCCACCTGTTGTGGGGTGCCTACGAGGATTAGATCGCTCCCTCGGGTAACGTTGGCAAAGCGCTGTTTGACATCGCCCGCGGTCAACGGTTTGCCACTGCCATCGGGACGCATCACATAAGAGGTCATGCCTTCCGTGTGGGTTGAAAGCGCGTCGCTGTCGGCGTAGCGGCTGATATCTATGCCGGTGTCGCCGGCGTAGCTTACCAATTGCGCCTGCAAGTGATAGTTGCTTTGCAGCTCATCATATTTGCGCTGAGCTTCGATCTCGGTCCTGGCCGTGACGATACGCAGCACTGTTAAAGACTTCACATCCTCGGGTTGACGACCACGAGCCTGAGCCTGGGCCCAGATTTCTTCCAGCCCCTGACGAATTTCCAGTGGGTTGGATTTGGCGATGAAGATAAGCTCTGCGTGCTTGGCCGCGAACTCCCGGCCACGCCCTGACCAGCCGGCCTGGATCAGTAAAGGTGTGCGCTGGGGCGATGGCGAGGTCAAGTGCGGCCCGGCCACCCGGTAATGCTCACCCACGTGGTTGATTGGCCGTACACGATCACCCCGCGCGTAGAGCTGGCGAGCCTTGTCCGCGACCACGGCGTCGCCGGCCCAACTGCCTTCCCAGAGTTTGTAGACCACATCGAGGAACTCTTCAGCGCGCTCGTAGCGATCATCGTGCTTGATCATCTGTTCCAGCCCGAAGTTGCGGGCGGCACTGGACAGGTATGAGGTGACGATGTTCCAGCCCACCCGGCCATTGGTGAGGTGATCCAGCGTGCTGAAGCGTCGGGCATGGGTAAAAGGATGTTCGTAGCTGGTGGTCACGGTGACGCCAAAGGCCAGGTTTTCCGTCACGGCCGCCAATGCAGGAATGATCATAAGCGGGTCATTGGCGGGTGCTTCCACGGCCCATTTCATCGCCGCATCGGCGTTGCCACCAAATACGTCGTAGAAACCCAGGACATCACCAAAAAAAAGCATGTCGAGGTGAGCCTGGTCGGCAATGCGCGCCAGGTTCGACCAATAGCCCAAAGAATTGATGGCCAGTCGTTCGTCAGCCGGGTGCGTCCAAAGGCTTGGCGCACCGCCACAGCCCACACTGGCTTGCTCATAGAGCGCAAACAAAAGAGGTTTTGGATCGGACATCGTGGCTCCTGTAAATAAAGTCATTAAACGGGGTGGATCACCGCTGAGGGCAAAGCCCCTTGTTCGAAAAAACTGACGGAAAAAAAACGCCACAGAATCGAGTCAGTGGCGCTTGTATTGTTCAACCCGGAAACGCTGTTGCCTGTTCAAAGAGAGCAGGCACTGCCACCGTGCTTTTCAAGGTATCGCTGCTGAGTTTCATCCGCCTTTTGGAATTCACCCAAGGGAAGAATGACCGTCGCCACCGGTCTTTTCAGCTGACCGGAAGCGTCCAGGCGCTGTTTGGCGACCAGCGCCAACTGGGCCTGTTGAGCGGAGCTGAAAAACAATGCTGAACGGTATTTCTCCCCGACATCCGCGCCCTGACGGTCGATGGACGTCGGATCATGCAGCGTCCAGAAGTGCTCGATCAGGCGGCTATAAGTAATCACCCGCGCATCGAAGTCGACCTGCACCACTTCGATCAGTGTCGCCTCCCCTTTGGCCGACCGTGCAAAACCGACCCTACTGTCGAGTACGCCCGGCAACTCCCTGAATGACGCTTCTGCGCCCCAAAAACAGCCGGCGCCAAACGTTGCCTGCTCAACCAGGGCTTCTCGCTGAAAATCAGTCATGCGCTGACCACCTCTTTGTAGGGCAGCAGATGCAGGTGCAACTGCGCAATATGTTCAGGACCAATGCCACAACATCCGCCGACGATGCTGGCGCCCGCGGCAACCCACGACCTCGACCAGTAAAGGTAGGACTCGGGGCCCAGATCGCGACGAATCTCCAACAACGTGCTATTGGCCTCGGCCTGTGCGCTGACGGGCGGGAAGGCGTTGGCGTAAACCCCCAGTTCAATGGCTTGGCCGAGGTTCTGGATAACATCCCGGGCCTCGGCCAATGCCGCTGCCATCACTTCCGGCTGGCTGCAATTGAAGAGCACCACTGTCGCGCCCAACTCCGCCGCCACGCGCACCGCATCGGCGACTGGCTCGGATGAACGCAATCGCGACGCCTGCCCAACTTCATCCAGAAGCGTAAACGACAGCCAAAGCGGCTTGGGTTGTGCACCCAGCGCCTCGGCTACCGCCCGAACTTCAGCGATGGAACTCTGGGTTTCCGCCAACCAGACGTCGACATGGGTCTGCAGTCCGGCGATCAGTTCCCGATGAATCGCCACTGAGCGTTGGTGATCAAACAGGTCCGGTCGATATGACCCCAGAGCGGGAGGCAAAGAACCCGCCACCGTGACCGGCTCAGTGCTCTCGGACGCCGCCTGGTGCGCGAGCCGACCAGCGCGCTCGGCCAGCGTTCGCCCCTGTTCGGCAAAGCGCTCATCACCAATATGAAAAGGCACCACCGCGTAGCTGTTGGTCGTGATGATCCGCGCGCCAGCAGCAATGAACGCTTTATGCGCCTGAAGCACAAACTCAGGCGCCTCGATCAACGCAAGCGCTGACCATTCCGGCTGACGAAACGGTGCGCCTATACGCTGCAACTCGCGGCCCATACCGCCATCGAGCAAACGCAAGGAAGCATGGCTCATTGGGCCGAACTCACTTTTGGCGCCGACGCTGCCAGCCATTGATCAACCGTGGCGCTGTTCGCCTGTACCCATGCTTTGGCCGCGACCTCCGCCGGCTGTTTTTCCTTTTCGATCTTCAGGATCAGCTCATTGAGTTGCGCCGGATCGATAGCGACATTGCGCAAGAACTCGGCAATTTTCGGTGCGCGTTTCTGCAAGGCAGCGGAGGCCAGGACATGAACCTTGGCATCCGGGAAGGCGCAGGTAATCTGGCTCTTGTTCAGCCAGTCCGGGTCGACCGTCGGGCTGATGAATTTCCAGCAACCATCGGCCTTATACAACGGGTCATCTTTTTTGTTGTCCTGGGCGTAGCCGTCGAACGCCGGTTCCTCCAGGCGACGCAAGTCGAAGGCCGAAAAGATCCAGTCCGGGGTGTAGGCATAGAACACCACGCCACGTTGTGCCTTGTAAGCAGAGGCCAGTTTGGCGTAGGTCACCGAGGCTTCCGTGGACACCGACTCGAACTTATCGGCAAACCCGTAATCCTTGGCCTTGATCTGGCCGATGTAAGTCGACTCCCAGCCCGCCGGCCCCACCAGCAACTCAGCCTTGCCGCCGCCCAGTGGTTCGAAGAGCTTGGCCACTTCCGGTTTTTTCAGGTCATAGATGGATTTGACCCCGTACTTGTCCTGCAAATAGCCGGGAATGTAAAACCCTTGTTCGCCCGCATACGGATGCGTGTTCGGCACCAATGACCGGGTCCCGCCAGTGACGTACTTGGCCCAAGCGGCCGATTGATTGGGCAACCAGATGTCGGTCAGCACATCCACCGAGCCATCGCCTTTCGCCGCGGCACTGAACAGTACCGGGACATCCCCTGCCAGATACGACACATCGCCATCCAGGCGACTTTTGATCACTTCGCCAAGGATGTGCTGGATGGCGATAGCCCCCGTCCAGTTCTGCTCGCCAATGACTATTTTGTCCTTGGCCCAGACAGTGGCAGGAAGGATCAGGGAGGTCAGCAGTGCGGCGGCGCCCAGGTTGCGCAATACGTGTGTCTTCACAATAAGTCTCACTGTTCAGTTGTGCAGATGATCTTGCTTGCGCAAGCTCGATTGAATGATTCGATCAGGGATCAGCGCGCACAGGACGATCGCCACACCAGCCAGAACACCCTCGCCTCCCTTGATGTTGCGCAACGCCGTCATGACGTCATAACCCAGGCCGCCAGCACCGATCAGGGCGGCCACGACGACCATCGACAGGCTCATGACGATGGTTTGATTGATGCCCAGCAACAGCGAGCGGCGAGCCAGGGGCAGTTGCACCTTGATCAGGGTTTGCCAAGGGCTGGCCCCGTGGGCGACCGCCGCTTCGACGGCATCCTTCGGGACTTCCTGGATACCCAGCGACGTCAGGCGAATCATTGGCGCCAGGGCGAAGATCACGGTCGCGATCACCGCGGGAGTCTTGCCGACAGAGAAGAACGCCACCGCAGGAATCAGGTACACGAACGTTGGCAGGGTTTGCATGACATCCAGCAAGGGTGTGATCAGGCGCCGTACAAGCGGGCGCTTCGCCAGCAGAATGCCGGTTGGTACACCGATGGCCAGGGCAATCAATACCGACGAGCCGACCAGCGCCAGCGTGGCAATAGTCCTCTCCCAAAAGCCGAACAGGCCGATGTACAACAAGGCTGCGCTACTGGTCAGCGCCAGCGTCAGGCCCGCCGAACGCCACGCCAGCAACACCAGCGCCAACGCCGAAACCGGCCATGGCAACCAGCCCAGCAGGTTTTCGATGCCTTCGATGACAGTGCGAACGGCCACGATCACGCCGACGAAAGCGCTCTCGAACGTGACCTGCGACCAGCCGATGAATTCATCAATGCTCTGCGCCGCCAGCAGCAGCGCCTGGCGATTGGCCGGGAACTGCAGCAGCACGTGAGTGGTGTCAGGCGTAAACACGCGCCAGATCACCAACGCCTGACTGACCAGCAGCACAGCCAAAGGCAGCCCCCAACCCGATACGTTGCGCCGCACAGGCTGGCGGCTTAACGAGAACACTGTGAAGCGACTGGCCGCGAACACAATCACAGCCGCCAGAATCGCCAACCATGACGAATTGGCAATGCCTTGGCCCACTGCCGCCAGCGCTGCGAGCTCAGCAGCGAACCCGAGCCAGAAGAAACCGCCCTTGCCTCGCGCGGCCAGCGCTGCAGGCCCCAGCAACAGTGCTTGCCACCCGCGCAAGCCGGGGTGGGAGGGTTGCTCGCGCGGAGCCGTTTCGGGAGCCTGGAAGTGACCGCTGTCGACGCTGCGCAGCGGTGATAGGGTTGGGGTGCAATCCCGGAAAAAGTCCGCAACTTCGGCGTCAACCGGATGCTCAAGCAACTGTTTGGGTGTGCCCAACTGCACCAGGCGGCCGCGGCGCAGCACAGCAATACGGTCAGCAAGACGTATTGCCTCCGTCGGGTCGTGAGTAACCAGCAATGTGCTGATACCGCGCTCACGCACCAAGGCCAGAAAATGGCTTTGCAGATCGCGCCTGATGGTCGGATCCAGCGCACTGAACGGCTCGTCCATCAACAGGATCTCCGGATCAGTCACCAATGCCCGTGCCAGGCCGACTCGTTGTTGCATGCCGCCAGACAGTTCATGGGGATAATGCTCGCCCCAACCTTCCAGGCCTACCGCCTGCAACTGCAGGATTGCCGCCGCATGACGAATCGACTCGGATTCGCCACGCAGCTCGAGGGGCAACGCGACGTTGTCCAGCACCGTGCGATGAGGCAACAGGCCAAAATGTTGGAACACCATCCCGATGCGTCGCGATCTCAGATCGCGCAAGGCTGTGTGACTCAAACCGCTGATGGCCTGCCCTTCGATCAATACCTCGCCACTCGAGGGTTCGATCAAGCGATTGATATGCCGCAGCAACGTGGACTTGCCGCTTCCGGATGTCCCCATCAGGCACAGAACTTCCCCGCGACGCACCTTCAAGCTGACATTGCTGACGGCCGGCAGCACCGACGAACCTTTGCGCAGATAGGCTTTGGTGACGTCTCGCAGCTCAAGCACATCGTCGCCCTCATTTGTGTGGTCGCTGGAGGGTTGCGCAAGCCGTTGAGAGGAGTCGATCCGGGCAGTCGGCAAAGAGGTTTGAATAAGTGTCACAGGAGCTCCGGGCAAGCGACCCCTGGATGCGGGCAACGCGCTCGCCCCAGAGTAGGAAAATTGGCTGAGCCTCAGGCCATGACCCGAATACGGTTAGCCTGAAGCAAAAAAGCGCCGCGTGTGGACCGCAGCACTTCCTTAAGACATAAAGCTAATCGATCTTAAAAAACAGAAATAAATATCTTTTTGGAATTAGCTTAGGCCTTCTTTTCCGAAGGAATCGGTGGCCGCGTTTCTCGAATATCGGGCCTTGGAAGGCGTGGCCGTGCTGTCGGCGAGCCAGAGCTAACGCCTGCTCAGCGCCAACGGTGCGTTTATCAGCCGCGCGCAGTTCCCCTTCGACGCGGCGCACCAATCGGAACTCTATGAACTACGCCTGAGCGCGCTGGGTGAGGATCAGTCCGAAGGAAAAACCATATCAACGTCGATGGGCCAAGGAACGCACCAGCCGATCGCCGAGGCTTTGCACGCTCTGGACCAGAATCACCAGCACCACCACCGTGGCGACCATCACTTGGTTGTTGAAACGCTGATAGCCATAGCGAATCGCCAAGTCCCCCAGCCCGCCGCCACCAATGACGCCGGCCATGGAGGAAAATCCGATCAGCATCACCAAGGTCAACGTGATACCCGCCAACAACGCGGGCAGCGCTTCGGGCAGCAGAACCTTGAAAATCACATGCCAAATATCACCGCCCATGGCGAGGATGGCTTCGATCCGGCCCTTGTCGACTTCGTCCAGGGCGTTCTCGACGATTCGGGCAAAGAACGGAAAGGCGCCGATGGTGATCGGCACCACGGCGGCGGTGCTGCCCAGAGTCGTGCCGACCACCAGCCGGGTCAGCGGAATCAGGGCAATCAGCATCACGACAAATGGCAGCGAGCGGCCAAGATTGACCAACCCACCCAGGCCTTTGTTGAGCCGGGGCATCGGATACAAACCACCGCTGCGACTGATGAACAGCAACACGCCCAATGGCAAGCCTATCAGCAGGGTAAAGAACCCCGCCAGCACAACCATATACAGAGTTTCACCGGTGGCATTGAGCACCAGCTGAAAGATCTCGTTCCAGTCGATCACACGGTTCATGAGCGCTCCACCCTGACGCCACGCTGTTTGAGAAACGCCACCACCCGCGTCAATTTCAGCTCATCGCCAGACTGCCAAAAAGCCACGCGCAAACGCCCGACCCGGCGCCCACCGATGGACTCGACCCCACTGGCCAACAAGTTCACCTCCACGCCCTGCTGCACCACTAATTCGTTGAGCACCGGAGTGGCCAGAAGGTTGTCGAAAAAGCTCAGCTCCAACGTCCGGGTATCGTTGCCCAAAGGCGTGCTGTAACCGGGTAGCAGCGAACGGCCAAGGATCGAATCCGGATTGGCCAACAACTGTGCAATCGGCCCCGCCTCGACCAACCGTCCATGGGCCAGTGAAGCGGCGTGATCACAAATGGACTTGACCACGTCCAGCTCATGGGTGATCAGCACGATGGTCAGTCCCAACTGGCGATTGATGTCGCGCAGCAGTTCAAGAATCGAGTGGGTGGTTTCAGGATCGAGGGCGCTGGTGGCTTCGTCCGAGAGCAGATAGGCCGGTCGCGCCGCCAATGCCCGGGCAATGCCCACCCGTTGTTTCTGCCCGCCGGAGAGTTGAGAGGGAAACGCCTGAGCCTTATCGCTCAGGCCTACCAGATCCAGCAGTTCTCGTACCCGTGAATAACGTTGCGTTTTAGTGACACGCGCTATCTCCAGCGGCACGGCGATGTTGTCGAAGACGTTGCGCGAGTGCAGTAAGTTGAAGCCCTGAAAGATCATGCCGATACGTTGGCGTTGCTGGCGCAGCTCGATGTCGGACAAGGCTGTGAGGTCCTTGCCATCCAGCAGAATGCGCCCCGAGCTGGGGCGTTCGAGCAGATTGAGGCAACGCAGCAGCGTCGATTTACCCGCACCGCTGCGCCCCAGAATCCCGTAGATCGCGCCATCGGGAATACTCAGGGACACCTGATCCAGTGCAGGTGCCTGCTCAGGCGCGTAGGTTTTGCTCAACTGCTCGACGATGATCATGGCTTGCTGGCCGCCACAGTCACCGGGACCACCGGGATCACCGAACCCGAGAAGTTGTCGGTGATGAACTTGGCCACTTCAGGCGACCTCAGGTCTTTGGCCAATTGCTTGATCCGTGGGTCGTCCTGCAATTTTGGCGTGGTCACCAGGATGTTGGCGTAGGGATTGTGCTCGGCCTTCTCCAGACCCAACGCATCCTTGGCCGGGACCAGACCGGCTTCCAGCGCATAGTTGCCATTGATCACCGCAAGGTCCACGTCATCCAGGGAGCGGGGAATCTGTGGCGACTCGATTTCGAGGATCTTCAGCTGTTTCGGGTTCTCGGCGATGTCCTTCGGTGTTGCCTGATCGGTCGCCGGGTCGTTGAAACCGGCCTTGAGTTTGATCAGGCCGTTGTCCTGCAACAGGTACAGGGCGCGACTCAGGTTAGTGACATTGTTGGGAACGGCCACCGTGCCTTTTTGCGGCACTTGGGCGAAGGTCTTGTGCCGGTGGGAGTAGATCCCCAGCGGCTCGATATGTACCGTTGCCGCCACTGCAAGTTTTTCTCCGAGGGCTTGTTCTTGGGACTTCAGATACGGCAAGTGCTGGAAGTAATTGGCATCGACGTCGCCGTGTACCAGCAGCTCATTGGAGTTCACGCCGTTGGGGATTTCAATGACTTTGAGGTTCAGCTGCGGGTCGAGTTTCTGCACGTACGCCAGAATCTGCGCATGGGGCACAGGGTCCGCTGCCACGCGTAACGGCTCCAGGGCCAGTGTATTGAAAGAAGCCACCAGAGCGCCCAGCACGGCCAGGGTCAATCCTGTTTTTTTCAACATGTTCGTAGTCCTTGATGGGTTCAGGCGCTCAGCGCCTTGGGGATCAGTGCATCGGCGTAAAAACGTTGGGCTACATCGGGATGGGAACGCAGGCGACCTTTGAGGTAGTTCCAGCCCACGTCACGAAACAACGGATTGTCCGGATCACTGGCCGGGCCCCGCGCTTCCTGCAGCAGCGCCGTGGGCAAGGGATACAGCGGCACCACCGCGTCCAGTTGCGCGCCGAGGAAAAACGCAATCGACAGGCGCTCGCTGCCCTTGGGCGGCGACAGCACCCGATGCACCGTGGCGCGCAGATAACCGTTGGTGGCGAGCTCCAGCAATTCACCGATGTTCACCACCAGGGTGTTGTCCCGAGGCAGCGCATCGATCCAACGCCCTTCCTCGATCTCGACTTGCAGGCCGGCCTGCTGGTCCTGCAGCAGGAAGCTCAGGAACCCCGAATCCTTGTGTGCACCGACGCCTTGATTACTGGTATCGGGTGCCTGCCCCGGATAACGCATCAATTTGATGTGCTCATTGGGCTTGTCGCCGTACAACTGATCGAAAGCGTCCTGCGGCAGTGACAGCGCTTGAGCGAAGGCCCGCAGCAGACGCAGCGACATACGGGTCATGGCTTGCTGCCAATCCAGCAGCAAAGGCTTGAGTTGAGGCAGCGCCGCCGGCCATTGATTGGGGCCTTGAAGACGAGACCAGTACGGGCTGTGCTCATCCTGCGGCAACACGTCCCGCTCGGCCCCCAGATCGAACTGTTCGCGCAGGTCGGGCTTGCCGCGTGTGATCTCTGAAGCCGCGCGGTTGTAGCCGCGAAAGTGCGGTGAGTTGATCATGCCGACCGCTGCCTTTTCGCTGTCCGGCAAGGCAAAGAATTGGCGGGCGTGGTCTTGCACCTGTTTCAACAAACCACCGTCGATGCCATGGCCTGTCAGGTAGAAAAAACCCACATCCCGTGCGGCGTGACGCAAAGCGTCAAGAAACCCCTGACGCTGTGCCGCCGTGCCCTCAAGCAGTGACAGGTCCAATGTCGGCAAGGTCGTGATGTCCTGTGTGTGCGCCATGTTTCACTCCATGTGTCTTAACTGAATCTGTAAGCCTTGCTTGAAGCTAAACGATCTTAAAAAACAGTAATAAATATCTTTTTCGCATTAGCTTAGGCTCGCCTCAAGCGAGTAGCGAGGCTGTGTTTTTGACTGGATAGGTATTGAGGGGCCGTCACGAATGTTGTTCGTGAACCCTTCTGTCATCGCTGGGCAGCAAACTAATCTGCGAACTTCGAGTTGTTCATGAACATAACTCCCATGAACTTATGGAGCGCACCATCCCATGTGAATCGGTACTTACACGGTCATCACAATAATTAATCCGATCTATCGTTATCGTCCAAAATTCTAATCCGCGATGTAAATAGGAAGTTACAGTAAGTGCCCTCTCGCCCTTTAAGGATCGCGCCATGTCGTCAACCGCAGAAGTTGTCTGGATAAACGGGGTCGGCGCTGTCGAAGGATTAGGCGCGGCGCTGGCACGACGGTTCGCCAAAGGTGGCTATACCGTCGCGGTGAGTGGTCGCAGCCCCGACAAGCTCAAGGCCGTCGTCGAGAGCATCCAGGCACAGGACGGCAATGCGGTGGCGTTGCCAGCGGACGCAGGCAGCGAAGCTGACATCCTGGCTGCGATTAAAGTTGTCAGGGAGTTTGGTCAGCTGCGCGTGGCGATCTTCAATGTGGGTAACTCGGTCTCATCCCCCAGCCTTGAACTCAGCGCCGACCTCTTCGAACAAACCTGGCGAGCTTCGACCCTCGGCGGGTTCTTGTTTGCCAGAGAATCGACCCGTGCGTTGCTTGAAAGCGGTGGCGGCACGTTGCTGTTCACTGGGGCCACGGCCTCTTTGAGGGGCAAGCCACCGTTCGCGGCGTTTGCGGCGGCGAAGGCCGGGCTGCGCTCGTTGAGTCAGTCCTTCGCCCGTGAGTTCGGTCCGCAAAATGTTCACGTCGCGCACGTGGTGATCGATGGCCGCATCAACGGCGAACGCGTACGCAGCCATGCTCCGCAGCGCCTTGAGCAGCTAGGCGCTGAGGGCGCATTACAGCTTGAGGATATCGCCGAAGCGTATTGGTATCTGCATTCACAACCGCGCAGCGCGTGGACTCAGGAACTGGATTTGCGGCCATTCAAGGAATCATTCTGAAACGCTCGTATCGACTCGAGGAATTTTTATGGGGCCCCATCAGCAAAACATCGCACCTGTATCCGTGATCGGTGAGCTCAACTACCTGTTGGACAATGGCATCCGTCCGGTCAATTACGCATTCGCGCAGCCCGAAGGCCAACCGCAACGCACGGGAATCCTGCAGCCGACCCGGGTGAGTATTCATAACGCACGCTTTCTCACCACTTCCGCCACTCTCGATGTGCAAGGCTTCGAGCAGGTCGAGCACCCCAGCACAGTGCCTGATCTGGAAGACGAAACGCAGGTTCGCCTGCTCTACTACCCTGAGGCTGACGCACTGATTCGCGAGCAAACCGGCGCCATCAAGACCGTTATCTTTGATCACACTATTCGTGTTGATCAGCCAGGCAGAGAGGCCTCTGGACTGCGCGAACCGGTGCGTTATGTCCATAACGACCAGACCGAGCGTTCAGCCGTACGCCGTGTGCGCGATCACTTGCCCCCGGAGGAAGCGGAGCAGCGGTTGCTCAAACGTTTCGCAATCATCAATCTGTGGCGCCCCATCGGGGGGCCGGTCTTTACCTCACCGTTAGCGCTGTGCGATGCCAGCACCATCGATCCTGCCGACTTCCTGCCCAGCGACCTGGTGTATCGCGACAAGATCGGGGAAACCTTCTCCGTCCGCGCCAACCCGACTCATCGCTGGTATTACTACCCCCAGTTACGACCTGAAGAAGCGCTGCTGCTCAAAATATTCGATTCCCGCACCGACGGTGTGGCAAGAGCGGGCGCGCACACCGCTTTCGATGACCCTTCTACGCGACGTGATGCCCCCCCACGGCGCAGTATCGAATTGCGCGCGTTGGTATTCTTCGCCGACTAGTACATGGCCGTAGTACTTCATCCCTTCGATCCGCCTTCACTGGCGCCCGCCTTGCACCACGAGCACCTACGCCCTCGGCCGGCTCTGATCTCTCTCTGCTTCTTCCGGCCTCCCCTCGCCCCGATCGCCTGGCCGGGTATTAGCGCAATGAGCGCCCCCCCCTGAGCGACATGATCAAACCCTCAAAACTTACGACCCCTGGCGAAGCCACGATCTGCGTGGCTTTGCTCACGCGTCGAACATTCCAGGTATATCCATAGCAATAAAGGATATTGGTATATACCAGATTGCCCCGTTATAAATCGCCGCAATCAAACACAGGTGCCTGACGTCCATACACGACGTTGGCTGGAGTCGATAGCGATGGTTTCTGTAAGGGTAATGCTGGAGTACTTTCATCCCTGGCCGAATTCGGCGGGTTTGTATCTGGCCCGCGAACGTGGCTGGTACCAGGAGGCCGGGCTGGATGTCGAGTTGGTGGTGCATGACCCCTGGCGCGGCGACACCCTGGATCATTTACTGTCCGGGGCTGTGCATTTCGGCGTGTTCCCCAGCAACCGACTGCTCGTACGCCGCGGCCTGGGGCAACCGTTGCGGGGAGTAGCAGCGATCAACCACCGTGGCCTGGAGTCGATCCAGACCCTTACCGATTCGGGCATCCAGCGGCCACGGGACCTGGCCGGTCGGCGCCTGGCGCTGAACCCCACCCCTCGCGGCCTGGCCATGGTCCGGCATTTGGTGCGGGTTGATGGTGGTGATCCCGATGCGCTGATCCTGGTGGACAGTGGCACCCGCGAACTGCGACCCGAGCAACTGGCCGCCGGTATCGCCGATGCGAGTTTTGGTGGCTACTGGGCCTGGGAAGCGCTCATGACCAGCCCGGTCGAAGCCGAGCGGCGCGTGGTCTGGCCGGTCGATGACCTCGGAGCACCGGCGTATCACAGTTACCTGCTGGGCGCCCATGAGCAGACCCTGGAAACGCAACCCGAACTGACCCGCGCCTTTCTCGCCGCCACCGCCCGTGGGTACCTGGCCGCCGCTGCCGATCCCGCGAGCGCCTTGCAAGCCTATGAGACTGTCACCCCTTATTTCCCCCGCGAACTGCTGGCGGAATCGCTGCAAAAGATCGCGCCGACCTGGTTACACGAAGGCGCCTGGGGGCGGCAACGGGATGAGTTGCTCAAGCCTTACGCTCACTGGCTGCAAGACAACGGTGTGCTCGACGATGCCGAAGCATGGCGTCAGGCAACCAGTAACGCCTACTTGCCGGAGTCGGTCTGATGGCGCACGGTTTGAGCCTCGAACCGGTGGCTGCGGACTGGCCGCCGCTGGATACCCGCGACGTCGAACAGCTGCTGCTCGGCTACCCGCAACTCGGGGCGCCGCTCAGCCTCAATTGGCATAGCCCACGACCATTTTCGGCGGCCAGCCTGGTACAGACCCGCGCCGCAACGGTGTTCATTAAACGCCACCATCAGCGAGTTCGGACACCCGCCTGGCTGAGCGAGGAGCATCGGTTCATGGCGCATTTGCATCAGCGTGGTGTGCCGGTGAGTCAGGTGTTGGCCGACCGCAACGGCGAAACGGCGGTCGCCCAGGGCGAATGGACGTATGAGGTGCATACCCTGGCCGAAGGTCAGGATCTGTATCGAGAGTCGCTGTCGTGGACACCGTTTTTCACTCAGCAGCAAGCCTGGTCCGCCGGCGCGTCCCTGGCCCGATTGCACCTCGCCGCCGAGGACTATCAGGCCGCACCACGCCACACCCCGGTGCTTCTGGCGAACTTCAAGCTCTGCACCCATCAGGACCTGGGTGCCAGTTTGCAAACGGCCATACGCCTGGACCCCGCACTGACCGACTACATGAGTCAGCACGACTGGCGCGGGGAATTGCTGCCGTTGCTACTGCCGTGGCATCGCCAGTTGCAACCGCTGCTTGGTCAGCAGCCCGGTTTATGGACCCACAACGACTGGCACGGCTCCAATCTGCTCTGGAGTTCAAGGGCTGCCGATGCGGGGGTGAGTTATGTGCTGGACTTCGGCCTGGCGGACCGCACATTCGCCCTCTTCGACCTGGCCACAGCCATCGAGCGCAATGGCATTCCCTGGCTGGAGCTGGATAGCGGCGGCAGTGCCCGGGCGGCGCTAGATGACATCGATGCCTTGCTGGATGGCTATGCCAGCGTAAAACCCTTGTCCTCGGCCGACCTGCTGACACTGGCCGCCCTGCTGCCATTGGTGCATGTAGATTTCGCCCTGTCCGAAATTACCTATTTCCAGGGCGTGGTGGGTTCCACCGCCAGTGCCGACGTGGCGTACCACGCCTACTTGCTCGGTCACACGCGCTGGTTTTCCACTGACCCGGGCCAGTGCCTGCTCGACCATTTACGGCGCCTTGCCTCAACCCGGAGTTCTGGATCATGACCGCCACCATAAACGCCATCCTGATCAGCCCCGAAGCGCTGGCCAAACGCTTGGCCGATCCGGATCTACGGATCCTCGATGCCAGCGTCGAACTGCCGGCGCCGCGCTTCGACCAGGACTATCGCGTGGCCAGTGGCCGTGAGGTCTGGTTCCACAACCATATACCCGGTGCGCTGCATACCGATCTACTGGAGGATCTGGCCCAGCCCCAAGCCCCATTCAGCTTTGCCCTGCCCCGCGCCGATCAGTTCGCCAGCGCATTGGCCAGACTGGGCATCGGTGCCGACAGCCACATCGTGATTTATGACCGCGCCGACGGCTTCTGGGCCGCACGTCTGTGGTGGATGCTACGCAGCGTGGGCATTGCGGCTCAGGTGTTGGACGGCGGTTTCAATGCCTGGTGTGCTGCCGGTTTGCCGCAACGTCAGGGTGAAGAATCCTCCGTACCCGTGGCCCCACTGCCGTTGCAGCAACGCCCCGGATTCTGGATCGACCGTGAGGGCGTGCAGGCAGTGCTGGCCGGCGAGCGTCCGGGTTTATTGGTCTGCGCCTTATCCTCTGCCTTGTTCAGCGGCGCCGCCCCAAGCCGCTACGCCCGACGCGGGCATATTCCCGGCAGCCTAAATCTGCCGGCCCGTAACCTGCTGGACCCGCAGGGCAAATACCTGCCGAGCACGCAACTGAAAAACCAACTGGGTGACGAACTGCTCAAGACGCCAGCACCTCTGGTGCTCTATTGCGGCGGCGGCATTTCAGCCGCCGCAGTGGCCCTGGCGCTGACATTGGTCGGACGCGACAACGTCCTCTTGTATGATGGCTCGCTTCAAGAGTGGGCCGCGGATTCAAACTTGCCAATGACCACCGGAGCAACTCCGGCCTGACGCCCTCAGGGCACACATCGCTTTTTCCTGTCTTAACAGCACGGCTCTTTCCCGGAGCGCGCCTGGGTACCTGTGCCCGGTGTTCGCCTGGCCAGGGATCGCAATCGTCGAGGAGTATTCATGGATATGCTTTACCGGACGTCCCGCGAGGGAATGTCCGCCCCACGGTTCACGCTCAATCTTCTGACCCTGGGCCTGCTGCTGGCCAACACGGTGCATACAGCGCAGGCCGCCGACACCGAACTTCCGGTGGTGACCGTGACAGGCGAAGACACCTCTGGCTATCAGGCCCGCAGCGCTTCGGTCGGCGGTTTCGAGGCGGCGCCATTGCTCGATACGCCGGCATCGATTTCGGTGATCAACGAGGCCTTGATCAAGGATCAGCAGGCTCGTCTGCTCAGCGAAGTTCTGAAGAACGATGCCTCGGTAGGTGAAAGCTACGCGCCGGTCGGCTATTACGAAAACTTCGTCGTGCGCGGCTTCTCTTTGAACTCCGCCAGCAGCTACAAGATCAATGGCCGGACCATCACCGGCGAGCAAAACGTCGGGCTGGAAAACAAGCAAACGGTGGAATTGCTCAAGGGGCTTTCCGGTTTGCAGAGCGGCGTCTCGGAGCCAGGCGGAATGGTCAACTACGTGACCAAGCGGCCGACCGACGTGCGCTCGGTTACCGTCTCTACTGACGATCGCGGCAGCGGTTACCTGGCCACGGACGTGGGAGGATTCTTCGGCAGCGAACAACAGTTCGGACTGCGCGCCAACGTGGCTCATGAGGATTTGCATTCCTACGTAGAACACACCAATGGCCAGCGCGATTTCGCCTCCCTGGCCTTCGACTGGAACATCAGCCCCGATGCCCTGCTGCAACTGGATGTCGAGTACCAGACCAAGGAACAGCGCTCGGCACCGGGTTATCAATTACTCGGTGGCACCCGCCTGCCGCACCACGCCTCGCCGAAAAAACTGCTGGCACATCAGAGTGGTTCGAAACCCGTCACCACCGACGCACTGAACCTCAACGGCAACTTTGAATATCGCTTCAGCGACTCCTGGAAAGGCAACATCAGCGCATCGCGCAGCCGGGTAGTCACCGATGACTACAGCTCGTTCGCCTGGGGTTGCTATGGCTCCGCCAGTTGCGCCAGCGCGGCGATACCCAACTACTTCAGCCCCGAAGGCGACTATGACATTTACGACTTCCGCAGCCCTGACGATACCCGCCGCAATGACGAGGTACAGGCAGCCTTCACTGGCGCCTTCGACACCGGTCGCCTCGGTCACGAACTGAGTGTAGGAAGCAGTGCGTTTCGCCGCGTGGTCGATAAACGCGACGCCATCAACGTGATGATCGGCAGCGCCAATATCAATAGCGAACCAGCCGATTTTGCACGCTACGACGGCCCACTCAACGACTCCTACCGACGCCTGGACAGCCGCCAATACGGGCTGTTCTTCAATGACCGGATCAGCTTCAACGAGCAATGGCAAACCGTGCTCGGCGGGCGCGAAGTGCGTCTGGATGAGGAGACCTTCGACAGCCAGGGCGACACCACCCGACACACCCAGCGCTATGTGTTCCTGCCCCAGGCCGCGCTGATCTACAAGCCAGTGGAAAACCTGTCGCTGTACACCCGTTACAGCAAGGGCCTGTCACTGGGCGGAGAAGCGGCGTGGTTCACCACCAACGCCTATGAAATCCTCGCGCCCACCGTGTCCCGGCAGATCGAGGCGGGCATCAAGTATGACTGGCAACGTATCAGCCTGGCCGTAGCACTGTTTCAGATCCGCCAGGCGTACCAGTACTCCCGGCCGAATGACGACGGCACATTCACCTTCACCCAGCAGGGTGAACAGAAAAACACCGGACTGGAACTCTCGGCCAATGGCTGGGCCAGCCAGCGCTTGCAGATTTCGGCCAGTGTCGCAGCGATCCGTGCACGGGTCAGTGACAGCGGTACGCCGGCCTATGAAGGTCATCAGGCGATCAACGTGCCGACACTGCGTGCCAGTCTCTACGGCGACTATGCCCTGCCCTGGATCGACGGCCTGGCCCTGCTCGGTGGCGTGCAATACAGCGGCAGCAAATACGCCAATCGTCAGGGCGAGGTGCAGACCGGCGCCTACGCCATCTTCAACGTCGGCAGCCGCTACAGCACCCGTATTGACGGTTACGACACCGTGTTTCGACTGACCGTGGACAACGTATTCGATAAGCGCTACTGGCGGGACGCCGGTGAATACATGGGCGATGGTTACCTGTTCCAGGGTGCACCACTGACCGCCCGCTTGAGTGCCTCGATCAACTTCTGATAGCTCCCCTTATCGTTTCAGTTGAGGAACACGTCATGTCCGATCTTGAAATCATCGCCGTCCTGCTCAACATCCTCGGCGTCTGGCTGACCGCCCGGCGCATCCGCTGGTGCTGGCCGGTCAGTGTGCTGGCGGTGTTGCTATATGCCTGGATTTTTTATCAGGCCAAGCTCTACTCCGACACGTTGTTGCAGGGCATCTTCGCACTGCTGCAAGGCTACGGCTGGTGGCGCTGGAGCCAGGGCGGCCTGAGCCATGGCAAGGTCCGGGTGGCCAGGCTGCCCTTGCGCGAGGGACTACTCGGCCTGCTTTTCGGCACGATCGGTGCCGTATTGCTCGGAGCCCTGATGTACGGCTTCACCGACGCCGCAGTGCCCTGGTTCGACGCGCTGCTGACCGCCTTCAGCCTTGTCGCCAGTGTCTGGGCGGCACGCAAGTACGTGGTCAGTTGGTGGCTGTGGATCGTCCTCGATTGCCTGTATGTCGGCCTGTTTCTGTTCAAGGACCTGCGCCTGACGGCCGCGCTGTATGCAGGCTTTGTGCTGCTGGCGGTGTATGGTCTGCGGGCCTGGCAACAGGATCTGGCGCACCAAGAACAGCAGCCGGCCACCGATATCGACGCGTTCGCAGACGGCTCGACGGCCGGCGATCCGATTCGTTAGTGTAAGCAACCAATCGATGGCGTCCGCGGGCGCCATCACCCTCCTCGATCCGCCAACAGGCGCCATACTGAATGCCTTTCGATCCTCTTTCACCGCACTACCAGCGGATCCGCGAGCAGATCGCCAACGACATCGCTACAGGTACGCCCCAGGCCGATGAAAAATTCCCCTCCGAGCGGGAAATGATCGAACGCTTCGGCTGCACCCGGGTCACGCTGCGCCAAGCGCTGCAACAACTGGAAGCCGAAGGCCTGGTGTACCGGGAAAACCGTCGCGGCTGGTTCGTCAGCCCGCAGCGAATCCGATACGACCCCACGCGGATCAGCGGCTTCATGGACTACGTCAGTGCCCAGGGACGTACACCGCGAACCGAATGTCTGCAGGCCGAACTGCGCCCTGCCGGCGCCTGGCTGGCCAGGCGCATGAGCCTGAGTTCGGAAGATGAGCCGGTATTTTTCCTCCAGCGTCGACGCTGGATTGATCGGCGCCCAGTGCTGCTGGAGTTCAACGCACTGCTGGCGAGCTGGTGTCCGGGCTTGCTCGACGCTGACTTGAACACCTCCCTGACTCGGGTCCTGCGCGAGCGCTTTTCGCGGGTGCAATCGCGCTGCGAGCTGGAGATGCACATCGGCACCGTCAACGAGGATCAAGCAGAACTGCTGCAGCTTTCCCCAGGCTCGACCAGCGTCTACCTGGAGCGCCTGAACTTCGGCGAAGAGGACCAGGCCGTGGAGTTCGACCAGGAATTCTGGCGCCCCGACGCGCTGTCAATCGTGATGGAAACCCGTTATCCAGGGAGGACCTGACTCAACAGGCAAACCTACGCAATCGGCCACCGACTTTGGGGTGCGCACCAGTATCCAGCTCCTGTGCTTGTAACTGACAGCCACTTCCTTGCAAATGTCCTTCCACTGCATAAGGCCTCCCTCAGTGGCTGCCGATGAAGACAGGGATGGCATTGTTCAACGAAAACCCCACCAGGAAGACAGCCAGCCCCATGTCGATCTGGCGCGTGTATTTCAAAAACAGCGCCTTGACCCGACCTTGTCCGAACAGCAAGGCCACCGTTGAATACCAGATCAACTCCAGCGTCGAACACAACAGCACCACCAGAACCTTATCGGTGGAGGTACGAGGCGAAGACAGGAAACCGGCATAGATACTGACCATGAAGGCAATGGTTTTCATGTTGCTGATATTGGTGATTACCCCCACTTTGTAACCTTCGAAGAATCCCCCGATTGCCTGAGGCGTGCCGCTGTTGCCGCCCGCGCCCTTGTGAAGCACGCTCTTGATAATCACATAGGCGATGTACAGCAAATACGCGGAACCGCACAGTGTGGCGACATCGGAAAAACCGGGATATTGCGCCAGCAGCGCGGCAAGTCCCAGCAGCGACAGGGTTGAAAACATTACCCCCACAGTGCAGATCCCCAATGTAGCGCCGAAACCGGCGGTCACCGAGTTGAGTGATGAAAAACGGCTGACAATAATGAAGTTCGGGCCGGGGCTGATGACCGCCATGAGGTAAATCAGTGTCGCTGTAAACATGAATCCTCCTGATTCTAAAAAAGCAGCCTGCACTTGACGTTGCACGCCGGTGAGGAAGGGGTCCCACGTGACCCAGGCGTCGACCTTGTTGTTCTCGAATGCAGCTCGGCCATCGGCAGGCGACAGGTAGGCAGGTTGTATGTCGGAAAGCTCCAGTCCGGCTTTTTTCAGTGCGGCGATCAGACGTCGATATCTGGAAACCGTAAGGCAGTCTCCGACGAAAAAAGAGCGAGGCCATCGTAGCCGGGGAGTATGTAGTCCTTGGCACAGGGTTTGGCGTGCCGGACTGCAGTATCGGTGAGGGCTATCGTACAATCTCCGTCTCGTATGGCTGAGGAAATTTGTACGGTTTCCAGTGAGGCGAGTACCACGAAAAAGCGATCTACCAAGCGCCGGATTAATGTACTAAAAAATGTACTAAAAAAACGTGGATGGCAGTGCTTTCGAGTGGAACTTACAGAAACGAAAAAAGAGGCCGAAGCCTCTTTTTTCAATTTCTACAGACTTCAATGGAAGCCTGTAGAGCAATAATTGGAGCGGGAAACGAGATTCGCATCCGGTATCCGACTCATTGAAATATAAGGGGTTTCTTTTATTCCTGAAGCAGGAATGGACTCAATTCTGGACTTGTTTTCAGGGTGTATCAAGAGCAAAAAAAGATGACTCCAAGCCATGCTAGCGAGCTCTACCTACAGCCACTCGGAAGAGCAGTCGTCCGGCCGACGGTATCAATTGCGTAGGACCAATTCGAGACGAGTCCTAAAGCGAGTACGAAGCGGCAGGCCGGAAGACTCCGCATTCAGGCTCTGCCTGTAGTGAGTGGCGTTAACTACTGTGCAGTGTGTTTGAGGTACCAGTGCTGTGTCGCATCCAAAGAAGCCGCAAAAACTCCAAGGATTTCATTGATATCCTTCTCCGTTGAGATTAACGGAGGACAGAATGCCAATGCATCTCCCATGACTCGGTTGATCATTCCACGCTCCTGGGTCTGAGAGGACAGATACCGCCCGAGTCTGCCAACAGCCTCAAAAGGCTCTTTTGTGTGCCGGTCGGCTACCAACTCAACGGCAGCAATCAACCCCACACCACGAACCTCGCCAACCATTGGATGATCAGCAAACTGCTGAAGCCCTTTGCGAAGGATAATCCCCATTTCAGCAGCATGCTGAACCAGGCCCTCCTCTTCGATAATTTTAAGATTCTCCAGGGCGACTGCAGTAGCTACCGGGTGCCCGCTACCAGTGAAGCCATGACCTAAGGTGCCAATCGAATGGCTCTGATCGGCAATACCTTGGTAAACGGCATCGTTAATCAATATGGCTGCAATGGGCTGATAGGAGGACGACAGCTGTTTGGATACCACCATGACGTCTGGTTTGATATCAAAGGTTTCGCAACCGAACATATTGCCGGTTCGACCGAAACCGCAGATGACCTCGTCCGCGACAATCAAGACGTCATGCTTGCGGCACACCTTCTGGATCTTTTCCCAGTAGGTTTTCGGCGGAACGATCACACCCCCCGCTCCCATCAGCGGTTCGCCATAAAACGCTGCGACCGTCTCAGGGCCTTCCTTTATGATCAGATCATCCAGTTCTCGGGCGAGGCGATCGGCGAACTGTTCTTCTGTTTCACCCGCTCGACCATATCGGTAAAAGTGCGGGCAGCTGACATGCAGGAAGCCCGGCAGGGGAACGTCAAAACCGCGCTGATTTGCCGGCAGCCCAGTGAGGCTCGCACTTACGGTAGTGGTACCGTGATATGCGTTCTGCCGACTGATGAACTTTTTCTTGGCGGGCTTCCCCAGAGCATTGTTCCGGTACCACAAAAGCTTAACTACCGTGTCGTTTGCCTCAGAGCCGGAGTTGGTGAAAAACACCTTGCTCATCGGCACCGGAGCCATCTCCACCAATTTTTCGGCGAGCTCAATGCTGGGGCGGTGTGCCTTGCTGGAAAACACATGATAGAACGGTAGTGTACGTAGTTGCTTTTCGGCAGCCTCGATCAGCCGTTGGTTGCTGAAACCAAGCGCTACACTCCATAGCCCTGACATCGCCTCGATGTATCGCTTATTCTGGTTGTCATATACATGAACTCCTTCTCCACGCTCGATAATGAGGGGGCCATCCGCTTCATGAAGTCGAGCATCCGTATAAGGATGGAGGTGATTTTCAACATCTTTTTGTGCAAGCAAATCCGTCATGATTTTGCCTCGAAGTGAGAGAGGATTCGTTAAACCAAGGGCCGTGTAGAACCCAAATTAAATACCCAGGCAACCGCACCAGGCTCCACAGCTACAACAACTACCTGTCGCCAATAGCCATGGAGTAAAAAGCGGCATAAACACCGTAATCGGTGTCCGGACTTACTTGACCAGTTCAGGCTCGTCCACAGGTTATGCGCTAAACCTGTGGGCGAGCCCGCTCGCGAAGAGGACTTTAGGGCTGTTGCCAAAAAATCCGGATCAGAAGTAATAACCGATGTTCATGTACAACTGGTTTTCCCACTGATTACTACCACCAGCCCCCAGACTCTGGGTGAGGCTGCCGCCACCGATGACCGGATCATTCTTGCCGTACAACCATTCCGTGGCGATCCACAGTTTGCTGAGGGAGAACGAGGTGCCGAAAATCATCCGTTGCGAGGTCTTGAAATCGTCCGCGGATTTATCGAAGGCGCTGTAGTTGGCGTACAGCTTCACACCGCTGATCTGATCGAACAGATACTTGCCGCTGACGTCATAGCTTACATCCGCCACGTACAAGTTGCCGCGACTGGCGACGTTGAAGGTGGCGTCGTAACTGCCGAAAGTCACCAGTTCATCGGTGCCGGGGTTGCGCGGGGACATCTGCTGTCGCGCGGCTTGCAGTTGCACGCCCCATGGGCCGTTCTTGCCGATGTAGTGCACCGCCATGGCATTGCGCCGGCCATCGTTGTTGGTGTCGCGGTTCTCCAGGGACGAGGTCAGGCCGGAGATCCCGACTTCGGACTTCCACGGTCCCAGGTCCAGCGCCTTGGCCACCCGAAGGACCACTGTGTTGCGTTCCTGGTTGTTGCTGCCGTCGATGACATAGCTGTCCGCTTCGGAGACCACGGTGGAGTAGGTTTCACCATTGCTAGTGCCTTTACCCTGCCAAGCGGGGCGCAGGTAGTAACCGGCCTGAATATTCCAGTCGCCGCTTTGCTGGATGTACTTGGCGCCGACTTCTTCCACGTCTTCCAGTCCCATGACGCTGCCCAGGGTTTGGTAGAACGTGCTGCCGAAGTACGGCTGCAAACCGAACGGCAGTTGGTTCAGGCCGACTTGGACCTGCTGGTCGGGGTTGAACTTGTAGCCGATCCACGCCAATTCGGCGAACTGGACGTCACCGACATGCTTTGTGTAGTTGTAAGGGTAGGCTCGACCGTAGAAACGGTACTGGGCCTCGCCGATCCAGGTGTCGGAGTTGTACTTGGCGTTGAGGATCGCGGTGTCGAAGTTGAACTTCTGGATGTCGCGATCCGGGTCATAGTCCCAACGCGCCCGGACGGCACCGCCGAGATTGAGGTTGTCGGTGACCTGGATCGCCATCGCTGGGGTGGAAAGGGCCCCCAACAGCGCCAGCGCGGTCAATGAGCGCAAGGCCCGGGTGGTGTTCAAGTTCATGGTCGCTCCGTCTCTTGTTTATTTTATTGTTGGCAACACTCATCCCGGCCACGGCAAAAGCGCGGTCTGGATGAAAGGGGTAGGGCCCACCAGAACGAAGGCTGCAAACAGCGTCCAAGTTAGGGCCGGGAGGGTCAGCCGCCGGCGGTCAGCCGGGTCTGGGTGTAGCTATGCCGAGCCTGCACATGGCACCTCTTCACCAAGGCTGGGAAGTGCCTGACAAGCCGCGGTCATTCACACTCCCGCGTCAGCTGCGTTGCAGTTCTTCAACCACAGCGGCACAAGCACGGAAGGTATTCAACGTCCACTCTGCATTGATAAAGTCCGGCCAACTGGAAAGTTTTACGATTGTCACTTCAGAAGCCGGATCCCAATAGATACTCTGCCCAAATACTCCGCGCGCCGAATAGGTACCCTGTTCACTGTCCAGCACCCAGCACTGATTGCTATAGGCGCCGTTAGGAAAGTGTTTGACATAGAAGCCATAGAGGACTTCAAAAGCCGGTGTGGAACCACGGCCGCATGCGCGCACAAATTCCTCTGGAACAATCTGTTGGCCGTTGAAACGTCCCCCCTGCAGATACATCTGGGCAAAGCGCCCCAGATCACGCAGCGTGGCGCTCATCCCGCCATCGGCCAATGCCGTTCCAACGCAATCGAGGGTGATATTCGCGTCTTGTTCTGCCCCCAGTCTTGACCAGATCTCCCGGCTCAGTAAAACGGGGAGCCGCTCGCCGCAGGCCCGCTCACAGACCCAGGCCAACACGTCGGTATCCACTGAGCGATACTCAAAGAACTGGCCATGTTCACGATCTTTACTCAGCGACTTCAACAAACCATAAATGCTGTCAGGCGACTTTAGCTCTCCCCGTTCACGCCAACCGGAGGCGATATCCAACTGGATGAATTCAGCATCCGGATCGGTGTAGTCCTCCCTGAATCTCACTCCCGTGCGCATATCCAGAAGATCCTGTACCCGGGCGTCGCCATAACCGCTTGCCGAAAGCTCGGGCACATAGTCGCTGACACGCGCTTGGGGATCGATTCTGCCCTGGCCGATCAATCTGCCGACCAGGCTACCGACGACGGTCTTGGATACCGATTGCAACAGATGCAACGTGTGCGGCTGCATACCGTTGAAATACTGCTCCGAAACCACCTTGCCTCGGTGGAGCACTAAAAAACCATCGGTGTAGCTATCGGTCAAGAAAGTCGCCAGATCGGTTTGTCCGCCGTCGACCCGCTGGAAACGTACGTCGTCCAGTGAGCGTTCGTTGCGCTCGAGTTCGGTGACCGGCCCGGGACTACGATGAATAGCGGCCACCGGAAACAACTGGCTCATGTGCTGGAACGACCAGCGGTTATAGGGCGGACTGTCCCAATTATGCAGGCCGACTTGCTTTTCCCGGGACGGCGGATAGCCCTGCATCAAACTTAGGTCCTGATAACCAATGCCGGGAGCGGTCATGTCTTTTTTATTGTACATAGGGGTTCAGCTCTCATCGTTCAGAGGGTGGTGGCAAGAAAAGCGGTGGCCGTGATCCTGGGTCTCGGCTGGCACCTCTCGGCGACAACGTTCAGTGGCCCGCGGGCAACGGGGCGCGAAGTGGCACCCGGCAGGCCGATTCAAGGGGCTGGGGATCTCGCCACTCAGGATTTGCAACTGGTCACGGCGCTCCGGGTCGATGGAGGGCACTGAATTGAGCAGCGCACGCGTGTAGGGATGACGCGGTCGGCCGAACACCTGCTCCACCGGCCCGGCCTCGACGATGCGCCCCAAGTACATCACCAGCACCTGCTGCGCCAGATACTCGACCGTCGCAAGGTCGTGGCTGATAAACAGGTAGCTCAGGCCATTGTCGGTCTGCAGCGTCTTGAGCAGTTGCAGCACCTGGGCCTGGACCGACACGTCGAGCGCCGCCGTAGGCTCATCGAGGATCAGCAGTTTTGACTCCAGCGCCAGGGCCCGGGCGATAGCGATACGCTGCAACTGGCCACCGGAGAATTCATGGGGGTAGCGCTCCATGTGCTCCTCGCCCATCCCTACATTTCCCAGCAGCGCGAGAATGCGCGCGTGCAAGGCGCTACCGCGCAAACCAAAGGCAACCTTCAGCGGCTCGGCAACAATCGCCTTGATCGTCATTTTCGGGTTCAGCGAGGCGTACGGGTTCTGGAACACCATACTCAAGCTCCTGCCCCGCGCCCTGGCATCAGTGGGCAGCGGCCGACCTTCGACCAGAATTTGCCCACTATCGGCTGGCAGCAGACCGAGCAAGGTCGCGGCCACCGTGCTTTTGCCACAACCGGATTCCCCCACCAGCGCGACCGTCTCACCGACCTGCACCTCCAGGCTGATGTGGTCAATGGCCGTCACCAGGCCATCGCGGCTGGCGTAGGTCTTGTGCAACTGATTGACGCTCAACAATGCGGGCTGTTTGTTGTTATTCATAGCCGTTTACCTTTCAAAGAAGCCTCACACCTTGACCAATATGTTGTGGCAAGCTGCCCAGTGCTCCTTGCCGATGACAACCCTCGGCGCAGCGTGATTGCAGCGTCCGGTGGCGCGTTCACAACGTGGGTTGAAGGCACAGCCAGCCGGGGGATCCGCCATGTTCGGCACCTGCCCCGGGATGAAGCCCAGGGCTTGGGGTCCCTGCCCCAACTTGGGCACGGTGCCCATCAACTTCAGGGTGTAGGGGTGTGCAGGTCGCTTGAACACCTCGCCCACCGGACCGCTCTCCACCACTTCGCCGGCATACATCACCGCCACCCGGTCACAGAGCGAAGCCACTACCCCCAGGTTGTGGGTGATAAACAGAATCGCCAGGTCCTGCTCCCGTGCCAGCTTGCGCAGCAGAGCGATGATCTGCGCCTGCACGGTGACGTCCAGCGCCGTGGTCGGCTCATCGGCGATCAGCAGTTTCGGCCGACAGGCCAGCGCCATGGCAATCACCACTCGCTGCAACTGACCGCCAGACATCTGGTGCGGGTACTTGGCTAGCGCCAGAGGGGGGTCGGGCATGCTCACCGCTTCCAGCGAGCTCAGCGCCTCGGCGCGGATTTGTGCCTTACTCAGTTGCCGATGGCAGCCGATGACATCGAACATCTGCCGCCCGATGGTGAAGAACGGGTTGAGCGCCTTCATCGGATTCTGGAAGATCATCGCCGCGCCACCGCCACGCAAAACCGCCAGCTGCGACGCCGATGCGCCGTTGACCTGCTGTCCGGCGACCCTGACACTGCCTCCCAGCCGAGCGGCCTCAGGCATCAATCCAAGGCAGGACATGGCCGTCATAGACTTGCCCGAGCCCGACTCCCCCACCAACCCGAGGATCTCGCCGCGCCTTACCTTAAGGTCGATGCCGCGTACGGCCTTTACGGTCTTGAACAAACCAGGGAAGGACACCGTCAGCCCTTCCACTTCCAGCACCAGGTCTTGAGCTGCGTCGTTATTCGAAGCGGCGAGACTCTCGATAGCAGAATATTGCAAGGATTCGTCGATCATCAGCGCGTCCCCTTCTTTGGATCAAGCACATCGCGCAGCCCGTCACCTACTAGGTTTACGGCCAGCACCAGGACAAAAATCGCCACTCCGGGAAACAGCACCGTCCAGGGATTCTCGAGTAACTGCGAGCGCGACGCTGCGGCCATCAGCCCCCATTCGATCATGGGCGGCTTGGCCCCCAGCCCGATAAAGCTCAGCGAGGCAGCGGCGAGAATGGTGTAACCAAAGTCCATGGAGCCCTGCACGATCACAGGCGTGGTGGCATTGGGCAGTACATGGCGAAGCAAGATACGGCCGTGACTGACGCCCATGGAACGGGCGGCATGGATATAGGTTTCTGAACGAACCCGCACTACCGCACCGCGCATGATCCTCGCGTACCAGGGAAACCAAGAGACAGCGAGCGCTAACATGGCGTTGGCCAATCCCGATCCCAGCGCAGCGGTGATAGCGATCGGCAACAACAGCGGCGGAAAGGCCAGAAACACATCTGAGAAACGCATCAGCAGCGTATCAACTCGACCACCGAAGTAACCGGAAACAAGCCCAATCGGAATCCCGATCAGCATCGCAATCAGAGTCACGCTCACTCCGATGATCAGCGAGGTGCGTGCGCCATAAAGCACCCGTGAAAGAATGTCGCGACCAAACTCGTCGGTGCCCATCCAGTGTGCCCAGTTGGGTGCCAGCAATTTCTGGGAAAAGACAATCTTGTTCGGCTCATAAGGTGCAAGCCAGGGGGCGAAGACTGCCGCCAGGATGATCAGCAGCAATAACAGCGCGCCGAATACAAACAACTTGTTATCGCTGGCAAACGCCAAGGCCTTGATACGCCATGATGGGGCTCGCGAGGGCATGGACAGGGATACGTCTTGGATACTCATTGGACTCGCAACCTCGGATCAACAAGGTGATACAAGAGATCAACGATCAGGTTGATCGACAGATACGTCGTGGCCAGCTCCAGGGTGGCTCCCATCACAGCGGGGAAATCATTCTGGGCAATCGAAAACACCACAAAGCCGCCCAGGCCAGGCCAATCGAAAATGAACTCAACGACTACCGCACCACCGAGCAGGTAACCGAAGGTCAGGCCCACCACTGTCAGGAGCGGAATCATTGTCGCCTTCAGGGCATAGGCGTAATGGATACGCCACTTGGGTACACCGTAAGAAACGGCGGTACGGATGTACTCCTCGGATAGCACCTCCACCATCATGTTTCGGGTGATCCGGGTGACAGTGGCCAAGGTCACGATGACCAGGGTGAGCACGGGTAGCGTCAGGTGTTTGATGGCGCTCCACAGTGCTACGAAATTACCGGCCAGCAGAGTGTCAATCAGGTAAAAGCCTGTCACACGCTCAAAAGGGCTATCGAGAAGAATGGAAGCATCGATACGTCCTTGCAGGGGCAGCCAGTTGAGCTTGCCGTAGAACACCAACTGCAAGCCCATGGCCAGGATGAACACTGGAAACGCCGTCCCGGCGATAGACCCCGCTCGTGCCACATTGTCGACCACAGAGTTCTGCCGCGCCGCTGAGATGACACCGATCGGCACCCCCAGCACCACCACCCAGAACATCGCCAGGAATGTCAGTTCAAAAGTCGCGCCAACCCGCCTGACCACTTCCTCCACCACCGGCCGCCCGGTGCGCAGACTAGTGCCAAAATCACCTCGGAGAAGATCGCCGATGTAATTGAAGTATTGGATCGGCAGAGGCTTATCCAACCCCAGATTTTCCCGTGCGACGGCAATCTGCTCCACCGTGGGGTGATTCCCCAGCATCATTTCTACCGGGGAACCCGGAAGAGCTCGGCTCAGAACGAAGGTGATGGTCAACACTCCCAAAAGAATGAAGAACATCACTATCAATCGCTGAGCTATATACTTCGCCATTTGGAATACCCCTTGTGGCTAAAAAACTTGACCCTGACTTCTTACGCCC
>Ga0105251_10000231_pt1 | contig 56229 bp, 47 predicted proteins | sample KBSS64metaG_FD_80424 | JGI IMG/M metagenome (GOLD analysis project Ga0105251, IMG submission 80424) | Switchgrass rhizosphere microbial communities from Kellogg Biological Station, Michigan, USA - KBS S6-4 metaG | ecosystem: Host-associated > Plants > Roots > Rhizosphere > Soil | place...
GGGTACCGTCGGCAGCCGGGAGGTGGCGCTCGGCGAGATCGCGGCCAAACCCGCCGTCGCGGGCGACATCGTGCAGGTCCTGTCGCAAGGGTCGCTGTTGCATCCCTTGGAGCGGCAATCGGTTGTCGTCAGGCTCGAAGGCGAAGTGAACAAGCCCGGCAACTACTTCGTCGCGCCCAACACTCCGCTTTCACAGGTCATCGACCAAGCTGGCGGATTGACATCGCGCGCCTATGTCTATGGAACTCGGCTGACGCGCGTCACCGTGCGCGAGCAGCAGCGCGCCAGCTATGCCGAAGCCATCGATCAGTTAGAAGCCATGCTGGCAGCGGCTCCGCTGAGTGCAGATTCCACGATCACGCAGGGTGATCGCGAGGCGCAAATGCGAGCGGCGCGCGAATTGCTGGACAGGATGCGCGCGAACGAGCCGGACGGTCGGCTGGTGCTCGAGCTGCCGTACACGGCGACCACGCTACCCGGCGATCTCCTGCTCGAGAACAATGACCACATCGTGGTGCCGCCGCGCATCGACACGGTGGGTGTGTTCGGTGCAGTCTACCGTCCCGCTTCGTTCGGCCTGGGAACAGGGAGCGGCAGGGTGCGGGACTACATCGAACGGTCCGGCGGCGTGACGCGCTTTGCTGACAGAGGGCAGATATTCCTTGTGCGCGCCAATGGCGATGTCCTTTCCCGCAAGACGGGCGCTCTCTCCGCTATGGTCAGGCCGGGAGACGTCATCTTCGTTCCCGTCAAGGCGCAATCCAGCTCTGTCTGGGCTAAGATCAAGGACATCGTGCAGATCGTATTCCAACTTGGCCTCGGCGCAGCGACCGTGGCGGCCATCAACAAATGACACCGCGTCCCAGCATCGTCGGGCGGCTTTCTCATAGTCGCTGGTTTGGCAATGATCTTCTGCGCCGCTCTGTGCTCGTCGTGTTGGTACTGATCTTTTCGGTGCTCACACTTTTTCCCGAGAAGCAGCGCGCCGTGGTCAGCTTGGCACCTACTGATCCGAGCACTCTAGGATTGGGTAACACGCTTCAGCAACTCGGCGCGGGCAATTCGGTCTTCGGACAGCAGGCCGCAATAGACCTTAGCGTAAAGATGGGGGAGAGTGTCTACGTGCGGCGCGCAGTGGCGCGTCAGCTCGGCCTTGCAAAGCGGCTACGACTGGATGATATCCATGTACTTCGATGGCTCGCGAGCAACGTTGAAATTCGCGCCTTGCGTGGCGGGATTATCCAGATCGAACTAAAGGACAGAGACGGTAAGCTAGCAAGTCAGGTTGTCGATGCCTACGCGCGTGCTATCCGTCAACAGCTCGGTTCGATTTCTCGGCAACAGACTGACTACAAGCGAAACGTTCTTGAGAGCTTGCTTTCGAGTGCTGACGATCGACTGCAGCGGGCTCAGGCGGCTTACGATCGATTTCGACGGACCAGTGAGTACGGTGACCCGCAAAGCGCTGTGGCCCAAGTGGCCGGCCGAATTCCGGCCTTGGAGCAGGACGTATTAGTCAAGGAGCGAGCTCTGGCCGCCCTGCGCAAATTCGCGACAGATGCCAATCCGCAAATCCGTCAAGTCGAGGCCGACCTTGCGGCTTCCCGCCAGCAGCTTGCGGAAGCCAAATCAGAAAGTGCGAGCAGAAGTGGGTCTCTTGGAGAGGTCATCAACGAGTCCACTCGTGCGCAGCAACTCCGGCGCGAACTCGACGTTTCCCGCGATCTATACTACAATTACCGGCGCTTTCTACAGGGCACGACCGTGGAGGATCTCACGTCCAATGCCAATATGCGCATCCTTGAGCCAACATACATAGATCCTGAGCGGCAACTTAACCTGCTTCCGCTTGCAGTGGGATTGATGTTCCTGTTGATCGGCCTCACCATTGAATTCTATCGCATGCGGCCCCCGGTCGGCGATGCGGCAATCCGCGCATGACTGCCGCTCTGAGTGACAATAATCGTCCGGACGTCTCGGTTGTCATTCCGTGCCGTAACGAGGAGGAAAATGCCGCGGCCATAGCGGCTGCGGTCATTGCCGTGCTTGAGCCGCTTGATCTATCGTTTGACCTCATCTTTATAGACAATGGTTCTACGGACCGCACGGTAGAAATAATTCGCGGCTTGTGTGTGACCGATCCGCGAATTCGGCTTATTATAAATACCCGCAACTTCGGTCAGATGCGCTCACCGACACACGGTATTTTCGTCGCCCGAGGGCAGGCCGTGATCGGAATGTGCGCTGATTTTCAAGACCCGCCGGCATTGTTGCCGTACTTCATCGAGCGTTGGCGAGCGGGATCAGATATCGTCCTGGGGATTCGAGAATCGGAAAAATCCGGCGTTATTCTAGATGCGACGCGAAAGGCGTCTTACGCGCTCGCGCGTACTTTCGGCGATCATCCGATTATTCCAAATGCAACGGGGTTCGGTCTTTACGCTCGCAAGGTCGTCGATGCCATTCGTGCGATGAACGAGCCCGAGCCGTTCTTCCGGGGCATGCTAGTGGAGACGGGGTTTCCGCTTGAGACGATCACATATGCTCGCCCGGCGCGCGCGCGCGGTAAATCCAACAACAATTTTTTCGCACTCCTCGATTTCGCTGTTGGCGGTCTTACCGCATCATCGAAGCGGCTTCTGCGCATCCCACTATATTTGGGCGTGATTGGGACACTGGTCACGGCGATCATGGGTCTGGGAGGCATCGCTGCCTTTATTCTTGGTCGTCCGATCGCCGGATGGTTCATTGCGATGGTTCTTCAGGCACAGTTCGCCCTTATGTTTGGGTTTATAGGTTTGATGGGGGACCATATTCGACTTATTTCCGAGCGAACGCGTCGTACACCGCTAGTGCTTGAGCGAGAACGTGTCAATTTTCCAGAAAATTACTGAAGAAATTGGCTATGTCTAGATCAAATCGTTTTGTTGAAGTCATTCGCTACTATCAGGCGGGCGTCGCAAATACGATCTTTGGTTTCGCAGCCTACATGCTTCTGGTCTGGGCTGGCATGAATATCTTCCTGGCGCAAGCAATTTCGCATTTCGCGGGCATGGCGTTTAACTATCTTACTTACACTAAACACGTGTTTCGTTCTGCGGATCCTGCCAAGGCTCGTTTTATCGTGTCTTATGGCGTAAACTACATGATGAGCGTCTTGAGCTTGGCGGCGCTCGCGCGTTTCATTTATAACCCCTATATATCAGGTGTGCTTGCCGCAGTTCTTGTCTCGATAGTCAACTTTTTTATTCTTAAAAGGATTGTCTTTCGGGTGCCTACTCCATGAACACGAGGCTAAATCGTTTCAAATGGAGCCTGTTCTTTGAATACGCTCTCGCGACCGCGGTGCTAGTCGGTGCGCTGCGCCTCGCAGTTCTAACTTGGGTCAACGGGTACTTTCCGCAGCCATTTTTCTTCGACACGGATGATACTTGGCGGGACTGGTTCAGTACCGCCATCTGGGCGCATGAAGATGGTGCCTACGACAGTTGGCTCAGCATCTACCCACCTTTGTCGTTCGCCTTTCTAAAATTTGTCGGATTGCCTTCGTGTTACGAATACGCACCGATGGCGACTGTGCGCGACTGTGATTGGGTTGGGGTCGTGGTTATGCACGCCATATACGCAATTAACATTCTGCTTACGGCACTTACCTTCATGAAGATAGACCGTGCAACTGCGCTTGCGCGGTCGCTGACGTTGAGCATTTGCATGCCGATGCTGTTCGGCTTGGAGCGCGGTAACCTGATCCTTCTTTGCTTTACATTCGTGGTTCTTGGTTTCGGACCTCTATTGGCGTCAGCCAGGCTGCGTTGGCTATGTGTCGCTTTAGCGGTGAATCTCAAAGTCTACTTGATAGCCTGTGTTGCATCCCAGTTGCTCCGGCGCCGTTGGCTGTGGGTCGAAGGCGTGATAATTGCCATTATCGGTGTCTGGCTGGTCTCGTTTGTAATCTATGGCGCAGGCACCCCACTCGACGTATACCGAAATATCAGTAACTGGGCTGGAGGCTCTACTCCTTCTTCGATCCTCGATATTTGGTATCCTAACACTTACTTGCCGTTACGTTTCGTTCTGGGTGAGTCAAATGCGCCAGTGAACGTCATTCTTGGCTCACGCGTCGTCAATTTCGCACTCGTCTTTATGCCGCTTACGACACATCTTGCTCAGGTTAGCATCGTTTTCGCCGCGGCAATTACTTGGCTGCGCCCAGAGGTCGTGCCACCCTATAGGCTCGCCTTTTTTGGTGCGGCCCTCGCGATGGTGACATCGGAAACGTCTACGTACACGCAGCCGATCGTGTTCTTCTTTGTACTGATGGAGCCATGGAGGGGTTGGGAACGTATAGCTGCACTTGTGGCAACGTACATATTGTGCATACCCGGCGACATCATGATAAGCGGGCCTACACGCGTACAGTCGTTCAGCTTCATCGGTAATCGCTTCGTGCTTGCTGAGTATGCGGTTTCGCTCGGCATGATCCTCAGGCCATTTTTGTTTATGCTGCCGGCATATTTCTTGTCATTCTTGACTATCAAAGATGTCTGGTTAGACATTCGTCGCCAAGGCTGGGCTACGCGCCCCAGGTTTTTCTCGGATTTCCCCCTACTTCCGGGTGTCGCCAAGCCTTCGCGTATATCAACTTCGCAAAGTAGTGAGCCAAGGAAGTCATGAGGAAGCTGCTCGTAAGTCGCTGGCTTGGTTGGGCTGTCCTCGCGCCGGTCGTTCTAATGGTTCTGATCACGGCTTTCCAACTCGATTGGGCAAGCAAGGATCCTGAAGCAGGAACTCTTCTGGTATCGGGAAGTCAATTGAGCAGTAAGCGCAATCTCAATGACTTTGATGAGTTCTACCTGATAGGGCGTCTTTATCGTGAAGGCGATATCCTGCAGTCCTACGACATGCAGCATCTCCTTGAAGCGCAGTTGAAGTTCACTGGTGTGCAGTCATTCCTGCCGTGGACCTATCCGCCGCAGTTCACTGCCTTCACAATCATTCTCCCACTAGTGACGATTGGCTGGTCGTTCCTCCTTTTCACCGGCGGGACGTTGGCCTTTTTTATCGGCATCGCCCGTCGTTTCGAGTGGCAGTATATGGGTGCCGCCCTGCTCGCGATCTTCCCGTCCCTTATCCTTAACGCACGCTTGGGACAAAATGGCTTTCTCACCGGCGGACTGATAGGACTGATCCTCTTAGCCATCCGCGACACTCGTAGGAATGGCGGCATACCGCTTGGGCTTATGGCGATGAAACCGCATCTCGCAGTCGGTTTGGCGCTGCTAAGCCTACTGGAACGCAGATGGGCGATGATCGCGGTCGCCGTCGCGACAACTGTGCTCACGAGCTTCGCAGCAACCGCTGTTCTCGGCTGGGGAGTCTGGCCAGTCTGGTTGGCTGGGGTCGCACAATCGAGCGGATTTCTGCACGATGGTGCCTACTCTTTATATCGCATGTCTTCGATTTATGCCTTCGTGCGCAGCTTCGGAGCGTCCGCTGGAGTGGCTTTCGCGCTCCATATCGCGGTTACCCTATGCGTCGTAGGCATGTTGGCCTACGCCTTTGTTCGCGGTTGTCCGCGGCATTACCTGCTTGCCCTTGCTGCACTGGCGAACGTCTTCATTAGCCCATACAATCACGACTACGACTATGTCTCGCTTGCGCTGGGTCTGTCGCTCGTCTTGCCGGACTTGCTTCGTCGCATGCGCTCAATCGAGCTTGCCGCGTTCTATCTGCTCTGCTGGATTGGCACTGGAGCTGGTCTGGCGCAGCACCTGCGCGCTGTCCTGTTCTACGGAAGCCTTGTGCATCCACGAAACAGTTCTTTGGATTGGTCGATACAGGCGCCGGCGATCATTTTGGCGGCCGCAGTTGCCGGCTTCGCGCTTTCGAACAGTCGGTCGAGCCCGGCGTGATGCGGATTTCTTCGCAAGGCATTACAGGCATCGAGCAACGCGAGAAGACGACGCCCGGCAGTCTTCCCGAAGTCCTCGCCGTCGATCTCGATGGAACGCTCCTGCGGTCGAACATGCTGCACGAGACGTTCTGGTCGGCCTTCGCGTCAGACTGGCGCACGCCGTTCGGCGCGGCGGCGCGGTTGGGCAAGGGCAAGGCGCAGCTCAAGGCGTATCTGGCCGAGCGTTCGTCGGTCGACGTGGCGGTGCTGCCTTATGACGAGGAGGTGATCGCCTTCATCGAGGGCTGGCGGGCGCGCGGGGGCAAGGTCGCGTTGGTCACGGCGACCGATCAGCGGCTCGCCGATGCCATCGGGGGGCACCTGGGGCTGTTCGACGAAGTCTACGGCTCGGACGGGGTGCGCAACCTCAAGGGGCCGAACAAGGCGCGCTTCCTGGTCGAGCGCTATGGCGCGGGCAACTACGCCTATGTCGGCGACACCCATGCCGATGCCGAGGTGTGGCGCCAGTCCGGCCACGCCGTCGTCAAGAGCCGCTCGGGCGCGGTCCGCGCCAAGGCGCGCGCGCATGCCAGCTTCCATGCGATCGAGCCGCCCAAGGGCGGCGCGATGGGCCTGGTCAAGGCCCTGCGGCCGCACCAGTGGGCCAAGAACGTGCTCGTGTTCCTGGCGATCGCCGGCGCGCACAAGCTGTTCGACCTCGACCTGCTGGTCCGCGCGATCGGCGCCTTCGTGGCGTTCAGCCTGGTCGCCTCCAGCGTCTACCTGGTCAATGACCTGCTCGACCTTTCGGCCGACCGCGCGCATGCCCGCAAGCGCAAGCGGCCGTTCGCCAGCGGCACGGCGGCGATCGAGCTGGGCTTGCCGGTCACGGTGCTGCTGCTGTTGGCCGGGTTCGCGATCTCGGCGCTGCTGGGGCCCTGGTTCCTGCTGACGATTGCGATCTACTTCGTGACGACGACGGCCTATTCGCTGTCGCTCAAGCGCTATCCGATCATCGACATCTGCGTGCTGGCCGGGCTCTACACCATTCGCGTCATCGCCGGCGGCGTGGCGACCGGCCTGCCGATCTCGGTGTGGCTGGCGGCGTTCTCGCTGTTCATCTTCTTCTCGCTGGCGGCGGTGAAGCGCCAGGCCGAGCTGGTCGACGCGGTGAAGGCGAGCAAGCTGACGATCCATGGCCGGGGCTACCACCCGGACGATCTCGAGCTCGTCTCGCAGATGGCGACCGGATCGGGCCTGGTCTCGGTGCTGGTGATGACGCTCTATCTCAGTTCGGACGTGGTGACGCAGATCTACCGTCATCCCAAGGCGCTGTGGGGCGTGACCCCGGTGCTGCTGTTCTGGATCAGCCGCGTGATCTTCAAGGCGCATCGCGGCGAGATGCACGACGATCCGATCGTGTTCGCGGCCAAGGACCGGGTGAGCATGGTGTGCGGCCTGCTGATCGCCGCCTTCGCGGTCGCGGCGTCGCTGCCGTGAGGCTTGTGGCATGAGGCTTTTGGCATGAGGCTTCTGGCATGAGGCTTGCGGCATGACCCTGGCGGCGCTCGTCCTGCGCTATGCGCTGTTCGCGGTCATCGCGACGGTGGCGAACCTGGGCACCCAGCGCCTGGTTATGCCTCTCGCCGACTGGATGCCGGGGTGGCTGGAGGGCCTGGTTCCCCAGAAGCTCTATGCCACCGCCGTGTTCGGCGCGGCGATGATCCTGGGCACATTCGTCGGCCTGGTGATCAAGTACGTGCTCGACAAGAAGTGGATCTTCTTCGACACCGGCACCGGCCTCAAGCAGCACGGCGCCAAGTTCGGGCTCTACACCGCGATGGGTCTGGTCACGACCGCGATCTTCTGGGGTACCGAGAGCTTGTTCTGGTTCGTCTGGCACACGCAGGCGATGCGCGAGCTGGGCGCGGTGCTGGGCCTGGCGGTGGGTTATGTCGTCAAGTACCGGCTCGACCGGCGCTTCGTGTTCACCGACGCGGTGCTGCACCGCCCGGCGGCAGAGGCGCTGCGGTGATCCTTTCGGGCTGGGGCCGCTATCCGCGCGCCGAGTGCGAGGTGCGCCGGCCGCGCGACATGCGCGCGCTGCAGGCGGCGCTCGGCGAGGCCGGCGAGAGCCTCATCGCGCGCGGCAACGGCCGGGCTTACGGCGACAGCGCGCTCAATCCCGCGCGCACGCTCGACATGCGCGGGTTCGACCGCATCCTCGCGTTCGACCCGGCGAGCGGGCAAGTGGTGGCCGAGGCCGGCGTGCTGCTCGCCGACCTGATCGACGTGTTTCTGCCGCGCGGCTGGTTTCCGGCCGTGACGCCGGGGACCAAGTTCGTCTCGATCGGCGGCGCCATCGCCTCGGACGTCCACGGCAAGAACCATCACACGCACGGCTCGTTCGGTGCCTTCGTCGACTGGGCCGACGTGCTGTGCCCGGACGGCGAGATCCGCCGCGCCGGTCCCGATGACGACGCCGAGCTGTTCGGCTGGACCGTCGGCGGCATGGGCCTGACCGGCGTGATCGTGCGCGCGGCGGTTCGGTTGACCCCGGTCGAGAGCGGCTGGATCCGGCAGACGATGCTGCCCGCCGCCAATCTCGAGCGGGCGATGACGCTGTTCGAGCACGCGCAGGACGCGACCTATTCGGTCGGCTGGATCGACTGCCTGGCGACCGGGCGCTCCACGGGTCGCTCCTTGGTGATGCTGGGCGAGCACGCCCGGCTCGACGAGCTGGGCGAGCGCGAGCGGGCGGACCGCTGGGTGGAAAAGCGCAAGCGCGCCAAGGCCGTGCCGCTCGACTTCCCCGGCTTCGCGCTCAATCGCTGGTCGGTGAAGGCCTTCAACCTGCTGTACTACGCCAAAGGGAGGCGCCAGGCGGGCGAGGCGCTGATCGATTTCGACACGTACTTCTATCCGCTCGATGCCATGCTCGAGTGGAACCGCATTTACGGCCGCAAGGGTTTCGCGCAGTTCCAGTGCGTGCTGCCGCTCGACGCCTCCAAGGCCGGGCTGACCGCGCTGCTGGCCGAGATCGCGCGCTCGGGCCAGGCCTCGTTCCTGGCGGTGCTCAAGCGCATGGGCAAGCAGGAGAGCCGGTTCTCGTTCCCCATGGAAGGCTACACCCTGGCGCTTGACTTCCCGATGCGGGCCAGCACGCCGGCGCTGTTCGCCGAGCTGGAGCGGATCGCGATCGACCATGGCGGCCGCTTCTACCTCGCCAAGGACAGCCAGCTCACCGCCGAGCGCCTGCGCGCCGCCGATGCGCGAACCGAGGCGTTCACCGCGATGCGCAGCGCCAGCGGGGCCGGCGCGCGGTTCCACTCCCTGCAATCCGAAAGACTTGCCCTATGACCAAGACCGTCCTCGTCATCGGCGCGCGCTCGGATATCGGCATTGCCGTCGCCCGGGCCTTCGCCGCCAAGGGCTACGCCGTCCAGCTCGCCGCGCGCAACGCCGCCTCGCTCGAGAACGACCGCGCCGACGTGGCGATCCGCTCGAGCCAGGGCGCGAGCCTGCACGAGATCGACGCGCTCGACCTCGCCGGCCTCGAGGCCTTCGTCGACGCGCTGCCGGTGCTGCCCGATGTCGTCGTCTGCGCCGTCGGCTACATGGGTGAGCAGAAGCGCAACGAGACCGACCTGACCGAAATGGCGACGGTCCTGCGCTCCAACTTCGAGGGGCCGGCGGCATTGCTGGGCGTGCTGGCGAACCGCATGGCCGCGCGCGGATCGGGCACGCTGGTGGGCATCAGCTCGGTCGCGGGCGTGCGCGGACGCGCGGCGAACTACGTCTACGGCTCGGCCAAGGCAGGGTTCAGCGCATTCCTTTCGGGCCTGCGCAACCGGCTTGCCAAGGACAAGACCGGCGTCCACGTCGTCACCGTCCTGCCCGGCTTCGTCTACACCCAGATGACGCAGGGCATGGACTTGCCGGCCAAGCTGACGGCGCAGCCCAAGGAAGTGGGCGACGCGATCGTCAAGGCGGTGGAGAAGGGCCGTAACGTCATCTACGTGCGGCCGATCTGGCAGATCGTCATGCTGATCATCCGCCACATCCCCGAGTTCCAGTTCAAGAAGATGAGCATCTGATCGCATGGCCGCGCCGCTGCGTTTCGCTCGGCGGTCGTGGCCGATCGCGCTCGTGGTGCTGGTGGCGCTCGCGCTGCGGCTGAACGGCGTCAACTTCGGGCTGCCGGCGCTCAATGACCCCGACGAGCTGATGTTCCAGATGGGCGCGGTCCGCATGCTGAGCGGGCCGACGCTCAACCCCGGCTGGTTCGGCCATCCGGCGACGACGACGATCTACGTGCTCGCGCTGGTCGACGTGCTGGTCTTCGCCAGTGGCTGGGCGGGGGGATTGTGGGTCAGCCCCAAGGCTTTCGCCGACATGATCTATTTCGATCCGACCTGGGTCATGCTGCCGGGGCGGCTGGCGATGGTCGGCTTCGGGCTGTGGAGCATCTGGCTGACGTACCGCCTGGCCAGCGAGCTGTTCGACCGGCGCGTCGGCCTCGTCGCCGCGGGGGTGCTGGCGGTGAACCCGCTCCACATCGCCTACTCGCAGATCATCCGCTCGGACGTGATGGCGGTGTGCTTCCTGCTGCTCGTGGCGCTCGCCGCGGTGCGGATCGCGCGCGGGGGAGGGCGGCGCGACCTGGTGCTCGGCGCGCTGTGGCTGGGCCTGGCGATCGTCACCAAGTGGCCCTTCGCGCTTGCCGGGCTCGCTATCGGCGGCGCCTATGCCTTGCGCCTGGCGCGGGGCGAGGAGAGCGTGGGCGGCACGATCCGCAAGCTGGCGCTGTTCGGGGTGCTCGCGGCGGGCTTCGGCCTGCTCGCCTCGCCCTACATCCTGCTCGACTATCCGATGCTGCTGCGCAATCTGGCCGGGGAGGCGCAGCCGCATCATCTTGGCGCTTCGGGCGGCAGCCCGCTGTGGAATGCGGGCTGGTATCTCTCCGGCCCGATCCTCTCGAGCGTGGGCTGGGCGGGCGCGCTGGCGGCGCTGTGGGGCCTCATCCTGATGGCGCGCGACCGCGAGGCGGCGGCGATCGTGCTGCCGGTGCCGCTGGCGTTCTTCGCGCTGTTCTGCTTCCAGACGCTGATCTGGGAGCGCTGGGCCCTGCCGCTCACTCCGGCGCTGTCGGTGCTGGTCGCGCTGGCGCTGGTGTGGCTTCACGACGCCCTGCTGCGCCACCGCCCGGTCAACGCGCGCCGAGCGACATTCGCGGTGGCGCTGCTCGCCGTGCTGGCGCCGCAGGTGGCGCAGGCGCTGGTCGAGGGCCGCGTGCGCCGGCACGACACGCGCCAGGCCGCCACCGCCTGGGTCCATGCGCATGTGCCGCCGCACAGCAGCATCCTGGTCGAGCATTTCGCCTTCGATCTGCTGCAAGGTCCATGGAACTTCCTGTTCCCGGTCGGCGATGCCGGCTGTGTCGACGTGCGCGACATGCTCCACGGCAAAGTCCAGTACGACCAGATCGAGAATGCGCGCGATCAGCGCTCGAACGTCGACTACGGCACGATGAACCCCAAAGTGCGCGGCACCTGCGGGCCGGGCTGGGCGGTGCTGACGCAGTACGACCGCTATGCCGCCGAGCGTGAGACGTTCCCCCAGGCCTATGCCGCCTATCGCGAGCTGCTGCACCGCGGTGTGATCGTCGCCACTTTCGCGCCCGTCCCCGGCGAAGTCGGCGGCCCGATCGTGCGCGTCGTGCGCTTTCCGCAGGCGAATACGGCGCGCACCGGCACGCTGCCTCCCGTTCGGGACTGAGCTCCCCCAAGCTTGGCGCTGCCCACGCGCGGCGTGCCGTAAACACGTGGCTACCGGGCTTGTGCCGAGGGCCTATATGCCATCTGTTCACAAAGACGGCGCAGAACGGCGAGCGGGGGCCGGCTTTTTTGCGCGTGGAGAGATCGATGACCGCTACCGATGCCAAGGCGAAGGCCAAGGAACCCTCCAGGGCGAAGACCGGGGGGCGTGGCCGCCAGGCACGCTCACGCGGGGATTTCACGACCGAGATCGCCGCCAACATCCGTGACTCGCTGCTTCCCGGCGATGGCCCGTTCGAGGCCGGCTGGGTCGAGGCGGCGGCCGCCTTCCTGCTCGGCGCCGCCCAAGTGCGCGCCCAAGGCGAGCCCACCATCGAGGTTGCCTCGGCCAGCACCGGGCGGCGTTTTCTGCGGATCGCGCTGATCAACGACGACATGCCGTTCCTGGTCGATTCCGTCGCCTCCGCGATCACGGCCATGGGGATCGAGATCGAACGGCTGGTCCACCCCGTGATGCCGGTGCGCCGCGATGAGGCGGGCCGTTTGACCGGGCTGCCCGGAAAGGACGAGCCGGGCGCGCGATCGGAATCGATGATCTACCTGGAGACCGCGCGCGCCGATGCCCGCCAGCGGCAGGAACTGGTGCGCGCGCTGCGGGTCGTGCTCGCCGACGTGCGCGCCGCGGTCGACGACTGGCCGCGCATGGTCGCGGCGCTGAACGAGGATGCCGCGCGCCTGTCCGACGAGGAATCCACCGCGCTGCTGCGCTGGTTCGCGGAAGGTAACCTGACCCAGCTTGGCCACGTCACCCGCAAGCGGGGCGGCGGCCATGCCCACGTGCTCGGCCTGTGCCGGCGCGGCTTCAAGGCGATCCTCGCCGACGCCAGCTACGAGCGCGCCTTCGCCGCGTTCGATGCCGCTCCGGCCGGCAAAGCCATGCCGATCATCATCAAGGCCAACGAGATCGCGACCGTTCACCGGCGCGTGCCGCTGGACCTGATCCTCGTGCCGGTGATGGAGGGCGGCAAGGTCAGCGCGATCTCGGTCCATGCCGGCTTGTGGACCAGCGCCGCGCTCAACACCCCGCCCGAACGTGTGCCTTATCTGCGCCGTCAGCTCAGCGACCTTGCCGCGCGGTTCGGCTTCGATCCCAAGGGCCACACCGGCAAGGCGCTGGCCCATGCGCTGACCGCGCTGCCGCACGACCTCGTCGTCAGCTTCAGCGCCGCCGATGTCGAGCGCGTCGCCACCACCGTCACCGGCCTGGTCGACCGCCCCAGGCCCCGGCTGCTGCTGGTCGAGGCGCCGCTGGCCCGCCACCTGCTCGCCTTCGTGTGGTTGCCGCGAGACCAGTTCTCCACCCAGATGCAGGCGCGCATACAGGCCCTCTTCGCGCAGACCGAGGGTGTCGAGGTGCTCGACTGGACGATGCAGATCGAGGCCGGAACGCTGGCGATGCTGCGCTTCGTGCTCGACATGCGTGAGGCGAAGGAAGCACCCGACGAAGCCGTGCTCGACGAGCAGTTGCGCGGCCTGCTGCGCGGCTGGGGCGAGGCGGTCGAGGCGGCGCTCACCGACGCGGGCGAGGGCTCGCGCGCGGCGGCGATCGCGGCGCGCTACGCCGAGGCCTTCCCGATCGGCTATCGCGGCGACTACGGCGCGGCCGAGGCGGCGATCGACATCCGCCATCTGCGCAGCTTGTCGGGCAGCGAGGCCGAGCTCGTCTCGGTCGCCCACAGCCGCCGGGACGTGCGTCTGTTCCGCTTGCCGGGCGACGGGCCGGAGCGGCTGCGCGCCAAGGTCTACCAGAACGAGGGCAGCTTGCCCCTGTCGGATGCCGTGCCGGCGCTGGAGAACTTCGGCTTCCGCGTGCTCGACGAGATCCCGACCGCGCTCGACCGGGGCCGGATGGGCACGATCCACGACTTCCTGCTGGAGCTGCCCGCCGGCGAACCGGCCGCGCCGCTGCTGGACCGTGCCGACGCGATCGAGAATGCCTTTGCCGCGGTGATCAACGGCCATGGCGAGAACGATCCGTTCAACCGCCTCGTCGTCGCCGCCGCGATCGGAGCGCAGGAGGCGGACTGGCTGCGCGCCTTCTACCGCTACTTGCGCCAGACCGGGGTGAGCTACACGATCAACACCGTGGTCGACGCGCTCGGCCGCGCGCCCGAGATCACGCGCGGCCTCATCGCCCTGTTCCGCGCCCGGCACGATCCCGCCTTCAAGGGCGATCGGGCCAAGGCCGAAAGGCAGGCCGGCGAGGCGATCCGCACCGGGCTGGCCGACGTCGCCGCGATCAACGACGACCGCGTGCTTCGCCTCTTTCGCAGCCTGGTCGAAGCGATCGTGCGCACCAACGCCTTCGCGCCGGCCGCTGCCGAGGCCTTGGCGTTCAAGCTCGATTCCGCGCTGGTCCCGGGGCTGCCCAAGCCGGTGCCGTGGCGCGAGATCTTCGTCTACTCGCGCCGGGTGGAGGGCATCCACTTGCGCGCCGGCCCGATCGCGCGCGGCGGTCTCAGGTGGTCCGACCGGCGCGACGACTTCCGCACCGAGATCCTGGGCCTGATGAAGGCGCAGCGCGTCAAGAACGCGGTGATCGTGCCGACCGGGGCCAAGGGCGGCTTCTACCCCAAGCTGCTGCCCGATCCCGCGCGCGATCGCGCCGGCTGGGCGGCCGAGGGCCAGGCCGCCTACGAGATCTTCGTGCGCACGCTGCTCTCGATCACCGACAACATCGTCGGCGCGGACGTGGTGCATCCCGAAGGCGTCGTCGTGCGCGACGGGGACGACCCGTACTTCGTCGTCGCCGCCGACAAGGGCACCGCCAAGTTCTCCGATGTCGCCAACGGCATCGCGCAGGCACGCGACTTCTGGCTCGACGACGCTTTCGCCAGCGGCGGCTCCAAGGGCTACGACCACAAGGCGATGGGCATCACCGCCAAGGGCGCGTGGCTCTCGGTCCAGCGTCACTTCCTGGAGCTCGGCGTCGACGTGCAGAGCGAGCCGGTGCGCGTCGCCGGCTGCGGCGACATGTCGGGCGACGTGTTCGGCAACGGCATGCTGCTGTCCAAGGCGATCCGGCTGGTCGCCGCCTTCGACCACCGGCACATCTTCCTCGATCCCGAACCCGATCCGGCGAAGAGCTGGGCCGAGCGCCAGCGGATGTTCGACCTGCCGAGTTCGAGCTGGGACGACTACGACAAGGCGCTGATATCGAAGGGCGGCGGCGTCTTCGCCCGCTCGATGAAGAGCATCCCGCTGAGCGCCCAGGTGCGCGCGCTGCTCGGAACCGACGAGGCCGAGATGGAGCCCGAGGCGCTGATCGCCGCGATCCTGCAGGCGCCGGTCGACCTGCTGTGGTTCGGCGGCATCGGCACTTACGTGAAGGCTTCCAGCGAGAACAACGCGACCGTGGGCGACCCGACCAACGATCCGATGCGCGTCGATGCCGCGACGGTGCGGGCGCGGGTGATCGGCGAGGGCGGCAACCTCGGCGTCACCCAGGCCGGGCGCATCGAGTTCGCGCTGCGCGGCGCCGGGGGTGTCGGCGGGCGGATCAACACCGACTTCATCGACAACTCGGCCGGGGTCGATTGCTCGGACAACGAGGTCAACATCAAGATCGCGCTCGCCGCCGCCAAGCGCGCGGGCAAGCTCACCGAGCCCAAGCGCGTCACGCTGCTGCGCAAGATGACCGACGAGGTCGCCGCGCTGGTGCTGGAGGACAACCGGCTGCAGGCGCTCTCGCTCTCGATCGCCGAGCGCGGCGGGGTGCAGGCGATCCCGTCCTATTTGCGGCTGATCGACGCGATGGAGGACAGCGGCAATCTCGATCGCCGGACCGAGGGCCTGCCCGACAACGACACGCTGTCGCGCCGCGCGCTCGACGGGCGCGGACTGACCCGGCCGGAGCTGGCGGTGCTGCTTTCCAGCGCCAAGCTGGTGCTGCAAGGCGCCATCGAAGCCTGCCCGATCGCCCGCGATCCCGCGACCGAGCCGCTGCTGCTCGCCGCCTTTCCGCAGGCGATGCAGAAGTCCTTCGCCGGGTTCATCGAGGCGCACCGACTGGCGCCCGAGATCGTCGCGACCAAGCTCGCCAACCGCATCGTCAATCGGCTCGGCGTGGTGCATCCCTTCGAGCTGGCCGAGGAGGAGGGCGCCGACCTTGGCCAGGTGGCGACCGCGTTCGTGCTCGCCGACCAGCTCCTCGGGCTCACCGAGCTGTGGCGTCGCATCGAGACCGCGCCGATGAGCGAGACGGCCCGGCTCGCGCTGTTCGAGCGTACCGCCCACGCGGTGCGCAGCCACATGGCCGACCTGCTGCGGGCCGGGGCCGGACGCCTCGCGCCCGAGGACCTGATCCGGCGGCTCGAGCCCGGCACTCGCGCGCTGGCGAAGGACACGCGCGACTTGCTCGGCGAGAGCGGCCGCGCCCACTCGCGCAATATCAGCGCGGCGCTGGTCGACGAAGGCGTGCCCGAGGCCGAGGCGGCGGCGGTGACGCACTTGTTCGACTTCGACGGTGCGGTGGGCATCGCCTTGCTGGCCGACGCCACGGACATCGCGCCGCGCCGGCTGGTCGCCGCCTTCACCCGCCTCGGCTCCGCGCTCGGGCTCGACTGGGCGCAGACCACGGCGGCGGTGATGACCCCGTCCGATCCGTGGGAGCGCCTGCTGGTCGCGGGTCTGGCGCGCGATTTCCAGCAGATGCGGCTGGAGTTCCTGTCCGAACTGGCCGGCGCGAAGGCGACGCGCGACGATCCGGTGGCCGCCGTCGAGGACTGGGCCGGCCGCCACGAAGGCGCGATCCGAACCTTCCGCGCGATGGTCGAGCGGGCCGAGGCGACCGTGCCGCCGGCGCCGGCGATGCTCGCGCAGATCGCCAGCCAGGCCCGCAACCTGCTGGCGCGGCGCAGCGGGTAAGCGGGGCGGACGAGGGGGGCGGAGCGGCGACAGGGCTGGCGATCGCGTCCGGCGCGGCGGACGGGTGTTCACGAGGCGATCATCCCGACGCGCGCGACGATGCCGGCTGGCGCGTTTTCGCTTAGGGATGGCCCAAACATGGCATCCGGAGAAAGCACTGTGGAACGCGTCGTCATCGTCGGTGGAGGTATCGCAGGTCTCAGCGCGGCGCTGGCCTTGCAGCAGCAGGGCGTCACCGTGCGCCTGTTCGAGCAGGCGGAGCAGTTCGGCGAAGTCGGAGCCGGCATCACCCTGTCGCAGCCGGCGAGCCGCGGGCTCTTCGCGCTGGGCCTGCGCGAGGCCATCGAGGCGGCGTCCGACATCCCGGACCGCGCCGGGGCTGTCGACTTCGCCTCGGGCGAGCGCGAGCCCGGGCCCGACGTGATGCAGACCGCGCGTGACGCGGGCGAGATCCCCTACTTCTACCAGATCCACCGCGCCGACTTGCACCGGATCCTGGTCGATGCGGTCCATGCCGGCGATCCCGCGACGATCGCGCTCGACAAGCGGGTGGTCGACGTCACGCAGGATGCCACGAGCGCGACCGCCCACTTCCACGATGGCACCATCGAGACCGGCGACGTGGTGCTCGGCGCGGACGGCATCAACTCGCGCGTGCGGGGGGTGTTGTTCGGTGAGGAGAACCCGCGCTTCACCGGGCAGGTGGCCTATCGCTTCCTGGTGCCTGTCGCCGAGGTCGAGGGGTTCCTGGGCCACGGCGCCTCGGTCAAGTACACCGGCGTGGGCAAGACGGTCCTGCGCTACATCATCCGCCACGGCACGCTCGTGAACGGTGTCGGCTTCGTGCCCACCGAATCGTGGACCGGAGAGGGCTGGTCGACGCCGGCGCCGCGCGAGGAGCTGCTGGAGAAGTTCGCCGGGGCCAATCGGGAGCTGACCGAGCTGCTGTCGCGCGCCCCGCTCGATGGCACGCGCAAGTGGGCGCTGTTCGATCGCGATCCGCTGCCGCAGTGGGTGGTCGGGCGTATCGCGCTGATGGGTGACGGCGCGCACCCGATGCTGCCGTTCCTGGGCCTGGGCGCGGCTATGGGCATCGAGGACGCGGTGGTCGTGGCCCGTGCGCTGACCTCGGGCCTGCCCGCCGCGGAAGCGCTCAAGGTGTTCGAGGCCACGCGCCTCGAGCGCGCCAATGGCGTCCTCCTCGCCTCGCGCGCCCAAGGCCTCGCCGACCAGAGCGGCGCCGGAGCCTCCGCGCGTCCGCTGAACCAGCAGCAACTGATGAGCTACGATCCCGCGACCGTGCCGCTGGCCGCTTAAGCGGCGGACGCCACGCCTCGGGTGCCTCACGGCGAAATTGGTGTGGGGTGAACCTTGCCGCGTCACCCTGGACTTGTTTCAGGGTCCATTTGTCGTCTTCGATCGGGGGCTCGAGACGCCAGCCGCCGGCGCGGTTCGCCGATCGAGCGGCCGGGCTTGAGGCACGATGGACCCTGAAACAAGTTCAGGGTGACGGTGGGTTATGGAGCGGACGCGCCTTTTCGCCCGCTGGCGAATGCGGGATTACGCCAAGAATGAGGAACACGGCGTTTGCGGCCGGTGTTTGCCTGGGCACGACAGGCTTGGCTGGCCTTCCACGGGTTGCGAACGGTTGGACCCAGGAAAGCATAAGCGTGGTTCAACTCGGCCCTGTCACGATGAGCAGCCGGCGGGACGGGCTCGCAGCTTGCCGCCGGGGTGCTTAAAGACTCATCGCTACGGTGTGGAGGTCCCGTCGGAGCCGCCGGCCGCATGGTGCGGGGTTGGTAGGGCGGACGTCTCAGCCCCTCCACACCCGCCGTGTGCTGGAGCGTATAACCGAATTGGCACGTTTTGTCAAGCGCAATCGTCGTCCCGGACTTGATCCGGGACCGGTTCCGCCATGTCGCGACCTTGCAGCGCCTGCACCCCACCGTCTCCGCTTCGCATACGAGCCCGGACCCGGATCAAGTCCGGGGTGACGTCAGAGGCCCTCCAGCCATTCGGCGATCATCGCCTGTCCCGCCCGCACCGCGGCCGGGCCGTGCCGCTCGTGCGCGGCGCGCAGGCTGTCGGGATCGGTACCGGCGGCGGCGATGGCCTCGGAACCTTGCTCGATCCAGGCCTCGAAGCGCTCGTCGAGACCCATCTCGGCGTGGAACTGCAACGCCAGCAAGTTGGCGCCCCGGCGGAACGCCTGGTATTCGTAGAGCTCGCTCGACGCGAGCGGTTCGACGTTCTCGGGAAGCGTGAAGGTGTCGCCGTGCCAGTGCAGCACCGGAACGTCGGCGATGTGCCGCAAGGGGCTTTCGCTTGCGGCCCGGTGCAGCGCCACGGGGTGGAAGCCGATCTCCTGGGCAGGCCCGGCATAGACCTCGGCCCCGAGCGCGGCAGCGACGAGCTGCGCGCCGAAGCAGACGCCGAGCGTCGGCCGGTCGGCATCCAGCCGCTGCGCCAGGCGGCGCAGCTGGCACCGGATCCAGGGATGCGCCTCCTGCTCGTAGACGCCCATCGGGCCGCCCATCATGATCAGCAGGTCGGGCTCGCGCAAGTCGAGCGTCGGGAAGACCGGATCGGCCACGTCGACCCGGTCGATCTCGTATCCCGCGGCCTCGATCGGTTCGCGGTACGCGGCGACCCCTTCGTAGGGTACGTGGCGGATGATCAAGGCTTTGCGTGTGGGCATAAGTTCGCGAAAGTCGAGACTAGCCCAAGTTACCCTGGGCTGGAAGCGGCTCTAGAGACCCAACCGGTCCCAGAAGTCGCCGGCGGTGAGCGTCTGCGCGGAGCCGTCCGGGCTGGCGCCGGCCACTCGCCACGATGGGTGCGGCAAGGGTGCGTCGGAACGGCGCGTCTGGGCGGGGCGGTTGCGGCGGGTCTTCTTCAGCAGGGGGTGCGCCATATTCATTCTCCGTGTTTCTCGGATCACGAACCCGGCGTTGTCGCGTGGGCTTCGTGCGCTTTAGCCGTTGGTGACGCGGAGCAAGCTGACATCCTTCAAAAGCCGCGGCCCGAACGGCGAGCCGCCCGGACAGGGGAATGTCTATTCATCCAATGGAGTATTGTCGAGAAAGTGCTTTTTGACGACGCGCAAGTTCTCCTTCGGCAGCGGCCTCCATGATCGCGCGTGCCGCTCCTCGCGCTTGCGCATGCACGCAAAGCGCTGGACAACACGGTCTCGCGCGTGAGAGTTCGCACGCCGGCAAGAAGCGCAGGAGAGTGAAGATGTCCCAGGCCGTCTACCCCGTTCCCCCGCAGTGGGCGAAGAACGCGCGGATCGACGAGGACCGCTATCAGGACATGTACCGCCGTTCGGTCGAGGATGCCGAGGGCTTCTGGCGCGAGGAAGCGGCGCGGATCGACTGGATCAAGCCGTTCACCACGGTGAAGGAGACCAGCTTCCACGAGGCCGACTTCGGCATCCGCTGGTTCGGCGACGGCACGCTCAATCTCTCGGCCAACTGCCTCGACCGGCATCTGGCCGACAAGGGCGACACGATCGCGATCCTGTGGGAGCCCGACGATCCGGCCAACCCGGAACGGCGGATCACGTACCGCCAGTTGCACGAGGACGTCTGCCGCTTCGCCAACCTGCTCAAGAGCAAGGGCGTGGCCAAGGGCGACCGGGTGACGATCTACCTGCCGATGGTGCCCGAGGCGGCGGTGGCGATGCTCGCCTGCGCACGGATCGGGGCGATCCATTCGATCGTGTTCGCCGGCTTCTCGCCCGAGGCACTGGCGGGGCGCATCCAGGATTGCGACAGTCGCATCGTCCTCACTGCCGACGAGGGCTTGCGCGGGGGCAAGAAAGTGCCGCTCAAAGCCAACGTCGATGCCGCGCTGGCGCATGCGACGGGGGTGGAGACGGTGATCGTGCTCGCGCATACCGGCGCCGGGGTGCCGATGCGGGACGGGCGCGATGTCGATTGGGCGAGCGGCGTGGCGGCGCAGTCGGCCGAGTGCGCGCCCGCGGAGATCGGCGCCGAGGACCCGCTGTTCATCCTCTACACCTCCGGCTCGACCGGCAAGCCCAAGGGCGTGCTCCACACCACCGGCGGCTACGCGGTCTGGGCGGGCATGACCCACGAGTACGTGTTCGATTACCGGCCCGGCCAGATCTACTGGTGCGCCGCGGACGTGGGCTGGGTGACGGGGCACACGTACGTGGTCTACGGCCCGCTGCTGAACGGCGGCACCACGGTGATGTTCGAGGGCGTGCCCAACTTCCCCGATCCGAGCCGCTTCTGGCAGGTGGTCGACAAGTTCGGCGTCGAGATCTTCTACGGCGCGCCGACCGCGCTGCGCGCGCTGATGCGCGAGGGTGACGAGTGGGTGGCGAAGACCAGCCGCAAGTCGCTGCGCCTGCTGGGCTCGGTGGGCGAGCCGATCAACCCCGAGGCGTGGGAGTGGTACCATCGCGTCGTCGGCGAGGAGCGCTGCCCGATCGTCGACACCTGGTGGCAGACCGAGACCGGCGGGGCGACGATCACGCCGCTGCCGGGCGCCACGCCGCTCAAGCCGGGCTCGGCCAGCTGGCCGATGTTCGGCGTGCAGCCGCTGCTGCTCGATGCCGACGGCAAAGTGCTGGAAGGCGCGACCGAAGGCAGCCTGGTGATCGCCGATAGCTGGCCGGGGCAGATGCGCACGGTCTGGGGCGATCACGAGCGGTTCTTCCAGACCTACTTCACGACCTACAAGGGCTACTACTTCAGCGGGGACGGCTGCCGCCGCGACGAGGACGGGTACTATTGGATCACCGGGCGCATCGACGACGTGATCAACGTCTCGGGCCACCGCATGGGAACCGCCGAGATCGAGAGCGCGCTCGTCGCCCACGTCAAGGTCGCGGAGGCGGCGGTGGTGGGCATGCCGCATCCGATCAAGGGGCAGGGCATCTACGCCTATGTCACCACCAATGTCGAAGTGACGCCCGACGAGGCCCTGCGCGCCGAGCTGGTGAAGTGGGTGCGGACCGAGATCGGCCCGATCGCCACGCCCGACGTGATCCAGTTCGCGCCGGCGCTGCCCAAGACCCGCTCGGGCAAGATCATGCGCCGCATCCTGCGCAAGATCGCCGAGAACGACACGGCCAACCTGGGCGACACGTCCACGCTGGCCGATCCGGGCGTGGTCGACCACCTGCTCGCCAACCGGCCGGCGCTCGCCGAAAGCTGAGCGGGCGCGGCGGGGCGGCGGGAGGGAACCGTCGCCTTGCCAAGGACTTGAACGCGCATGGAACTTCGCGTGTTCGGCCCGATCTGATGGCCTCGCTGCACTGGCCGAGCCGGCTCGTGGTCGTTCGTCACGGGCAGAGCGCGGGCAATGTCGCGCGCGATGCCGCGCATGACGCCTCGGCCGATCGCATCGCGCTTTCGGTGCGCGACGCCGACGTGCCGCTGAGCGCACTCGGCGAGGAGCAGGCGCGATCGCTCGGGCGCTGGTTCGCCGAGGCGCCGGCGGACGAGCGGCCGGAAATCCTGCTGGCCTCGCCCTATCACCGCGCCTGCCAGACCGCGCAGCTGTTCCGCGAGGAAGGCGGCGCCGCCGCGCCCGACGAGCCGATCTGCTTCGACGAGCGGCTGCGCGAGAAGGAGTTCGGCGTGCTCGACGGCCTCACCTCGTTGGGCATCGCCAACGTCTTTCCCGACCAGGCCGAGTTCCGCCGCCTGCTGGGCAAGTTCTATCATCGGCCGCCGGGCGGCGAGAGCTGGTGCGACGTGATCCTGCGGCTGCGTTCGGTGATGGACACGATCTCGCTGCACTATGCCGGGCGGCGGGTGATGATCTTCTCGCACCAGGTCGTGGTGCTGTGCCTGCGCTACGTGATCGAAAAGCTGACCGAGGCGGAGATCCTGGAGATCGACCGGGCGGGCGACGTCGCCAACTGCGCCATCACCGAATATGTCTTCGATCCCGGCCTGGGTTCGAGCGGCGGGCTGGCGCTGCAGCGCTACAACGTCACCGCGCCGCTGGTCGAGGATGCGACGCCGGTGACGCAGGAGCCCGATCGCATCGCCGGAGCGCGCGGATGATGCTGATCGACGAAGCCTGGCTGGCGGCCAATCCGCTTCCGCAAGTGGACGATGCCGCCGACAAGAACGGGCGTGGCCGGGTGCTGGTGGTGGGCGGGGCCGAGTTCGTACCCGGGGCCTTGCAGCTGACGGGCGAGGCGGCGCTGCGGGCGGGTTGCGGCAAGCTGCAACTGGCGACGGTGAAGGCCGCCGCGATGGCGCTCGGCGTGCGGGTGCCCGAGGCCGCGATGATTGCGCTTCCCGCCGACGAGGAGGGCGAGATCGCGGCGGAGGCGGCCACGATCATCCTCGATCGGGTGAATCGATGCGACGTGCTCGTGCTCGGCCCGGGCATGAGCGCGACCGATGCGACACGGCAGCTTGTCGCCGACGTGCTCGGAGCGCCGAACGGGGCGCTGACGGTCGTGCTCGATGCCGCGGCGCTGACTTCGGCACGCGAGCTTGCCGACGTGATCGCGCGCCACGAGGGCCGCGTGATCATGACTCCGCATCCCGGCGAGATGGCGCTGCTCGCCGGCGTGGAGGGCGATGCGATCGCCGCCGACCCCGAGCGCTACGCCCGCGAGGCGGCGGAGCGCTTCGGCGCGGTGGTGCTGCTCAAGGGCAAGGACAGCGTGATTGCCGCGCCGGGCGCCGAGCCGCTGCATTGCACGGCGGGCGGCGTGGGCCTCGCCACCGGCGGCTCGGGCGACGTGCTGGCGGGGATCATCGGCGGCCTCGTCGCGCGTGGTGCGGCGCCGCTGCAGGCCGCCGCCTGGGGCTCATGGACCCACGGCCGCGCCGGCGAGGAACTGACGCGCCGCATCGGCAACATCGGCTTCCTCGCCCGCGAGCTGCTGCCGCTCGTCCCGCGACTGCTGGCACTGCCCAAGGAGCGGCAGAAGATCGGGTTTTAGGGTGTGGATTGCTGAGTGGAAGGGCGGGTAACGCCCAGAAGACCAGCCGTCTTCGGCCATGACTCACCACCTGTCACAGGATTCTTGCTGGACCAACACGTTTTGAGTCGACGTGACAGGACGGCCGACTTCGACATGGTAATGCGCGATCAACAGATTCAAGCATCTAGATTCGCCGAATTGCTGAACTCAGCCGATTTCAACGGCTCAACTGACCGCATCTCCGATTCATTCGGGCCCGCAAGAATGTGGAAAACAATTTGGTCAAGACTGGCGTTTTGCCCCTTGCGTGTGGCGTAGATTAAGGACTTGCCGCGCGTCGCACGCGCCGACGACCTCTGTGCATAGCAATAATGGCAGGTTTCTGCCCTCTTGCGTCGCTCCCCCAAAACGGCATCATGGTTAGTGAACAAAGAAGGGCCGATCTCGCGGCAACGAGATCGACCCCCCTTCGAGTTCACCAAAACAGTACGCTGACGCATACGGTTCGGTTCGCCCGCTACATTTCGCATCATGCGAAAGGTCGGTCCTTCCGTCAACGTCAGCGTACTTTCGCCAACTCGCTTTTCGGTCATCCGAACGCGGTCGTGAGAGTACGTTGTTATGATCCCTTCAAAAACTCATTATGTCTCGGTTGTTGAGTACGACGGTCCGGAGCAGTGCCGCCGACCCGTACTTTTCCGCTGTTCCGATGGCTCGATCTTCATGATCGAGACAGCCGTTGCGATGGCCCGGTATCATTCCGCTCAGTTTAGGCAGTGGACGCGATGGGGTTGGAAAACGCTTACGATTATCCACACCAAATTTGGAGCTTCCAGCTTCGACGTTTGAGTGAGCGGTAAACGATGACCCGGTTGGGCTTGGTACCGCACGCTTCGGACACCGTTCTCCACGCTGAGCAGACACTCATTAATGCCCGCCTTGGTAACCCCTCCCCGTCGGGGGAGGGGTGGATCGCATCAGAACGTAGCCGTCAGCGAGGCGACGACGGTCGAGCCGGCGATGGTGCCGGTGCCGTCCTGGCCGCGCGAGAAGCTGGGCTGGAGATAGGCGGACTCGCGCTTGGAGATGTCGGTGTCGATATAGGCGACGCCCACGGTCAGCGGCAGGCCGGGGATCGCGTAGTCGGCGCCGATCAGCCAGTCCCAGTACTCGCCGGTGGGCGCGACCGAGGTGGCGAAGGGGCCAAGGCCCTTGTTGCCCTTGGAGAAGCCGATGTGGCCCTTTACCGTAAGGCCGGTGTTCGGAATGCCGACCGCGCCGTCGCCCCACAAGTAGAGGTTGTCGTTCTTGTCGCCCGGGTTGGTGTAGATGCCGTTGGCGGCGTCGAGGCCGGTCGCGTACCACGCGCCGAGCGCTTCCTGCTTGGGCGCGTAGGCGACGCCGGCGGTCAGCGAGAGCGGGCCGGCCGTGCCCGAGAGCTTGGCGTAGGGCTCGATGAAGTCGGTGTTGTCGAAGCCGCCCGGATACATGTACCAGGTCGCGCCGACATCGAGCGCAGCGCCGTTGCCGAGGTCCGCCTTGTAGCCGGCGATCAGGTCGAGTTCCATGTTGGCGCCGCCGAAGGTGCCCCAGCCGGCCAGGTTCGAACCCCAGGTGCCGATGTAGAGGCCGCTCTCGTGGCTGATGGTCAAGCCGCCCTGCACCGCGAGGTTGCGGTCGCTCTGCGACACGCCGCGGAAGCGGTACTCGCTGACGACGGCGACGCTGCCCGATACGGTGACGGGACCGGGGGCCTCCTCCTGCGCCATGGCGGGAGTGGATACGGCGGCAAGGCAGGCGATGCCTGCCAGCAGACGAAGCTTCATATGGAACGCCCTCATGTTTGTTGTTGAATCGCGTTCCATCCTGCGGCCCAGCGGCTCACCCTTCGCTTCGAGGCGGGGCGTGTCGCGCTGGACAAGGCGGTGCTACCCTCGCCGGTTGTCTGCAGATTTGCCGCTTGGTGACGAAAGATTGCTGCATCGCGGCGGCACTTGCAAAAAAAGCCGGACGGACCGTGGGCGATCCGTCCGGCAGTAGTGGCGGGGCGGACGTGAGGGTGTCCGCCTCGCTTGGCCTCGTGGGCCCCGAGTACTCAGGCAGGCAGGGGTAGAGGCCTGAGGATCGGCTCGGGGCCGGTTACGACATCGCGCTGGCCGCGCTGGCGGCGGCGCGTGATCCACTCGCCGATGGTCTCGGCGGTGGTGTGGTCCATCACCTTGACTCCGTGGAGGTCGAGGTGGACGGGTTGGTCGGCCGGCTGCTTTTCCAGCACGGCATTGAGGCGAGTGAGACCCAGGAACGTCGCCGCGCCGTCGAGCGACACGCGCCGCGCTCCCGCCACATCGTGTTCCGGCTCGTGCTCGTGCACCTTGAGCTTGAGGTTGCGGACGTGGGGCAGCAGCTCGACCAGCGAGAGCGCGAGGCCGACGAGCACGCCGGTCAGCAAGTCGGTGGTGACGACCAGCACGAACGTCGCGGCCCAGATCGCGGCGGGAAGCGGTCCGTGGACCTTGAACAAGTGCTGCACGTGCTTGAGGCTGACGAGGCGCCAGCCGGTGACGACCAGAACGCCGCCGAGCGCGGCCATCGGCACTTCGCGCAGCAACCAGGGCAGCAGCGCGACGAAGCCGAGGATCCAGGCGCCGTGCAGGATCGTCGAGAGCCGGGTGCGGGCGCCCGCCTGCACGTTGGCCGAGCTGCGCACGATCACGCCGGTCATCGGCAGCGCGCCGAACAGGCCGCACAGGACGTTGCCCACCCCCTGCGCGCGCAGTTCCTTGTTGTACTCGGTGCGCACGCCGTCGTGCATGCGATCGACCGCGGCGGCCGACAGCAGCGTCTCGGCGCTGGCGATGAAGGCGATGGCGAGCGCCGAGACCAGCACCGCCGGGCTCGCGAGCGGGGCGAACCAGCCGGCATTCGTAGGCAGCGCGAAGGCCGAGGCGATCGAAGAGGGCACGTCGATCCGGGCGACGCCGAGGTTGAGGGCCCAGGCGACGAGCGTGGCGGCGACGACACCGAGCAGCGCGCCGGGCACCAGTCCCATCGACTTGGGCCGCAGCTTTTCCCAGCCCAGCATCACGGCCATCGTGAGCAGCCCCAGCGCCAGCGCCAGCTCGGTCGAGGCGACGTTGGCGAAGTCGAGCCCGAGCACGCGGGTGGGGATCATCGCCATGTTCTGCAGACCGCTCGAGAGCGGCTTGGCGTCGAACAGGATGTGGAACTGGCCGATCACGATCAGCGCGCCGATGCCGGCGAGCATGCCGTGGACGACGGCCGGGCTGATCGAGCGGAACAGGCCGCCGAGCTTGAGCGCGCCGGCGACGAGCTGGAGCACGCCGGCCAGCAGCAGCACCGGCCCGAGCGCGTCGAGCCCATGCTCGCGCACGAACTCGAAGACGATCACGGCCAAACCCGCGGCCGGGCCGCTCACCTGCAGCGGCGAGCCGGCGAGCAGGCCGACCACGAGGCCGCCGATGATGCCGGTGACCAGGCCTTTCTCGGGCGGAACGCCCGAGGCGATGGCGATGCCCATGCACAAGGGCATCGCCACCAGGAACACCACGATCGAGGCCGTCAGGTCCCGGGCGAGGTGGGGGAAGCGGCCGGCGGGTTCAGCCGTGGCGCTCATTCCGCGGCCTCGGCGTACTCGGTGGCGAACCGGTTGTGGGCGGTGAGGGCGACGGGCAGCGGCGCATCCTCGCGCAGCGGCACGAACTGGCCGGTGTCACCGTCCAGGCCGAGCACCTGGCCGGCGTGGATGTCGACGAACCAGCCGTGGAGCGACATCTCGCCCCGCGCGATCGCCGCAGCGACCGAGGGATGGGTGCGCAAGTGGGCGAGCTGAGCGATCACGTTCTCCAGGCTGACCGCGCGCACGCGCTCGCCGGCGTCGAGGTCTGGCTGGCAGGTGCTCACGATGTGCTCGGCGGCCGAGCCGTGGCGCAGCCAGGCGGCGACGTTGGGCATCGCCTCCAGGCCGACCGGATTGCTCAGCGCCTTCATCGCGCCGCAGTCGGAGTGGCCGCACACGATGATGTCACGGATGCCGAGCGCCATGACCGCATACTCGACGGTCGAGGTGACGCCGCCGTTCTGCGTGGCGTATGGCGGCACCATGTTGCCCGCGTTGCGGCAGACGAACAAGTCGCCGGGCTGCGCCTGCATGATCTGCTCGGGCACGATGCGGCTGTCGGCGCAGGAGATCATCAGCGCCTTGGGTTCCTGGCCGTGGTTCGCCAGCTTGGCGTAGAGTTCGCCGTTGTCGGGATAAGTCGTCTTCTCGAAGCGGAAGACACGTCCGATGAGCTCGTTCACGGGTCACCTTTTGCTTTTGGGGCCGGGGAGCGGCGCCCCGGGAGGCACCGCTGCGAACCATCAAGCTAAGGAACCAGGTTGTCGCGTTTGGTGCGCGGACGTGACGAAGTTTTGCTGCGCTGCAAAAACGCCTCAGCGCGGCGCAAGTGGAAGGCGGATGGTCACGGCCAGGCCTCCGCCCGCCCGGTTGCGCAAGTCGAGCGTGCCGCCCTCCAGCTTCACCGAGCGATCGACGATGGGTAGGCCCAGCCCCATGCCGGCGGTGTCGCGCGCGCGGGCGGTGTCCATGCGGAAGAACGGGACGAGCGCGTCGCCCAGGCGATCCTCCGGGATGCCGGGCCCTTCGTCCTCGACCAGGATCTCGGCCTGGTCGCCGACGGCGCGGACCGCGACCGAGACGCTTCCGGCATAGTGCAGCGCGTTGTCGATGAGGTTCGCCAGGGCCCTGCGGATCGAGACGGCGCGCGCCATCACCTCCACCCCGGGAGAGCCGCTGAAGCGCGCGTCGGCGCCCTGGTCGGCGGCGGTGTCGACCAGGGTCTCGGCCATGATCGCGATATCGATCCGCTCGGCCGGGATGTCGGTGCCGCCGCTTTCGACATAGGCCTGGATCGAGCCGATCAGTAGCCGCATCTCCTCGAGGTCGTGCGACAGGCCCTCGCGGACGGCGGGATCGATCGCCGGATCGTCGATCCGCAGCATCATGCGGGCGAGCGGGGTCTTGAGGTCGTGGCCGATGGCGATCATCGTGTTGGTACGCTCCACCAGCGACTGGTGGACGCGCTCCTGCATCGAGTTCAGCGCCCGGATCAGCTCGCGCATCTCGTCCGGTCCGCGTTCGAGCACGGGCACGGGGGGGCCGGAGCCGAGGCGGTGCGCCGCCTTGATCAGCGAGCGCAGCGGCCGCAGCGTCGCGCGCAGGAACGCCCAGGCGAACGTCACCAGCAGGAGCGTTGGCAGCACGAGCCCGGCGATGCGCCCGGCGGTCAACTTCCAGGCGGAGCGCGCGTGGGTCCGGAAGTTGAGCAGGCTGCGGTCGGAAAGGCGCATCGAGCCGCCGATATTGCCGCCCGACGGCAGGCCTTCCAGATGCAGCTCGAGGTCGGCGGTGGCCAGCCGCGGCTCGATGTCGATCACTTGCGCGCGCAGTTTGGAAAGGCTGACCGAGCCGTGCCGGTTGCTCTGCGGCATCGACCAGTCGAGGGCGAAACGCTGCGAGCTCAGCGAGTGCGCCACCGCTGGCCGGTCCTGCGCCGGCGTCTGTTCCAGCGCCCGGCTGACGAGTACAAGGTTCTCGGCGATGCGCTCGGCATCGTCGCGGCGCAGCTCGAACGAGTTGGCGCGGTTGAAGACGATGGTGTTGGCGGCGAAGTCGACCAGCGCGGCCAGGAGCAGGACCGCCAGCAGCCGCTCGGGGAGTCCGAAGCGCCGCAGCAGTTTGAGGGCGCCGTCGAGGGCGCTCTTCAGACCCCTGCTCGGGCCTGCGCTCTGGCTCCCGCTCAAGCTCTGGCGACTTCCGCCTTGAACATGTAGCCCACGCCGCGCACCGTCACGATCGGGGTCTCGCTGCCGACCGCCTGCAGCTTGCGGCGCAGGCGGCTGACGAGGACGTCGATGCTGCGGTCCGAGCTGTCGGCGAGGCGGGTACGCGACAGCTCGATCAGCCGCTCGCGCCCGAGCACGCGCTGGGGGTTGTTGAGGAAGGTCGCCAGCAAGTCGAACTCGGCGCCGGTCAGGTCGACCATCGCTCCGCTCGGCGAATGCAGTTCGCGCCGCGCCATCGACACGCTCCAGCCGTCGAAGCGCACGGTGTCGGCGGGGGGCGCGGCCGGGTTGGTCGCCTCGGAGGCGGGATCGACGCCGCCGCGCCGCAGCACCGCGCTGACCCGTGCGGCCAGTTCGCGCGTGCTGAACGGCTTGGCGAGGTAGTCGTCCGCGCCGAGCTCTAGCCCGAGCACGCGATCCTCCTCGCTGCCGCGCGCGCTGACGAAGATCACCGGCACGTCGTTCTCCCGGCGCAAGCGGCGGAACAGCTCGAGGCCGCTGGTGCCGGGCAGCATGATGTCGAGGATCACCAGGCTGACCGGCCCTTCGCGCAGCGTGACCCACATCTCCGCGCCCGTCGCGGCCGTGAGCACGGTGAAGCCGCTCTGGCGCAAGGCCCGGGCGGTCAGCGTGCGCAGCGGTCCGTCATCCTCGACAAGGAGGATCCGGGGCGCGGCCATGGTGTCGGCAAGAGAAAAGATCGGCGTCTCGGGCTCTGGCATGGGCGGGATTTAGGACGCCGCCGGCGTCAGTGCAAATCGGCGGCTTGGTGAGCCAGGCTCAGCGCAGCGCTTCGCGCACTCCGAGCGCCTTGTCGGCAGGGGCATTCTCGGCCTGGAGCTTGTGGTGGCGGCAGGCGCGACCCTTGCTGGGGTCGGAGTGGCAGACGGCATCGGAGGAGACGACGCGGGCCTTGTGCGGACGGGCAGCGACGACGCCCTTGCCGCCGGCGACCACGAGCGGCGAGGCACCGCACGAGGGGCTGGCTTCGCCGGTGGCGACGCAGGTGAAGGCGGCGCTCTGCGGTGCAAGGGCGGGCGAGGCGGTGAACGAAACGGCAAGAATGGCGAGCAGTGACATGGGGGGGCTCCTAAAATCTGGGTTGCTAAGCGTGCACTTAGTGTCCGCCCTGTGTCTTGCGTCGTGCGCAACGGTAACGAAGTGTTGCCTGCGTTGCGCGCACCGGCAGCATTATCGGCAGCACTCGAGCGGGCGCCGGGGGTTGCCGGGGGCAGAGGGCTTCACCAGATGAGGCGCGAACGCCCAACCTCTAGCATTCGCCTCTCGCCCAGCCTTTCGTCTCGGCCCACCTTCGCAAAGCAGGAGAACTCCCCTGGCCACGCCTCGTCTCTTCCATCCCCTGCGCGTCGGCGACCTCGAGCTTGCCAATCGCATCGTCATCGCCCCGATGTGCCAGTATTCGGCGCAGGACGGCTGCATGACCGACTGGCACACGATCCATCTCGGCCAGCTGGCGCTCTCCGGAGCGGCGCTGCTGACGATCGAGGCCAGTGCCGTCACCCCCGAGGGGCGCATCTCCTACGGCGACGTGGGGCTCTACGACGATGCCACCGAGGCGGCGATGGCGCGCGTGCTGGAGAGCGTGCGACGCTATTCCGACATGCCGATCGCGATCCAGCTGGCCCACGCCGGCCGCAAGGCCTCGACCGACCTGCCGTGGCTCGGCGGCAAGCAGATCGCGCCCGACCATGCCAACGGCTGGCAAACCGTCTCGGCCTCGGCCCTGCCGTTCGAGCAAGGCGAAAACCCTCCGGTGGCGTTGACGCGCGAGGATCTGGCGCGCATCCGCCAGGGCTTCGCCGACGCGGCCGTGCGCGCCGCGCGGCTGAATCTGGCCGCGGTGCAGCTGCACATGGCGCACGGCTATCTGATGCACCAGTTCCTCTCGCCTTTGTCGAACCGGCGCGAGGACGAGTACGGCGGCAGCCTGGAGAACCGGATGCGCTTCCCGCTCGAGGTGTTCGACGCGGTGCGCCAGGCGTTTCCGGCGGATCGCCCGATAACGGTGCGTATCTCAGGCACCGACTGGGTCGAGGGCGGCTGGGACATCGAGCAGAGCGTCGCCTTGTCGCAAGCGCTGGAAGAGCGCGGCTGCGGGGCCGTGCACGTCTCCAGCGGCGGCCTCGATCCGCGCCAGCAGATCCCGGTCGGCCCGAACTACCAGGTGCCGCTCGCCCGCGCGGTGAAGCAGGCGGTGGGCATCCCGGTCGTGGCGGTGGGGCTCATCACCGATTACGAGCAGGCCGAGGCGATCGTGGGCACGGGCGATGCCGACCTCGTCGCGCTCGCGCGCGGGGTGCTCTACGATCCGCGCTGGCCCTGGCACGCTGCCGCGCATCTCGGCGCGAAGGTCAAGGCGCCGCCGCAGTACTTGCGCTCCCAGCCGCGTCAGTATCGCAACTTGTTCGACATCGAGCAGGACTGAGCGTCTCTAAGGGAACGTGCGCCGGGGAACGTGTGGGGGGCGATGGCGGTTGATGCAGTTCTCCAATTTCAGGAGTCCCTATGTACCTGGTAAGACTTGCTTTTGTTCGATGTCGCAAGGGTGTCCGGCAGCTTCGCACCGTAAGGGCCTCTAGCTAGCGATGTTCCGCGAAGGGAGCGGTGAGAACGGTCGACGGCGGGCGCCCAAGGTCGGGGTGCTGACGTTCCACCGCTGCGTCAATTACGGTTCCTACTGGCAGGCGCGGTGCCTTGTCGAAGGGCTGCGCGGCCGGGGGAACGATGCCGTCCTGCTCGATTACGACTGCGAGCGGACCGAGCGCATCGAATTGCGCTGCGCGATGCAGCCGCTGCTGCCCACCCGCTCGCCGCGCGGGGACATTCGCCTCTATGCCCGCAAGGCGCGCGCCTTCCGCGAGGCCATCGAAGCGCTGCCGCTGTCCGGCCGGTTCCCTCTCCATGCGCCCGAACAGATGGAGGCTTGCGACCTCGTGATGGTCGGTAGCGACGAGGTGTGGAACTTGTGGCATCCCTGGTATGGTGGCCAGGCGCTGTTCTGGGGCCAGGGTCTTGCCGCGCCGCGCATCGTCTCCTACGCCGCGAGTTTCGGCAACTACGATGCCGACGGGGGGATCGATGCGATGTGGGCTGGGTTCCTTCGGCGGTTCGATGCGATTTCGGTGCGGGACGACAATTCGCGTCGCCTGGTGCGCACCGCGCTCGGCAGGCAGCCGCCGCTGGTGCTCGATCCGGTTCTGCAATTCCCTCCCGCGATCGATCCTCGGTGGGCCGCCGAGCCCGACACGCCGTTCGTGGCGCTCTATGGTCACAGTTTCAGCGCCGGTTTCGCGCAGGCGATCCGGGCCTGGGCGGATCGGCGGGGCTTGCGCCTCGTCAGCATCGGCTATGCCAACGCTTGGGCGCACGAGCAGCGCATCGCCACCGGCCCGCTTGAGTTCGCCGCGCTGATCGCGCGCTCGAGCGCGGTCGTCACCAACTTCTTCCATGGCTGCGTGTTCGCGCTGGTGACGCAAAAACCGTTCGCGTGCGAAGTCTCGCCCTATCGCATGAACAAGGTGCGCGACTTGGCCGCCGCTGTCGGCGCCGAGGGGCTGCTGGTGTACCCGAGCGATCCGCCCGAGCAGGTCGCCGAAGCGCTCGACCGGCCCCTCGACCCGGCGATCGCCGCCCGCATCGACGCGCTTCGGGGGCAATCGGAGCGGTACCTCCAAGCAGCCGGCGCATGAGCGTGCCCGAACTCTTACCTTCGCCCGCCGAGGTGATCCGTTCGGGGCTGTGCATCGGCTGCGGCAGTTGCACCACGCTGGAATGGTCCGCCACGATGGACTGGGACGAAAACGGAGAGCTCAAGCCCGTCGGCAATCCGCGCTGGCTTGAGGATCGCGACGAGAGCTTCGCGGCGCTGTGCCCCTTTTCGCCCTTGGCCGCGAACGAGGATGCCATTGCCGCCAAGCGGTTTGCCTGGGCGCGCGAAACCGATGGACTGATCGGCCGCTACCGCGCCGCCTATGTCGGCCATGTCGCCGAAGACGATTACCGGATGAGCGGCAGCTCGGGCGGCATGGTCAGCTGGATCGCGGCCGAACTGCTGCGCCGCGGCGACGTGGACGGCGTCGCCCACGTGGTGCCGCAGGCGCCGCAAAGCGGCCGCCTGTTCGCCTACCGCATCTCGCGCAGCGTGGCGGCGGTGCAGCAGGGCGCCAAATCGCGCTACTATCCGGTCGATCTTGCCGAAATCCTGTCCGAGATCGTGGCGACGCCGGGGCGCTATGCGATCGTCGGCATTCCCTGCTTCATCAAGGCGGTGAACCTGCAGCGACGCAACGACCCGGTGCTGGCCGAGCGCATCACGCACACCATCGGCCTGTTCTGCGGCCACATGAAGAGTGCGCGCCTGGTCGACAGCTTCGCGCTCCAGCTCGATGCGGCGCCGGAGAATGTCGCGGCGATCGACTATCGTCTCAAGAACCCCGATCGGCCGGCGAACTGGTACACCGCGAACCTCACCTTGAAGGACGGATCGGCGCGCTCGCAGGACTGGTTCCACTTGGTCGAGGGGGATTGGGGCTCGGGCTTCTTCATGAACTCGGCGTGCAATTTCTGTGACGACGTGGTGGCCGAAACCGCCGACATCGCGCTGGGCGACGCCTGGGTGGAGCCCTATTCCTCGGATGGTCGCGGCACCAACGTGGTCGTGGTGCGCTCGCCGCGCATGGAGGCGCTGGTCGAGGGGGCGATTACCGCGGGTCGCCTGGCGCTGGAGCACGTGGACGACGCCTTCGTGCGCGAGACGCAGGCCGCCGGGCTACGCCAGCGGCGCGAGGGGCTCGCCTATCGCTTGGCCCGGGTGCGCCTGCCGGTGCAGCCGAAGAAGCGCGTGGCGCCTTCGCGTGAGATTCCGGTGCGGCGCAAGCTGATCTACCGGATGCGCCAGGCGATCAGCCGCTGGAGCCACCCGATTTTCCGCTTGTCGCGGTCGGCCGGCGCGCCGCAGGTCTACATGGCATGGGGCCGCGCCGCGCAATCCGCCTATCACGGCCTCGCCTACTCGCGCGGAAGGCTGGGCAAGTGGGTGGACCGGCTGATCGATCCGAGGAAGTCGGGGAGGGATTGAACCTTCTTCCCCCTCGATGGGGGTACGGCGCTCCTCACCCGGCATAAATCCGGTCGATCACGCGGGCGACGTCGACCAGCCGCTCTGCCGCGGGATCGAAGCGCGGGTCGCGGGCGAGTTGCTCGGCCCAGGCGGCGGCGGCGCGGCCGCCCCAGGCGTCTGGCGGGGAAACGAGCAAGTGCGATCCGGTGCCCTCGTGCCAGCGCGCCTCGAAGTCGTAGAAGCTGCCGTTGAGGTTGCGCAGGGCCAAGCCGCCGCCGGTGCCGTAGACGCTGGCCTCGATCACCGCCTCCTGCCCGGCTTGCAATCGCCACGAGCAGGCGAGGCGCGCGGTGACGCCGTTCGCCAGCGTGAGCTGGGCCAGCGCGTAGTCTTCCACTCCGTCCGCGGGCACCGGCGCGCCGCCGGCGAGCAGCGTGGAGGAGACCTGCGTCACCTCCGGAAAATCGAACAGCCACAGCAGCAAGTCGACGAGGTGGACGCCAAGGTCCATCACACAGCCGCCGCCCGACTGCGCCTTGTCGTAGAACCACGGCTTGTCTGGCCCGTAGGCGTTGTGGAACACGAGGTCGGCGGCGAACGCCCGGCCCAGCGCGCCTTCGCGGATCAGCGGCGCGATGGCCTGCGCGGCGGCGGTGTAGCGGTAGGAGAAGTCGACCGAGAGCAGCCGGTCCGCCCGGCGCGCCGCCTCGACGACGGCCTGCGCCTCTGCGGCATTGCGGCCGAGCGGCTTCTGGCAGAACACCGCGAGGCTGTGTTCCAGCGCGGCGATGGACTGCTCGGCGTGGAGCGCGCTCGGGGTGGCGATCACGATGCCGTCGAGGTCCTGGTCGAGCAGCGCCTCGAACGATCCGGCGACAACGGCGTCGGGCGCCAGCCGGGACGCTTCACCGGCGCAGTCGGGAGAGGGATCGCAGATCGCCGCCGCCTCGATCGCACCGGTGGCCAGCGCGGCTTCCATGCGGTGCCGGCCGATCCAGCCGGTGCCGAGGAAGCCGACGCGCGGTTTGCGCGTCGCGCTCTGTGGCGCGCGTGTGGGGGCCAGGTCGTCCATCATACGGTGATCAGCGCTTTCACGAAGCCCTCGGGCTTGTCGCGCGTGGCGTCGAGCGCCTCGCCGAGCCGTTCGAGCGGGTAGCGATGGGTGTAGAGCGGCGTGGGATCGAGCCGTCCGCTGGCGACCGCGTCGACCGCCTCGCGCAGGCCCTGCAGGCTGACCGCCGGGTCGCGCTCGTGAGCGTTGATCACGTCGATGCCTTTCCAGTTCCACATCTGCATGTTGACTTGGCGCGGGCCGTCCTGGTGGTAGCCGGCGATCACCAGCCGCCCGCCGAAGCCGACCAGTTCGCCGGCGAGATCGAGCGGCCACTGGTAGCCGACGCATTCGATCACCCGCTCGCACAAAGCTTCGCCGGTCAGTTCCTTGACTCGTTCGATGATGCGCCAGTGGTCGTCCATCGGGATCGTCTCGGCGGCGCCGTAGTGGCGCCCGAGATCGAGCGAGGAGGGGCGGCGCGAAATGGCGATCACCCGCGCGCCCGCATCGCTCGCCAGCCTGGTCAGCACCGCGCCGAGGAAGCCGATGCCGACGATGGCTACGGTCTGGCCGGCGCGGATGTCGGCACGGCGGAAGATGTTGAAGGCGCAGGCGAGCGGCTCGCCGGGAAACGGTTGGCCGTCCAGCTGGGGCGGGAGCTTCACCACCGCGTCGGCACGGGCGATGTCGTATTCGGCGAAGCTGCGTCCCGCGAGCGAGGCGACGCGGTCGCCCGGTGTAAGCCCGGCCACGCCCCCTGCCACGCCGTCGCCGACGGCATCGATCGTGCCCCAGCTTTCGTGCCCGAGGCCGCCGGGATCGAGCGGGTAGGCGATCCACTCGCTGCCCTTCCATGGCAGCAGGTTCGAGGCGCAGACGCCGCAGCCTTCGATGGCGATGCGCACTTCGCCGGGGCCGGGTTCGGGGCGCGGCACGCGCTCGACGTTCGCCTCGCCCGGCGCCAGCACGGTCGCGGCGCGCATCGTGCTGGAAAGGAAACCATTTTCGGCGTTCATGCGCTTTGCCTCTGAACTAACGGATAGGATCGACGCGCATGGCGGAGCCGGGGCAAGAAACGACCAATCCGTCGCCCAATGTCTCCCTGAGCATGAGCCGTGCGCTTCGTGAAAACATCGAGACGCTGACCACGCGCGAACGGGAGGAGGCAAGCGCCGCGCCCCTCAGCGACCGCATCGCCGAACGAGTCACGCGCTTCACCGGCTCGATGACGTTCGTGGCGTTTCATGTGGTGGTGTTCGGCTTCTGGCTGCTCGCCAACACGGTCGGCCTGCCCGGCGTGCCGCGCTTCGACCCGAGCCTCGTCATCCTGGCGATGGAGGCTTCGGTCGAGGCGATCTTCCTGTCGACGTTCGTGCTGATCAGCCAGAACCGCATGGCCGAGCGGCAGAACCGCAACGCGGACCTCGATCTGCACATCAGCCTGCTCACGGAGCACGAGCTCACGCGCGTTGCGATGCTGCTGGAGCGGATCGCGAGCAAGCTGGACGTCTCGGTGGAGGACCTGGAACTGGCGGAGATCGAGGCCGACGTGGAGCCGGAGGAAGTTCTCGACGCCCTGGCGGAGCGGCAAGGCTAGGCCGGAACAGGGCGGATCTGCGTCGTGTCCAGATCCTCCCTGTTCATGCGCCGCATGAATCGGGAGGGGGACCGCTGACCGCAGGTCAGGAGTGGAGGGGCCTGGCGTTGGCATCATCGCCTCCGGGCGACGCCGAGAGCCTGAATCGCGTCCAGCGCGACGGGAAGTGGTCACGAAGCTTTCCGAGCGGACGAGGGACGCATCCGACTCATCCCGCAATGAAGGCCTCGAGCGCGGTGAAGGCTTCGTCGTCGGTCATCTGCTCGGGCGGATGCTTGCAGAAGTAGGCGGCGGCCGGGTGGATCGGGCCGGAGAGCCCGCGTTCCTTGGCGATCTTGGCGCAGCGGATCATGTCGATGGCGACGCCGGCCGAGTTGGGGCTGTCCTCCACCGAGAGGCGCAGCTCCAGGTTCATCGGGACGCCGCCAAACATGCGGCCTTCCATGCGCAGGAAGCAGACCTTGTTGTCGTTCTGCCAGGCGACGTAGTCGGACGGGCCGACGTGGATGTTCTCGTCCTCGACCCGCTCGGCCGCGACGGACTGTACCGCTTCGGTCTTGCTCTCCTTCTTGGAGGCGAGGCGCTTCCTCTCCAGCATGTTGAGGAAGTCGGTGTTGCCGCCGGTGTTGAGCTGGTAAGTGCGATCGAGCTTCACGCCGCGCTTGGCGAACAAGTCGGTCAGCACGCGGTGGGTGATCGTGGCGCCGAGCTGCGCCTTGATGTCGTCGCCGATGATCGGGATGTTCGCTTCGGCGAAGCGCTGCGCCCAGACCGGATCGCTGGCGATGAACACCGGGATGTTGTTCACGAAGGCGACGCCGGCCTTGAGCGCGCATTCGGCGTAGAACTCGGTGGCCTTCTGCGAGCCGACCGGCAGGTAGTTCATCAGCACGTCGGTCTTGGTCTCGCGCAGGGTGGCGATGACCTCTTCCTCGGTGGCTTCGGGTTCGTCGGCGACTAGGAAGGTGCGCTCGTCGGGGTAGTCGGCCATGTGATCGGCGATGCCGTCGAGCTTGCGGCCCATCTTCACTTGGGCGCCGGTGGGCGTGATCGTCTCGCAGAACACGGTGGTGCAGTTCGGCTTGGCGAAGACGGCCTCGGCGATGTCCCGGCCGACCTTGCGCTGGTCGATGTCCCAGGCCGCGACGAGGCGGATGTCGCTCGGCACGTAGCCGCCGAGCTCGTAGTGCATCAGGCCGATCGTCTCGTTGGCGCCGGCGCGGTAGTGCTCGATGCCTTGGACGAGCGAACTGGCGCAATTGCCGATGCCGACGACGGCGACGTTGATCCCGTGCGGGTGAGGGGAAAGCATGGCGGGCTCCTCAGGCAACAGCGGGCTGAAGGGTGGGAGAGGGCGAGACGCGTGCCGATGCGTAGCGGGCGATCATCTCGCCGCAGAAATCGGCGAAGCCTTGCGTGTCGTGCGGCGGGCTGGTGTGGTGCGCGCCCGGGCCGAGGTGCTCGGGCGTGAAGCAGAAGGTGACGGTCACCTCGAAGTTGGCCAGCGCCTCCATCTGCCGGTCGAACCAGTCGAGCGCGTTCGGGCGGAAGCTGTCGGCCCACGACAGGCCGGTGCGCAGATGCCGGGTGCCGAGCCGCTTCATCCAGGCGACGGCGTCGTCGAGCCGGGGGTCCTCGAAATGGAACCACTGCATCAGGCCCATCTCGCCCGCGACTTTGGCATAGTGGTCGAGGCCCGGCTTGGGTGTGCCGTCCTCGCGGATCAGGCCCATGTAGAAATGGCGGTAGTAGCTCGATCCTTCCGCCTCGCGGTGGCGCGTGGTCGCGCCCCACTCCTGCGGCAAGTCGTAGAGCGAGTACCAGAAGACGCGCGGCACGCGGCCGATCAGCAGCTCGGCGGTCCTTTGCACGCCGAACTCCTGCACTTCCTCCGCGCCGAACGAACCGACGCCGACTTCGGTGACCCAGATCGGCTTGTCGGGGCAGACCGCCTCGATCTCGGCGACCTTGTCGGGCCAGGCGTGGATCGGCCACAGGTTCCAGTCGAGCGGGAAGCCGTGCACCGCAACCACGTCGACCGCATCGAGCGCGCCATGGCCGCGCATGCGGTTCACCCACGATGGATCGATCGGCGACATGCCGCCGAGCACGCGCAGGACGTCCGGGTTGGCGGCGTGGATCGCGGCCCCCGCGCGCTTCACGAGGTCGCCGTATATCGACCAGTCGGGATCGAGCTCGGGGTCCCAGTGGGACTTGTTGTTCGGCTCGTTCCAGATCATCGCGGCTTCGATCACGCGGTTTGCCCCTCGTTTGCGGTGTTGGTGTGTGCCCCTGTCGCAGGATAGACCGCCGCCGGGCCGTATTCCGCGTAAGGCACCGGCGCGACGCGGCAGAGATAGACCTCGGGCTCGGGCTGGGCCTCGATGGTGAATCCGGCGGCGCGCAGCATTGCGGCGCTGCAGGCGGCGTTCGGCGCCCACCAGTTTGTCCAGTCGTTGGCGAAAGACTTCTCGATGAAGTGCATCTTGGGATAGGCCGGCTCGTCGAAGATCGGCGAGGGCCGCCAGGTGCCAGGCTCGAAGAACGGGTGCTCGGCGGGCACCTCGATCGAGTCCTTGGAGCCCTGCTGCATCGTCTGGAACAGCATGAGGTCGCCGGCGACGTGCTCGCGGATCAGGTCGAGCGCGAGCAGCGGGTGGCGCAAGTGGTAGAGCACGCCCATGAAGATCACGAGATCGAACCGCTCGCCCAGCGACGCGACATCGTAGACCGAGAGCTGGCGGTACTCGATGTCGGCGAAGCCCAGCGCCTCGGACGCGAAGCGCGCCTGGTCGAGGTAGCGCTCGTCGAAGTCGACGCCGAGCACGCGGGCGGCGCCGCGGCGCTTCATCTCCATCGCGTAGAAGCCGGCGTTGCAGCCGATGTCGAGCACGCTCTTGCCGGTGAGGTCGTCCGGGATGACGTGGGCGAAACCCTCGTACTTGAAGCGCGGGTAGTCGCCCAGGAAGTGGTCGGGCGCGGTGCGCACGCCCTGGCCGAGGTCGAGGTTCTGGAACCACGGGGCGAGCGCGTCGACTTGCGCCTGCAGCCGGCTCGCGCTGTCGATAAGCTTGGCGGGGCGGCTACTCATGGGTGATCGCTTTCAGGGCAGGTCTCGTTGAGGCTGAGGACCTTGGCGCCCCAGTCACCCACGGCGAGGCGGGTGACCGAGGCCGGGTCGATATCGAAGCGCCAGTAGTCGTCGAGCGAGAGCTCGAGGACATGCGCCACCAGCGCGCGGATGATGTCGCAGTGGGAGACCATGGCGATGGTGTGGCCGGGGTTGCGCAGCGCCGCGTTCTCGACATGGTGCCAGGCGCGTTCCTGCGCTTGCGCCATGCTCTCGCCGCCGGGCGCGACGGCGCTGGAGCGGGCTTCGTTCCAGGTCGCCCAGCGCGGATCGTCGGCCAGTTCGACGAAGGCGCGGCCGGCCCAGTCGCCGAAGTCCAGCTCGTCGAGGGCGGCGACGGTCTTCAACTCGAGGGCAGGGTGGGTGAGGGCGATGGCCTGTGCCGTCTCCTGCGCGCGCTGCACTGGGCTGGCGTGCAAGGCATCGATGGATACGTGCCGCAGCCGTGCCGCGAGCGCGTCTGCCTGCGAGCGGCCTTTCGGGCTGAGGGCGATATCGGGAGAGCGTCCGCTCAGGATGTTGCCGAGGTGCGAGTGGGCTGCATGACGGATCAGCAGGATCGTAGCAGTCACGTCGCCTCCTCTCCTTCCGCAAGCTGTCAGGGTACAGGGCGGACGAACGTGATGGGGTCAGCTTTGTTCCTCCAAAGCGGGGCTGAACGACGAAATGAGCTGCACGCGCGGTGAAAAGAAAACCACAGCATAACAAATGTTAAGTGAGCAAAGTTGAGGAGGAGTTCGGGAACAATGCCGTAGAAGAAGCTTTCTGCTCCGGACGCTTTTCAGCGAGGGGATACGATGGCCGAAACGGTGCTGATCACGGGCGGAGCAGGTTTCATCGGCTGCCACGTCGGGCGCGAACTTCTCCGGCGCGGCTATCGCGTACGGGCGTACGACAGCCTGATCGAGCAAGTCCATGGTGCCGGCGGGCGGCCGGCGTTCCTGGAGCCCGACATCGAGCTGATCGAAGGCGATGTCCGCGACGGCGAGGCGCTCGCCCAGGCGCTGAAAGGCGCCGACAGCGTGATCCATCTGGCCGCCGAAGTCGGTGTCGGGCAATCGATGTACGAGGTCGAGCGCTACACCTCGACCAACGATGTCGGCACCGCGGTGCTGTTCGAGCGGCTGATCGACCATCCGGTGCGCCGCGTCGTCACTGCCTCGTCGATGAGCATCTACGGCGAAGGGCTCTATCGCGACGCGGACGGCAACCTCGTCCAGGATGCGGCGCGCGCGACGCTTCGCGATGGCCAGGCCAACTGGGAGCCCGTCGACCAGCAGGGCCGTCCGCTGACACCGGTCGCTACCCCGGAGTGGAAGCAGCCGAACCTGTCGTCGATCTACGCGCTCAACAAGTACGTGCAGGAGCGCACGACGCATATCATGGCGCCGCCCTACGGGATCGAGGGGGTCTGCCTGCGCCTGTTCAACGTCTATGGGGCGGGACAGGCGCTTTCCAATCCCTATACCGGCGTGCTGGCGATCTTCGCCTCGCGCTACCTCAATGGCCAGGCGCCGATGATCTTCGAGGACGGCGAGCAGCGCCGCGACTTCGTGCATGTGCGCGACGTCGCCCGTGCTTTCGCCGAAGCGCTCGAACATCCCGCGGCGCCGGGCGGCACCTTCAACGTCGGCTCGGGCCGCGACATCTCGGTGCGCGAGGTGGCGCAGGAGCTCGCCAAGGCAATGGGCCGCAACAACCTCGAGCCTGAGATCGTCGGCAAGGCGCGGATCGGCGACATCCGCCACTGCTTCTGCGACACCACGCTCGCGGCCGAGCGACTGGGCGTGCGCGCGACCGAGGACTTCCAGGAGGGCCTGGCCGAGCTCGCGGAATGGGTGGGCGAGCAGACTGCGACCGATCACGTCGAAAAGGCGCGCAAGGAACTCGAAGCGCGCGGGCTCGTGGCATGACGGGCACGATCCTCGTCACCGGCGGGGCCGGGTTCATCGGCAGCAACCTCGCCGACCGCCTGGCCGCAGAAGGCCACCGGGTGCGGGTCTACGACGCGCTGGCGCGGCCCGGCGTCGAGGCCAATCTCGAATGGCTCACCGAGCGTCATGGCGACCGCATCGAGCCGGTGATCGCCGACATCCGCGATGCCGATCGGCTCAGCGCGGCGGCAAAGGGCGTGGACGCCGCGTTCCACTTCGCGGCGCAAGTCGCGGTGACGACCAGCATGGTCGATCCGGCGGCGGACCTCGGCATCAACATCAACGGCACCTTCAACCTGCTCGAGGCCGCGCGCCTGGGATCGAAGCCGATCCCGGTGATCTTCGCCTCGACCAACAAGGTCTATGGCGACCTCGTCCAGTTCGGCTCGCGCCAGACGCCCGAGGGCCACTTGCCGGCCGACGCCGCGCTGGCGCGCCTTGGCGTGTCGGAGAGCCAGCCGCTCGACTTTCACACGCCCTACGGCTGCTCGAAGGGCGCGGCGGACCAGTACGTGCTCGACTATGCGCGCAGCTTCTCGCTGCCCACCGCCGTACTGCGGATGAGCTGCGTCTACGGCGAGCGGCAGATGGGCACCGAGGACCAGGGCTGGGTCGCACACTTCCTGATCCAAGCGCTCGAAGGCAAGCCGATCACGCTTTACGGCGACGGCCACCAGGTGCGCGACGTGCTCTACGTCGGCGATGCGGTGGCGGCGTACCTCGGCGCGTGGCGGAATATCGAGCGAGTGAGCGGGCAGGTGTTCAACCTCGGCGGCGGCCCGGCCAACGCAGTCAGCCTGCGCACGCTCATCGCGCACATGGCCGAGACGCTGGAGCGCGACATCGAGATCGCGGCGTCCGACTGGCGCCCGGGCGACCAGCGCTGGTTCGTCGCCGATACCCGCGCGATCGACGCCGCGCTCGGCCTGCCACGCAAGCTCGACTGGCGCGAGGGCGTGGCGCGGCTCGCGCGCTGGCTGGCCGAGCATCGCGGCATTCCGCTTCACGAAGCCGCACCCGCCCCCCTCGCTGCGGCAGGTGCGCGCTGATGGTGCAATCTCCCGTGCGGCTGCTGATGACGCTCGATGCCGTGGGCGGCGTCTGGCAGTACGCCACCGAGCTCGCCTGTGCGCTGCGCCCGCTGGGTTTCGAGACGGTGCTCGCCGTGCTCGGACCGTCGCCTGCGCCCGAGCAGCGCACGGCGATGCGGCGCGCGAAAGGGATCAAGCTCGTCGAGACCGGCCTGCCGCTCGACTGGCTGAGCGAGCCGGCTGCGACCCGCGCCGCCTCGGCCGCGATCGCATCGCTCGCGCGGCGCGAGAACGTCGACCTCGTCCATCTCAATTCGCCTGCGCTCGCCGCCGGGCAGGTTTACCCCGCCCCGGTGATCGCGGTCGCACATGGATGCCTCGCCAGTTGGTGGGATGCGGCACGCCCGGACTTACCGCTCGATCCGCAGTTCCGCTGGCATCGCGAGATGATGATGGCCGGCCTGCGTGCCGCCGACCGGGTGGTGGCGCCTTCGGCCAGCTTCGCCGCGACCTTGCGCCGCCTCTATGCGCTGCCGAACGCGCCGATCGTCGTCCACAATGGCCGCAGCCTGCCGCCTCGCGTGCGCGCGGTTCCGGGCACCAACGCCGCCTTCACCGCCGGGCGCTTGTGGGACGAGGTCAAGAACATGCGCACGCTCGATGCGGCGGCTGGGCTCATGGCCTTTCCGTTCTGCGCCGCAGGCGAGGCGACCGCGCCGCATGGCGAGATCGCGCAATCCCGGCACTTGCGCATGCTCGGTCGGCTCGATGCCGATGCGCTCGCGGCCAGGCTGGAGCAGCGGCCGGTGTTCGTCTCGGCCGCGACCTTCGAGCCGTTCGGCCTGGCCGTGCTCGAAGCCGCCGGCGCGCGCTGCCCGCTGGTGCTGTCCGACATTCCGACCTTTCGCGAGCTGTGGGACGATGCGGCCCTGTTCGTCGCACCCCACGATGCGGCGGGCTTCGCCCAAGCCATCGAGGGTTGCCTGCGCGATCCGGACCGGCGCGACGAACTGGGCGAGGCCGCGTACGCGCGGGCGCTGCGCTACACGCCCGATCGCATGGCTTGCGCCATGGCCGACACGTACCGCGAACTCGTGGCCGACAGGATGGCGGCATGAAGGTCGTCTATTTCACCCACTCGCTCGACTCCTGCTGGAACCACGGCAATGCACACTTCCTGCGCGGCGTGCTCGACGAGCTGATCGCGCGCGGGCACGAGGTTGCCGTCTTCGAACCCGAGGACGCCTGGAGCCGGGCGAACCTCGTCGCCGATCATGGCGAGCAGGGGCTCGAGGCCTACCGCTCCGCCTATCCGCGCTTGAGCTCGACCCGCTACGGCGCCGATGCCGACCCCGTGGAACTGGCCGAGGGTGCCGATCTCGTCATCGTCCACGAATGGAACGCGCACGATCTCGTCGCCAGGCTTGGCCAGGCGCGGGCGCAGGGCGCGGGCTACGTCCTGCTGTTCCACGACACCCACCACCGCGCGGTCAGCGCTCCGCAAGAGATGGAGGCGTACGATCTCGCCTCCTACGACGGCGTGCTCGCCTTCGGAGAGACGCTGAGCGCGGTCTATCGCGAGCGCGGTTGGGGCAACCGGGTGTGGACCTGGCACGAGGCGGCCGACGTGCGGCGCTTCCATCCGCCTGCCGAAGAGGGCGAGCGCGAAGGCCTCGTCTGGATCGGCAACTGGGGCGATGGCGAGCGCACGCTCGAGCTGCAGCAGTTCCTGTTCCACCCGGCCGAGATGGCCGGCCTCTCGCTCGATATCTACGGCGTGCGCTATCCGCCCGAGGCGATCCAGATGCTCCAGCGGCACGGCGGGCATTATCACGGCTGGGCGGCCAACGCGGCGGCGCCGGGAATCTTCGCCCACCATCTCGCCACCGTCCACGTGCCGCGCCGGTACTACGCGACGATCCTGCCCGGCATCCCGACGATCCGCGTGTTCGAGGCGCTGGCCTGCGGCATCCCGCTCGTCAGCGCGCCATGGGAGGATGCCGAGCATCTGTTCCGTCCCGGCGAGGACTACCTCGTGGCGCGTGATGGCGCGGAGATGACCGACATGCTCAAGGCCCTCGCCACCGAGCCCGACTTGCGCCGCTCGCTCGCCGCCAAGGGGCTCGAGACGATCCTGGCGCGCCACACGTGTGCGCACCGGGTGGACGAATTGTTCGCCATCGTCGGCGCGCTCCAGCCCTCCCTCGCAGGAGAACTTGCTTGAAGATCGCTTTCTACGGTTCGAGCCTGCTGTCGTCCTACTGGAACGGCGCCGCCACGTACTATCGCGGTATCCTCTCCGCGCTGGCGGGCAAGGGCTACGAGATCACCTTCTACGAGCCGGACGCCTTCGGCCGGCAGCAGCACCGCGACATCGATCCGCCCGAGTGGGTGCGCTCGGTCGTCTACGATGCCGACGAGGCCTCGCTGCGCCGCGTGCTGGCCGAAGCGAAGGATGCCGACATCGTCGTCAAGGCGAACGGCGTCGGCGTGTTCGATACCGAGCTGCTGGAAGGCGTGATTGCGCAGGCCCGTCCCGACGCGATCAAGATCTACTGGGATGTCGATGCCGCCGCGACGCTCGATGAGATGCGGGTCGACGCCGATCATCCCGTGCGCCGCGCGCTGCCGCAGCTCGACATGGTGCTGACCTATGGCGGCGGCCCGCCGGTGATCGCCGACTACGAGGGCTTCGGCGCGGCGCAGTGCGTGCCGATCTACAATGCGCTCGATCCGGCCACGCACCACCCGGTGCCCGCCGAGCCCGCGTTCGCCTGCGATCTCGCCTTCCTCGCCAATCGCCTGCCCGACCGCGAGGCGCGGGTGGAGGAGTTCTTCCTCAAGCCCGCCGCGGCGCTTCCCGACGCCAAGTTCCTGATCGGCGGCAACGGCTGGCACGACAAGGCGATGCCCGCCAACGTGCGCGACATCGGCCATGTCGGCACGGGGCAGCACAACGCCTTCAACTGCACGCCGCGCGCGGTGCTCAACGTCGCACGCGATTCCATGGCGCGCATCGGCTTCTCGCCCGCGACCCGCGTGTTCGAGGCGGCGGGTGCCGCCGCCTGCCTCATCACCGACGCGTGGGAGGGGATCGAGCAGTTCCTCAAGCCCGACGAGGAAGTGCTCGTCGCTCGGGATGGCCAGGACGTGGCCGAGCATGTGGCGAACCTCACCGAGGAGCGCGCCCGCGCGATCGGCCAGGCGGCGCTTCGCAGAGTGCTGGCCGAGCACACGTACGAGCTGCGCGGCGTCGAGGTCGACAAGGTGCTGCGCGCCGCCCGCGCCAAGGCGCAGGTGACAGCATGAAGCTCGTCGTCCTTGGCCTCACGCTGTCGTCCTCGTGGGGCAACGGCCACGCCACCACCTTTCGGGCGCTCCTCTCCGCCTTCGCGGCGCGCGGACACGAGGTGCTGTTCCTCGAACGCGACAAGCCCTGGTACGCCAATGCGCGCGACTTGCCGGACCCGGACTTCTGCGAGCTCGCCTATTACGACAGCCTCGCCGATCTCGCCGGCTGGCGCGAGACGATCGCGCAGGCCGATGCGGTGATGGTGGGGTCGTACGTGCCCGAGGGCGTCGCGGTCGGCGAGTTCGTGCAGCGCCATGCGCAAGGCGTCGTCTGCTTCTACGACATCGACACCCCGGTCACGCTCGCCAAGCTGGCGCGCGGCGACTTCGAATACCTGACGCCCGAGCTGATCCCCGGCTACGACATCTATTTCTCGTTCACCGGCGGGCCGACGCTGGCGCGGCTCAAGGTCGACTTCGGCTCGCCGCGCACCCGGGCGCTGTACTGCTCGGTCGACGCGGGCCGTTACAAGCCGCTCGATGTCGCGAAGACGTGGGACTTGTCCTACCTCGGCACGTACAGCGACGATCGCCAGCCCACGCTGGAGCGGCTGCTGGTCGAGACCGCGCGGCGTTGCCCGGACAAGCGCTTCGCGGTCGCCGGGCCGCAGTATCCCGACAGCATCCAGTGGCCGGCGAACGTCGAGCGGATCGAGCACTTGCCGCCGGCCGAGCACGCCGCGTTCTATTCGGCCTCGCGCTTCACGCTCAATGTCACCCGCGCCGACATGATCGCGGCGGGCTGGTCGCCGTCGGTGCGGCTGTTCGAGGCTGGAGCCTGCGGCACGCCGATCATCTCGGACCGCTGGGACGGGATCGAGGACGTGCTCGAGCCCGACGAGGCGATCATCCTTGCCGACACGACCGACGACGTGATCGCGGCGCTGGACCGCGACGCTTCGGCGCTGGGCGAGGCGGCGCGCCGCGCGGTCCTGCATGGCCACACCGCGCAAGCGCGGGCCGAACAACTCGAACGAGACCTGGAAGAGGCGGCCGTGACTCGCGCGCCGAGAGGAGATCTTTGCTGTGAACAGATCTGACCGACTGACACTGGTCGCCGGCGGTGCGGGCTTCATCGGCTCGCACTTGTGCCGGATGCTGCTGGAGGCAGGCGAGCAGGTCGTGTGCCTGGACAATCTCCAGACCTCGCGCTCGTCGAACCTGGCGATGCTGACCAAGTACGAGAACTTCGAGTTCGTGCAGGCGGACATCACCGCGCCGCTGCCCAGCACCATCGTGTCGCGCACGCGGCAGTTCGCGCGCATTTACAACCTCGCCTGCGCCGCCTCGCCGCCGCGCTACCAGGCCGATCCCGAGCACACGATGCTGACCAGCGTCGTCGGTACCGACCAGCTGCTGCGACTCGCCGAAGCGGCGGACGCGCGCTTCCTGCTCACTTCCACCAGCGAAGTCTACGGCGATCCCGAAGCGCATCCCCAGCGCGAGGAATATCGCGGCAACGTCAGCTGCACCGGCCCGCGCGCCTGCTACGACGAGGGCAAGCGCGCCGCCGAGACGCTCACCTTTGACTTCGCGCGCAGCGGCCGCGCCGACGTACGCGTGGCGCGGATCTTCAACACCTACGGCCCCAACATGGACCCGTGCGACGGGCGCGTGGTCTCCAACGTGATCTGCCAGGCGCTCTCGGGCGAGGCAGTGACGATCTATGGCGACGGCAGCCAGACGCGCAGCTTCTGCTACGTGACCGACACCGCCGAGGCCTTGCGCCGGCTGATGGAAGTCGAGCAGATCGAGCTGGAGCCGGTCAACATCGGCAACCCGCGCGAGCTGACCGTGCGCGAGCTGGCCGAGCTCGTCATCGAGATGCTCGGCCGCCCGGTGGAACTGCGCAACGATCCGTTGCCGGAGGACGATCCGCGCCGCCGTCGCCCGAATATCGATCGCGCCAAGGCGCTGCTCGGCTGGGAGCCGACGACGCGCCTGGAGGACGGACTGCGCGCGACGATGGACTGGTTCGCGCATGAACTGGGCGAGGATGTCGCCGTCACTGCGACGTTCGACACGATCGACCGCCACCGCCGCTACCGCGCCCCGGCCCACCGGCGGCCCTTGCGCGAGGCGAACGTCGTCGGCCAGGTCGCCACGGGTTGAGAGGAGGAGGCGCCGCTCGTTCAAGGGCGGCGCCCCGAACGCGGCATCACGTCTCGGCAATCCGCCTCAAGCCTGGTCGACGAGAGCCGCGGCGCTCGGCGGGGGCGGGGGCAACGCCGAGGTTCGCGCCTCGATCACCATGCTCCACACCGCGATGAACAGGGCGGCGATCACCGGACCGACGATGAACCCGTTGAGTCCGAACAGCTCCAGCCCGGCCAGCGTGGCGATCAGCACCACGAAATCGGGCATGCGCGTCTCGCGGCCCACCAGGATCGGGCGCAGCAGGTTGTCGACCAGCCCGATGATGAACAACCCGCAGAAGATCATGATCCCGGCTTTGACGTAGGCGCCCGTCGCCAACAGGTAGATCACCACCGGCACCCAGACGATTCCGGTGCCGACCGCCGGAAGCATCGAGAAGAAGCCCATCAGCGTGCCCCACAGCACTGCGCCTTCGATGCCGAGGACCCAGAAGATCGTGCCGCCGAGCAGTCCTTGCGCGAGTGCGACCACCACCGTGCCTTTGACCGTCGCGCGCACCACGACGACGAAGTGGTCGAACAGCTTGTCGCGCAGCTCGGCGCGCAGCGGCGTCGCGGTGCGGATCACGTCGCTGTAGTAGCGACCGTCGCGCAGCAGGAAGAAGGTGAGGTAGAGCATCACGCCCATCGCCGCGAGAAAGCTGAGCGCACCCTGGCCGACGATCAGCGCGCGCGAGGCGATGCCTTGCAGTCCGCTCGCCAGCCCCGATCCGAACATGCGCCGCAGCGTGTCGAAGTCCGACAGGCCGAACCGGTCGACGAACACCCGCACCCGGCCGGGCAGCGCGGCGCGCAAGTCGTTGAGCTTGCCGTTGATGTCGAACTGGCCTTCGCGCAGCCGGTCGTAGAGCACCGAGGCCTCCTGCACTAGGCTCGAGCCGATCAGGAGGGCGGGAATGATGATGAGGGCCAGCACCATGGCCAGCACCAATGCCGCCGCCAGGTTCTTGCGGCCGCCAACGTTCGCGGTCACCCGCTCGGCGGTCGGCTGGAACAGGATGGCGAGCACCAGACCCCACAGGATCGCGCCGAAATAGGGTGCGATCAGCCAGCAGAACAGCAGCGTGACGATCGCTACGACCACCATGAAGCTGCCGTCTTCCAGCCTGGAGGCCTTCGCCCTGCGTTTTGCTCCGCTGTTCATCCCTGTCCGGGTCTCATCGTCCGCCATGGCCGGCTCATAGCAGCTTCGCGGCGATTTTCAGCCCCGCCAAGCGGCCGGCTGGCACGACACGCGATCACGGCACTGGATCGAAGGGCAGGGCGGTTGCTAGGCAGGACGGATCGTTGCCATGCCGCCGGAGACCACGCCCTTGCGCCGCACCCTGCCCCTGCTTCTCGCCGGCGCCGCCGCCGTCCTGACCGCGCCTGCCGCTTTGGCCGCCGATGGCCCCCAGCGTGGCTTTACCGGCGAGGACTTGTTCGACCTTGCGGGCGCGACCGACCCGGAAATCTCGCCCGACGGCAGCCGCGTCGCCTACGTGCGCATGAGCGCCGACGTGATGAGCGACCGCGAGGTGCCCACGGTGTGGCTGGTCGATGTCGCCACCGGGCGCGAGACGCCGCTCGCCGCGGGCAAGGGCTCGCACCAGTCGCCGCGCTGGTCGCCGGACGGCAAGCGGCTCGCCTACGTCTCCTCGGACGGGGAGGGGGCGCCGCAGCTCTATGTCGAGTGGGTCGAGAGCGGCCGCACGGCGCGGATCACCGGCCTGCCGGATAGCCCCGGCAGCCTCGCCTGGTCGCCCGACGGCAAGGCGATCGCCTATACCATGCGCGTGCCCGGCGATGCGACCAAGCTCGGCTCCGCGCCCGCCAAGCCCGAAGGCGCCAAGTGGGCCGACGACTTGCAGGTGATCGACCGCGTGTCCTATCGCGCCGACGGCGGCGGCTATGCCCAGCCCGGCTTCGACCACGTCTTCGTCGTAGCGGCGGACGGCGGGGCGCCGCGGCAAGTGACGTTCGGCAACTGGAGCGACGCCGGCCCGCTCTCGTGGAGCCCGGACGGGCGCCGCATCGTGTTCTCGGCCAACCGCCGGCCCGACTGGGAGCGCGAGGAGAACAACAGCGAGGTCTACGCCGTCGATGTCGCCAGCGGGGCGCTGACCGCGCTCACCAGTCGCACCGGCCCCGACAATGGCGCGCAAGTCTCGCCCGACGGCAAGCGCATCGCCTATCTCGGCTACGACGACGTAAACCGCAGCTACGAGAACAACGAGCTCTACGTGATGAACGCCGACGGCAGCGGCGCCCGCTCGCTGACGGCGAACCTTGATCAGTCGATCGACGAAGTGCGCTGGGCCGGCAATTCGCAGCTCTACGTGTCCTACGACGATCACGGCAAGAAGCGGGTGGCGCGCGTCGGGCTCGATGGTTCGGTCAAGCTGGTGGCGGACGGGCTGACCGCCGGCTCGCATTACGACCGGCCCTATACCGGCGGCGAGTTCAGCGTGTCGAGCGGCGGCAAGGTCGCCTACACCGCCGGCAGCACCGATGCGCCGGCCGACTTGTGGGTCGACGGGCGCCGGCTGACCAGCCTCAACGCCAACTGGTTGCAGGCCAAGGCGATGGCGCCGGTGCGCAAGCTCCCGGTCACCGCGCCCGATGGCAAGGCGATCGACGCCTGGCTGGTGACGCCGCCCGGATTGCAGCCGGGGCAGCGCGTGCCGCTGATCCTGGAGATCCATGGCGGCCCCAACAGCGCCTACGGCCCCGCCTTCTCGACCGACGATCAGCTCTACGCCGCGCATGGTTATGCGGTGCTCTACGCCAATCCGCGGGGCAGCACGTCCTACGGCGAGGGCTTCGCCAACCTGATCGACCGCGCCTACCCCGGTACCGACTACGACGACCTGATGGCCGCCGTCGACGCCGCCATCGCCGACGGCGTGGCCGATCCCAACAACCTGTTCGTGACCGGCGGCTCGGGCGGCGGCGTGCTGACGGCGTGGATCGTGGGCAAGACCGATCGGTTCAAGGCGGCGGCCAGCCAGAAGCCGGTGATCAACTGGATCAGCGAGGCGCTGACGATGGATTCGACCACTTTCACCTCGCGCTACTGGTTCGACAAGAAGCCTTGGGAAGACCCGATGGCCTATTGGAACCGCTCGCCGCTGAGCCTGGTCGGCAACGTCAAGACGCCGACGCTGGTGGTCGTGGGCTCGGAAGACTACCGCACGCCGGTGAGCGAAGCCGAGCAGTACTACGCCGCGCTGCAGATCCGCGGCGTGCCGACGGCGCTGGTCAAAGTGCCGGGCGCCAGCCACGGCGGCCTGACCGCGCGGCCCTCGCAATCGGCGGCGAAGGCCAGCGCGATCCTGGCGTGGTTCGACAAGTACCGGGTGAAGTAGGGGCGTCGTCCCGGGGAGCGACCCGGCGACGCGATCGACCCGGCGACGGCGATCGACCCGGCGAAGGCGTCAGGCGGCCGTTGCCGGAGTCTTCGCCAGGAAGGGGAGCTCGGCTTTCGCGCGGGACTCGAACGCGCCGATGGTCTCGCCTTGCGCCATCGTCAGGCCGACTTCGTCGAGGCCCTCCAGCAGGCAGTGCTTGCGGAACGGGTCGATCTCGAAAGCGTAGCGGTCCTGGAACGGCGTGGTGACCGTCTGGGTCTCCAGGTCGATATCGATGGGGTCGGTCTGGGCCACGTCCATCAGCCGGTCGATCGCCTCTTGCGGCAGCGCCACGGTGAGGATGCCGTTCTTGAAGGCGTTGCCCGAGAAGATGTCGGAGAAGCTGGGCGCGATGACGCAAGTCACGCCCATGTCGAGCAGCGCCCAGGCGGCATGCTCGCGGCTCGACCCGCAGCCGAAGTTGTCGCCCGCGATCAGGATCGGCGCGCCGGCGTTGGCCGGATCGTCGAACACGTTGCCCGGCTCCTTGCGCACCGCCTCGAAGGCGCCGCGACCCAGCCCCTCGCGCGTGATGGTCTTGAGCCAGTGCGCGGGAATGATCACGTCGGTGTCGACGTTCTTGCGCCCGAACGGGATCGCCTTGCCGGCGACGTGGCTGATCGGCTCCATCGCGCGTGCCTCAGTCGGTCTCGGGCGGGAAGTGCGGTGCGGTGCTGGTCGGCGGCGGGGCGGCGCCCTCCGCCTTCTTCCTGGCGCTGCGCCGCTTCACGTAGAGCAGCGCCGCGGCGACCGCGGCCGAGCCGATGGCGGCGCCCGCGGCGATCGCGGCGCGCCCGGCGATGGAGTTGTCGGTGTCGTCTGCCATGTCGATTATCCTACCAATTCGCGCACGTCGGTGAGATGCCCGGTCACTGCCGCGGCGGCGGCCATCGCCGGGCTCATCAGGTGGGTGCGGCTGCCGGGGCCCTGACGGCCGGTGAAGTTGCGGTTGCTGGTCGAGGCGCAGCGCTCGCCCGCAGGCACCTTGTCGGGGTTCATCGCCAGGCACGCCGAGCAGCCCGGCTCGCGCCATTCCAGGCCCGCCTCGACGATGATCCTGTCGAGCCCCTCGGCCTCGGCCTGTTCCTTGACCAGGCCCGATCCGGGGACGACGATCGCCCACTTGACGTTCGCGGCCTTCTTGCGGCCCTTGAGCACGGCGGCGGCGGCGCGGATGTCCTCGATGCGGCTGTTGGTGCAGCTGCCGATGAAGACGTTCTGCACCTCCACGTCGGTCAGCTTGGTGCCCGGGGTCAGGCCCATGTAGTCCAGGCTGACCTTGACCGCGTCGCGCTTGGAGGCGTCGGCGAAGTCCTCGGGCGAGGGCACGAAGCCGCCGATGGCCGAGGTGTCCTCGGGGCTGGTGCCCCAGGTGACGGTCGGCTGGATATCCTCGGCACGGATGACGTAGGACTTGTCGAACTTGGCGCCCGGATCGGTGGCGAGGCTCTTCCACCAGGCGACGGCCTTGTCCCAGTCCTCGCCGGTCGGCGCATAGGGGCGGCCCTTCAAGTAGGCGAACGTCTTCTCGTCGGGCGCGATCAGGCCGGAGCGGGCGCCGCCTTCGATCGCCATGTTGCAGACGGTCAGGCGGCCCTCGATGCTCATGTCCTCGAACACGTTGCCCCGGTACTCGATCACGTGGCCAGTGCCGCCGCCCATGCCGGTGACGCCGATGATGTGGAGCACCACGTCCTTGGCCGTCACCCCCGGGCCGAGCTGTCCCTCGACGCGCACTTCCATGGTCTTGGCTTGCTTCAGCAGCAGCGTCTGCGTGGCGAGCACGTGCTCGACTTCGCTCGTGCCGATGCCGAACGCGAGCGCTCCCAGGCCGCCGTGGCAGGCGGTGTGGCTGTCGCCGCACACGATCGTCGCGCCGGGCAGCGAGAAGCCCTGCTCGGGACCGACGACATGGACGATGCCCTGCTCGCGATCGGTCGCGTCGATGTAGCGGATGCCGAATTCGGGCGCGTTCTGGCGCAGCGCGGCGAGCTGGTTGGCGCTCTCGGCATCGGCGATGGGCAGGACGTTGCCGGCCGCATCGCGGCGCGCGGTGGTCGGCAGGTTGTGGTCGGGCACGGCGAGGGTGAGGTCGGGGCGGCGCACCTTTCGGCCGGCGGCGCGCAGGCCCTCGAACGCCTGCGGGCTCGTCACTTCGTGCACGAGATGACGGTCGATGTAGATGAGGCTGGTGCCATCGTCGCGCGTGTCGACGACGTGGGCGTCCCAGATCTTCTGGTAGAGTGTGCGGGGGCCGGTGCTGGTCATGATCTTGCGCGACTAGGCCTGCCCCACGCAGTTTTCAAGCATCGAGCGGCCCTCTCCAGCTTTCGGGGAGGGCCGCTCGCAGGCATTAGCGGCGATGATTGTTCCAATCCCGGCGCTCCATGTGCAGGGCGGCGCGGATCTGATCGACACGGTTCTGCAGGGTGCGCACCTCGGACGGGGTCAGCCCGTTGCGGGCGTAGCTGGCGTAGAGACGCTGCACCTGTACCGCCTGGCGGCGCAGGCCGTTCGCTTCGCGCGGGGAGATGGTGCGACGGGCGGCCGCACGGTCGATGTCGCGGTTGAGGCCATTGATGTCGGCGCGGATGTTGGCGTCGCGAGCCGGAGTCGGACGGCCGGCGTTGTGGTTCCAGGGCGCGGCCTCGGCCGGGACGGAGGCGGCGGCACCGATGCCCATGGCGGCGATCAGGGCGGGGGCGACGATCTTGGTGAACTTGCGCATTGGTCTTTGCTCCTCTTTGCGAACGGTGCTGCCCGAGGGGAATGTTCGTCCGACCCATTCAGGTTTATGCTTGCTAAACTGAATGGCAGCTAAAAGGTTCGTCTCAAGTCTGTGCGCAATTGTACGAAAGTGTCGCGAGCCCGGTTGCTCGGACCGGCTGACATTTGGCGACGTCGGGCGTAGAAGCGCAGGCGATGACCGTACTTGCGCCCGTCCTGATCGTGCTCGCCACCGCGGCGGCGATGGAGTTCGTCGCCTGGAGCAGCCACAAGTACGTGATGCACGGCTTCGGCTGGGCCTGGCACCGCGACCACCACGAGCCGCACGACAACCTGCTCGAACGCAACGACCTGTATGCCCTGGTCGGCGCGGCGATGAGCATCACTGCCTTCGCCGTCGGCTCGCCGCTGGTGATGGGCGAGCGTGCCTGGTGGCCGGGGACCTGGATCGGCCTCGGCATCCTCGTCTACGGCGTGATCTACACGCTGATCCACGACGGGCTCGTCCACCAGCGCTATTTCCGCTGGGTGCCCAAGCGCGGCTACGCCAAGCGGCTGGTGCAGGCGCACAAGCTGCACCACGCGACCATCGGCAAGGAAGGGGGGGTCAGCTTCGGCTTCGTCGTCGCGCGCGATCCGGCCTCGCTGAAGCGTGACCTGAAAGCGCAGCGCAAGGCGGGCATCGCGGTCCTGCGCGAGGCGGTCGAGGACTGAGGCTTCCGCCCTGGGTAAAAGGTCTTGCCAATTTGGTTAGTTCTTGCTATGTTCCCCTGCTCGAGTCGAGGAGCGGGAGGTGGCGATGCTTTTTCAATTGAGACCGGGACGACGCACTGCCTCTTGGTTCATTCGGACGCGTCTATTGCACTGATCTGGCGAACTCGTTTTTCCCGATCGCATTTGCGTGGCTAGGATTAGCCCCGATCAACGTCCCAGCAGGAGAGTGAACCATGGACGCAGAAACCAGCGGCAGCCCGCTTCACGGTTGCCCGATGAAAGAGGCCGCGGCCATGCGCAAGCTGCTGGGCCGCAGCAACCGCGACTGGTGGCCCAACCAGCTCTCGATCGACATCCTGCCGCAGAAGGGCGCGACTGGCAGTCCCTACGGCGACGACTTCGATTACGCGCAAGCCTTCCAGTCGCTCGACCTTGCGGCGGTCAAGGCGGACCTCCACGCGCTGATGACCGACAGCCAGCCCTGGTGGCCGGCGGACTATGGCCACTACGGCCCGTTCTTCATCCGCATGGCCTGGCACAGCGCCGGCACCTACCGCACTGGCGACGGGCGCGGCGGCGCTTCGTCGGGCTCGCAGCGGTTCGCGCCGCTCAACTCCTGGCCCGACAACGGCAACCTCGACAAGGCGCGCCGGCTGCTCTGGCCGATCAAGCAGAAGTAC
>Ga0105251_10000235_pt1 | contig 55832 bp, 50 predicted proteins | sample KBSS64metaG_FD_80424 | JGI IMG/M metagenome (GOLD analysis project Ga0105251, IMG submission 80424) | Switchgrass rhizosphere microbial communities from Kellogg Biological Station, Michigan, USA - KBS S6-4 metaG | ecosystem: Host-associated > Plants > Roots > Rhizosphere > Soil | place...
CCACGCCGATGATAGTGCGGATACCCGTGTGAAAGTAGGTAATCGTCAGGCTCCTCATGCGATAAACAAAAACCCCACCCCGCAAAGGTGGGGTTTTTGCGTTTGGAAGCGCGAAAACGCTGGTAATCCCATCGCAATTTCCTGTCTTATTCTTCGCCCTTGTGCTTCGTAACGAGCCTTCGGCACCTCCAGATGTTTACCCGCCCTCAAAAAAATACTGTATAAATATACAGTAAAACCAAAGACCGCCGAGTGCTCGCACCGTGAGCAGGCCCTTGCATTCGCGCTGGACGGGGAAAACTCATGGGTGCAGCACTTTCATTGCTCGACATCGGGCTGACATCGCATCTGCAGCGTCAGATCTGGCAGGGCAGTCCGATCAACGATCCCGAGTCGAACATCATCTCGAGCGGATTCCGGACGCTTGATCTGGCCTTGCCCGGCGCAGGCTGGATGCCCGGCACAGTCACCGAGTTACTGATCGAAGAGAGCGGCGTGGGCGAAATCAGATTGCTCGCGCGCACGCTTCGAGAACTGACAGTGGGCAAAGATCGCTCCGTCATCTTCATCGCGCCACCGTGGAAGCCCAATCTGGCCGCGCTTCGGGCGATGAAAATCGCGGTCGATAAACTGGTCTGGGTCAAGGCGCCCGAAGATCAGGTGCTCTGGGCCGCAGAGCAGTCGCTGAAGCAGGAAGGCATCGGCGCTGTGCTGATCTGGCTGCCTCAAGTGCGTCCGGAAGCACTGCGGAGGCTGCAAGTCGCCGCTCAGGAAGCGCAGTCGCTGGCGTTCCTGTTCCGCCCGCTCAAAGCGGCGAAGCAATCATCCGCCGCGCCATTGCGCATGGTCTGCAAACCGATACTCCCCGCCAGCGCACAGACGATGAACCGTCGCGAATGGATGCAAGCCGTCATGCTCGAAATCGACATCATCAAGCGGCGTGGCCCACTGTTGGGCAAGCCGCTGCGGTTGAGCTTGCCGCTGCAGATGCCTGCTCTGCCCGAACATATTCGTCGTGCGCATCAGGCAAGGAAAGCACGAGAGGTCAAACATGTTGTGGATAGCGGTGACATTGCCGCTTTTATCGCTCGAAGCAGTCAGGCCGCCCTCGATGCCCTCGACATCGGGGAATTCGATCTCGCCTGGAGCAACATCGACGCCGAATGACATTCGCGCCAGCGATATCGACCAGCCATGCTTCGCGCTCGCGGATCACGCGCGCATCCTGATGCCCGATCTCGTCGCGTTTCGGCTCGGCGTGCGGCCCGGCAGCACGCGCTCGCATGCGTTCGCGCTGGCGCCGCAACTGACGCTGCTCGCCATCGACATGCGTGAAGAGCAAAACGCGCTCGAAGCTGTTGCGCTGGCGTTGCTCGCGTTTTCGCCCAAAGTCGTGCTGGCCCATGCGAATACGGTGCTGCTCGAAGTTGGCGCGAGCATGCGGCTCTTCGGCGGCTTGCGCGCGTTGCTGTCCAAGGTGACATCGACGGTAAAAGGATGCGGTTTCACCTCGCGCATGGGCTGCGCGCCGACGGCGTGGGGCGCATGGCTGCTGGCTCACGCGCGCACGCGTCGTGTTACGCGGCGCGTACGCATCGTGAAAGAGACGACGCTCGTCCATGTGCTCGATGCGTTGCCCGTATCGCTCATCCCGTCGGCGCATTCGCACGGCAACGTGTTCGAGCAGATCGGCTGCGCAACGCTCGCCGATTTGCGTCGTCTGCCGCGCAAGGGCGTCGCGCGACGGTTCGGTCAGGGCATCCTGCAATGGCTCGCGCAAGCATATGGACAGGCACCCGATCCGCGCGAGGCGTTCTGCGCGCCGGCGTCGTTCGAGGCTCGGCTCGAATTGCAGGCGCGCGTGGAAAGCGCCGAGGCGTTGCTGTTCGCCGCCCGCCGGCTTGTGTTGCAACTCGCCGGCTGGCTGAGCGCGCATCATGCGGCGGTCAGTGAATTTTCGCTCTTGCTCGAGCACGAGCTGGCTGCCCGTCACGCGCCGAAAACGTCGACATTCAAGGTAGCCTGGGCCGTGCCGACGCGCGAAGCCGATCACATCCTCTGGCTGCTGCGCGAGAAACTGAATCAGACGACGCTCGCAGCGCCCGTGATCGAGATGAAGCTTCTTGCCGACAAGGTCAGCGAGCATGCGCCGCCGGCCGAGACCTTGTTTCCGATGCCCGGTTCCGACAGCGAATCGATGGCGCAACTGCTCGAACGTCTGAGCGCGCGGCTCGGCGCCGAGAACGTCGTGCAGCTGGTCGCGCGAGACGATCATCGGCCCGAAGCGGCGATGACAGTCGAAGCTTATAAGCCTGCAAGCGAGACGAAGCCGAAGCGCGGGAAGAAATCGTCAAAGACGCAAGCGGCAAAAGCAGATACGCCGACCGAAACCGAACCCGAGGCGCAAACCGACGCGCAAACCGAGGCGCAAACCGAGGCGCAAACCGAATCCGGCGGGCCGCTCGAGCTTCCCGATCGGGCCGTTCCCTCGCAGCCGCGCCCGTCGTGGATACTCGAGACACCGCAAAAGCTGATCTTGCGCAACGAGCGCCCGTTTTACCGACGCCCGCTGAAGCTGATCAGCCGGACCGAGCGCATCGAGGCGGGATGGTGGGACGGCAATGGTGTCCAGCGCGATTACTACGTCGCCGCCGACGATCGCGGCCGCATGTTCTGGCTTTATCGCGAACGTCTCACCGGCAGTTGGTTCCTGCACGGTTTTTTCGGATGATGCCGCCGTGGATGATTTGAACGACATCATCGGCCTGGATGAAGATGACGAAGGCGACGACAAGGCCGCGGTTCTCGGCGCGATGTCGGCCTCGGCGCTGTTGCCCGGTTATACCGAACTGCATTGCCTGAGCAACTTTTCGTTTCTGCGCGGCGCATCGCATCCGCAGGAACTGGCCGCGGCAGCGCTCGAGCACGGCTATACCGCGCTCGCGATCACGGACGAATGCTCGCTCGCGGGCGTCGTGCGTGCGCATGCCGCGATCAAGGACATCGAAGCGAAGGCGCGCGCCGACGCCGAAGCCGCGCAGCTTGCAGGCGAGCCGCCGCCCAAAAAGCAGGATCTGAAACTGATCATCGGCAGCGAACTGCATCTCACCGATGCCGACGGCGAGCCGTTCTGCACGCTCATCGCGCTTGCGACGAATCGGGCGGGCTACGGCAACCTGTCGGAGCTCATTTCGCACGCGCGCGCTCGTTCGCCCAAGGGCAGTTACAAGATAGGCCCGGAGGACTTCACGGACCCCGCCGCGTCATCCAACGCGGCGGATCTGCGCGGCGATATTGCGCATCTGAAGCACTTGCCGGATTGCATCCTGATTCTCGTGCCGCAGAGATCGGCGACGCTCGCCGATACGCTCGACCGCGCGCACTGGCTGGCCGGCTTTGCCGCGAGCCGTGCGTGGCTCGCGCTTGAGCTCTGGCAGGACGGTAGCGACGACGAGCGTCTTGTTTCCTGTCGCGTGATCGCCGAAGCGAGCGGATTGCCGCTCGTCGCGGCGAGCGGCGCGCTGATGCACGCGCGCTCCCGCAAGCCTTTGCAGGACACGCTGACCGCGATCCGCCTGAACCGGCCTCTTGCCGAATGCGGCTACGCGCTCGAAGCGAACGCGGAGCGACATCTGCGCACGCGGTTGCGCATCGGCGCGCTGTATCCAAAAGAGGCGATCCGGGAAACGCTGAAGGTGGCGGCCCGCTGCACCTTCAATCTCGAGGAACTCAAATACGAATACCCCGAAGAGCTGGTGCCGCCCGGCGAGACGCCCGCGAGCTATCTGCGCAAACGCGTGATCGCGGGCGCGCTGCAACGCTGGCCGAACGGCATGGATGCCGAGACGATCGGTCTCATCGATAAAGAGCTGGCGCTCGTCGCCAGGCTGGAATACGAGAAGTACTTCCTGACTGTCTATGACATCGTCGCCTTTGCGCGCAGCAAGGGCATTCTGTGTCAGGGGCGAGGCTCGGCGGCGAACTCGATCATTTGCTATTGCCTGTTCATCACCGAACTCGATCCAGTCCGGATGGGTTTGCTGATCGAGCGCTTCATCTCGCAAGCGCGCAACGAGCCGCCCGATATCGACGTCGATTTCGAGCACCAGCGGCGCGAGGAAGTCATCCAGTACATCTATCAGAAGTATGGGCGGCATCGCGCGTCGCTGGCGGCGTCGCTCATCACGTATCACACGCGCAGCGCGCTGAAGGATGTCGGCAAGGCGCTCGGGCTCGATGCGTCGCTGATCGAGCGCATCGGGAAGTCGCAGCAGTGGTGGGACGGACCGTCCGCGGTGGCGGGTTATCTCAGGGAAGCGGGCTTCAGCGACGATTCCCACGTCACGAAGCATCTCATCCGTTTGACGCGCGAACTGCGAGGCTTTCCGCGGCATCTGTCGCAGCACGTCGGCGGTTTCGTGATCGCGCGGGAACGCTTGTCGCGGCTCGTGCCGATCGAAAACGCCGCGATGAAAGACCGCTGCGTGATTCAGTGGGACAAGGACGACATCGATCAGCTGAAGCTCCTGAAAGTGGACGTGCTCGCGCTCGGCATGCTGTCGGCGATCCGGCGCGCCCTCGAATTCGTCGCGCTGCGGCGCGGCGTGCCGGGTTTCGGGCTGTCGCATATTCGCCGCGAGGACAAGGCCGTCTACGAGATGTGCTGCCGCGCGGACACCATCGGCGTGTTTCAGATCGAATCGCGCGCACAGCAAAGCATGCTGCCGCGCTTGCGGCCGCAGAAGTACTACGACCTCGTGATCGAAGTGGCGATCGTGCGGCCCGGCCCGATTCAGGGCGGCATGGTGCATCCGTATCTGCGCCGCAAACAGGGACTGGAAGAGGAGGAGTATCCGAAAGAGGAGCTACGGCCGGTGCTCGGCCGCACGCTCGGCGTGCCGATCTTTCAGGAGCAGGTGATGAAGCTCGCGATGGTTGCGGCGGGCTACACGGCGGAGCAGGCCGATCAATTGCGCCGGGCGATGGCCGCGTGGCGTCGCGGCAGTCATCTGGAGAAATATCAGGCCGATCTCATGAAGAATATGCTTGCGCGCGGCTACGAGCACGATTTCGCCGCGCGTGTGTGCAAGCAGATCGAGGGATTCGGCGAATATGGCTTTCCGGAGAGTCACTCGGCGAGCTTCGCGCTGCTTGTTTATTTCAGCGCGTGGATCAAGCGTTACGAGCCCGCCGCGTTTCTGGCCGGTTTGCTGAACAGCCAGCCGCTCGGGTTCTATTCGCCGTCGCAACTCGTGCAGGACGCACGGCGTCACGGCGTGCCGGTGTTCGCGCCCGATGTTTCCCTGAGCGATTGGGAATCGGTGCTGGAAGCGCGGTCCGGTAACGGCGAGCGCGTCGTGTTCGATGCCGGCAAGGAGCGGCGGCGTCAGCAGTTCTATGGCGCGGCCGCGTCGGATCGCGTGTTTCGGAAGACCGTGCGACGAGCGGCGCGCAGCTTTAGAAAGCGCGTCGAGCTGGATGGACGGCAATACGGCGCGAAAGGGCCGGGCGTGCGGATCGGCCTGCAACTGATCAAGGGTCTTCCGCAAGCGGCGGCCGAGCGGATCATGGCAGCGCGCGCGCAGGCGCCCTTCGTCGATGTCGACGATCTCACGCGCCGTGCCGCCTTGTCGCGACGCGAACTCGAAGCGCTCGCGGCGGCCAATGCGCTCGCGAGCATCGCGGGGCATCGTCGTCAGGCGTGGTGGGCGGTCACGGCGCAACAGCGCGCGCCGGAATTGCTGCGCGATGTGCCGATGAGCGAGACGCCGCTCATGCTGCCGGAAGCATCGGAAGGCCGCGAAATCGTCGACGACTACGCGAGTCTCGGACTCACGCTCAATCGTCATCCGCTCGCGCTGTTGCGCGGCAAGCTTGCGCGCCTGCGTTTCAAGACCGCCGCCGAACTCGCGGAAATCAGAAACGGACGCGTCGTGCGGGCGTGCGGCATCGTGACGGTGCGGCAAAGGCCAGGCACGGCGAACGGCACGATCTTCGTGTCGATCGAGGACGAAACCGGTGCGATCAACGTGATCGTCTGGCCGGGCCTCGTCGAGAAACAGCGCAAAGTGCTGCTAGGGGCGTCGCTGCTCGGCGTGCACGGCGTCTGGCAAATGGACGGCGACGTGCGTCATCTCGTGGCGCAACGACTCGAAGACCATAGCGCGCTGCTCGGCCGCCTCGCCGCCCCCAGCCGCGATTTTCACTGATCCGGCATGCCCGGATAGTTCTCGAGCAGTCTGGCAATCGCGCTATCGAACGGCGTACGCCGGCCGATGCCCAGCGCATCCAGCCGGCCGGAATCGAGATGACAGTCGCGCGGGCGCAGCGTCGTGTCAACAGGCATACGTTGCGCGACGAGTTTTGCGTCCACTTTCAATGCCCGCGCGATGCGTTGGGCGATGTCGAACTTCGTCATCGGTTCGTCGCCGGACCATTGCGTGATGCCGGAGATCGTCGCGCCTTTCGCGTGATGTTCGAGCATGCCGCGAATCACCGCGGCGACATCGGGCGTGAAAGTCGGATAGCGCGTCGCCCAGGCGTCCATCGACGCGGGCGGGCTCGCCGGATCGGCTGATTTGACGATGGCGGGCGTGAGGCTCGTCACGGCCGATTCGTTCCAGTCCGTGAACGGACCATAAAGCAGCGGCAGGCGCAGCACGCAGGACGCCGGGTCGCTCGCGAGCAACGCGCGTTCGCCGTCCAGCTTGCTCTGTCCGTAGGCGTTGAGCGGCGCGGGCGCATCGTCGGGAAAATAGGGCGGGGCGGTGCCGTCGAACACGTAATCGGTCGAGATCGACAGGACCCACGCACCGAGCGCGCGCGCTTCGCTCGCGATCACGCTCAACGCATCGACGTTCAGTGCGCGTGCACGCGCCGGATCGTTTTCGCAGATGTCCGGACGCCGTTCCGCCGCCGCGACCACGATTGCATCGGGCGCGAACTCACGAAAGAACGCGGACACGGCGTCTCGGTCGAGCAGATCGAGTTGCGCGTTCTGTGCGTCGGCGCGGCTGTGGGCCGTGCGCACGATGCGCCATTGTCTCGCGCCGGTCGCGCTTGCCAGTTCGCCGGCGATGGCGCGTCCCAGCAATCCGGACGCGCCGATGAGCGCGACGGTGAAATCCTCGCTCCTTCTCATGCCGACGCGACGCCGACGACGGTATAGCCGGCCTCGTCGATGGCTTCCCTCAGCGCGTCGTTCGACTGCCCGGACTCGACGGCGACCGTGCCGCGCTCCAGATCGACGCGAACCTGCGCCTGCGGATCGATTTCCTGGATTGAGCGCGTGACGGCCGCGACGCAGTGCTGGCAACTCATGCCCTGAACTTCGAACTCGGTCATTGCGATTTCCTCTTTAAAAAGCCTGGATCAACGTCATCGTATACCTTCCCATCATGGGAAGGTGTAGAGTCGGGATGACATTTTTTCAGGAGCGAACATGAACATCGGTGAAGCGGCCCGTGCCTCGGGCGTGACGGCGAAGATGATCCGCTACTACGAGAGTGTCGGCTTGCTGAATCCGGTCGGGCGGACGTCGTCGGGATATCGCATGTACGGTGATCAGGAGGTGCATGCGCTGCGCTTTGTACGACAGGCGCGCCGGCTTGGCTTTCTCGTCGAGGACATCCGTAAGCTACTTGCTTTATGGCAGGACCGCTCGCGGGCGAGCGCCGAAGTGAAGTCGATCGCACTGGAACATGTCGCGGAACTGGACCGGCGGATCGCCGAATTGACGGAAATGCGCGACACGCTGTCGCACTTGGCGGCCCACTGCCACGGCGATACACGACCGGATTGCCCGATCTTGGACAATCTGTCGCAGTAGACGCACCATTTCGGTGCGTGAATAGGCGCCTGATTTTCAAAACCTGGTAATTGTCCGAAAAATCAGAGCCTTAGGCAATAATTTACACCGCACCATTCCGAAACTGAATGCACAGTATTCAAGCATTTCACTACCCGGGCGCGGACGTTCTCCTCTATAATCCGGGTATTCCCTAGTGCGGGTAATCCCTGACCCGAAAATGCCAGGGATCTTTTAAAGACCTTGGAGAACACCATGTTTGCATTCCTGATCGAAAAACTGAGCTTTTGGTTCGAAGCCGCCGAGCAGCATCGCCGTGAAGCGTACCTTGCTCAATCCACGGACATCGTCCAGCTCGAACAGCGTATCCGATCGCTCGAAACGAACGGCTATAACGCGTAAGCGTTCCGTTCTGGCGTGGAAAAACGCCAACGTGAAAGTTGAAAAGCCCCGCATTGCGGGGCTTTTGCTTTTGCTTTTCTGCTCGATGCGCGTCGCAGAGTTCAATGCTTCGTCGGATGCTGCTCCAGCCACTGCTTCATGAACGCGATTTCCTTTTCCTGCGCGGCGATGATGTCTTTCGCCAGCTTGCGGAGCTTCGCGTCCTTGCCGTACTTCAATTCGACCTTCGCCATTTCCACCGCACCCTGATGATGCGGAATCATGTGCGCGACGAAATCGCGGTCGGCGTCTCCCGTGTACTCGACGCCAGTCATGCCCGACATCATTTTCTGATCGGCGGCCTGGAAGGCGGCGGTCGACGAGACGTCCGTGGGCTTCGGCGCGTGCTGTTCCATGTTCATGCCGGGCATCGCATCGCTCGACGGCGCGGCGGGCTGTGCTATCGCGCATGCGCTAGAGAGGGCGGTGAAGATGGCAAGCGCGATTCGTTTTGATTTCATCGTATCTCCTGTGAAGAGGGCGATTGCGAACTGCATATGAGTCGGAACGCCTAGCCTAAAGCTTGCCACCGGGGTAAGGTAAAGCAGTTTCGTCTACATAAAAGAGCGCGCGATGCCAGGCCACATCAACACGACGAATATTCGCATTCAGGATCGCGTCGCAAGAGCCGCATGGGTTTGCGGCGTGCTCGCCGCAGCGTTGCTCGGCTCGCAATCGACGTTCGCCAAGCCAGGCGGCGAGCCTCTCGTGCTCGATACGCAAACAGGCATCCATAGCGGCGTGAGCGGAACCGTGCTTCAGAGCGGACCGCTCGGCGGTCCCGGCATGGTGCCGATGGCAACATTGCCCGGGCCGCCGCAGGAAGCGGAGCCGCCGATCGTGGTTTCGCCCTACGTCGAGTACTCGACCGGGCAGAGCACTGTGCCCGCGCCGCCCGGGGGAAGCCCCCGCCCACGCGTTCCGCGCACGCCTCGTCCCTGACGATCGCCCGGTTCAGTCCGCGCGATGCTCCAGCTTGAACGACGCGTGCTCGTCCTCGCCGAGCGCGTTGACGAGATAGGGCAGTGCACCCTTCAATTCTTTCGCCAGCGTGTACGGCGGATTGATCACGAACATGCCGCTGCCGAAGAGGCCGAAGCCGTCCGTCGGCGGTTTTTTCACAATCAAGGCGGCATGCAGCCAACCCTTCGGCTGGATGGCCTTCAACTGATCGGCGAAGCGCTGCGACTCGATGCGCGTGACGATCGGATACCAGACCGCGTATGTCCCTGTCGCAAAGCGCTTGATGCTCTCCTCGAGACACGTGAGCGTCCGCGCGTAGTCGCGCTTGTCCTCATATGACGGGTCGATCAGCACGAGCGCGCGGCGCGGCGGTGGCGGCAGGAGCGCCTTGATGCCGTCGAAGCCGTCGCCTTCATAGATCATCGCGCGCCGGCCGGCGTCCCGGAAATTGTGGCGCAGCACGTCGATCTCCGTGCTGTGCAACTCGAAAAGCCGCATGCGATCCTGCTCGCGCATCGTGCGCCAGGCGAGATAGGGCGAGCCGGGATAAAACTGCAGGCCACCGTCGGGATTCAGTGCATTGACTTCATCGACGTAGTCGGCGAGGAGCGGCGGCAGGTCGTCCCGATCCCGAAGTTTCCCGATCCCCGTTTGGAACTCCGCGTTTTTCGTCGCGAAGCCTTCAGTGAGCGAGTAGACGCCGGCGCCGGCGTGCGTGTCGATATACCAATACGATTTTTCCTTCATGCCGAGATGGCGAAGCATCTGAATGACGATTGCGTGTTTCAGCACATCGGCGTGATTGCCCGCATGAAAGGCGTGACGATAACTGAGCATGACAAGAGGCCTGCGCGGGGCGCGAAAAAAACCGGAATGAAAAGGGGCGGGGAAGGGAGCCTATTCTAGCCGACGCCGCCCGGCGCACGAGTCGTGACGCCCCGCTTACGCTGCGGCGCACTGCATCCTTCATGCACAATAGCCGCTCCCGGACATTCATGAACAGTCGACCGAACGGCATAGGCATTCTGATGTTTCGCAGGCGTTTTCCTATGCCGAACGGCCAGCTTGATGGTCGTGCCGATGGATGTTGTCATTCCTGATGTCTTCCACTGGATAGGAGGTTCGCATGTCATCAAACGGAAAGCTCGACGGCAAAACCGCGGTCGTGACGGGCGCGGCGAGCGGCATCGGCCGGGCGATCGCATTCACGCTCGCGGGCGCGGGCGCTGCGGTTGCCATCGCAGACCTGAATCAGGCGGGCGCCGACGCCGTCGCCGCGGAAATTCGCGGCAACGGCGGCAAGGCCATCGGTATCGCGATGGACGTGACGAACGAAGACGCGGTCAATCAGGGCATCGATCGCGTCGCGTCGGAACTCGGCTCGGTGGACATCCTTGTGTCGAATGCGGGCATCCAGATCGTCAATCCGATCGAAAACTACGCATACGCCGACTGGAAGAAGATGATGGCCATTCATGTCGATGGCGCGTTCCTCACCACCAAAGCCGCGCTGAGACACATGTACAAGGACGATCGCGGCGGCGTCGTGATCTACATGGGTTCCGTGCATTCGCACGAGGCGTCGCCGCTCAAGTCGGCGTATGTCACCGCGAAGCACGGCTTGCTCGGCCTCGCGCGCGTGCTCGCCAAGGAGGGCGCGAAGCATAACGTGCGTTCGCACGTCGTCTGTCCGGGCTTCGTGCGCACGCCGCTCGTCGACAAGCAGATTCCCGAGCAGGCGAAGGAACTGAAGATCAGCGAAGAGGAAGTCGTCAAGCGCGTGATGCTGGGCGGCACCGTGGACGGCGTGTTCACGACCGTCGAGGACGTCGCGCAGACCGTGCTCTTTCTGTCCGCGTTCGAAACGGCGGCGCTGACGGGGCAATCGTTCGTCGTGAGCCACGGCTGGTTCATGCAATAAGGGAGACGACGGGCAATGTCGGAAATCGAGAACGAAGACACGCTACGTCGGGGCAATGCCAGGAAAGCAACGAACGATGCCGCGTCCGCATCCGTCGTGGAACGCGCGCCGTCCCGCATCCACTTGCCGCCCTACGAGACGATCGCGCTGATGCTGCAGGGCGGAGGCGCGCTCGGCGCCTATCAGGCGGGCGTCTATCAAGGGCTCCACGAGGCGGATATTCATCCGAACTGGATCGCCGGCATCTCGATCGGCTCGCTCAACACGGCGATCATCGCGGGTAATGCGCCGGAGCATCGCGTGACGCGTCTCCTGGAATTCTGGGAGACGATCTGTCAGCCGGCATACGGTTTTCCTTTGCCAGCCTTCGTCGAGCGCGCGCTTTTCGATTCCGCCGATGAGATTCGCAAGGCGTTCACCGCGATGCAGGCATTCGGCGCGGTCGTCGAAGGGCAGAAGGGTTTTTTCGTTCCGCGCTTTCCGCCGCCGTCGCCGATCGCGTCGAGCTCGCCGCAAACCGCGAGCTACTACGACACGACGCCGCTCAAGGCCACGCTCGAGCGTCTTTGCGATTTCGATCGCATCAACTCCGGCGAGACCCGCGTCTCGGTCGGCGCCGTGAACGTCGCGACGGGCAATTTCGCCTATTTCGACAACACGCAGGTCGAGTTGCGCGCCGAGCATTTCATCGCATCGGGCGCCTTGCCGCCGGGTTTCGCCGCAGTCGAGATCGATGGCCAGTTCTACTGGGACGGCGGCCTCATGTCGAACACGCCGCTCTACGAGATCGCGCAGGCAACGCCGCGGCGCGACACGCTCGCCTTCCAGGTCGATCTGTGGAGCGCGCGCGGGCCGGTGCCGGACAGCATCGTCGATGTCATGGGACGCGTGAAGGACGTGCAGTTTTCGAGCCGCACGCGCCTCGTCACGGATCAGATGCAGCGCTCGCAGCGCTACCGCAATGTCCTGCAGCACGTGCTCGACCTCGTGCCCGAAGAGGTTCGCAAGAATGATGAATGGTGCAGGCTTGCCGCCGAACTGGCGTGCTCGAAGCGCTACAACATCGTTCATCTGATCTACCGGCAAAAGGAATACGAGGGCCATTACAAGGACTACCAGTTCGGCCTCTCGACGATGCGGGAACACTGGGAAAGCGGTCTCGCCGATATGCGCCGCACGCTTGCGCATCGCGACTGGCTTGACATGCCTAACGGCGAATCGCGTTTCATCACACACGACATCCATCGCGACGAGCAATGAATGCGTTCCGCACCGCCCGATTGGGCGGGAAAGTGTGCCACTTTGTATAATCGCGCACGCATTCCGGCGGCTTGCCTCGGCGACGTCGCCGGGCGTCACGACTCTTTCCGGCTTTAGATGAACTCGATCGCGATCTGCTTCGTCTGTCTCGGCAACATCTGCCGCTCGCCCAGCGCCGAAGCGGTGATGCGTGATCTCGTCGAGCGCGCGAAGCTGGCCGGGCGCATCGTCGTCGATTCGGCCGGCACGGGCGACTGGCACATCGGCGAGCCGCCCGACGAGCGCGCCCAGAAGGCCGCGAAGAAGCGCGGCTACGATCTCTCGACACTGCGCGGACGTCAGGTCGCCGCCGCCGATTTCGCGCGTTTCGATCTGTTCATCGTCATGGACGACGCCAACGCCGCCGCCTTGACGGCGATCTGCCCGCCCGATCATCGCGGCAAGATCCGCCTGCTCATGGAGTTCGCCACAGGCGATGACAGCCGCGTCGTCGTCGATCCCTATTTCGGCGGCGAAGATGGTTTCGAAAAAGTGCTCGATCAGTGCGAGAACGCGTGCCAAGGTTTGCTGAACGCCTTGCGTGCCCAATTGACGGCTTGACGGCCATCGCCCGACGGCCCGCCGTGCGAGTGCGAAAAAACCAATTAAAAAGCTACTTATCTCGTCCGGGATACTTGACTAAAACTGTGGGATATTTATACTTGACGAAAATCATCGAGTATTAGCGGTAGCCCCCAATTATGAGACTCACCACGAAAGGCCGTTTCGCCGTCACGGCGATGATCGACCTGGCGTTGCGCCAGGAGCAGGGCCCGGTGACGCTGGCAGGCATCAGTCAGCGCCAGCGCATCTCGCTTTCATATCTCGAACAGCTCTTCGGCAAGCTGCGGCGGCATGAGATCGTCGAATCGGTTCGCGGACCGGGCGGCGGTTACAACCTTGCGCGCCGTGCGGAGAACGTCACGGTGGCCGACATCATCATCGCGGTCGACGAGCCGATCGACGCCACGCAATGCGGCGGCAAGGGCACGTGTGAAGGCACGAAGCAGCACGACGGCCACTGCATGACGCACGAGCTCTGGGCGACGCTCAACCAGAAGATGGTCGAGTATCTCGATTCCGTCTCGTTGAAGGATCTGGTCGACCAGCAGCGCGCACGCGAAGGTTCGTCGGCGGTCCTGCGCGATCGGCGCGCCGAGTCGGCTGGCGTCGAGGCCGCGCGCGTCGCGCCCAAGGGGCCGAATTCCATTTTCAACCTGGCCGGATGACATTGAACGCTGCGCCGGCACGAGAGCCGGGCGCGCAGATAGAAGCATCACAGCCAAGAGCTTTGACCGATTTCCCGGAGCGACTGATGAACAACGATATTCCCCACCTGCCCATTTACATGGACTACAGCGCGACGACCCCCGTCGATCCGCGCGTGGTGGACAAGATGATCCCGTATCTTCGCGAGCAGTTCGGCAATCCGGCCTCGCGCAGCCACCAGTACGGCTGGGATGCGGAGCGTGCGGTCGAGGAAGCGCGCGAGAACGTCGCGGCGCTCGTCAACTGCGACCCGCGCGAAATCATCTGGACGTCGGGTGCAACGGAATCGGACAACCTCGCGATCAAGGGCGCCGCGCACTTCTACAAGAGCAAGGGCAAGCACATCATCACCGTGAAGACCGAGCACAAGGCCGTGCTCGACACCACGCGTGAGCTGGAGCGAGAAGGTTACGAAGTCACGTATCTCGACGTGAAGGACGACGGTCTCATCGATCTGGACAAGTTCAAGGCGGCGATCCGCCCGGACACGATCCTCGTCTCGGTGATGAGCGTGAACAACGAGATCGGCGTGATTCAGGACATCGAGGCGATCGGCGAGATCACGCGTGAGAAGGGCATCATTTTCCACGTCGATGCGGCGCAGGCCACCGGCAAGATCGAAATCGACCTGCAAAAGCTCAAGGTCGACCTGATGTCGTTCTCGGCGCACAAGACGTACGGCCCGAAGGGCATCGGCGCGCTGTACGTGCGCCGCAAGCCGCGCGTGCGCATCGAGGCGCAGATGCACGGCGGCGGTCACGAGCGCGGCATGCGTTCGGGCACGCTCGCGACGCATCAGATCGTCGGCATGGGCGAGGCGTTTCGCATCGCGCGTGAAGAAATGGCAACGGAAAACGAGCGCATCCGCATGTTGCGCGACCGTCTGCTGAGAGGCCTGAAGGACATGGAAGAGGTGTACGTCAACGGCGACATGGAACGCCGTGTGCCGCACAACCTCAATATCAGCTTCAATTTCGTCGAGGGTGAATCGTTGATCATGGCGGTGAAGGATGTCGCGGTGTCGTCGGGATCGGCGTGCACGTCGGCATCGCTGGAGCCGTCGTATGTGCTGCGTGCGCTCGGTCGCAACGACGAACTCGCGCACAGCTCGATCCGCTTCACGGTCGGCCGCTTCACCACCGAGCAGGATGTCGACTACGTGATCAACCTGCTGAAGACCAAGATCGCAAAGCTGCGCGATCTGTCGCCGCTCTGGGAAATGCACAAGGACGGCATCGACATCTCGACCATCCAGTGGGCCGCGCACTGAGCGACACGCGTCACCGAATAAAGGAGAGTTTGAATCATGGCTTATAGCGACAAGGTTCTGGACCACTACGAAAACCCGCGTAACGTTGGCTCGTTCTCGAAGGACGACGACACCGTCGGCACCGGCATGGTCGGCGCGCCGGCGTGCGGCGACGTGATGAAGCTGCAGATCCGCGTGGGCGCGGATGGCGTGATCGAGGACGCGAAGTTCAAGACCTACGGCTGCGGCTCGGCGATCGCATCGAGTTCGCTCGTCACCGAATGGGTGAAGGGCAAGACGCTGGATCAGGCACTGACGATCAAGAACACGCAGATCGCCGAGGAACTGGCGCTGCCGCCTGTGAAGATCCACTGCTCGATTCTCGCGGAAGACGCGATCAAGGCAGCGGTTGCCGATTACAAGCAGCGTCATGGCGTCGCGGCGCCCGAAGCGCAGGCAGTGGAAGCGAAACAGCACGCGGCGTAACGACTGAAGCGAGCGCCGCGCATGAGCGCGGCGCCGCGATGAGCCGGCGAAGCACGGTAAAGCGAAGAGAAGCGAAGACTATGGCAATCACGTTGACGGATAAAGCGGCACAGCACGTGCAGAAGTATCTGATGCGGCGCGGCAAGGGCGTCGGCCTGCGGCTGGGCGTGCGCACGACGGGCTGTTCGGGTCTGGCGTACAAGCTCGAATATGTCGATGAACTCGCGCCCGAAGACACCGTGTTCGAGACGGCGGGCGTGAAGATCGTGATCGATCCGAAAAGTCTTCCGTATCTCGACGGCACCGAGCTGGACTTCGCCCGCGAAGGTCTGAACGAAGGCTTCAAGTTCAATAACCCGAACGCGAAGGACGAGTGCGGCTGCGGCGAATCGTTCCGCGTTTGACGCGAATCACGCCGGCGGTATCGGCAAAAGAGGCGGCGCGTGCCGCCTTTTTCATTCGCACACTGAAACCATAGACATAGCATGGCCTCGCTCACCGACAGTCACTTCGATCTCTTCGATCTGCCGCGAACCTTCGCCGTCGATCCGCAGAAGCTCGACGACGCATATCGCACCGTGCAGGCGCAAGTGCATCCGGATCGTTTCGCCGCGGCGGGCGACGCGCAGAAACGTATCGCGATGCAATGGGCCACGCACGCGAACGAGGCCTATCAGACGCTGCGCGATCCCCTCAGGCGCGCGCGCTATATGCTGTCGCAGCGCGGCATCGACGTCGGCGCGGAGAACAACACCGCGATGGAGCCCGCCTTCCTCATGCAGCAGATGGAATGGCGCGAAAATATCGAGGATGCCGCGAACGCGAAGAACATCGGCGCGCTCGAAGCGCTGCTCGACGAATTGCGTGAGGAAGAGCGCGTGCGTTTCACGAAGCTCGAGGCGCTGATCGACAGCGGTTCCGATCAGGCCGCGGGCGAGGCGGTACGGCAGTTGATGTTCATCGAACGCGTGGCTCATGAAATCGGCACGCAAATCGAACGGCTGGAACACGCGTAAGACGAGTCAGCCGCACCCAACCCCATAAGACCAAAGATGGCTTTACTGCAAATCTCAGAACCCGGCATGGCGCCGGCGCCGCATCAACGGCGCGTGGCGGTCGGTATCGATCTCGGCACGACGAACTCGCTCGTCGCGGCCGTGCGCAGCAGCGTGCCCGAAGCGCTGCCGGACGAGGACGGCCATGTGCTGCTGCCGTCGGTCGTGCGCTATCTGGAGAAGGGCGGGCGGCGCATCGGCCGGACCGCGAAGGAAGAAGCCGTCACCGATCCGCACAACACGATCGTATCGGTCAAGCGCTTCATGGGCCGCGGCAAGAGCGAGGTCGAGGGCGCGGAGAACGCGCCGTACGATTTCATCGACGCGCCCGGCATGGTGCAGATCCGCACGATCGACGGCGTGAAGAGCCCGGTCGAAGTATCGGCGGAAATTCTCGCGACGCTGCGGCACCGCGCGGAAGATACGCTCGGCGAGGATATCGTCGGCGCGGTGATCACGGTGCCCGCCTATTTCGACGAAGCCCAGCGGCAGGCGACCAAGGACGCGGCGAAGCTCGCCGGCCTGAACGTGCTGCGGCTCCTGAACGAGCCGACCGCGGCCGCGATCGCCTACGGTCTCGATAACGGCTCCGAAGGCCTCTTCGCCGTCTACGACCTCGGCGGCGGCACCTTCGACCTGTCGATCCTGAAGCTCACGAAAGGCGTCTTCGAAGTGCTCGCGGCGGGCGGCGATTCCGCCCTCGGCGGTGACGATTTCGACCACGCGCTGTATCGCCATGTGCTGGAGCAGGCGGGCGTCACGCTCGATGTGCCGGAGGACGTGCGCCTCATGCTCGATCGCGTGCGCTCGGCCAAGGAAGCGCTCTCGGACGTGCCCGAGACCCGCGTGCAGGCGACGCTGTCCACGGGCGTCGAAATCGACGTCGCCGTGAGCGAAGCGCAATTCGCCGCGCTGGCCGAATCGCTCGTCGCGCGCACGCTCGGGCCGACGAAAAAAGCGCTGCGCGACGCGAAGGTCACGCCCAAGGACATCAAGGGCGTCGTGCTGGTCGGCGGCGCGACGCGCATGCCGGTCATCCGCCGCGCGGTCGAGGCGTTCTTCGGCCAGCCGCCGCTCGTCAATCTCGATCCGGATCAGGTCGTCGCGCTCGGCGCCGCGATCCAGGCCGACCTGCTCGCCGGCAACCGCCGGGGCGAAGGCGACGACTGGCTGCTGCTCGACGTGATTCCGCTGTCGCTCGGCGTCGAGACGATGGGCGGCCTTACCGAGAAGATCATCCCGCGCAACTCGACGATTCCCACCGCGCGCGCGCAGGATTTCACCACCTTCAAGGACGGCCAGACCGCGATGGCGATTCACGTCGTCCAGGGCGAGCGCGAGCTCGTGTCCGACTGCCGTTCGCTCGCGCGCTTCGAGCTGCGCGGCATTCCGCCGATGGCGGCCGGCGCCGCGCGAATTCGTGTGACCTATCAGGTGGACGCGGACGGCCTGCTTTCCGTGTTCGCGCGCGAGCAGGCGTCGGGCGTGGAGGCGTCGGTGGTGGTGAAGCCGTCGTACGGTCTTGCCGACGACGAAGTCGCCCGCATGCTCGAAGAGAGCTTCAAGACCGCCGAAACGGACATGCACGCGCGTGCGTTGCGCGAGGCGCAGGTCGAAGCGGAGCGTCTCATCGAAGCGACGCACGCCGCGCTCGAGACCGATGGCGAACTGCTCGACGACGAAGAGCGCGCCGAGATCCTGACGCTCGTGACCGCGCTTGCGGCGCTTGCGAACGGCGATTCGGTCGAGAAGATCGAAGAGGCCACGAAAGCGCTCGCGACCGGCACCGACGAGTTCGCCGCGCGCCGCATGAACAAGAGCATCCGCCGCGCGCTCGCGGGCCGCAAGCTCGACGACGTCTGATCGTCGCGCAGTTATTGAACAAAGAAGCATTTACGGAAAATCAGCCCCATGCCTCAAATCGTTGTGCTGCCTCACGTGGAGCTCTGTCCGGACGGCGCGGTGATCGACGCCGACGTGAGCAAGAGCATCTGCGACAACCTGCTGGAACACGGCATCGAGATCGAGCACGCCTGCGAGAAATCGTGCGCGTGCACGACGTGCCACGTCATCATCCGGGAAGGATTCAACGCGCTCGAGCCGTCGGAGGAGGACGAGGACGATCTGCTCGACAAAGCGTGGGGTCTCGAACCGACATCGCGGTTATCATGTCAGGCAATGGTGCCTGCCGACGAGGATCTGGTGATCGAGATCCCGCGGTACTCCATCAATCACGCCAAAGAAAATCACTGACAGGAGGCTCGCCCATGAAGTGGACAGATACTCAGGAGATCGCGATGGCACTCACCGACGCGCATCAGGATATCGATCCCCAATATGTGCGTTTCACTGACCTGCATCGCTGGATTACTGAACTGGACGGTTTCGACGACGATCCGGAAAAATCCAACGAGAAGATTCTGGAGGCGATCCAGGCGGCGTGGATCGAGGACGCGGATTACTGACCCGGTCCTGCCTGCATTTCTCGAAAGGCGGCTCTTGCGAGCCGCCGTTTTTGTTTTCATCCGCGACTTTCCAAACATCCGCAACGCATTTCATGTTTGACAGAACTTGACGTTGCGCGCGTTGTTGCCCCTTCCCCTGCGACTTAAAATCGCCCCCGCTGCGCGTCGGCAACTAATGTCGATGCGCTGAATCACGCGTCCGGAAAGGAATCGCCCGCGTGGCAGTGCTTCGCATTGCAAACAAATTTCACATTGCCGAACTGGCGGCGGGCCACGGTCCCGCTGCGGACGATCCGCTGGCGATCACTTGGGGAGAAGTAAATGGGGAAACTCGGCCTGTCGAGGCGCGGTTTTCTGAAGGCGAGTGCGCTCGCTGGCGTGTCGGTGTTCGTAGCGCCGCTCGGCAGCCGTGCGTTCGCCGCGTTGTTCGAAGAAAAGATTCTGACTCCCGTTCAGTGGGATGCGACGAGCGGCGGCGCGAAGTTTCGCATCGACGGTATTGCGAAGGTGACGGGCGCGAAAGTATTCGCGCGCGATGTCCGCGCCGCGGACATGCCGCATTGGCCGAAAGAGCAATCGCACGCAATGATCCTGCGCACGACGCGCGCCGATTGCATCTATGAAGGTTTCGATCTCTCGATGCTCGACGGCGGCCTCGCGCCCGATCGCATCGTCACGGCGGACGATCTCGCGCGCGACAAGCTCGCGTTCCCCGCCTTCTACGGCGATGACATGCTGCTGCCCGCCGGCAAGACGCCGGCGTATCTCGGGCAGGCGGTCGCGATCCTGATCTATCGCGATTTCGCGCGCTTTCGCTTCGCGAAGGACAAGCTCCAGTTCCGCGAAGGCGTCATCCGTTACGGCGCGACGACCGGCCCGCTCGAGCGCGACCCGTGGGCGGCGTTCCGCTTCGTGCGCGTCGGCGGCAAGACGCCTTACGACGACGATACCTTCTCGAGTCTGAAGGACACGCCGCTCTTCCCGCACATGATGAAGAAGCGCGAGCCGGTCTGGGCGAGCGCCGCCGAGCACGGCAAGCTCGACGAGCAGGGCGTGTTCCATGCGAACGCAATCGCCGAAGCGCTCGATCACCCACCGGCGGAATGGCTCGTCGTCGATTGCGATTACCGCACGCAATCCGTCGACACTGCTGCGCTCGAACCCGACAACGCGAATTGCTGGTACGACGCGGCGACGCAATCGCTGCACATGGTCATCCCGACGCAAGGCCCGCATGAAGTGGCCGAAAGCGCGATCGAGATGACGGCGAAGTCGCATTTTCCGGTGAAGAACCTGTTCCTGCATCCGTGCTATACGGTCGGCTACGGTTCGAAGGACCACTACAACATGCCGTTCTACGGCCTCCTCGCGTCGCTGTACGGCGACGGCCGGCCGGTGCGTCTCGCCAACGACCGCTTCGAGCAGTTCCAGTGCTCGCTCAAGCGGCACGCGTTCGACATGCGCTATCGCATGGCGATCGACCGGAAATCGGGGCTGATTCAGGCGTTCAAGGGCGATTTCGTCGCCAACGGTGGCGGGCGCTGCAACTTCTCGCCGTCGGTCGCGATGGTCGGGGCGACGGCGGCCCAGTCCATCTACTACATCCCGAAGAGCGATCTGACCGCCACCGCGATCGCATCGCGCGCGGTGGACGCCGGCTCGGCGCGCGGCTACGGCACGCTGCAGAGCATGGCGGCGACCGAGATGATGATCGACGACATCGCGCAGACGCTCGACATGGACCCAATCGAGCTGCGCCTGAAGAACGTGATGCGCACCGGCATGAAGAACACGCAGGGCGCGATTCCGGCGGGCGCCGTGCGCGCCGAGGACGTGCTTCGGCGCGCGCAGGCGCATCCGCTCTGGACCGAGCGCAAGAAGCGCAAGACGGAATACGAAGGGACGCACCCGGGCAAGCGCTACGGTGTCGGTTTCGCGTGTACGCAGAAGGACTTCGGCACCGGCGCGGAGAGCGCGTTCGCGAAGATCGAATTCATCGCCGATGGCCGCATCGCGCTGCATCACTCGGGCGCGGAGATCGGCACCGGTGCGTCGACATCGCAGGCGCTCGCCTGCGCGAAATGGCTCGGCAAGCCCGCGGCCGACGTTCACATGGCGACGATCGACTGGACGGACCTGCCTGTCGTCACGAGCGGCGATCCGTACATCATGTCGCAAGCCGAGCAGGATCGCCTGAGCGCGAATCCGCGCTGGTCGCCCACGTACATGTCGCCGGCGAGCGCGACGAACTCGGCGTTCTAATTCACGCACGCGACGCGCGAGGCGGCGCGCGTGGTCTTCCGTCACGGCATCTGGCCCGCGGCGCTCGCGATCTGGGGGCAGGGCATCGGCGGCGGTCAGGCGATGTCGTTCGTCGTGCGCATCGAAGACGCGCGCTGGACGGACGGCAAGCTGTCCGCCGACGGACTCGAGCCGATTCCTTTCGAGCAGCTCGCGAAGAAGGCGTACGAGCTCGGGCTCGTCACGGGCGCGGCCGTGCACACGTTCAATCGCTGGCAATGGAGCGAGGCGCAGTTCGACATCGCGGGCGAAGTCGAGCGGCTTCCGATCGACGGCCTTTCGCTGCGCTTCGGCGGCGGTAAGGCTAAAAGCGCGGCGAAAGCCACGGGGAACGGCTACACGGTCCTCGACCGCAAGCGCGTCTTCATCCCGCCCGTGCAACGCAACAACGCGGCGGTCACGTACTACAGCGCGCTTGGCACGCTCGTCGAACTCGCCGTGAGCGAATCGAGCGGCGAGGTCGAACTGCTTTCGCATCATTCGATCATGGAGTGCGGCAATCAGATCGCGCCGCAACTCGTGTCGGGCCAGTTGCAGGGCGGCATCGCGATGGGCATCGGGCACGCGCTGCACGAGTATCTGCCGCTCTACGAAGACGGCCCGGGCAACGGCACCTGGAACTTCAACCGCTATCACCTGCCGCTCGCGAGCGATGTCGCCGTGTGGAAGCAAACGGGCGAAGTGCTGCCGCCGCTGTCCGAAACCGATCCGCCGAAGGGCATCGCCGAAGTGGTGATGATTCCGGTGGTCGGCGCCATCGTCAACGCGATCGCGCACGCGATCGGCCATCGCTTCACCGATCTGCCGGTGACGCCGCAAAACATTCAGGAGGTGCTCGCATGACGGCCATCCAATCCGCCGCGGGCGTTGAATCGCGCGCACTCTCGATGACGATCAACGGCGAAAAGGTCGGCCCGATGCAGGTGCCCGCCGGTCTGTCGATGATCGATTTTCTGCACGAGTACGTCGGGCTCACCGGCTCGCGTCTCGGATGCGGTCAGGGCATCTGCCACGCGTGCGTGGTGATCGTCGACCACGCCGACGGAACCAGCGAGGAAGTGCGCACGTGCATCAACGGCGCGCATTTCTTCGACGGCAAGACCGTGCGCACGGTCGAAGGGCACGCCAAGCGCAACGAGCAAGGCGAAGTCGTCGAAATGTCGGCGGTGCAGCAGAAGTTCCTCGAGCACTTCAGCTTCCAGTGCGGCTATTGCACGCCGGGCTTCGTCAACGCGACGACCGTGCTGATCGAAAGGCTCAAGCGCAATCCGATCGCGAAGGAGCAAATCGAAGCGACGATCATGGAGGCGCTGAACGAGCACATCTGCCGCTGCACCGGCTACGTGCGCTACTACGAAGCGGTCAAGGATCTCGTGCTTGCCACGCCCGGACTCGTGAAGGACGCCGCATGATGAGATCGATCCTGACCCGTCTCGTTGCGCCGCTAGCGGCGGCATCCTTTGTGCTCGCCGGTTGCGGCGGTCAGAACGATGTCGCGGCGCCGCCGAAAACCTCGCCCGAGCAGATCGCGCGCGGACGCTATCTCGCGCATGCCGCCGATTGCGCCGCGTGCCACACGGCGCATGGCGGCGCGCCGTTCGCGGGCGGCGTGAAGCTCGAATCGCAATTCGGCACGTTCTACGGCACGAACATCACGCCTGATCCGAAGCACGGCATCGGCATGTGGAGTTCCGATGAATTTTTCCGCGCGCTGCATGACGGCGTGACGGCGAAGCACAAGCTCTATCCCGCGATGCCGTACACGTCGTATCGGCAGATGTCGCGCGAGGACAGCGACGCGATCTACGCGTACCTGATGACGCAAAAGCCCGCGGCGGTGCCGAACATCGATCCCGATCTGAAGTTTCCGTACAACGTGCGCTTCGCCGTGCGCTTCTGGGACATGCTGTTCCTGAAGGACACGCTGCCGGATGCATCGTCGGGACAATCGGCCGACTGGACGCGAGGGCGCTATCTGGCCAACGCACTCGGCCACTGCGCGGAATGTCACACGCCGCGTGGCGCGTTCGGGCAGATGCAGGACGCGAAGACCTTGCAGGGCGGCGGGGTCGGACGCATCGGCGCACCTGACATCACGCCGTCCGCGCTCGCCGCGCGCGGCTGGACGGGCGCGGATCTGCAGGCGTTCTTCGCAACCGGGGTGGCGAAGCAAGGCTCCGCGTTCGGTGAGATGCATCCCGTGGTCTATCTGAGCACGCAGCATCTGAGCTCGGAGGACTTGCGCGCGCTCGCGACCTATCTGCTCGGCGACGCGCCGCCGGAAGCCGCACCGCGCGCCACCGTGAAGATCGACGACACGGCGAAAGTGTCGGCGGGCCGCGGTCTCTACCTCGATTCGTGCGCGGGCTGTCACGGGATCGACGGTCAGGGCAAGCCGCATGTCGCGGTGGGCATGGACGGCAACTCGACCTTGCGCGAGGCCGACCCGCGCAACGTCATCACGTCGATTCTCGATGGCCTCGAGGCGCAGCGCTTTCCGGGCGTGGAGAATATGCAGGCCATGCCGGGTTTCGCCGGAACCTATGGCGATGAGCAGATCGCGCAGCTCACGAACTATCTTCGCGTGACGTGGGGCGGACAGCCCGGCGATGTGACCGCCGACAAGGTCAAGTCGCTGCGCTAACTCCAGACGCTCCAAAAAAAACGAGGCCACGCGATATTGCGTGGCCTCGTTGCATTGGGCGCGCGACGAAGGGATCAGACTCGCGCGCCGCGCTCCGCAAGCTGGCGCTGCAGCGTCGGCCACATTTTGGCGACCGCTTCCTCGCCCGCGAGAATCGACGCGTTGCGCTGGCTGAAATCGCTGCTGCTCATCGCCATGAGATTCGGGCGAATCACCGCGTTCGCGTATTTGTCGAGTTCATAGGCCTTGATGGTCTGGCCCATGATCGTGAAGGTCTGCATCAGCACGTCGAACGAGCTGGACGTGAGCCCGGTTTCCGGCCGCGCCGAGATGTCGACCGCGATCACGAAGTCGGCACCCATCTTGTGCGCGAACGCTGCCGGCACGGGACTCACGAGCCCGCCGTCGACATACTCGCGATCGCCGATCTTCACCGGTTCGAAAATCGACGGCACGCTGCACGACGCCCGCACCGCGATGCCCGTGTTGCCGCGCTGGAAAAGAATCGGCTGACCGCTCTTCAGATCCGTGGCGACGATGCCGAGCGGCTTCGCCATCTTTTCGATCGGACGGTTGTCGAGCGTCTTGTTCAGGTAGTTTTGCAGCGCGACGCCCTGCAGGATGCCGCGCGTGCGAAAGGGCATCGCCCAGTCGCTGATCGAGGCTTCGTCCATGGTCAGCGCGAGCTTGTTGATCGCGATGCCGCTCATCCCCGATGCGTACAGCGCCGCGATCACCGAACCCGCGCTCGTGCCCGCGACGAGATCGACGCGCACGTTGCGCGCTTCCAGCGCCTTGATCACGCCGATATGCGCGAAGCCGCGCGCGGCGCCGCCGCCGAGCGCGAGACCGATGCGCATCGGGCGCTGCGGTTCCGTGTTCGCCGGCGGCGCGACCGGTGTGCCGGAGGCGGTCTCGCCTGACACGCCGCCCTTCGTGGTCGTACAGGCGGCGAGAATGGACGATGCGGCCGCGAGCGAGAACGCGCGCCGCGAAAGACGGGGTGACGATGAATTCAAGGTGTGCTCCGGCGATGCAGCGGGTCCCGGGCGGCCCGTCCGTGCGGGCGTTGCACACGGGCGTTGCGGGAGATCGAAAAAAGCGCGCACATCATAAAACAAAAGGCGCGCGGACCGGCGCAAAGCGGTCGGCGAGTATAATTTCGTCTCATTTTGAGCGGAATCCGAGCGCGAGCGCGCACCGCCATTCATCGAGCAAACAGCAATGACCACCCAAGTCCGTACCCGCTTCGCACCGAGCCCCACCGGCTTCATCCATCTCGGCAACATCCGCTCCGCGCTCTATCCGTGGGCGTTCGCGCGCAAGATGAAGGGCACCTTCGTGCTGCGCATCGAGGACACCGATCTGGAGCGCTCCACCGATGCATCGGTCGATGCGATTCTCGAAGGCATGGCGTGGCTCGGACTCGATTACGATGAAGGCCCTTTCTATCAGATGCAGCGCATGGACCGTTATCGCGAGGTCGTCGCGCAGATGATGGAGAAAGGGCTCGCTTACCACTGCTACATGTCGACGGAAGAACTTGACGCGCTGCGCGAGCGGCAGCGCGCCGCCGGCGAAAAGCCGCGCTACGACGGCACGTGGCGTCCCGAGCCGGGCAAGGTGCTGCCGCCGATTCCGGAGGGCGTCAAGCCGGTCGTGCGCTTTCGCAATCCGCTGACCGGCGCGGTCGCCTGGGACGACGCGGTGAAAGGCCACATTGAAATCTCGAACGAGGAACTCGACGATCTCGTGATCGCGCGTCCCGATGGCACGCCGACCTATAACTTCTGCGTGGTCGTCGACGATCTCGACATGAAAATCACGCACGTCATCCGCGGCGACGATCACGTGAATAACACGCCGCGTCAGATCAACATCCTGCGCGCGCTGGGCGGCGAAGTGCCGGTGTACGCGCACCTCCCGACCGTGCTGAACGAGCAGGGCGAGAAGATGAGCAAGCGCCACGGCGCGATGAGCGTGACGGGCTATCGCGACAACGGCTATTTGCCCGAGGCGGTGGTGAACTATCTCGCGCGCCTCGGCTGGTCGCACGGCGATGCCGAGATTTTCTCGCGTGAGCAGTTCATCGAATGGTTCGATCTCGAGCATCTCGGCAAGTCGCCGGCTCAGTACGACCACGACAAGCTCAACTGGCTCAACGCGCATTACATCAAGGAAGCGGACAACGCGCGGCTCGCGGAGCTGACCCGGCCGTTCCTGCTGCAGGCGGGCATCGATGCGGCTGCCATCGACGGCGGCGCGCCCCTCGATCAGGCGATCGCGCTCCTGAAGGATCGCGCATCGACGGTGAAAGAGATCGCCGATAACGCCGCAATGTTCTATCGCGAGCCTGCCATCGATCCGGACGCGTTCGCGCAGCACGTCACCGATGCTGTGCGTCCGGCCATCGCAGACTTGCGTGCGGCGCTCGCGGACGTCGAGTGGAGCAAGGAGGCGATCGCGGCGGCGCTCAAGGCGACGCTCACGGCGCACAAGCTCAAGATGCCGCAACTCGCGATGCCGGTGCGCTTGCTGGTCGCGGGCACGACCCATACGCCATCGATCGACGCGGTCCTGATGCTCTTCGGTCGTGAGACCGTGTTGAAGCGTCTGGAGAAGGCGAACGGCTGACGCGCAACGGCGGATGGCTCGCGGCGGCCGCCGCGCGCCATCCATTGCGCGCATCGGCGTCAGGCGAGACAAAAAAGTTTCACTTAAGTCGTCAGAAGGTATTTACAGCTTAAAAAACGCCCTATACAATCTCGTTTCTGTTCTGCAAGGGGGTATAGCTCAGCTGGGAGAGCGCTTGCATGGCATGCAAGAGGTCAGCGGTTCGATCCCGCTTACCTCCACCAAAGAACAGGTGAAGTAACGCGAAGCTGGTTGTCCGAAAACGGAAGTCGCAAAAAATACTTCACAAGCAACGCGAAGTTGTTTAGAATCTCGGTCTTCGCTGATTGGCGGCAGTAAGTGAGTCAATAAGCGGAGCGTGGTAAAGACAGAATCACAAGTTTCTGTCCCCTTCGTCTAGAGGCCTAGGACATCACCCTTTCACGGTGAGTACAGGGGTTCGAATCCCCTAGGGGACGCCAGAACATCGGCGGCTGCTAGTAGAAAGCGCTGCAAGGCTCGCAGGTGACACGGCGGGTCGATGAAGAGAAGTGGAGCGGTAGTTCAGTTGGTTAGAATACCGGCCTGTCACGCCGGGGGTCGCGGGTTCGAGCCCCGTCCGCTCCGCCAACACTTGCGAGCAGGAACACTCCGGCTAATGAGAGCCGGTTTTTTTTCGCCGCAGGCTGCGTAGAAGTTGAAGTCCCCTTCGTCTAGAGGCCTAGGACATCACCCTTTCACGGTGAGTACAGGGGTTCGAATCCCCTAGGGGACGCCAGAACATCGGCGGCTGCTAGTAGAAAGCGCTGCAAGATTCGCAGGTCACGCCGCGAATCGATGAAAAGAAGTGGAGCGGTAGTTCAGTTGGTTAGAATACCGGCCTGTCACGCCGGGGGTCGCGGGTTCGAGTCCCGTCCGCTCCGCCAAATCGTTGTGCGAAAAATCCAGCCTGTCGGCTGGATTTTTTTTGCCTGCTCGCCGGGACGATCCCTCAAGTACGCGTTCGATCCGCACTCGACCGTAATAATGGCCATTGCCAGCCCGCGCGCACTGTCTTAGTGTTTAGGCACTTGTTCTCGTGCCCGTGCGATGCTCGATCCGACCGAAGACCTCTCGCTCTATCAACTGCGCCAGGCGACCATGGCGGACTTCGCCTTCGCCGAAGCGCTCACGCACGACAACATGGTCGGTTATTACCGGCGTCATAACCTCGTGTGGCGCGGCGATCTCTTCCTCTCGAGCTGGCGCGAGTCAGAGAATTTCATCCTGCAGGCGGACGGCATTCCGATCGGCGTCATGCGCGTCACCGAGGAAGACAATTCGCTGCATATTCGCGACGTTCAAATTGCACCGGGTTATCGCGGGCGCGGAGCCGGAACGTTCCTGCTCAACACGGCGCATCGCTGGGCGAGAGCGCGCGGGCTCGCCGAATGTCAGTTGCGCGTGTTCGTTGATAACCCGGCGGCGCGTCTCTACAGTCGTCTCGGCTACCGGCCGGCCGGCTCGCGTCTCGCGCAGCTCGGCGCGATCCGGCACATGGTGCGGCGCGTCTGACGCGGGAGCGTCCGTGTCCTATGCACCGTCGATGTCGCGCGTATCGCGATCATCGCGGCTATCGCGCGCGAAAAATGCGCGCGGGCTCTCGCCAAACGCGCGACGGAACATCGCGGAGAACGCGCTCTGGCTCTGATAGCCCAGTTCGCGCGCAACCAGCGCGAGCGGGCGGCCCTGGCTCAGCAAAGGGATCGCGCGTGCGAGAACGGCCTGCTGGCGCCACTGCGAAAAACTCACCCCAAGCTCGCGTCTGAAGAGCCGCGCGATGGTGCGCGAACTCGCGCCCGCTTCGGACGACCAACGCTCCAGATCCGAATGCGACGGGTCGGCCAGCACGGCGTTGCACAAGGCGCGCAGACGCTTCTCGCTTGGCATCGGCACGGAAAGCGGCAACGGCTGCGAACGGATGATTTCATCGAGTGCGAGCGTGCCGAGCAGCCGCTCGCGCTGACGGGAAATCGCTTCTTCGTCGAGAGCGGCGATGACTTCGCGCAAGAGCGCCGACACTTCGACGACCCGGCAGGCGCCGAGTCCGGCCGGCACGACGCTCGCATCGACATACAGCGTGCGCAGATAGGCATCCTCCACGATCACGACTTCATGCGTGACATTGGGCGGCACCCAGATCGCGCGCGAGGGCGGCACCATCCAGGTGGAATCGGCGGTTGCGACGCGCAGCACGCCGCGCGAGGTGTACGCGACCTGAGCCCAAGGATGCGTATGCAGCGCGATACGCACGCCATAAGGAACCGGCCGCGACCGCACGCGAATCGGATGATCGAGCGTCGGTGAATGCTCGACGGGAATGTCGAGATGCTCGACTTCCTCGCTCGACGTTCTCGATTCGACTAACGTAGCCATGTTCGCTCAGGTTGGAGTGTGATCGGACGTGCGGAGTCATCAGGGGGCACGCGCCGATGGTAGCCGAAAGCGCTTACCGGAGCGCGCCGCGATTTTGCGCGGCGCATAATGGCCGTCGATCATCTTCCGACGACAGGAGCGGGCTTTTCGATGCAATACGTTTTCGTTTACGGCACGTTGCGCGCTGGCGAGGTCAACGATATCAACCGGGCGGCCGGGCGCAACGGCATCGCCATGCCGGAGTGGATCGGCGCCGCGCATGTTCAGGGGCGGCTTTTCGACTTCGGCAGCTATCCGGGGCTTGTGATCGACGAAGAGGGCGCGCCGATTCGCGGCGACGTCTATCGCATCGACGACGCGCTTGTACCTGTGCTCGATGAAATCGAAGAAGTGTATCCGGGCGTCGAAGGGTTATTCCGCTCGCATCGCCTGCATGTGGACGTGAATGTCGAAGGCAGACCGGATCGGATCGATTGCCTGATCTATCCGGTCGCGGCTGCCGCCGTTGCCGGACGGCCGCGCATTGAAAGCGGCGACTGGGTTTCGCACCGCGCTAACCGCGCATGAGCGTTGGCGAATACGACGTGCACATACTCTCGCGCCGCCTTCGCGCCGACGGGTCGACTGAAGGCGGCGCGTGAATGGCCCCGTGCCTGAGGCGCGCCGGGCTTACTGACTCGAGCCAGCCGCCGGCTTGTTAGGCGATTTCTTGTGATGCATCGACTTGTGCGAAGGTGTCTGCGAGCGCATGTTTTGCATGTTGTCTTGCTGCGACTGCAAATTTTGCGCACGCGATTCGATATCGGAAATCTTCGCAGGATCGGTGCTCATGGTCACGCCCTGATCGCCCTGGGCGTAAGCGCCCGATGCGACCGCGCTGAGGGACAACAGAACAGCCAGGGACACTTTCTTCATTGTTACCTCCTAGTAGCAGTTGAACCCGGGAATCGTCTGTCCGATCCGGTGGAATGACGCTTGCATCCGAGCAAAAATCGCTCCCGCCGCATCGCGGGACGTCAGCCGCGAACTTCACGCGCCTGACGTTCAGACAATGTGAATCATAAGCCCGGAATCGGGCAACGGTGTGGCGCGTGTCATCGTCGAACTGTTCCAGAGTCCTTAGCATCCGTCGCGCTGGGTGCGTCGCCGCTAGTAGAGATGCAGCCAGCGATACACATCGAAGCGCGCGAGCCCGACAAGTTCGTGCATGGCGAGTTCACTGTTCGCAAAGCCTCGGATGCGCGGAAACAACGTGACGCGATTGGGCCGCACATCCGACACATAGGGTACCGGTGCGTAGCCGAACGCCTCGAAGGCACGCAACGCGCGCCGCATGTGATACGCAGATGTGACGACGATCAAACGGTTGTCATGTGCGGGGCCCAGGATGTCGGCCACGTTGCGCGCGTTCTGGTAAGTGTTGAGGCTTTGATTCTCGCGCACAAGATCATCCGGAGCGACGCCCTGCGCGAGCACGTAAGGCGCGTAATTGTCGGCTTCGGCCTGCCCGTGGCGTTGCGGGTCGCCGCCGCTCAGGATCACCTTGCAGGACGCGCCGGTCTCGCGGCACTCGCGATACAACATGCCGATCGCGTCGATACGCCGCATCGCATTGAACTGCGGAACAAGTCCCCCTTCGCTGCGGGCCGTTCCACCGCCCATGAGCACCATCGTCGTCCGGGGAGCGAAGGTCGGCACATCGGTATGACGATAGCCGTGCTGGGCGAGATCGAGCAGCGGAGTCGCGAGCCAGCCGGAGCCGACTGCCCACGCGAGCGCAGCCACGATGATCGCGATCTGAAAGCGGCGGCGCCGCCACAGCGCAAATAATGCAAAAAAAAGCAGCAATAAAGTGAATAGAACCAATTTGATTGGGGTAACGTATTGGTTTGAGGACAATTCGTTCCGTCATCGCGTGCTTTGGAACGCATCGGCGGTTGTCGCAGTAAAGCGCGTGATTAGCGCGCTCTCAACGGGGGCTTGTAATAGAAAGCAGCACCTAACGCAAGCGGCGGCCAAACATTCAGCTGCGAATCGCCATCGCAGACGAGATTCGGCGCGCCGCGTTTAGTCGACGTCGCGAACCGTCTTGCGACCGTCACGAGCGTCGTCATGGCTGCACAGGAAGAAAGAACGAGATGACCACGTATTCCAACGAAGTTGTACTCGAAGCACTTCGCCGAGCGCAGTATCGTCAGGTTCCCTGGGCAAAACGTCCCAACGTTTTCGACCTCCTGCGCGCGCTAGGTTTGCTCGAACTCACCCGGCAGCGCACCGTCGCACCCGCGCCCGGATTTCATGCTCCCGTCGATATCGCGGTCGTCACCGAGCGCGGCAAGCACGAATTCCTGCGCCTTTCACGTGATGAACGCTCGAGCGACTGGGATCTGCGTCGTGCGGAGCCTTACACGTTCGGTGGACAGGAAGCGGTTCTGGAGGCGCGCGTCTAGCCTGCCGGATACGCCGGAAGCGGTGGACAGTCGACGCATGGGTCGAGGGCACGTTGTCGTCGGACAAAACACCCGGCAATCGACCTGCAGTCGGCGCTCCAGTCAAAAAAGCGCCCGTGCCGCGAACGACACGGGCAGACCGGATATCACTGTTGCCACGCGCTGTTCATGGCATGGGGTGTGACTGACGCGCGCCGAAGTGGTTCCGCGAAGCGCGCATCATTGATTCAGGCGCATTCAGCGATGTTGGACATGCGGATCGCGGTCCGAATCCGGGCGAGGGCGCGCGTTGCTCGCAATGTCGCCGCGCAGATCGCCGCGCGGCGCGGGCGGCGCGGCGTCGCGATTCCGGCTGGCGCTCTGCGACGCGGCCACCGAGGCCTTCGTGCCCACATGGAAATCGGAAGCAGGCGGCGGGGGCTGGGCCTGGCTCATCGCCGCGGTGCTCGTCAGCGCGACAACGGCGCCGTGCACGAGCAGAGTCGATGCCTTCATGATGAAATCCTCGAAGCCTTCGTGGGGCCTGTTCGATCATTCACCAAGCTATGCTGTGTTCCGCAGTGGCGCTGTAAGGAATAGTAAAGAGTTGTTTCGTCGCGACGGCGCGCCGTGCGACCGTCGACACGGACAGATGCGGTCCATCGATGCCGCTAGTCGAATTCGGAAGAGAGTGGAGATCGCGAAGGCCGTGACCTGCGCGAGAGTCAGAATATCTGCGCGAGGCCGGCGGTTACCGGCCTCGAATTGAAGCAAATCCGATCAAGCCATCTTCGCCGGAGCGCGCCACGATTCCGGGTTCGTCCAGAACGCGCCGCGCAGACGATCGCGACTCGGCGGCGCCGGGGGTTTCGCGGCGCTCGACCCTATGCGTCCGCGCAGCGACACTTCACGGCCGTTGCTGGAAAGACGTTTCACGATCTCGGCGAGCGTACCGTCCGCTTGCCATTCATCGAAGCGGCGGCGGCAGGTCGGCGGGGACGGGTAGCGTCCGGGCAGCTTCGACCAGCCTTCGCCAGTCGACAGCACCCACAAAACCGCGTTCACCACGGCTCGCGCCTCGACGCGCGGACGTCCGCGCCGTTCGCTCCGTGCCGGCTCGGCACAAAACAACGCCTCGACCAGCGCCCACTCGTTATCTCTCAAATCGTCGAACAGCACCATATCTCACCTCAGCGAAGCTAACCCCCGGTGCGCTGCCCCGCGCCGCGCACTCTGGGCGGAATCCGATAAACGAATGCCTGGGAAGGTCAAAGCGGTGGCGGCGGACAACGTTCAATGACCGCCTGTCGCTCCGACCTCTGTGCGCAAAGAAATGCGAGAACCGTGCCATGCATGTTGCGAAATCCGGGAAACCCGCATGGCAGTAGGCTGACGCGATGCCAGCATGGCCCGTATCAGACCCGAAACAGACTGATTAAGAAATCGGGACAATCACCAATCAAGTGCAATAGGCCCATCCAGCGTGCGTTTCAGTAAATTGCTGCACCGCAGCGTAACGTACGTTCGCGCATGAAATCATACGAACCGCCGTTATACTCGCGCATGAAATCGGCTAATTGATGAGCAATTCGAATGAGTGCGCCATTGAACGTGACGTTGCGGCAACTGCGCGTCTTTATCGAGGTATCGAGGCTGCGCAGCTTCAGCCGCGCGGGTGATGAGATCGGCCTGACGCAGTCGGCGGTCAGCCGTTGCGTGCGCGAACTGGAAGGGGAAATCGGCCTCAAGCTGATCGATCGGACGACGCGTGAGGTGCTCTTGACCGACGTCGGCGCAAACCTCGTCGGCACTGTGTCGCGTCTCCTGGCGGATCTCGACGAGGCGCTGCGTGAAGTGCGCGATCTCGGGGAGCAGCGTCGCGGACGCGTGATCGTCGCGGCGAGCCCGACTGTCGCTTGCCGGCTGATGCCGCGCGTGATCGCTTCGTGCCTGCAGCAATTTCCGCTGATCACGCTGAGTCTGCGCGATGACGTTCAGTCCGATGTCCTGCGAAAGGTCAAGTCCGGCGAAGTCGATTTCGGCGTGGTGATCGGACCATTTTCCTCCGACGATCTGCATGGCGAGCCCGTAATGACCGATTCGTTCTGTCTCGTCGCGCGGCGAGATCATCCGCTCGGACGCGAGACGGCCGTGCCATGGGAGGCGCTCGCGGGCGAGCGGCTCGTCATGCTCGACTACGCGTCCGGGAGCCGGCCGATCATCGACGCCGTGATGCAGGAGCACGGCGTCGAAGCGCAAGTGGTGCAGGAACTCGGCCATTCGGCGACGGTGTTCGGCCTCGTGGAGGCGGGCGTCGGCGTGAGCGTATTGCCGTGGCTGGCATTGCCGCTGCCGGCGGACTCGTCGCTCGTTGCGTTGCCGCTCGAGCCGCGCGCCGAGCGCACCGTGGAACTCGTGCGCCGGCGCGATCGTTCGCTGTCGCCAGCGGCGGAGTCGGTCTGGTCGCTGATCGCATCGCTGCCGCGGCGTGCGGAAGACCTCGTATAAGCCGGTCTGCCGTCTCGAAAACGCGGCGCGCGCGTTAGACTTCATTTTTTACGACAAGACGACGGGGCGAGCGATGAGTGAGTCGGAAGGAGCGGTGGTCAGCGAACTGAGTCAATTGGCCGGCCTGCACGGGTCCGGTGCGCCGAATGCCCGCGACGCGGTGCGCGCGTTGAGGCCGTCGCAGATCCGCGAGGTTGCGAACGCCGGCTTCGGCGTACCCGACGTGCTTCCGTTCTGGTTCGGCGAATCGGACCGCGTGACGCCGCAGTTTATTCGCGACGCCGCGAGCCGCGCGCTCACCGATGGCGCCACCTTCTACACGCACAATCTCGGCATCGCGCCGCTGCGCGAGTCGCTCAGCCGCTACGTGAGCGCGCTGCACGGCGCGACGGCGCCGGCGCATATCGCCGTCACGAGCGCCGGCGTGAATGCGCTGATGCTCGCGGCGCAGCTCGTCGTCGGAGCGGGCGATCGCGTCGTCGCGGTGACGCCGCTCTGGCCGAATCTCGTCGAGATTCCGAAAATTCTCGGCGCGAGTGTCGACACGGTCTCGCTGACCTATGGCGCGCGGGGCTGGACGCTCGATCTCGACCGCCTGCTCGCGGCGCTCACGCCGGACACCCGCATGCTGATGATCAACTCGCCGAACAACCCGACCGGCTGGACGATGACGCGCGAGCAGCAACGCACCGTGCTGGAGCATTGCCGCCGTCACGGCATCTGGATCGTCGCGGACGAAGTCTACGAGCGTCTGTATTACGGCGATGGCGCGCGCGTCGCGCCTTCTTTCCTCGATCTCGCCGCGCGCGACGGGCGCGTGATCGCGGTGAATTCGTTTTCGAAGGCCTGGCTGATGACCGGCTGGCGGCTCGGCTGGCTCGTCGCGCCGACGCAACTGATGGACGATCTCGGCAAGCTCGTGGAATACAACACTTCGTGCGCGCCGTCGTTCGTGCAGCAGGCGGGCATCGTCGCGGTCGAAGAGGGCGAACGCTTCACTCAGGCGCTCGTCGCCGATTTGCGCGCGAGCCGCGATCATCTGGTGAAGGCGCTGAAGACGATCCAAGGCGTCGATGTTCGCGCGCCCGACGGCGCGATGTATCTGTTCTTCTCGCTGCCGGGCGCGTCCAGCAGTCTCGATCTGTGCAAGTCGCTCGTGCGCGAAGCCGGCCTCGGGCTCGCGCCGGGTAGCGCGTTCGGCCCGGAAGGCGAAGGCTTCGTGCGCTGGTGCTACGCGTGCGATCCGGCGCGGCTCGACGCGGGTGTCGAGCGTTTGCAGCGTTTTCTGGCGGCGCGCGCCGTCGCCTGAGTCGTGCCGGCGCACGCCGGTCGGTCAGGACCGGCGTCGAGTGAGTTCGGCCGACGATCAAGCGATCACCTTTACGCCCCGGTTGTTTTTGCGTAATATGGCGCTCAGTCACGCGCTTTCGCCTAGGAAAGCGCCACCTCGTCCGGCTGGGATGGCCCGGCGATTCGCTCACCGATCGCCCTTTACCGCCTCTCCCCGGTGCGTGCTCCCAATCAATATGACCGATTACAATCGGGCGAGCGCGTCTTGAAACTCCGCGTCCAGCTTTATCGTTCGCACCAGTTTGGTGGCGTTCGGTCCTGCGCAAGCCCGATTTTGAATTGAATCATTGACCATACAGGGTTGACCCAAGCTGCATGAATACCCAAGAGGCGAAGATCGTCCTCGAGACTGCCTTGATCTGCGCGCAGGAACCGCTGAGGCTGAATGAATTGCGCAAGCTGTTCGCCGACGACATTTCGGCGGATACCGTTCGCACGTTGCTCGAAGCGCTCAAGGCCGACTGGTCGGGACGCGGCGTCGAACTGGTAGCGCTTGCCTCGGGCTGGCGTTTTCAGAGCAAGCCTGCCATGCGGGGCTATCTCGACCGGCTGCACCCGGAAAAGCCGCCCAGGTATTCGCGGGCCGTACTCGAAACGCTGGCAATCATTGCGTATCGGCAGCCTGTAACGCGGGGCGATATCGAAGAGATTCGCGGCGTGACGGTGAACACGCAGGTCGTGAAGCAGCTGGAAGACCGTGGCTGGATCGAAGTGATCGGTCATCGCGATGTGCCGGGCCGCCCGGCGCTGTACGCGACGACCAAGCAGTTTCTCGACGACCTCGGCTTGAGCGCGCTCGACGAGCTGCCTGCGCTGGACAATCCGGCGGCGCAACTCGAGGCATCGCTGCTCGCGCAGCATTCCATCGAATTCCCCGACAGCATTGCCGGGGACGCGCAGCCGGCCAGCGCCCAGACGCACGGCGTGCCGGACGCAATGAATAACGGGGAACACGATGCGTTCGCGCCGGTCAACGCCGTTGAAGCGATGCAATCGGCTGAAACCGTCGAAACCGAAGTGCCCGGCGGCGATGCGAGCGCAGCCGATGTCTCGGTGAAGCAAGAACAGGCAGAAGAACAGCAGGAAACACTCGGAGCGAAACATTTCGATGCGCGAGATGAGCGCGTCGCATTGCCGCCCGGGATTCACGCGCAGCCGCTGAGCAGCGCGCACGACGCACCCGCGTCGTTGCCGCGTGAAGAGGAACGAGACGCGAGTCCATCGAACGACGCAGAACTGGACGACGACTCCGAAGAACCGAAGGCGCGCCGCGCCTGACGCAAATTGCAAGGCCCCTGATCTCGCAACCCGGCTCTCCATAAAGATCATTTCGAGACGACCAGCCGGACCGATCAGCGGATTTTTAGACGCGCCCGCGACGGGCGCGCTTCGACATTTGAGGTTGTTTTGACACACTCCCACGACAGCGATTCGCCTGAATCCGCGCGCCCGGCGCATGCCGCGGACGCACCCGAGTCGGCCGATGCCGGCGAACGCACGCGCGCCGACCGCGCCGATGAAGGCAGCGAGGGCGAAGATCGTCCGCGTCGCGGACTGCGCCGCGGGCCGCGCAGCCTGATCGCACGGCGTCGCGCTGTCGCGAAGACCAAGGACGCCGAAGGCGCGCCGGATGCCGTGAACGAGACGCCGCCCGATGGCGTCGTCGCCGCACCGGTCCGCACCCCGCGCAGGGACCCAAGCGCAAAGCCGCGCAAGAGCGAAGGGGCCAGCCCGCGCGGTCGCAAGAACGTGCGCGCCGCGACGGGTGAGGCCAGTGTCGACGCGGCGGACGAACCGGTCGCGCAGGCCGCCGTGCCCGCGCCGCGTGAAGGCGGGCGGCGCAAGAACCCGCCGCAGCAAAAGCGCGGCAAGCGCAACGACTCGGGCCCCGCGACCGTCGAGAGCGCAACCGCTGCCGCCGTCGACGACGTGTTCGCCTACGTGACTTCCCCGGCTTTCGACGCCGACAACGGTTCGGGTGGCGTGCGTGCACCTATGCTGCGACGCGGCCGCAACGCCCCGCAGCAAAAGCGCGTGCTGGAACCGGACGACGATGCGCCGAAGCTGCACAAGGTGCTCGCCGATGCGGGCATGGGTTCGCGCCGCGACATGGAAGAGCTGATCATCGCCGGCCGCGTGTCGGTGAACGGCGAGCCGGCGCATATCGGCCAGCGCATCATGCCGTCCGATCAGGTGCGCATCAACGGCAAGCCGCTCAAGCGCAAGCTCGCGAGCAAGCCGCCGCGCATCCTGCTCTATCACAAGCCGACGGGCGAGATCGTCAGTCACGCGGATCCGGAAGGCCGTCCGTCCGTGTTCGACAAGCTGCCGTCGATGAAAACCGCGAAATGGCTCGCGGTCGGCCGTCTCGACTTCAACACGGAAGGCCTGCTGCTGCTGACGACGTCGGGCGATCTGGCGAACCGCTTCATGCATCCGCGCTACAGCGTCGAGCGTGAATACGCGGTGCGTGTGGTCGGCCAGTTGTCGGAGGCGATGAAGCAGAAGCTGCTGAAGGGCGTCGAACTCGACGACGGTCCGGCCAACTTCCTGCGCATTCAGGACGGCGGCGGCGAAGGCACGAATCATTGGTATCACGTCGCGCTGGCTGAAGGCCGCAATCGCGAAGTGCGCCGCATGTTCGAGGCGGCGGGTCTGATGGTGAGCCGCCTGATCCGTACGCGTCACGGTCCGATCGCGCTTCCGCGAGGGCTGAAGCGCGGCCGCTGGGAGGAACTCGAAGACAATCAGGTGCGCAGCCTGATGGAGTCGGTCGGCCTGAAGCTGCCGACAGCCGAGAAGGGCGGGCGCAATGCGGCGCCGCGCGTGCAACCCGATCCGATGCAGACGTCGATGGGATTCATCACGCGCGAGCCCGCGCTGAGCTCGCACGCGCGCATGACGCAGCAGCAGACGCCGGGACGCGGCGGGCGACGAGGTCAGCCGGGCGGCATGGCAGGCGGCTTCGGGCTCGGCGGCATGGGCGGATTCGGCGGCAACGCGGGCACGGGCAACGCCGGTGGCATGGGCCGTCGCGGCGGGCGCGAAGCGAACGGCAATCGCGTCGGCAACGAGCCGAACGGCAATCGTGGCAACGGCGGCCGGCAGGGTCCGCGCGGCGCTCGTCCGCAAGGCGCGACGCAGGGCATGGGCGGCGCGGGCAAGCGCGCCGCGGGCGCAAATGCGCCGCGTGGCAATCGCCAGGGCGGTGCGCAGCAGGGTTCGGGGCAGGGCAAGGCCGGCGGCAGCGCCAACCGGGGCGGGCGTAACCGCTCGCGCGGTCGCTGACCGCGGTAAAACGCAAAGAATGCACATATACGTCGCCGCGAATCGGGTGCGATGACTCGCGCCTGCTTCCGGTGACGAAAAACATGTGGCTGACGCTTCGGGATCGCGCAGACAGATCAACGTGAACTTGGGCTCAACAGGGCTGAAAGAGCGCGTTACGTTTGCGTTTATCCTGAAAAATGGCTAAAATCACAAAGTCGCTGGGCACGTAGTTTTTTCGCTGCCCGGGTGCGACCTCGGTTGAAGAAGATGGGCGTTGCGCCCATTTTTTTTTTGGCTTTTCGGTTCGGCATCTCGGGAGCAGGGGTGCGCGCCCGCATGAAGGCGCTCGCCCGCAGGTGTTTTGGCGTGGAGCGCGCGAAACACCTTGGAGTTACTGTGCAACTGACGGAATTGATAGAAACCACGGTCTCGGGCTTAGGCTACGAGCTTGTCGATCTCGAACGTTCGGGAGGCGGCATGTTGCGTGTCTATATCGACCTGCCGGCTGGTATCGCCATCGAAGACTGCGAGAAGGTCACGCGCCAGCTCCAATACTTGCTCGAAGTCGAGAACATCGATTACGACCGGCTCGAAGTATCGTCGCCGGGGCTCGACCGCCCGCTCAAGAAACTGGCGGATTTCGAGCGCTTCGCGGGGAGCGAAGTCTCCATCACGTTGAAAAAGCCGCTGGACGGGCGCAAATCGTTCCGTGGCATCTTGCACGCGCCTGACGGCGAAAAGATCGGATTGGAATTTGAAGGGAAGGACGGCGCTGCGATGCTCGATTTCACGCTCGCGGACCTCGATAAAGCACGTCTCGTCCCCAAGGTTGATTTTAGGAGCCGCAAACAATGAGTCGCGAAGTATTGATGCTGGCGGATGCGCTGGCACGCGAAAAGAACGTCAACAAGGACGTCGTGTACGCAGCGCTGGAAGCTGCGCTTGCTTCCGCAACGAAGAAGCTCTTCGAAGAAGACGTGGATATCCGCGTCGCCATCGACCGTGAGAGCGGCGAGCATGAAACCTTCCGCCGCTGGCGCGTCGTGCCGGACGAGGCCGGCCTGCAAGAGCCGGATCAGGAAATCCTGTTGTTCGAAGCGAAGGAGCAGAAGCCCGACGCGGAGGTGGACGACTTCATCGAGGAGCCGATTCCGTCGATCGAGTTCGGCCGCATCGGCGCGCAGGCCGCCAAACAGGTCATTCTGCAGAAGGTGCGCGACGCGGAGCGCGAGCAGATCCTGAACGACTTCCTCGAGCGCGGGGAAAAAATTATGACCGGCTCGGTGAAGCGCCTGGACAAGGGCAATTTCATCGTCGAGTCGGGCCGGGTCGAGGCGCTGCTGCGCCGTGATCAGCTGATTCCGAAGGAAAATTTGCGCGTGGGCGACCGCGTGCGCGCATATATCGCGAAGGTGGACCGCACCGCGCGCGGTCCGCAGATCGAGCTCTCGCGCACCGCGCCCGAGTTTCTGATGAAGCTCTTCGAACTGGAAGTACCGGAAATCGAACAGGGGCTGCTGGAGATCAAGGCGGCCGCGCGCGATCCCGGTGTGCGTGCGAAAATCGGGGTGATCGCCTACGACAAGCGCATCGACCCGATCGGCACGTGCGTCGGCATCCGCGGTTCGCGAGTACAGGCCGTGCGCAACGAGCTCGGTGGCGAGAACGTCGACATCGTGCTATGGTCGGAAGACCCCGCGCAGTTCGTTATCGGCGCCCTCGCGCCGGCAGCCGTGCAGTCGATCGTCGTCGATGAAGAAAAGCACTCGATGGACGTCGTCGTGGACGAGAACGAGCTCGCCGTCGCCATCGGCCGTGCCGGCCAGAACGTGAGACTCGCGAGCGAACTCACCGGCTGGCAAATCAATATCATGACGCCGGACGAGTCGGCGTTGAAACAGAACGAAGAGCGTGGCAAGTTGCGCGACCTGTTCATGGCGCGTCTGGATGTGGACGAGGAAGTCGCCGACATCCTGATCGACGAAGGCTTTACGAGCCTCGAAGAAATCGCCTACGTGCCGCTCAACGAAATGCTCGAAATCGAAGCCTTCGACGAAGACACCGTGCACGAACTGCGCAACCGCTCACGCGACGCGCTGCTCACGATGGCGATCGCCAACGAAGAGAAAGTGGAAGGCGTCGCGCTCGATCTGAAGAGCCTCGATGGCATGGACAACGAGCTGCTTGCAAAGCTCGCGGAGCACCAGATTCAGACCCGCGACGAACTCGCGGAGCTGGCAGTCGATGAACTGGTCGAAATGACCGGTATGGAAGAGGATGCCGCTAAGGCGTTGATCATGAAAGCACGTGAACACTGGTTCCAGTGAGAAATGACCATGGCGCACTGATATTTGGCGGCCTGTTTGGCCGCGTGACCCCGATCTAACCGCAAGGATCTGTCCTTGCATCAAGAGGAATGAATGGCGAGTAACAACGTAGCCCAATTTGCCGCGGAACTCAAAATGCCTGCGGGCGTCCTGCTCGAGCAGTTGCAGGCGGCTGGCGTCCAGAAAGCGAGCGCGAATGACGACCTGTCCGAAACAGACAAGGCGCGTCTGCTCGATCATTTGCGCAAGTCGCACGGTTCCGCCGACGCCGACAAGCGCAAGATCACTTTGACCCGCCGGCATACGTCGGAAATCAAGCAATCCGACGCAACGGGTAAAGCTCGCACCATTCAGGTCGAGGTGCGCAAGAAGCGTGTTTTCGTGAAGCGTGACGAACCCGGTCTCGAGCAGGCCGAGGCGGCGCCGAATCACGTCGAAGAGCCGGAAGTCGACGAGGCCGAACTGCAGCGTCGCGAGGAAGAAGCGCGCCACGCCGCCGAGCAGCTCGAGCGCGAAGAGCGCGAACTGAAGGAGCAACAGGCGAAGCTCGAACGCGAAGAGGCCGAGCGCCGCGCCCGCGAGGAAGCGGCGGAAGCCGAGCGCAAGAAGCAAGAAGCGGAAGCGGCGCGCCGTGCGGCGGCCGCGGCTCAGGCCGCGGAAATCTCGCGTTCGGTGCAGTCCGCGCGTCAGGAAACGCGCACGCAACCGGCAGTCGAAGCGAAGCCGGAACCGAAGCAGGACGACACCGCTCGACGCGAAGCCGCGGAAAAGGCAGCGGAAGAGAAGGCTGCGAGCGAGCGTGCTGCTCAGCGTGAAGCCGCGAAGAAGGCGGAAGAAGACGCGAAAGCCAAGGCTGAAAAGACGCGTCTGGAGCAGGAAGCCATCGCGAAGCGCCGTGCAGCGGCGGAAGCCGAAGCGCGCGCGATCCGCGAAATGATGAACACCCCGCGCAAGGCGCAGGTGAAGGCGCCGGAACCCGCGCCCGCACCGAAGCCGGTGGAAGCGGCGAAGGCCGCCGAAGCAAAGGGCACGCTGCACAAGCCCGCGAAGCCGGAAGGCGCGCAGGCGGCACGTCCGGCGGCGAAGAAGCCGGCTGCAGGCGGTGCGACGACTCCCGCGTCGACGGCTCCGGCAGGCGCTGGCGACAAGAAGAAGGCCGGCAAGGGCGGCTGGCAGCAAGACGACGCCTCGAAGCGCCGCGGCATGAAGACACGCGGCGATTCGAGCGGCGGCGTTGATCGCGGCTGGCGCGGCGGTCCGAAGGGTCGCGGCAAGCATCAGGACCAGTCGACGTCCTTCCAGGCGCCGACCGAGCCGATCATCCGTGAAGTGCATGTGCCGGAAACCGTCTCCGTGGCCGACCTCGCGCACAAGATGTCGGTGAAGGCTTCGGAAGTCATCAAGGTGATGATGAAGCTCGGCCAGATGGTCACGATCAACCAGGTGCTGGATCAGGAAACGGCGATGATCGTCGTCGAGGAACTGGGCCATCGCGCGGTTGCGGCGAAGCTGGACGATCCGGAAGCGCTGCTCGTCGAAGGCGAAGCCACGGAAGACACGGCAGAGAAGCTGCCGCGTCCGCCGGTCGTCACCGTCATGGGCCACGTAGACCACGGCAAGACCTCGCTGCTGGACTACATCCGTCGCGCGAAAGTGGCGGCGGGCGAAGCGGGCGGCATCACGCAGCATATCGGCGCATATCACGTCGAAACGCCGCGCGGCGTCATCACCTTCCTCGACACGCCGGGTCACGAAGCCTTTACGGCAATGCGTGCGCGCGGCGCGAAAGCGACCGACATCGTCATTCTGGTGGTCGCGGCGGATGACGGCGTGATGCCGCAGACGAAGGAAGCGATCGCCCACGCGAAGGCGGGCGGCGTGCCGATCGTCGTCGCGATCAACAAGATCGACAAGCCGGAAGCCAACCCGGACCGCGTGAAGCAAGAGCTCGTCGCGGAAGGCGTGGTGCCGGAAGAGTACGGCGGCGATTCGCCGTTCATCGAAGTGTCGGCGAAGACTGGCCGCGGCATCGACGACCTGCTGGAAAACGTGTCGCTGCAAGCCGAAGTGCTGGAGCTGACCGCGCCGGTCGAGGCCGCTGCGAAGGGTCTCGTCATCGAAGCCAAGCTCGACAAGGGCAAGGGTCCGGTCGCGACCATTCTGGTGCAGTCGGGCACGCTGAATCGCGGCGATGTGGTTCTCGCGGGCAGCGCCTACGGCCGTGTGCGCGCGATGCTTGACGAAACCGGCAAGCCGACGAAATCGGCCGGTCCGTCGATCCCGGTGGAAATCCAGGGTCTTTCGGAAGTGCCGGCGGCGGGCGAGGAAGTCATCGTGCTGCCGGACGAACGCAAGGCGCGCGAAATCGCGCTGTTCCGTCAAGGCAAGTTCCGCGACGTCAAGCTGGCGAAGCAGCAGGCCGCCAAGCTCGAGAACATGCTCGAACAGATGGGCGAAGGCGAAGTGCAGAACTTGCCGCTCATCGTCAAGGCAGACGTGCAAGGCTCGCAGGAAGCGCTGGTTCAGTCGCTGCAGAAGCTGTCGACCAACGAAGTGCGCGTGCAGATCGTGCACAGCGCGGTCGGCGCCATCAGCGAATCGGACGTCAACCTGGCGACGGCGTCGAAGGCGGTCATCATCGGCTTCAACACGCGTGCGGATGCGCAAGCCCGCAAGCTGGCCGAGTCGAACGGCATCGACATCCGCTACTACAACATCATCTACGACGCAGTGGATGAGGTGAAGGCGGCGATGTCCGGCATGCTTGCGCCGGAGAAGCGCGAGACGGTGACGGGCATGGTCGAGGTGCGTCAGGTCATCCGCGTGCCGAAGGTCGGCCTGATCGCAGGTTGTATGGTGACGGACGGTGTCGTCAAGCGCTCCTCGTCGGTGCGCGTGATTCGCAACAACGTCGTGATCCACACCGGCGAGCTCGATTCGCTCAAGCGCTTCAAGGACGACGTGAAGGAAGTGCGTCAGGGCTTCGAGTGCGGTATGTCGATCAAGAACTTCAGCGACATCGTGGAAGGCGACCAGTTCGAAGTCTTCGAAGTGACGGAAGTGGCTCGCACACTGTAATGCGCTAGCCGCCGAGAAAAGGGCGGGGTGAGCCTGGCGGCTCGCTCCGCCCTTTTTGCTTCAGGCGGCGCGAAAAGAAACACGGAAACGACATCATGGCTAAAAGACGGACATCCACGAACCGCAACGTGCAGATTGCGGACCAGATTCAGCGCGATCTTTCGGAGCTCATGCGCGAGGTCAAAGACCCGCGCGTGGGTCTCGTGACGATTCAGAGCGTCGAGCTCACGCCCGACTACGCCCACGCGAAGGTCTATTTCACGACGCTCACCGGCGATCCGAAACAGACCGAGCAGGGTCTGAATCACGCCGCGGGACATCTTCACAATATGCTGTTCAAGCGCCTGCATATCCACACGGTGCCGACGCTGCATTTCCACTATGACCAGACGATCGAGAAGGCCGTCGAAATGTCGCGCCTGATCGACGAAGCGAACGCTTCGCGTGCGAAGGATGCCGACGACGGTCAGGAAGGCGCCTGAGCGATGAGCGGTTCGAAGAACGAGGCGCGGCCGAAGATTGCGCGCCGCGCGCTGGATGGCGTGCTGTTGCTCGACAAGCCGCTCGGGCTGTCGAGCAACGACGCGCTCATCAAGGCGAAGCGGATTTATCTCGCGAAAAAGGCGGGCCACACGGGCACGCTCGATCCGCTTGCGACGGGCTTGCTGCCGCTGTGCTTCGGCGAAGCGACGAAGTTTTCGCAAGATCTGCTCGATGCCGACAAAACATACGAAGCGACCATGCGACTGGGGATTCGCACGACGACCGGCGATGCCGAAGGCGAGGCCATCGACACGCGTGAGGTTACGTGCGACGAGGCGGCGGTTTCCGAAGCGATGGCGAAGTTTCTCGGCGACATCATGCAGGTCCCGCCGATGTACTCCGCTCTGAAGCGCGACGGCAAGCCGCTTTACGAATACGCGCGTGCGGGTCAGACGGTGGAACGCGAAGGTCGCCAGGTGACGATTCACGCGTTGCGGCTGCTCGCATGCGCATTGCCGCTCGTGACGTTTCGCGTAACGTGCAGCAAGGGCACGTATGTGCGCACGCTGGCGGAAGATATCGGCGAGGCGCTCGGATGCGGCGCGCATCTGACGGCGCTGCGGCGCACGGGCGTCGGCGCGTTGACTCTGGAGCACGCGGTCACGCTGGACGAACTGACCGGCATGAACGAAGCAGAGCGCGATGCACGGCTTCAGCCCGTCGATGCGCTTCTTTCGACCTTTCCCGCGGTCCAGTTGAACGATGAAGCGACGAAGCGCTTCCTGCACGGCCAACGCCTGCGTTTGGCTGACGTCGTCGAAACTCGTCTCGAAGAAGGCCGCGTGCGCGTCTATGCGCAGGGCGGCGGTCGCTTGCTCGGCGTGGCGCGCGCGGGCGAAGGTGTGCTTGCGCCCGAACGGCTGATCGTTACAGCGCAATGAAAAAGAGCCCGATTGATCGATCAATCGGGCTCTTTTCTTTCTGCAGCGACAATTCGGTCAATGCGCCGCCGACGCCGCCGCTGCCGAATCCCCGCCGCCCGAACGCTCGGGCCGTGTGATCCAGATCAGCGCGATCAGCGCGACGAAAATCCCCGCCGAGATATAAAACATGTCGTTCACGCCGAGTTGCGCGGCCTGCTGTGTCGCCATGCTGTTGTACAGGCCGTAGGACTGTTCCTTCGAGAAGCCGAGCGTGCCCATCTGCTGCATCGAGTTTGCGAAGACAGGGTTATACGAGTTGGCCTGCTCGACGAGTTGCGCGTGATGCACGATCGAGCGATGCTCCCACGCCGTCGAAAAGATCGACGTGCCGATGCCGCCGCACATGATCCGCACGAAGTTCGACAAGCCCGACGCCGCCGGAATCCGATGCCCAGGCAAGCCCGACAGCGTGATCGACACGAGCGGAATGAAGAAGCCCGCCATGCCGATGCCTTGAATCACCGTCGGCAACGTGAGCGCCCACGTATCGACGCCGGTCGTATAGCGCGAGCGCATCCAGAAGCACAACGCGAACACGAGAAACGCCGCGGTCGCGATGTAGCGCGGATCGGTGCGAGGCAGGAACTTCCCGGTGATCGGTGAAAGCAGGATCGCGAACAGGCCGACTGGCGCCATCACGAGGCCGGCGTTCGTCGCGGTGTAGCCGATATCGGTTTGCAGCCATAGCGGCAGCAGCACCAGGTTGCCGAAATAGAGCCCGTAGCCGATCGACAGCGCGATCGTCCCGCCGGTGAAATTGCGCAGTTCGAACAGCGACAGGTCCACGACCGGATGCTCCGCCGTCAGCTCCCACACGATGAAGAAGGCGAATGAGATCACCGCGATCAGTGCGAGCACGACGATCGTCGTCGAGTTGAACCAGTCGAGATCCTTGCCCTTGTCTAGCATGACCTGCAGCGAGCCCACCCAGATTACCAGCAGCGCGAGCCCGACGGTGTCGATCGGCGACTTGCGGATCGCGGAGTCACGATCCCGGAAGATCGCGAACGTGGCGATCGCCGCGGCGATTCCGACCGGAATGTTCACGTAGAAGATCCAGGGCCACGAGATGTTGTCCGAGATCCAGCCGCCGAGCACCGGGCCCGCGACAGGTGCGATGAGCGTGGTCATCGACCACATCGAGAGCGCCATCGGCGCTTTTTCGCGCGGATAACTCGCGAGCAGGAGGGTCTGCGACAGCGGGATCATCGGGCCGGCGACCGCGCCTTGCAGCACGCGCGCGGCAAGCAGAAACGGCAGCGTCGGCGCAAGGCCGCAGAGCCACGACGCGAGCACGAACAGGATGATCGAGCCGAGGAAGAGCCGCACCTGGCCGATGCGCTGCGTGAGCCAGCCCGTGAGCGGCACCGAGATCGCATTGGCGACCGCGAACGACGTGATGACCCACGTGCCCTGATCCGATGACACGCCGAGGTCGCCGGATATCGATGGAATCGAGACGTTCGCGATCGACGTGTCGAGCACGTTCATGAACACCGCGAGCGATACGGCAATCGTCCCGATGACGAGTTTTCCGCCCGACAGCGGGGGATGAACGACGTTTTGCGAAGACATTGGGCGAGTCCGCTTACATCAGCTTGGCGGCCGATGCGGACTTCGTCGCCTTGCCGCGCGCCGACGATGTGCTCTGCGCCGACGAACCCGTGCCCGTGCCCGCATTCTGCTGGATGATGCGCGCGATTTCCTGATCGGCCTGCGCGCCGTAGTTGTCGAACACGTTGGTCTGGTACACCGTGTTCCGCGCGTTGCCGAGCTGGCCGCCTTCCTCGTTCTTGATCGTCACGTCGACGTTCATCGAGAGGCCGATACGCAGCGGATGCTGCTCCAGTTCCTTCGGATCGAGTTCGATACGCACCGGCAGGCGCTGCACGACCTTGATCCAGTTGCCCGTCGCGTTCTGCGCGGGCAGCAGCGAGAACGCCGAGCCCGTGCCGGCCGAGAAGCCGATGACCTTGCCGTGATACACGACGCTCGAACCGTACAGATCGGCAGTCAGTTCCACCGGCTGGCCGATGCGCATGTGCTTAAGTTGGACTTCCTTGAAGTTCGCATCGACCCACACGGCGTTGAGCGGCACGATCGCCATCAGCGGATTGCCCGGCGCGACGCGCTGGCCGACCTGCACCGAACGCTTCGCGACGTAGCCCGTCACCGGCGCCGGCAGCGTGTTGCGCGCGAAGTTGATGTACGAGTCGCGGACCTTGGCGGCGGCCGCAAGCACATTAGGATGCTCGGCGATCGTCGTGTTTGCCGTAAGCGAGCGGTTCGACGCGAGTTCCTGCTCGGCGGCGTCGAGCGCGGCCTGCGCGCTACGGACGGCGTCGCGTGCGTGCGAGATTTCTTCCTGCGACACCGCGCCCGTCTGTGCGACCTGCATGCGGCGCTTCAGATCGTCCTGCGCGCGCGACAGATCCGATCTGCGCAATGCGATCTGCGCTTCGTACTGGTTGTTGTTGACGAAGAACGTGCGGACCTGACGCACCGTCTGCGCGAGATTCGCTTCGGCCTGGTCGAGCGCGACCTTCGAATCGGCCGGATCGAGCGCGACGAGCGGGTCGCCCACTTTCACAGTCTGCGTGTCGTCCGCGTTCACCGAGATCACCGTACCGACGACCTGCGGCGTGATCTGCACGACGTTGCCGTTGACGTACGCATCGTCGGTGGCTTCGTGAAAGCGCGCGACGAGGAAGTAATACAGCCCGTACGCGACAGCGGCGATGACGATGACCAGCACGATCAGCGTCATCAGCCGGCGGCGTTTGCCGTTGTTTTGCTTCGGCGCTGGCGCGGCCGCGGTTTGTTGAGGGTCGCTCATGAAAGACTCCGAATATTCCGTATTGGTCTGATGCGTGTTCTTGTGCGCGGCTTACTTCGATGGCGTGGCCTGATTTGCCGCTTGCGTGTTCGCCTGATTCTGCCCGCTGCCGTCGATCGCGAGATTCGTGCTCGTCGCGTCGAAGCCGCCGCCGAGCGATTTGATCAGCGCGATTTGCAGATCGGTGCGCTTCAGGCGCAGGTTCGTTACGGTCTGCTCGTTGGCGAGACGGTTTTCGTCGGCGTTGAGCACCTGCAACTGCGGCGACAGGCCGGCCTTGTAGCGGATTACCGCGAGCTGATACGCGCTCGTCGCCGCCGCGAGCGCGCGCTGCGCATCCGCCATCTGTTTGTCGAGCGAGCGGATCGCGGAAATGTTGGTCGCGACATCGTTCATCGCATTGATGAGCGTCTGATTGTAGTTCGCGACATTGCCCTCGAAGTCGGCGTAACGGCCCTTCAACTGGGCGCGCAGGGCGCCGGCATCGAAAATCGGCAGATGCACCGCCGGCCCGATCTGGATCTGGCGGCTGCTCGCCTGCAGGAAGCGGCTCCAGCCGAACGCGTCGAAACCGAAGGCCGCCGCGAGGTTGATGTCCGGGAAGAACTCGGCTTTCGCTTCCTTGATGTTGTGCGTCGCGGCTTCTACCTGCCAGCGCGCGGCGACGATATCCGGGCGGCGCGCGATGAGGTCGGCGGGAACGTTGTCCGGCAGCGTCATGTTGACGTTTGGATCGATCACGGGCTTGGCGATCTGCAGACCGCGGTCCGGGCCCTTGCCAAGCAGCGCGGCGAGCTGATAGCGGACGGTTTCGATTTGTCCGTCGAGCTCGGTCATATTGGTCTGGCTCGTCGCGACGTTGCCTTCCGCCGTGCGGCTCTCGACCCTGGTGTCGAGCCCGGCCGCGACCCGTCCGTTCGTGATGCGCCCGACGTCCTGCCGGTTCGCGATCTCGCGCTGGGCGACGTCACGCAGCGCGTACAGCAGCGCGAGCTGGTTGTACGTGCGCGCAACCGATGCCGCCAGCGTCACACGCGCCTGCTGCATGTCCGCTTCGGCGGCCTTCTCCTGCGACACCGCCATGTTCAGCCGCGAGCGATTCTTGCCCCACAGATCGAGTTCCCACGACGCGCTCGCGAGCACGTTGTTCTCGCTGAACCAGGTGCCGCCGTAGGGTGGCGGGAAGAGGGCGTTGGCCGAATACAATTCGCGCGTCCACGAATACGATCCGTTGACCTTCGGATAGAGCGCCGAGCGTGACGTTTCGATATATGACGACGCCTTCGCGATCCGCGACTGCGCCTGCGCGATGGTGGGATTGTCCGCGAGCGCCTCGTCGATCAGTCGCGGCAACTGCGGATCGCCGAACTGCTTCGCCCAATCGAGCGCCGGCCATTGGCCGCCTTGTCCCGGCAGGCTTTGCGTAGCCTCGAAGTTTTCAGGCGCGGCAATCTGCTTGTCGCTCGAGATGCCTGCGTAGTTCGCGCAACCGGCAAGCGCGAGCGCGGCTATTGCGGCGACCACGGCGCTATTGACACGGCGCTCGCCGCGCAGCGCGGACAGGGAAAGCTGTTTCATATCTCGTTTCTTGAGATGAGACTTAAAGATGGACGTTGCAATCATTTTGTAGGCTGCCGACGACAAATTTGCTTGTCATCGCAATGACGTACCAGGCTTATCGTTTCCGGCGAGCAACGATGCCACGGAGGGATCACAGGAGTTGGCCAGAATCCGGCGCAGCATGCTCTTCAGGAAGCCCACTTCTTCGGGCGTGAAGCCCGCGAGGAGGTTGTCCAGCACGCGCGTAAAGATGGCGGGAATCTTCTCGGCCGTTGCCTGGCCTTCGTCCGTCAGCGCGAGGCGCACGACGCGCCGGTCTTCCTCGCTGCGTACGCGCGAAAGCAAGTCACGTTTTTCCAGCCGGTCGATGAGGCGCGTCACGGCGCTCGCGTCTATGCCGTATTCACGAGCGATGTCCGCGGCCGTCAGGCACTTGCCGACCGCGAGCATGAAGAGGATGCTCGCCTGTGTGCTCGTGATGCCCAGTTCGGAGGTCGTGTGTTGCGTGACCATGTTCCACATGGTCGAGCGGACCCGGCTGATCAGGTAGCCGACGCTCTCGGCGAGCACGTAATCGCCGATCGCCGCAGATTTCGGAGCGTCGCTCATGGAAAATATTATGCGGTTGCAATAGTTGACTAGGCAGGATTATAGGGGGGCATTTCAGTCGCTGCAAGAAGCTTTTCTGAATCTGCTTAACAATGCAATCCATGCGGGTGCGATGGGGGCTCCTGCCTGGCCGTCTTACGGGTTGCGTCCTATTGCAAGGGAAGGACATCCATGCGTGCTATAATTTACGGTTCTCACCGCGCCGGGCCCGCGTAGTCATGCTTGCATGACGGTTTCAAGGGGGGCTTGCCGAGCCATGAAGTCTCACTGAAGAGACTCGCTCCGACGGCGCACAACCAAGACATCTCTATATGACTCGCGCCCTCCGCAATATCGCCATCATTGCCCACGTCGACCACGGCAAGACCACGCTCGTCGACCAGTTGCTCCGTCAGTCGGGCACGTTCCGGGAAAACCAGCAGGTCGCCGAGCGCGTCATGGACTCGAACGACATCGAAAAGGAACGTGGCATCACGATCCTGGCGAAGAACTGCGCTGTCGAATACGAAGGCACGCACATCAATATCGTCGATACGCCGGGACACGCCGACTTCGGCGGTGAAGTGGAGCGCGTGCTGTCGATGGTCGACTCCGTGCTGCTGCTCGTCGACGCAGTCGAAGGCCCGATGCCGCAAACGCGCTTCGTGACGAAAAAGGCGCTCGCGCTGGGTCTCAAGCCGATCGTCGTCATCAACAAGGTGGACCGTCCGGGCGCGCGTATCGACTGGGTGATCAACCAGACCTTCGATCTGTTCGACAAGCTCGGCGCGACCGAAGAGCAGCTCGACTTCCCGGTGGTGTATGCGTCGGGTCTGAACGGCTACGCCGGCCTCGACCCCGAAGTGCGCGAAGGCACGATGCGCCCGCTCTTCGAAGCCATTCTCGAACACGTGCCGGTGCGTCCGGCCGATCCTGACGGTCCGCTGCAACTGCAGATCACGTCGCTCGACTACAACTCGTACGTCGGACGTATCGGCGTGGGCCGTGTCGCGCGTGGCCGCATTCGTCCTGGCATGCAGGTGGCGGTGCGGTCGGGTCCGGACGGCGCGATCATCAATCGCAAGATCAATCAGGTGCTGTCGTTCCACGGTCTCGAGCGGGTGCAGGTCGAAGAAGCGCAGGCCGGCGATATCGTGCTGATCAACGGTATCGAGGAAATCGGCATCGGCGTGACGATCTGCTCGCCGGATAACCCCGAAGCGCTGCCGATGATCACCGTGGACGAACCGACGCTCACGATGAACTTCCTCGTGAACTCGTCGCCGCTCGCGGGCAAGGAAGGCAAGTTCGTGACGAGCCGCCAGATTCGCGACCGTCTCACCAAGGAACTGAACCATAACGTGGCGCTGCGTGTGAAAGACACGGGCGACGAAACCACGTTCGAAGTGTCGGGCCGTGGCGAACTGCATCTGACGATTCTCGTCGAGAACATGCGCCGTGAAGGCTATGAGCTCGCGGTGTCGCGTCCGCGCGTCGTGCTGCAGGAAATCGATGGCGTGAAGTGCGAGCCGTATGAAAACCTGACGGTCGATATCGAAGACCAGCATCAGGGCGGCGTGATGGAAGAACTCGGCCGCCGCAAGGGCGAAATGCTCGATATGACCTCCGACGGCCGTGGCCGCACGCGTCTCGAGTACAAGATCTCGGCGCGCGGTCTGATCGGCTTTCAGAGCGAGTTCCTGACGCTCACGCGCGGCACCGGTCTGATGAGCCACACGTTCGATTCGTACGCGCCGGTAAAGGAAGGCTCGGTCGGCGAGCGTCGCAACGGCGTGCTGATCTCGCAGGACGATGGCGCCGCCGTGGCGTATGCACTGTGGAAGCTGCAGGATCGCGGCCGCATGTTCGTGTCGCCTGGGGATGCGCTCTATGAAGGCATGATCATCGGCATTCATAGCCGTGACAACGACCTCGTCGTGAACCCGATCAAGGGCAAGCAGTTGACCAACGTGCGCGCGTCGGGCACCGACGAAGCCGTGCGCCTCGTGCCGCCGATCCAGCTGTCGCTGGAGTACGCGGTCGAGTTCATCGACGACGACGAACTCGTTGAAGTCACGCCGCAATCGATCCGCCTGCGCAAGCGTCATCTGAAGGAGCACGAGCGCCGCCGCGCGAGCCGCGAGGCGAACGCCGAGTAAGCTTCAGGCATCGGTTCGCATTGACAGGGCAAAAGCCGCCTTCGGGCGGCTTTTCCTTTTTCGACGGCGTGCAAGAGTCCCTTGCTTATCTCGTGAAAGCCCGCACATGCTTGTTGCATAAAGGATGACGAGGTCGAGCGCATGCGGCGATCGGTCATATGACGATTGGTTCTGTGCTATGCTTCTTAGATTAGCTGTCGCTTTTTAGGTCCTTCCAAGCAGACTTGATTCGCGCAATCCGCTAAACGGTCAGGCCGTGGCGCGGAAGGTTTCGTAACCCGCACTTCCTCGAGAAACTCGAAGAAAGGTGAGCGTAAAATGATGAAGCAATTCCAGTCGAACTCTTATCTGTTCGGCGGTAATGCTCCGTACGTCGAAGAGTTGTACGAGCAATATCTCGATAATCCCGCGTCAGTGCCCGAGACCTGGCGAGCCTACTTCGACGCGTTGCAGAACGTGCCCGCTTCGGACGGCACGGCTCACAACGACGTGGCCCACGGCCCGATCGTCGAGTCTTTTGCCCAGCGCGCGAAGGCGAACGCCTTTCTGCCGCGTGAAAGCACTGGCGACCTCACCACCGCACGCAAGCAAGTCTACGTTCAATCGCTGATCGGGGCGTATCGCTTCCTCGGCACGCAATGGGCCAACCTCGATCCGCTCAAGCGCCGCGAGCGTCCGGCCATCCCCGAACTCGAACCCGGTTTCTACGACTTCACCGAAGCCGACATGGATCAGGTGTTCAACGCGAACAACCTGTACTTCGGTTTCGAGCAGGCATCGCTGCGTGACATCGTGAAGGCGCTGCGCGATACGTACTGCGGCACGATCGGCGCCGAATTCATGTACATCAGCGATCCGGAACAAAAGCGCTGGTGGAAGGAGAAGCTCGAGTCGATCCGCTCGACGCCGAACTTCTCCAATGAAAAGAAGAAGCACATCCTGAATCGCCTGACGGCGGCCGAAGGCCTCGAGCGTTTCCTTCACACCAAGTACGTCGGTCAGAAGCGCTTCTCGCTGGAAGGCGGCGAGAGCTTCATCGCGTCGATGGACGAAGTCGTGCGCCACGCCGGCAAGAGCGGCGTGCAGGAAATCGTCATCGGCATGGCGCACCGTGGGCGTCTGAACGTGCTGGTCAATACGCTCGGCAAGATGCCGGCGGACCTCTTCGCCGAATTCGAAGGCAAGCACGTCGATGACCTGCCGGCCGGCGACGTCAAGTACCACAAGGGCTTCTCGTCGGACGTGTCGACCGAAGGCGGCCCGGTTCACCTGTCGCTGGCGTTCAATCCGTCGCACCTGGAAATCGTGAATCCGGTGGTCGAAGGTTCGGCCAAGGCGCGTATGGACCGCCGCGGCGACGAAGAAGGTCTGCAGGTGCTGCCGGTGCAAGTGCACGGCGACGCGGCCTTCGCGGGCCAGGGCGTCGTGATGGAAACGCTGAATCTCGCGCAGACGCGCGGCTACGGCACGCACGGCACGCTGCACATCGTCATCAATAACCAGATCGGCTTCACCACGTCGGACCCGCGCGATGCGCGCTCGACGCTGTACTGCTCGGACGTCGTCAAGATGATCGAAGCGCCGGTGCTGCACGTGAACGGCGACGATCCCGAAGCCGTCGTACTCGCCACGCAGCTCGCGATCGACTTCCGCATGAAGTTCCACAAGGACGTGGTCGTCGACATCATCTGCTTCCGCAAGCTCGGCCACAACGAGCAGGACACCCCCGCGGTCACGCAGCCGCTGATGTACAAGACCATCGCGAAGCATCCGGGCACGCGCGCCGTCTACGCGGAAAAGCTCGTGCAGCAAGGCGTGATCACGGCCGACGACGCGGACAAGTACGTCAAGGAATATCGTCAGGCGATGGACGAAGGCCATCACACGATCGATCCTGTGCTCTCGAACTACAAGAGCAAGTACGCGGTCGACTGGGTGCCGTTCCTGAACCGCAAGTGGACGGACGCGGCCGACACCGCCGTGCCGCTCGCCGAACTGAAGCGTCTCGCCGAGCGCATCACGACGATTCCCGAGAACTTCAAGGTTCACCCGCTCGTCGAGCGCGTGATCAACGACCGCCGCGCGATGGGTCTCGGCGAAGCCAAGCTCGACTGGGGCATGGGCGAGCATCTCGCGTTCGCGTCGCTGGTCGCATCGGGCTACGCCGTGCGTCTGACGGGCCAGGACTCGGGCCGCGGCACGTTCACGCACCGTCACGCCGTGCTGCACGATCAGAACCGCGAGCGCTGGAACGACGGCACGTACATTCCGCTGCAGAACATCGCGGAAGGCCAGGCCAAGTTCACGGTGATCGATTCCGTGCTGTCCGAAGAAGCGGTGCTCGGTTTCGAGTACGGCTATTCGACGGCCGAGCCGAACACGTTCGTCGCGTGGGAAGCGCAGTTCGGCGACTTCGTGAACGGCGCGCAAGTCGTGATCGACCAGTTCATCTCGTCGGGCGAAGTGAAGTGGGGCCGCGTCTCCGGTCTCACGATGATGCTGCCGCACGGCTACGAAGGTCAGGGTCCGGAGCACTCGTCGGCGCGTATCGAGCGCTTCCTGCAACTGTGCGCGGATCACAACATGCAAGTGGTCCAGCCGACGACGCCGGCGCAGGTCTTCCATCTGCTGCGCCGTCAGATGATCCGCCTGTTCCGCAAGCCGCTCATCATCTTCACGCCGAAGTCGCTGCTGCGCCACAAGGAAGCCGTGTCGGATCTGGCGGAACTGTCGAAGGGCTCGTTCCAGCCGGTCATCGGCGAAGTGGAAGAAGGGATCGAGGCGAAGAAGGTCAAGCGTGTGATCGTGTGCTCGGGCCGCGTGTACTACGACCTCATCGCGCATCGCCGCGAAGCGAAGAGCAACGATGTCGCCATCGTGCGTATCGAGCAGCTGTATCCGTTCGCGCACAAGCAGTTCGACGCGGAACTCAAGAAGTATGAGAACGCGACCGAAGTGGTCTGGGTGCAGGACGAGCCGCAGAACCAGGGCGCCTGGTTCTACGTCGAGCACCACCTGCGCGATGGCATGAAGGAAGGGCAGAAGCTCGCATACAGCGGGCGTCCGGCTTCGGCTTCCCCGGCTGTCGGCTACTACGCGAAGCACTACGAGCAGCAGAAGGCGCTGGTCGAGGGTGCGTTCGGCCGCCTGAAGGGCGCGCAGACGATCGCGAAGTAAGTGCAACGCGCGAAGGGCCCGTGAAGGGCCCTTGAAGGGCCGGGCGGGTTTCAGGCGAACCTTTCCGGTCCGCTCGTGTGGCTGCGTCGCGGCGCTCGCAATCGATCGATGCGCGCGGCGGCCACAGGGTTCGTTCTCACAAGACACGTATTAGGA
>Ga0105251_10000238_pt1 | contig 55132 bp, 47 predicted proteins | sample KBSS64metaG_FD_80424 | JGI IMG/M metagenome (GOLD analysis project Ga0105251, IMG submission 80424) | Switchgrass rhizosphere microbial communities from Kellogg Biological Station, Michigan, USA - KBS S6-4 metaG | ecosystem: Host-associated > Plants > Roots > Rhizosphere > Soil | place...
GGCGCCCGGCGACGGAAACGCCGCTGGAAATGCCCCGGACGGAAATCCGTTCGGCAACCCGTTGGCGAACGCGGCGAATGCAGCGAACGGCGATGCGGCCGCGTCAGTAGCGGTATTCGTCTGCTGAGTGAATTTCGACCATTGCGCGGGGTCGGCAATGCTGCGCCACGCGTTCAGCCATTGATCGAACGCCTGCTGTACGCCAGTCGTATCGCCAGATGATGCCTCGGCCGAGGTGCTGTCGGCGGTACGGGAGCGGGAAGATGAGGAAGTAGTTTTGGAAGCCATACCCGCTATTGACCTGTGAGTCTCGCAAGACTTGGATTGCTAACGCAGGCATCGCCGGGCTTTCCTCGACCAGCGCGCAAGTTTTGGTGCGCCTTATGCGCGTGGCAAGTTTGAGCCTTGCTACGCCGTGCCCGGATTGAATGAATTCCAGGAACATTCTTGCTCCAGGATGTCAGGCATGTCAATGCTTCGTCCCGATTTTGCCGCAGTGCGATATTTTTTTAATTATCGTTTTCCCCCATCCGAAATATTGCATTTCGGCTGAAATATCGTCATGGCTGAAACGAGTCTCGGGTGCGTTCAAATACGAGCGCCAACCGTCAGTCGGATAGCCAGATCATCGCGGCCATTCGGCCGGTCACGCGATCCCGACGGTACGAATAAAAGCGCTCTTTTTCGGTGACGGTGCAATGCGTGCCGCCGTGGATTCGCGCGGCATCCATGCCGAGGTCGGCGAGACGCAGGCGCGCGAGCGCATAAATATCCGCGAAGTATTTGGCAGGCGTGCCGCCTGCGGGCCTGAATGCAGCTTTCGTCGCGTCACGGCGATGTGCCTGCGCCGCCGCGACGAAAGCATCGAGCACGTCCTCGCCCACTTCGAACGCTTCGGGCCCGATGGCCGGCCCGAGAAACGCATTGAGCTTCGATGCGCAGACACCCGCCAGCGTCGCGACGCGCTCACCCGTTTTCTCGACGATGCCGCCGGCGAGACCGCGCCAGCCCGCGTGCGCTGCGCCGACGGCGCGACCGTCGTCGTCGCAAAAGAGGACCGGGAGGCAATCGGCCGTCATCACGACGCACACGACGCCCGCGCGATCCGTCACGCTCGCATCGGCGCGCGTGCGCTCGCCACACGCCAGGCGTTCGATGACCGCGTGCGCATCCTCGACCTGCGTGCCGTGGATCTGTTCGAGCCAGGCGGCGTTGCGCAAGCCCGTCGATGCGAGCGCGCGACGGCGGTTTTCCTTCACCGCCTCGGGCGCGTCGCCCGATGAGAAGCCGAGATTGAGACCGCCCGCGCCGGACGTGCCGCCATCGTAGGGCGCCTCGCTCACGCCGCCTGCGCGCGTCGTGACGAAGGCGCGCACGCGCGGCGATACGCGCCATTGCGGCAACACGCAGTCTTTCGTTTGCAGTTCGGCGGCGTCATTGGTCATGCTTCGTCGTCCTCGCTCTCTTCGTCGTCCCAGTCGTCTTCGTCGCCCTCACCCATCTCGTAGACTTCGACGAACTCCTCGTCCTCATCGAACTCGATTTCCTCGTCCTGTCCGAAGCCGAGCTCTGCCGCGAGCGCGGCGATATCCTCGGGTACGTCCGCGCGCCAATGCACCTCTTTGCCCGTCGCCGGATGAATCAGGCCGAGCCGCCACGCGTGCAATGCCTGACGCGCGAAATCGTGAGGCAGCGGTCTCACGGAACGCTTGCCGCGCGCGTGTCCGTACACCGGGTCGCCGAGCAGCGGATGCTGGACATGCGCGCAATGCACCCGAATCTGGTGCGTGCGACCCGTTTCCAGATCGCAGTGGATCGCGCTGACGGGCTGACCGTGCCACGTCGTCCGGTCGATGGTGCGGAAATGTGTACGTGCGGGCTTGCCAGAGGCAGTCTTCACGACCGCCATGCGCGTGCGCTCGCGCGGATCGCGGCCGATCGGCGCGTCGATCGTGCCTTCGTCGGGCATGTTGCCCCACACGAACGCAACATAGCGGCGCTTGACCGTGCGCGCCTGCAACTGGCGCACCAGGTCGGTCTGCGCCTCGAGCGTGCGGGCGACGACCATCAACCCGGACGTTTCCTTGTCCAGCCGATGCACGATGCCCGCGCGCGGCAGGCCGGCGGCGGCATCGCCGTAACGATGCAGCAGGCCATTGAGCAGCGTGCCGCTCCAGTTGCCCGCGGCCGGATGAACCACCATGCCCGCGGGCTTGTTGATGACGACGAGTGTTTCGTCCTCGTACACGATATGCAGCGGCACCGGCTCCGGCGCGAATGCGAGCTGCTCCGGCAAGAGGTCGGGCACAAGCGTGATCGTCGCGCCGAGCGGCACCGGCTGACGCACCTTCGCGCCCGCGCCGTCGATGCGCACGCGCCCGTCCTCGATCCAGCCCTGCATCCGGCTGCGCGAGAACTCGGGAAAAATTTTCGCGAGCACCTTGTCGAGCCGTTCGCCCGCAAGTTCATCGGGCACACGCGCCTCACGCGGCGCTTCGCGGGCCGCGCCGCCCATCGAATCGGCCGAGGCCGAGTCGTCGCCAGTGGCGCATGGGCTATAATCTTTGAGTTGGTCTTTGGTACGACGAGTACTTGAGCGGGTCATTTGAACGAGATTCGGCGGCGTGAATCGGAAGCCGCGCCGGAAACACAGCTAGTACAGCGAGAATCAGCCAGGAACAGCAAGCACTGATGCGAGCCTTCAACACCATTCATCACTCGATGCTTCAATCGATCAAGTATCTGGCCCTGGCCGCGAGCGTCGCCATCGTAACGGCCTGTCACGGCCTGCCCGAGAAGACCGACGAAACGGCAACGTGGAACAACAACAAATTATATACGGAGGCTCAGGACGCGCTATCCGGCAGCGACTGGGGCAAGTGCGCCAAGTATTTCGAAGCGCTCGAAGGCCGTGATCCGTTCGGCCATTTCGCGCAGCAGGCGCAGATCAACGTCGCGTACTGCAACTGGAAGGATAGCGAGACCGCCAACGCCGATCAGGCCATCGACCGTTTCATCAAGCTGCACCCGGATCATCCCGAGATCGCGTACGCGTACTATCTCAAGGGCATGATCCACTTCAACGACGACCTCGGTCTCTTCGGCCGCTTCTCCGGTCAGGACATGAGCGAGCGCGATCCGAAGTCGCTGCGCGAGTCCTATGACGCATTCAAGGTCGTCGTCGACAAGTATCCGCAAAGCAAGTACGCGCCCGACGCCGCGCAGCGCATGCGCTATATCGTGAACGCGCTCGCATCGCACGAAGTGCACGCCGCCGATTATTACTATCGCCGTGGCGCGTATGTGGCCGCGATCAACCGTGCGCAACTCGCGATTCGCGAATACAGGAATGCGCCGGCCACGGAAGACGCGCTGCACATCATGATGCTGTCGTACCAGAAGCTCGATCAGCCGCAACTCGCCGACGACACCAAGCGCGTGCTCGCCGCGACGTTCCCGGACAGCCCGTATGTGACAGGCAAACGCCGCGCGGGCACCGACAAGCCCTGGTACCAGATCTGGTAAGGCAGGCAACAAAAAAACGGCCGGTTGATAACCGGCCGTTTTTTTACGTCGATGGAAAATGAGGATTCCGATAGTTACTCCGCCAGCTCCGTTTTCCACTTCGCCGCATCGCTGAAGAATTCCCGCACCACGTCGAGTTCGCGCGTGCGCTTGAACGGCGGCAGGCTTTGCCAGATGCGTCGGCCATAAGGCTTGTCGACGAGGCGCGTATCGCAGATCATCAGCACGCCGCGATCCGTCTCCGCGCGAATCAGGCGCCCCGCGCCCTGCTTCAAGGTGATGACTGCCTGCGGCAACTGATGCACGGCGAACGGGCTCAGGCCTTTCTTCGTCAGCGCGTCGAGACGCGCGGCGAGCACCGGATCGTCGGGCGGCGCGAACGGCAGCTTGTCGATGACGACGAGCGACAGCGCATCGCCACGCACATCGACGCCCTCCCAGAAACTCTGACTGCCCACGAGAATCGCGTTGCCGTAGGCGCGGAACCGGTCGAGCAGTTCCGTGCGGCTCGCGTCGCCCTGAACAAGCAGCGGATTCTCCCAGCCACGCCGTTCGATGATGTCGCGCAGGCGCGTCGCAATGCGATCCACCGCGCGTAGCGTCGTGCACAGTACGAAGACGCCGCCGCCCGCCGCCTCGATCACGGGCAGCGCCGCCTCGAAGACGGCATCGGTGAATTGCGGCGACGAAGGCTGCGGCAAATTGCGCGGCACGTACAACAAACCTTGCGACGGGTAATCGAACGGGCTCGGCAAGGTCATCGAGCGGCGCGCGTTCAGGCCCATCTGCGCCGCGTAATGCGTGAAGTCGCCGCGCACCGACAGCGTCGCGGACGTGAAAATCCACGCGCGCGGCACGCCCGCACGCTGCTTCGCGAAGATCGGCGCGACCGACAGCGGCGTCTCGTGCAATTGCACCGTGTGCGAGAACACTTCGATCCAGCGCACCATCTCGTTCGGCTCTTCCCTCGCCGCCGTTTTAGCCGTGTCCTCGTCCGCGACGACTGCGCGTTCGAGCGATGTCGGCGGCGTCGTCCAGCCCGCGAGCAGATCCTGCAACTCGCGCGCGCGGCGCACCAGCGCCTGCAGCGATTCTGCCCGCTCGGCATGCGACGACAACATCGCGGCGAGCGCCGAAAGATGCGTCTCCAGCGTGTCGAGCGCTTCGAAGATCGGATGGCCGTCAGGCAACTGGCCGAGCGACAGGCGCACCGAATCCTCCTTGAACGCAAGCCGCACATCGCGCGCCGCACGCTCGAGCGCCGCGCCGAGCTTGGTCCAGTCGGCCGCATCGCGCGCGTGCGAGAGCCCTTCGGCGACGCTATCGCGTGCGAGTTCGAGCAACTGCGTCGTCGAGAGCGTTTCGCCGAAAAAGAGGGTCGCCGTCTCGGGCAACTGATGCGCCTCGTCGAAGATGATGGTGTTCGCCGTCGGCAGCAGCTCGGCCATGCCGGTGTCGCGCAGCATCACATCGGCGAAGAACAGATGGTGATTCACCACGACGATGTCCGCCTGCTGCGCTTCCTTGCGCGCCTGCATCACGAAGCATTCCTTGTAATGCGGGCACTCCTGGCCGAGGCAGTTGTCGCGCGTGGAGGTGACCATCGGCCAGACGGGCGAATTCTCCGGCACGCTTGCAAGCTCGGCCTTGTCGCCGGTGCGCGTGATCTTCGCGAAACGAATGATTTCCTGCAGATGCGAGGTGTCCTGGCGCGACGGCAGGCGGCCGTTGTCGGCGGTGCGCTCGAGGTAGTAATGGCACAGGTAGTTCGCGCGGCCCTTCAACATCGCGACGGACACCGGTACCGCGAGCGCGTCGCGCACGGTCGGGATGTCGCGCTGGAAGAGCTGATCCTGCAGATGCTTCGTACCCGTCGACACGATGACCTTGCCGCCCCACAGCATGGCCGGAACGAGGTACGCATACGTCTTGCCGGTGCCCGTGCCCGCCTCGACGATGAGCGTGTTCTCGCCGCCGTCGATCGCCGTTTTCGCCGTCGCAATGCCGATGTCGTCGGCCGGATGCTCGTTGGGCGCGTAAGGTTTGTCGGAGGGTCCGAGCTTGCGCGCAGGGCGGCGCTGCGCCTCGAACATCGCGGGTTCGGGCATGGCGCGGCCAGATGCTTCCATCGCAGCCGCGACCGAGCGCGCCATTTCGATCTGCGACGCGCGCGGCCGATAACCGTCGATCGCGCGCGCGAGCAGGCCCTGCGCGGAAAAGATGGCGTCGAGCTCGACGCCGCGCTTGTCGGTCAACGCGAGCGGCGCGCCGGCGTCGTCACTGGATTGTGCGGGTGAGTTCAAGGCGTGCTAAATCCTGCGGGTTTCGGCGCGGCCGCGCACGCGAGGCGCCGACGCCAGCACGAGCCCGCGGCCGGCGCGTTGAGTTCAGTGCGCGTCCGAGTCCAGCTGCAATTGCAGCAGGAGAATGGTGTCCTTCACCTTGAGCTTGCGCTTTTTCAGGCGCCTCAACTCCAGGTCGTCGGTGCCGGACATCTTGTCGATCAGCGTGTCCAGGCTGTGATGCTCTTCTTGCAATTGCGCGATGCGATCGCGCAGCACAGCGGCATCCATGGCGGGTTGTCGGGGTGCGCGCGTGGATTCACTCAAACGCTGCTGCATGCTCACCTCCTTTCATCCTCTTTGCGCGGGCCCGCACGGCGAGCCCGACTGCCCTATTTACCTTGCTGCTGTTGTTGCTGCTGCAGTTTCAGTTGTTCCTGGCGCTCCTGCTCCTGCTGCTGCGCCTTTTCCTGCGCCTTCCTGGCGGCTTCCTTCTGACGCGCTTCGACTTCCGCGCGATGCTGCGCGGCTTCCTGCTGCTTCTGCTCGTAGCGCTGCGCCTTCTGCTCGCGCTCCTGCGCGTCCTGCACGCCGCGAGCGCGCGCGTCCTCGAGCTGCTTCTGGTAATCCGCCTGCTTGCGATCGTACGCCGCCTGGTTGGCCGCGCGCTGCGGCGCCTCGGCGTTGCGCTGCGCGGCGGCCAGCGCGTTTTGACGCTGCTTGTCCTCGTAGGCCTGCTGGCTCGCCTTCTCGTTCGCCGCGCGCTGCGGCGCTTCCGCCTCGTATTGCGCCCGCTTGATGGCCGTCTGCTGGTCGCGTTGCTTCGCCCGCTCGGCGCGCTGCTCGTCGTCGAGCGCGAGTTGTTCCTGGCGGATCTGCTGACGCGTTTCGCGCATTTCGTTGCGCGCGTTGTCGATGCAGTGATTCACGAAGAACTTGCTGTAGCAGTCGTGCTGCTTGACGCCGTAGCGGTAGTTGTTTTCTTCGGTGCGATGGTCGAGCACCTTCTGGCGCTGTGCGAACTCGGCTCTCAGCGCGTCGTCGGCGGTTTGCGCAGCCGGCGCGCCCGACGGCGCAGCATCGAGCACGCGCGCGCTCACGGACGTGCCGGAATCGATCGGCTTCGCGGCCTGGGCAAGCGCATGCTGCGACGCGAATGCGCCTGCCGCGCAAAGCAGCGATACCGCCGCGGCGGCCGGCACGTTGGAAAGGCGGAAGTTGGGCAAATGGATGAACGGCAACGTGATAAAGAATCAGGTGCGAAACGGCTTGTGCGATGCCCAAATTCTATCACCGCGGGCCGGAGCGCTCCGCCATTTATGGCAAAATGCCCCGCTCCAGCAACCCGGTCCGAACCTGGCTCGTTGCACGGTCGCCCGCCCGCGGCGCCTCGCTCACGCGAGCCTGGCGACGCGGCGCGGAGTTCGCCGGCGAGCCGCAGACAGCGCAGAAACATGACGGAAACCGTAGCACTCAAGATCGTACAGCGCATTGCCTCCGAACTCACCGTGCAGCCGCGCCAGGTCGCCGCCGCCGTGGAGCTTCTCGACGAAGGCTCGACTGTCCCGTTCATCGCCCGGTATCGCAAGGAAGTCACCGGCAATCTCGACGACACACAGTTGCGCACGCTCGAAGAGCGCCTGCTGTATCTGCGCGAACTCGAAGACCGCCGCGCGACGATCCTGCAAAGCATCGACGAGCAAGGCAAGCTCACCGCCGAGTTGCGCGGGGCGATCGAGGGCGCGGACAGCAAGCAGGTGCTCGAAGACCTCTACCTGCCCTACAAGCCCAAGCGCCGCACGCGTGCGCAGATCGCCCGCGAAGCCGGTCTCGAGCCGCTCGCGCAGGCGCTGCTCGCCGATCCCACGCTCGATCCTCAAGCCGAAGCAGCAAAGTTCGTCGATGCGGACAAAGGCGTCGCCGACACCAAAGCCGCCCTCGACGGCGCGCGCGACATTCTCTCCGAGCAGTTCGGGGAAACCGCCGAAATCCTCGGCAAGCTGCGTGACCATCTGTTCAACCAGGGGCTCGTCACGTCGAGCGTGGTGGACGGCAAGCAAGGCGAGGAAGGCGAAAAATTCCGTGACTACTACGACTACAGCGAGACGATCCGCACCGTACCGTCGCACCGCGCGCTCGCGCTGTTCCGTGGACGCAATGCGGGCGTTCTGAGCGTCAAGCTCGGTCTGGGCGAAGAACTCGACGCGCAGATTCCGCATCCGTGCGAAGCGATGATCGCGCAGCACTTCGGCATCGCCAATCGTGGCCGTGCCGGCGACAAATGGCTCTCCGACGTGTGCCGCTGGTGCTGGCGCGTGAAGGTGCAGCCGCATATCGAAACCGAACTGCTCACGCAATTGCGAGAAGAAGCCGAGCATGAAGCCATTCGCGTGTTCGCGCGCAATCTGAAGGACCTGCTGCTCGCGGCGCCCGCTGGCCCGAAGGCCGTGATCGGTCTCGATCCGGGCTTGCGGACCGGCGTGAAGGTCGCGGTCGTGGATCGCACCGGCAAGCTCCTTGCAACCGACACCATCTATCCGCACGAACCGCGCCGCGACTGGGACGGCTCCATTGCGAAGCTCGCCCGCATCGCGCACGCGACGCAGGCCGAACTCGTGTCTATCGGCAACGGCACCGCATCGCGCGAAACCGACAAGCTCGCGAGCGAGCTCATTGCGAAGCATCCGGATCTGAAGCTCCAGAAGATCGTCGTGTCCGAGGCGGGCGCGTCGGTGTACTCGGCATCGGAGCTCGCCGCGAAGGAGTTTCCGGAGCTCGACGTGTCGCTGCGCGGCGCGGTGTCGATCGCGCGGCGGCTGCAAGACCCGCTCGCCGAGCTCGTGAAGATCGAGCCGAAGGCGATCGGCGTCGGCCAGTATCAGCACGACGTCAATCAGCGCGAACTCGCGCGCTCACTCGATGCGGTCGTCGAGGATTGCGTGAACGCCGTCGGTGTCGATGCCAATACGGCGTCGGTCGCGCTGCTCGCGCGCGTGTCGGGGCTGAACGCGACGCTCGCGCGCAACATCGTCGACTATCGCGATGCCAACGGGCCGTTCCCGTCGCGCGCGCATCTGAAGAAGGTGCCGCGCCTCGGCGACAAGACTTTCGAGCAGGCGGCCGGCTTCCTGCGCATCAACAACGGCGAGAATCCGCTCGACCGCTCGTCTGTGCACCCGGAGGCGTATCCGGTCGTCGAACGCATTCTCGCGAAGATCAAGAAGCATATCGGCGATGTGCTCGGCAAGCGCGAAGCGTTGACGGGCCTCTCGCCCACTGAATTCGTCGACGATCGTTTCGGCCTTCCGACCGTGCGCGACATTCTCGCCGAGCTCGAAAAACCGGGCCGCGATCCACGCCCCGAGTTCAAGACGGCGACGTTCCGGGAAGGCATCGAGAAAATCTCGGATCTCGTGCCGGGCATGATCCTCGAAGGCGTCGTGACGAACGTGGCGGCGTTCGGCGCGTTCGTCGATATCGGCGTGCATCAGGACGGTCTCGTGCACGTTTCGGCCATGTCCACAAAGTTCATCAAGGATCCGCACGAAGTCGTGAAGGCCGGTCAGGTCGTCAAGGTGAAGGTGATCGAGACCGATGTGAAGCGCCAGCGCATTTCGCTCACGATGCGTCTGGACGACGACTCCGCCGCCTCTTCCGCGAGTGGCAGCGCGGCCGGGGCGCAATCGCGTGGTTCGCAGGATCGTCGTTCGGCCCAGCGTCCGCAGCAGCGTCGCGAACCGGAACCGGCCGGCGCGATGGCCGCGGCGTTCGCAAAACTGAAACGCTGACGCTTCACGCTGCCAACAAAAAACCCCACGTTTTGCGACGTGGGGTTTTCTTTTTGCGCTTCCGAAAAACGAAGCGTCAGATTTCGATCTTAGTTCCCAGCTCGACGACGCGATTTGCGGGAATACTGAAGAAATCGGTCGGTTTCGCCGCGTTCTGATGCATCCACGCGAACACGCGCTCGCGCCACACGGACATGCCCGGCAACTCCGTCGGCACGACCGTCTCGCGCGCCATGAAGAACGACGTGTCCATCAGCTCGAAGGTCATCGCGTGCGTGCGCGTGATCTGTTCGAGCACGGCCTTCACGTCCGGTGTCTCGTTGAAGCCGTATGCCGCCTTCACGAGGAACAGACCGCCGCCGATGTCCTTCACTTCGAGACGATGCGCATCGTCGACATAAGGAATGTCGCGCGTCTTGAAGTTCATGAAGATGGTGCGCTCGTGCAGCACCTTGTTGTGCTTCAGGTTGTGCAGAAGGCTCACGGGCACGAGCGAATCGCTGCCGGTGAGATAGATCGCCGTACCCGACACGCGATGCGGCGGATGCGCAAGCAAGCCCTGGAGGAACGGCATCAACGGGATACCGTCCGCGGCCGTGCGATCCTTCACGATCATGCGGCCTTTGTACCAGGTCATCAAAAGGAAGAAGAGCGCCCCGCCGATGCACAGCGGCAGCCAGCCGCCCTGCTCGATCTTGAGCAGGCTCGCGCCGAAGAAACCGATGTCGATCATCAGGAACACGGCGATCATGCCGCCGACGAGAAAGCGGTTCCAGCCCCACAGATTCACCATCACGACCGACACGAGGATGGTGGTCGTGAGCATGGTCGCGGTGACGGCGAGACCGTAAGCGGCGGCGAGATTTTCGGAACTCTTGAAGCCGATGACGATACACAAAATGATGAAAAGCAGCATCCAGTTGACGAGCGGAATATAAATCTGGCCGATAGCCAGCTCGGACGTATGCATGATCTTCATGCGCGGCACGTAGCCGAGCTGGATCGCCTGGCTCGTCAGCGAATACGCGCCCGAAATGACCGCCTGCGACGCGATCACGGTCGCGACCGTCGACAGAATCACGAGCGGCAGCAAGGCCCAGTCGGGCGCAAGCAGGAAGAATGGGTTCTCGATGGCCTGCGGCGAGTGCATCAGCAACGCGCCCTGACCAAAATAGTTCAGCAACAGCGAGGGCATCACGAAGCCGTACCAGCCGTAGCGAATCGGCTTCACGCCGAAGTGACCCATGTCCGCGTACAGCGCTTCCGCCCCGGTCAGCACGAGCACGACCGAGCCCAGCACGATATACGCCTGCAGGACGTGCTGCGCCATGAAAGAAAAGGCGTAATAGGGATTGAGCGCGACGATGATGCGCGGCTCCATGACGATATGCGCGGCGCCGAGCACCGCGAGCGTGGCGAACCACACGACCATGATCGGGCCGAAGAGCTTGCCGACCACCGCCGTGCCGTGGCGCTGAATCCAGAACAGCGCGATCAGAATGACGATCGTGATCGGCAGCACGTACGGAGTTAGCTTGGGCGCGGCGATCTCGAGACCTTCGACCGCCGAGAGCACCGACATCGCCGGCGTGATGACCGCATCGCCGTAGAACATGCACGCGCCGAAGATGCCGAGCATCATCAGCACGCCCGAAACCTTGCCGGACTCCTTCACGCTGCGCAGCGCGAGCGTCGTCATGGCGAACACGCCGCCCTCGCCGTTGTTGTCGGCGCGCATGACGAAGAGCACGTATTTGACGGCGACCACCATGACGATCGCCCAGAAGAGCAAGGAGATGACGCCGAGAATCGACGCCTCTGACAAGCCGATGCCATGCGACGGGCTAAAGGCTTCCTTCAACGAGTAAAGTGGACTCGTGCCGATGTCGCCGAAAACGACGCCAATGGCGGCGAGCGCAAGCGAGTGCAATGGCTGTTTATGCTCGTGCGCGTGAGTCGTGTTAGTCATAAAAGCGATATATCCGTCCAGAGCGGAAAAAAACGAACGCCATTCTATCTAACGTTGCACGCGAAGACGCCTTCTCGCGTGTTGCTCGAGCGCCACGAGAGACGCGTGTGAGAGTGTAGCATCGCGCCCCGCGTGCGTCGGCGGGCGCGCTCGTCGCGATTTCATGCAGGTCAGTCCGCCTTCTCGCAAAAACAAAAAACGCCGTTGCGCCCGGCTTCGTGCCAGGCGAACGGCGTATGTCGCGCGAAACGATCAGGCGTCGATCAAGCGCCCCGTCCGTTTTGCGTGCCGCGCTTGATCCACGCGCCCAGGTTGTGCGGTCGCACCGTGTCCCACTCCTCGAAAGGCTGATGAATCCACGGATTCGTTTCAAGATGCTGAACGTGATAGTCGGGCTTGACCTTGGAGCACGCCTTGTACCAGAGCACCGCCGAGCGCACCGATGTGATCCCCGGATAACGCTCCTTCAGATGCTCCTGCACGCGCGCGAGCGTGACGCCCGAATCGACCAGATCATCGACGAGCAGCACGTTGCCGGACAGATCGCCGCGCGTCATCGTGATGTACTGCGCGATGTCGAGATCGCCCTGCTCCGTGCCCGCTGCTTCGCGGTATGAGCTCGTCGCGAGAATGGCGAGCGGCAGGTCATAAATGCGCGACAGCTGATCGCCCACGCGCAGGCCGCCGCGCGCGAGGCACAGGATCTTGTCGAACTTCCAGCCCGACTCGTGCACCTTCAGTGCGAGGAGTTCGATCAGCCGGTGATATTCATCCCAGCCGACCCAGAGATTCTTGTCGTCGTTGCGCGGGTCCGTCATCGCGATCATGGTGAGGCTCTTTCAAATGCTTAGGTTATATACGAAATGTGGCCGCAGGAGGCGGCCACATTCTTTACAGCGTCCGGTTCTGGTCGAGGCTCTTTAAGCGCTCAGACCTTGAACGGATGGCGAAGCAGGATGGTTTCGTCACGGTCCGGACCGGTCGACACCATGTCGATCGGCACGCCCGCCACTTCCTGCACGCGCGTCAAATACTTGCGCGCGTTTTCCGGCAGCCCGTCCCATTGCGTAATGCCGATGGTGCTTTCCTTCCAGCCGCCGAAGGTTTCATATACAGGCTCGCAGCGCGCCACTTCCGATGCGCCGCGCGGCAGGATGTCAACGAGCTTGCCGTCGAGCGTATAGCCCGTGCAGAGCTTCACTTCGTCGAGACCGTCGAGCACGTCGAGCTTGGTCATGCACAGGCCCGAGATACCGTTGATCTGGATCGAACGGCGCAGCGCGGCGGCGTCGAGCCATCCAGTGCGGCGCGGCCGGCCGGTGACCGAGCCGAATTCCTTGCCGACAGTCGCGAGGTTCAGGCCCACCTGATCCTGACGCTGGGCGTTATCCGCGTCATACAGCTCGCTCGGGAACGGGCCCGAACCGACGCGCGTGCAATACGCCTTGGTGATGCCGAGAATATAGTTCAGACGCTGAGGCCCGATGCCGGCGCCGGAGGTCGCCGCGCCCGCGACGCAGTTGCTCGACGTGACATACGGATACGTGCCGTGGTCGATGTCGAGCAGCGTGCCTTGCGCGCCTTCGAACAGCAGATTGCGGCCGGCGTGATTTTCGTCGTAGAGACGGCGGGAGACGTCCGTGACCATCGGCGCGAGACGGTCGGCGTAGCCGAGCATCGTGTCGAGCGTTTCCTGGAAGTCGACAGCCTTCGCGCCGAGGTACTGAGTCAGGACGAAGTTATGGAAGTCGAGCGCCTCGCGCAGACGTTCCTCGAACACTGCACGATCGAACAGATCCTGCACGCGCAGGCCGCGACGGGCCACCTTGTCCTCGTACGCCGGGCCGATGCCGCGGCCGGTCGTGCCGATCTTGCCGGCGCCGCGCTTGGCTTCGCGCGCCTGGTCGATGGCGACGTGATACGGCAGAACGAGCGTGGCGGCTTCAGAAATGAACAGGCGCTTGCGGACATCGACGCCAGCCGCTTCCAGTTCGTCGATTTCCTTGAACAGCGCTTCCGGCGACAACACGACGCCATTGCCGATGTAGCAGGCTGTGCCCGCGCGCATGATGCCCGAGGGAATGAGGCGCAGAATGGTCTTCTTGCCGCCGATGATGAGCGTATGGCCGGCGTTATGACCGCCCTGGAAGCGCACGACGCCCTGGGCGTGGTCCGTCAGCCAGTCGACGATCTTGCCTTTGCCCTCATCACCCCACTGGGTGCCCACCACGACGACGTTGCGCCCCGGGTTCACATTCACTGCACTGGCAGACATGTTGATTCGTTAGCTGGTTAAAAACGTATTTTACCTATGTTCGCGAAAGGTTCCGAGTTTTTCGGGACGTGTTTCGCGATTTCGTCACGGTCGCGTGATTGGAATGGGCTAAGCAAATTCCCTTATCGATCAAGCGACTGTATTCATCGTCCCGCTTCAGGCGCGCGTTTCGACCGTCCATTTGCCGTCACGCTCGACGAGCACACGGTCGAACGCGAATTCGTCCAGATCGTGGTCGTGGCCGGGCAGCGCCTGGATGACCACTTCGCCCGCGTCGCGCAGTGCGAGAATCGCCGCGCGCAGCGGCTCATCGTGTTTCCACGGCGCGAGGATCGCGCTGCCGCGTGCGTCCACGGGGGAGATACGCGCCACTTCGCGCAGATCGAGAGAAAAGCCCGTCGCGGGTCGCGCACGGCCGTAGGCAAGACCGACATCGTCATAGCGGCCGCCGCGCGCGACCGCGTTCGGCACGCCATCGACATAGGCTGAGAACATCACGCCGCTGTGATACGCATAGCCGCGCAAGTCCGCGAGGTCGATCATCAGTTCCGCGCCTTCGACCTGGCCCGCGAGGAACGCGAGATCGTCGAGCGCGCGCGCGATCACGGGCAGATTCGGCAAACGGCCACGGGCGATCTGCAGCACCGAAGCGTCGCCATAGAGCGACGGCAATGCCCGCAGCGCCTCGCGCGGCACCTGCCCGAGGTGCGCGGTCAATTCATGCAGGCGCGGCACGTCTTTGCTCGCGAGCGCGTCGTAAAGCGCTTCGCCGAGCGATGCCGCCGCCGGCTCGAGTTCCAGCAGCGCGGCAAGCACGCCCGCGTGACACAGATCGAGACGCACTTTCGTCAGACCTGCGAGATGCAGCGAGTCGAGCATCAGTTGCTGGATCTCAAGATCCGCTTCGAGCCCCGCGTGCCCATAAATTTCCGCGCCGATCTGAATCTGCTCGCGCGTCGCATGCAACCCGCGCGGGCGCGTGTGCAGCACGACGCCCGCGTAGCACAGCCGCGTCACGCCCTGCCGGTTCAGCAGATGCGCGTCGATACGTGAAACCTGCGGCGTGATGTCCGCGCGCAGGCCGAGCGTGCGTCCGGACAATTGATCGACGAGCTTGAACGTGCGCAAGTTCAGGTCGCTTCCGCCGCTCGTCAGAAGCGATTCGAGATACTCGAGCATCGGCGGCATCACGAGTTCGTAGCCGTACGAACGGAAACGGTCGAGCAGGCGGCGGCGCAGCTCTTCGATCTTGCGGGCTTCCGACGGCAACACGTCGGCGATATTCTCGGGAAGTAACCAGGTGGACATCGATACGTTTCCTACGGGACGAGAAGGCTTGGCGCTGGTCGCGCGGCGCTCACGGACTTGAACGGTCAGGGACGAATGAATAAGGACAAGATAGGCGAAATGGCGGCGGCCTGCCGGACGAGGTTCACGTCGCGATCAGCAGCAGAATCAGGCCGAGCACCATGGCGATCAGTCCGCCGATGCGGATATGGTGCAAGGGCCGCTCCGCGATGCGGCGAAAGGTATCGCGCCACGCGGTCGGAAAAACGAAGGGAAACATGCCTTCGATAATCAGCATCAACGCAAGAGCCAGCAGGAACGTCTCGGCCATGTCCAAGGTTTTTTTGATGCCGCGCGACCGGCAAGACGCGGTGCGCGGCGCGGACGGGAATCAGCGCTTCGCCGTCGCCGGGGCCGACGTGTCCGCCGCGCCGCCGGTCGGGCTCTTCATGAAGCGGAAGAAATCGCTGCTCGGGTCGACGACGATCACGTCGCCTGGCTTGAACGTCTTCTTGTACGCTTCGAGGCTCTGATAGAACTGGTAGAACTGCGGATCGCGTCCGTACGCATCGGCCGCTATGGCCGCCGCCTTGCTGTCTCCTTCGCCCTTGATCGACTGCGCCTGGCTATAGGCGTCCGCGACGATGGCCTGCTGCGTGCGCTCCGCATCGGCCTTGATCTTGTCCGCGTCCGCCGTGCCCTTCGCGCGCTCGTTCGCCGCGGCTTGCTGTCGCGCCGCGATCATGCGCTTGTAGACCGAATCGGCGACCGCCGACGGAAAGTCGATGCGCGTCATCTGCAAGTCGACGAGCTGCACGCCAAATGCCGCGGCCGCGCCTTCCACGCTCTTTTGCGCGTCGGCTTCGATTGCCTGCTGATTGCCTAGCGCGTCAGTGAGCGGGCGCTTCGCAAAACTGCTCGCAAGCGCCGCGCGCGCGAGCGCGGTGATGCGCTCCTCGGCCGTCTGCGTGTTCTTCTCGTTGCTTTCGAAGAGTTTCAGGGGATCGGCGACACGATACTTGATCACCGCGTTGACCAGCACTTCGTTCTTGTCCGCGGTCGAGAAACGGTCGGCGCCCGATTCGTCGATGGTGAGCGTGCGTGTGTCGATGAGCGTGAGTGTCTGGAACGGCGGCGGCAGCTTGAAGTGCAGACCGGGGCCTTCGAGACGCGGATTGCCTTCGCCATGCGCGGCGACGACGGCGGCATGTCTTTCGTCGACTGTGAAGATCATCGACGAACCGATGAACAACACGATGACGACGGCGACGACGAGCGCAAAGATTCGATTCATGTTCGCGCTCCTTATTGCAGGTCTTCCGACCGGCTGCGGGAGCGGAACGCATCGCGCGAGCGCAGCGGATCGCCGCCGGCATTCGCGCTTGCGCCGCTGGCGGAGCTTGCCGCGCTGGCGGGTGCGACCGCAGCCGGCGCCGATGCGCTCGCCGTGCCCTGCGCGCGCGCCTGAGGCCCGTCAGTCGCGGCGGCCGCGCCCGACGCAGCTGCGCCGCTCGCGCCTTCGGCCGCGTCCTTCGCTTGCTGCCTGTTGGCTTCGACGAGCTTGTCGAGCGGCAGATAGACGACGTTATTGCCGCCCTTGCTATCGACGAAAACCTTCGTGGTGCGCGAGTAGATCTGCTGCATCGTGTCCAGGTACATGCGTTGACGAATGACCGCGGGCGCCTTCGAGTATTCCGCGTAGACCTCCTTGAAGCGCTCCGCATCTCCCTGCGAGCGCGTGACCTCGCGGTTGCTATAGGCGCGGGCCTCGTCGATCAACTTCGCCGCGTCGGCTTTCGCGCGCGGCAGCAACTGATCCGCATAGGCTTGCGCGGAATCGCGGGCGCGCTCGTTGTCCTGACGCACGCGCGCCGCTTCCTCGAACGCCGACTGCACCTGTTGCGGCACCTGCACGCTTTGCACCGCCACGCCCGTCACCTGAAGACCGGTGCGATAAGTGTCGAGCGAACGCTGAATCGTCTCGATCAGGCGCGCGCGCAGCGCTTCACGATCCTTGTAGAGCATGTCGTCCGTCGTGAGGCCGCCAGCAATTTCGCGGATCGCCGACTGCGCGGCCTGCGTCACGCTGTCGTCCGCATTGACGCTGCGAAACAGGAAATCGGTCGGCGACTTGATCTGATACTGCACGGCAAAGCGCACGTCGACGATATCCGCGTCGTTCGTCAGAAGCGACGCGTCGCGCACGTTGCCTTGCGACAGCGCGGTGCCGCGCCCGACTTCGACGGAACGAATCTGCGACGTATCGACGATCTCGCTCGACTGGAACGGATACGGCAAACGCCAGTGAATGCCTTGCGAGACCGTCTGACGATACTTGCCGAACTGGGAGACGACGCCGACATGCCCGTCCTGCACGACGAACACGCCGCTGCCCAGATAGATGGCGATCAACACGCCGATGACGATGCCGAGGCCGATCTTCGTGCCACGGCCGTTCTCGCGCGGCGCGCCGTTGCCAGGTTTGCGGCCGAACACCCCGGCGAGGCGGCGATTGAACTCACGCCACATCTCGTCGAGATCGGGCGGGCCTTCGTCCTTGCCGTTGGGGCGCTTGCCGTCTTGCGGGCGCTTGGAGTCGTTTTTCACGCCATTGCCGTCGCCCCGCCCCCAGCGCGGATCGTTGATCGAAAAGACGGCATGCTCAACTTGCCGGATAGTCCGCTCTTTGTAGTCGTTCACTCGGTGATTCACCATTAGACAGCCGGGGTCGATGCCGGGTCGATGCAATTCCGAAGCAACTTAATGTCCGTGCTCGGGGACCTTGTGATCGTCACGTTCGACGGCCTGCCGGTGGTCGTCCGGCTGCGCGTTCGTGTCGTGTATGGCGTTTGACTCGGACTGCGTGGATTGCGTTGCTTCGGACGCCTCGTGCGGCTCCGGAAATTCGGCGAGCACGCTGGGTAGGCCCGCATCGATTTCACCGGTTTCCGCCGTGGCGATTTCGGCGATGGCAGCGCGCAGCGCATCGAGCCCCTGACCCGTGCGTGCACTCAAGAAAACGCGCGAAATATTACCATACTCGTCCCTTTCAACCGCCTCGTCGCGGGCCGCGAGCTCGGGCACCGCATCGATCTTGTTGAAGACGAGAATCTGGTGAATGTTGTCCGCGCCGATGCCGCGCAACACCTCGTTCACCTGATCGATCTGATCGAGGCGCACCGCACTCGACGCATCGACGACATGCAGCAGCACGTCCGCGTGAATGGTTTCTTCGAGCGTGGCGCGAAATGCGGCGACGAGCTGGTGCGGCAATTCGCGGATGAACCCGACCGTGTCCGACACGACAACATGCCCCGCTTCCTCGCCGAGGAACACCCGGCGCGAAGTGGTATCGAGCGTGGCAAAGAGCTGGTCGGCCGCGTACGCCTGCGCCTTGGTGAGCGCGTTGAACAGCGTGGACTTGCCCGCGTTCGTATAGCCGACGAGCGACACCGACATCGTGCGATTGCGCACGCGCTGACGCCGTTGCGTGCCGTGCTGACGGCGCAGTCGTTCGAGCCGCGACTTGAGGGCCTTGATGCGCTCGCCGATCAATCGGCGGTCGGTTTCAAGCTGCGTTTCGCCCGGGCCGCGCAAGCCGATGCCGCCCTTCTGGCGTTCGAGGTGAGTCCACGCGCGAATCAGGCGCGTCGACAGATATTGCAGTTGCGCGAGTTCGACCTGCAGCTTGCCTTCGTGGCTGCGGGCGCGCTGCGCGAAGATATCGAGAATGAGGCTCGTGCGATCGACCACTCGGCGATTCAGCGCGACCTCGAGATTGCGCTGCTGCGCGGGCGCGAGCGCGTGATTGAAAATGACGAGTTCGACGTCATTCGCTTCGCACTGCAGGCGCAGTTCTTCGACCTTGCCGCTGCCGATGAACATTTTGGCATCGGGGCTCGAGCGGCGGCCGGTGAGCGTGACGGCGGGATGAGCGCCCGCACTTTGTGCGAGCAGACTAAGTTCTTCCAGACTGGCTTCGAAATCGATCTTGCCGAAGTCGATGCCGACGAGCGCTGCGTTAATCAAATTGATGTGTTCACGTTTTTGAAGCGACCGGCGAGTTGCTTAATGTTCGCTTTAGAATGGGCAGTTTCGCGCCGGCCGCGACGAGGTTTAGGACGATTCAGCGTCCGGGTGGAAATTCACCGGGCGGGCAGGCACGACCGTGGAAATGGCGTGCTTATAGACCATCTGGGTGACCGTATTTCGGAGCAACACGACGTACTGGTCGAAAGATTCGATGTTTCCTTGAAGCTTGATGCCGTTGACCAAATAGATCGAGACGGGCACGTGCTCTTTACGCAGTGCGTTCAAAAACGGGTCTTGTAACAATTGCCCTTTGTTGCTCATAGCAAACTCCGTGTTTTTTTGCAGGTTGGATATATTGTGGACGAAGAAAAAGAGATCCGCCGACAATCGCTACACTATAGCCGATTTTCGCTGTTTTACGTTTTCCGCACCCCTCGGCCAAATGGCTGACGGCGCCGAAACGTAAGGCTTCACGCGGCTCTCACTCCTTGTCCGCGTAAGGGTTTCGGCTCGACCGAAACTCTATGCGAAGTGGAGTGCCGGCTAGTCCAAACGTTTCGCGAAAACGCCCTTCCAGATAACGCTTGTATGTCTCCGTCACCGCGTCGAGCGCGTTGCCGTGCACCACGATGATCGGCGGATTTTGCCCGCCCTGATGCGCGTAACGCAGTTTCGGCCGCACCGGACCGCGGCGACGCGGCTGCTGAAATTCCACGGCATCGATCAGCGCGCGCGTGAGCTTCGGCGTCGGCAGCTTGGCCATCGCGGCGGCGTAGGCATCGTCGACCGATTTCATCAACGCGCCGATGCCCGTTTTCTCGAGGGCGGAAACGTAGTGGAATTTAGCAAAGTCCAGAAACTTGAGCTTGCGCGTCAGGTCCGCCTTCGTGCGCTCACGCACATGCGAGTCCAGACCGTCCCACTTGTTCACGCCGACGACGAGCGCGCGGCCCTGCTCGACCACGAAGCCCGCGATGTGCGCGTCCTGCTCAGAGATCTCCTGCTGTGCATCGAGCAGAAGGATCACGACGTTGGCATCCGCGATCGACTGCAGCGTCTTCACGACCGAAAACTTCTCGATCGCTTCGAACACCTTGCCGCGGCGGCGCAGGCCGGCCGTGTCGATCAGAGTGTACTTGCGGCCTTGTCGCTCGAAATCAACATAAATCGAGTCGCGCGTGGTTCCCGGCATGTCGAACGCGATCACGCGCTCCTCGCCAATCAGCGTGTTCACAAGCGTCGACTTGCCGACGTTCGGACGCCCGACGATCGCGATCTTGATGCCGTGCTGCGCCTTCTCCTCTTCCGTTTCCTCCGGCTGATCCTTGTACGCGATGTCGAGTGCGTCGTTGATCATCTCGACGACGCCGTCGCCATGCGCGGCTGAGATGGCGCGCGGATCGCCGAGACCGAGCTCGTAAAAGTCCGATGCGACCGCCGAGTACTTCATGCCCTCGGCCTTGTTCACGACCAGGAAGAGCGGCCGGCCGGTCTTGCGCAGATAGTCGGCGATCGACTTGTCCTGCGGCGCAAGTCCGTTGCGGCCATCGACGATGAACACGACGATATCGGCCTCTTCGACCGCCTGACGCGTCTGCCGCGCCATTTCGTGCAGGATGCCGTCCTTCGCCACGGGCTCGAACCCGCCCGTGTCCACGACGAGATACGGGCGTTCACCGCCCACGCGACCTTCGCCGTAGTGACGGTCACGAGTGAGGCCCGGCAAGTCGGCGACGAGCGCGTCGCGCGAGCGCGTCAGCCGGTTGAAAAGCGTCGATTTCCCAACATTGGGGCGCCCGACGAGCGCGATCACGGGTTTCATCTGATTTTGTTCAAGGTTGAACGCAAGGCGAACGCGGAACGGGCGGTGGAAACGTCTCGTTGCGTTCCGCTACGCCGCGCAATGGCTGCGCTTGTCGAAAATTAGCATGGATTCGGCTTGCCGCACGCGAGGCGTGTCGATCGGCCGGATCGTCGGCGGTCGTTCGCCGGTCTTGCCTCGTTGGAGGCTCATCTTGCGCGGCACCTTCGCGCGCCGCGCTCATTCTTCTACCCTGCTTTTGCAGGCGGGTTTTATCGCGATGCGCGCGTGGCGCAACGCTTCTTTCTCGTGCGGTTCGTCGTGGGTGGCGAACCTGCCGCACCGCCGGACCTCGACGGCGCGCTTGCTGCTGACGGCCGCAAGAGCATGTCACGCGCTCCGCGGCCTGCTTTCACTCAGTTGCCCGGTCGGAAACCATAAAGGTCGCCGTCATGCGTCTGAACGACGAGCGTGCTGCCCGCCAGCACAGGCGCCGCGGTGATCGCGCTGCCGTCGGTCGGTGCGCGGCCGACGAGCTGGCCGTTTTCGGTGTTCAGGAAATGCACGAAGCCCTGATAATCGCCCACGACGACCGTACGGCCCAGAATGTACGGCACGCTGACACTCCGGTTCTTCAACGCATCCGTCTTCCAGACCTGCGAGCCGTCCGCCGCGCGGAACGCGTTGACGACCGACCAGTCGTCGCCCGCCGCGACGATCTGCTCGTCTTGTGCGAGGCCGCTGTCGCTCGAGAAGCTCTTTTCCCACACCGGCTGGCCCGAGTTGGCATCGAAGCAACCGATGCGGCCCTGGAACGTCACCGCGCAGGTCTGCGCACCGACGAGCCCCGGCGCGCCGGTCACGTCGTTGATGCGCTCGACTTCGGTCACACCCTTCGGATACGACACCGGCGCCTGCCAGTAGGCGTCGCCCGTCTGCAGGTTGATCGCCGCGAACGTCCCGCCGGGGAAGCCCGCGAGCACCGCCTGATTGCCGGCGAACGTCATGCCGGCCGCGACCCGCAGGTTCAGCGGCACCGCGCGCAACTGGAAGATCCACTTCTGCTCGCCCGTCTGCGCGCTGAACGCGATGACCTTGCCGTCGATGGTACGCACGATCACGAGATCGTTGCCGACGAGCGGCGGCGAGACGATCTCGCCGGGCGCCGTGGCCGTCCACAACAGCTTGCCGTCGGCACCGAGCACGTCGACCTGGCCCTTCAGACCGCCCACTGCCGTGAGATTGCCATCGCTGCCGACACCCGCGGACAAATCGTCCTTGAGCTTGGTGCGCCAGACGTCCTGACCGGTCTTCGCGTCGATCTTGGCGACGGTGCCGTTCGTGCCCGCGGCGAAGACGTAATCGCCGACCGCGACCGGCGAGAACAGATAGCGGCCCGCCTTGCCGACGCTCGCCTTCCACGTCTGATTGACGTTCAACACCGGCTTGAAGTCCGCGAGCGGTGTCGGCACGCGGCGTTCATCCTTGGTCGACGAGCAAGCGGCCAACAAGACGGTCGTCGCGCAGGCGAGCGGCACGGCGTAGCGTTTCAAAAAAGTCATCGGTGGACGCAACATGAATTGGTGAATTGGGTTGATCGGCGCCGACCGACGCGCCGCTGCATGGCGACGCTGTGGCGGGCGGCTTGATGGACTGATGTGCTAAATCGATCGAAACCGATTGGAACGATGCGGATCAGCCGCCGAGCGCATCGAGCTTGAACTGAACCAGTTGACGCGCGGACGTGTCGTTCTCGGGCAGCGTCTCGAGGGCAACCTTGTAGGCTGCGCGCGCATCGTCGCGTTTGCCTTGTGCCGCGAGCAGGTCCCCGCGACGATCCGCGATCACGCCCTTGAACGCATCGAGCGGTTGATCCGCGAGCAGCTTCAGGCCCGCGTCGTAGTTCTTCTCGTCGAGCAGGACGAGCGCGAGACGCAGCTTCGCGATCTGCTTGTACTCGTCATCCTTCGCGTGATCGATGGCCCATTGCAGTTGCGCCTTCGCACCTGCCGTGTTGCCCGCCATGTAAAGCGACTTTGCGGCCGCGAGCGCGGTCATCTGCGCGTAGCCCGTGCCGCCGAACTTGTCTTCCATGTCCGTCGCCACGCGCGTGACCAGCGCCTGATCGTTGGCGTTTACCGCCTGCTGAAGATGGTCGTAGAGCACCGACGCTTCGGCCGCCTGACGGCGCTGCCAGAAATTCCATCCGTTGTACCCGGCCCCAATGATGAGCGCCACGAGCACAATCCACGTCGTGGTGTTACCCCATTTGGCCCACCAGGCCTTTACGCTTTCAAGTGATTCTTGTTCGTCGTGATAGCTCATCGTCCAGCTATTCCTTCCTGCGTTTCAGTTCCCTCAACGAGCGCCGCGCGCGATCCCGGATCAGTTCGATCCGGCACGCGACGCACGGCAATGTGCCTGTACTCAGGCACCCTCGTCATCGGCGGTTGCAACCATCGCATTGATTAGGTATTCGGTCAAGTCTTCCGCCGGAACGTTCACTTGCTCGTTCTTTTGGCCGTCGGATGTTTCGTCGCCCGAACGACGCAGCGGTTTGACGCCGATCATGCCTTGTGCGAGCTCGTCCTCGCCCAGCACGACCGCGAAGGCCGCGCCGCTCGCGTCGGCCTTTTTCATCTGCGACTTGAAGCTCGCGGACGCGCCGTCCGGGCTGCAATGCAGGATGACGTCTAGACCCGTATCGCGCAGACGCTCGGCGACGATGAACGCGTGCTCCGCCGCTTTTTCGCCCTGATGCACGACATACACATCCGTGCCTTCGGCTTCGGGCACGAGTTGTTCCTCCTTCAGCAACTCGAGGATGCGCTCGACGCCCATCGCCCAGCCGCACGCGGCCGTCGGCTTGCCGCCGAGCTGCTCGATGAGGGGATCGTAGCGACCGCCGCCCGCGACCGTGCCCTGCGCGCCGAGCTTGTCGGTGACCCACTCGAACACGGTGAGGTTGTAATAGTCGAGACCGCGCACGAGGCGAGGATTGATCGTGAACGGAATGTTGTTCGCTTTGAGCAGACGCTGCACGCCTTCGAAGTGCTTGCGCGACGCGTCGCCGAGAAAATCGACGAGCTTCGGCGCATTCTGCGCGATCTCCTGCAGCGCGGGATTCTTCGTGTCGAGCACGCGAAGCGGGTTCGTATAGAGACGGCGTTTCGCTTCTTCATCGAGCGAATCGACATGCTTCTCCAGATACGCGATCAGTTCCTTGCGATGCGCCGCCCGCTCCTCCGCCTGACCGAGCGAATTGAGTTCGAGGCGGATGCCGGTGAGGCCGAGGTCGTCCCAGAGACGCTGGCACATCATGATGATCTCGGCGTCCGTATCCGGGCCCGCGAAGCCGAGCGCTTCCACGCCGACCTGATGGAACTGGCGATAACGCCCGCGCTGCGGACGTTCGTGACGGAACATCGGGCCGACGTACCAGAGGCGCTTCGGGCCGTCGTAAAGCAGGTTGTGCTCGATGACCGCGCGCACGACCGCCGCGGTGTTCTCCGGCCGCATCGTCAGGTGCTCGCCGTTGAGCGCATCCGTGAAGCTGTACATCTCTTTCTCGACGATATCGGTCACTTCGCCGATACCGCGCGTGAACAACTGCGTATGCTCGACGATCGGCGTGCGGATGTTCTGATAGCCGTATGCGCGCAGCATCGACTTGACGGTGGTTTCGAAGAAATCCCACAACGCGGCATCCTGCGGGAGGATGTCGTTCATGCCCTTCACACCGCTCAGTTTCTCGAGCCGTTTCTTCTGTTCAGTCATCTGTCTTCAAAGGGTTGCGGTGGACGTCTCTTCACGCTTGCCTGCTTCTTGCCCGTAGGTGCGCTCGACATAATCGCTGACGATTTGCTGGAACTCCTCGGCGATGCGTTCGCCGCGCAGCGTCTTCACCTTCACGCCGTCGATGAACACCGGTGCCGCCGGATTTTCGCCCGAACCCGGCAAGCTGATGCCGATGTTCGCGTGCTTGGACTCGCCCGGTCCGTTGACGATGCAGCCCATCACCGCGACGTGCATCTTTTCCACGCCCGGGTACTGGTCGCGCCAGGTCGGCATCGAGCTGCGCAGGTAAGTCTGAATCTGCGAGGCGAGCTCCTGGAACAGCGTGCTCGTCGTGCGGCCGCAGCCGGGGCACGCGATGACCATCGGCGTGAAGGAACGCAGGCCCATCGTCTGCAGGATTTCCTGGCCGACGACGACTTCGCCGGTGCGCGCGCCGCCCGGTTCGGGCGTGAGCGAGATGCGGATGGTGTCGCCGATGCCCTCCTGCAGCAGCACCGAAAGCGCCGCCGTCGACGCGACGATACCCTTCGAGCCCATGCCCGCTTCGGTCAGGCCGAGGTGCAACGCGAAGCTGCAGCGCTTTGCGAGTTCGCGGTACACGGCGATCAGATCCTGCACGCCGCTGACCTTGCACGACAGGATGATCTTGTCGCGGCCGAGACCGAGTTCGACGGCGCGTTCCGCGGAGCCGATCGCCGATTGAATCAGCGCCTCGTACATGACGCTCTGCAGTTCCCACGGCGTCGAACGCGCCGCGTTCTCGTCCATCATGCGCGCGAGCAAATCCTGATCGAGACTGCCCCAGTTCACGCCGATGCGCACCGGCTTGTCATATTTGATCGCGGCTTCGATCATTTGCGCGAACTGCGTGTCGCGCTTCGCGCCCTGGCCGACGTTGCCCGGATTGATGCGGTACTTCGACAGCGCTTCGGCGCACGCGGGATAGTCGCGCAGCAACAGATGGCCGTTGTAATGAAAGTCGCCGACGAGCGGCACGGTCACGCCCATGCGATCGAGCTGCTCACGGATATGCGGCACAGCGGCGGCCGCTTCGGGCGTGTTCACCGTGATGCGCACGAGCTCGGAGCCGGCTTGCGCCAGTTCCTTGATCTGGATGGCGGTGCCGATCGCGTCGGCGGTGTCGGTGTTGGTCATCGACTGGACGCGCACAGGCGCGTCGCCGCCGATCGTCACGAGCTGTCCGCCCCAGCGCACATCGACCGCGTGCGATGCGCGGCGCGTCAATGGACCGCCGAAGACCGGCTCGGTCGAACAAATCTTGCTGCTGATCAGGGATTGAGCTTCGGATTGCATCGAAAGACCCTTTGGCAACCTTGGCGCCGATGCGGCGCCGGGTGGCGTGGATGAAACCTCAAACGGGCGTCACGGCTTGCACCGTGACGCCCCTGACTTGTCCGGCGCGCACTGAACCGATCGACCTCGCCGACTCAAGGCAGCGAGAGGCGCGCGACGTTTCCGCGTGCGGATGAATAGCGCTTGGCATCGACGGGTTCGTCGTCGACCGACAACGATTCGACGCCCTTCACGTTGCCCACGGTCACCTTGAACGGCGCCTCGCCCTGCACGCGCTGTGTGCTGCCCGCGTGAACGAGACCGGAAAAGAGTTCCTTGCCGTCCTTGCCGCGCACGCTGAACCAGCTATCTTCCTTCACTTTCAATTCGATTGCGCTCGAGCCGCCGCCCGAGACGGCCGGCGCGGACGCCACCGCTACCGCCGGCGCGGTTTTCGCTGCCGATGCGGCCGGCACGCTCGCGCCCTGCACCGCGGACAGCGTCGACGACGAAGCCGGCAGCGCGTTCGTGCCGAGCGGACGCGGCATCGGCTGCTCGCCGGGCGCCGCCGCCACTTCGGGCAGCGACGCTTCGCCCGTGTTCGCTGCGGCTGCCTCGTCCGGGGTCGGCGCAGACGGTGCGCCCGCAGAGTCGTTCGATGTCGCCGGCGACGTCGACGACAAGCCCATGCCCGTCGTCGCTTTCAGGCGTGCAAGCCAGTTGCTCGATTCACCGCCGGTATGCCACATGACGAGCGCCACCAGGACGGCGATGATGGCCAGTACGCCCCACATCCACGAGCGCTTGCGACCCGACGAATTACCGAGCGGCACCGACACGCGCCCGCGCGGCAGACCCGTGCCTGCCGACGCCGGCACTTTCAGATTGTGCTCGATGTCACCGCTATCGCGCCGGAACGCCTGCGTGAAGAGCGCCGGATCGGCACCCAGAATTTTCGCGTAACTGCGCACGATGCCCGCGGCAAACGTGCGGTCAGGCAACTGACTGATATCGCCCGCTTCGAGCGCGAGCAATTTCGGCGGCGACACCTTGAGGCGCGCGGAGACGTCGTCGATCGACCATGCTTTCGCCTGGCGAAGCTGCGCGAGACGCGCGCCAACCGCCGGTATCGAGTCCAGAGGCCCAGCCTGGCTCGCATTCGACGCCGCCCCTTCCGCGCCAGCCTGACCGTCGTACTGACCGCCGGACCGGTTGCCGGAATGACTGCCGAAAGGCGTCGGGTGCTGCGGCTCACTCATGCCAAATTCCTCGCATCGTTTCTTTCATATAGCGCTGTTGCGTTCTTCGGTTCAAAAACCACGTGAACGATACAACTCCAGCGCCATTGCAGACCGCTTTATAACAAAATGTTCGGCTTTTAGTACCGCATCCAGGCGCTCATTTCGCCTTTTCGCTGCGGCTTGTTCAGTTTTGACGCACCGTCAGATCGCCCGCACCTCGATCGTTTTGCTGCCCGCGCGGCTCATGCGTTCGGCAAGACGCGTGCGGTCCTGCACCGCACCCGCGAGCTGCCCGCAGGCGGCGTCGATATCGTCCCCGCGCGTCTTGCGCACGGTGGTGACGACACCCGCATCGATCAGAACCTGCGCGAATCGCTTGATCTGCTCGTTCTTGGAGCGCGTCAGGCCCGATTCCGGGAACGGATTGAACGGAATGAGGTTGAACTTGCACGGCACGTCGCGCGTCACGGCGAGCAGTTCGCGCGCGTGCGCTTCGGTGTCGTTGACGCCGTCGAGCATGCAATATTCGAACGTGATGAAGTCGCGCGGCGCGACCTTCAGATAACGCTGACACGCGGCCATCAATTCGCGCAACGGGTACTTCTTGTTCAGCGGCACGAGCATGTCGCGCAGCGGATCATTCGGCGCATGCAGCGACACCGCGAGCGCCACGGGCAAATCGGCGGCGAGACGGTCCATCATCGGCACGACGCCGGAGGTGGACAGCGTCACGCGGCGGCGCGACAGGCCGTAGGCGTTGTCGTCGAGCATCAGGCGCATGGCCGGCACGACGGCGTCGTAGTTGAGCATCGGCTCGCCCATGCCCATCATCACCACGTTCGTGACGACGCGCTCGCCCTTGCCCGGACCGCCGACCTCGCGCCCGAGCGACTTGCGCAACGCGAACTCCGCCATGCGCAACTGGCCGATGATTTCGCCCGTCGTCAGATTGCGGGAGAAGCCCTGCTTGCCGGTGGAACAGAAACGGCAGTTCACCGCGCAACCCGCCTGCGACGAAACGCACAGCGTCCCGCGCGTTTCTTCGGGGATGAACACGGTTTCCACCGCGTTGCCATTGCCGACGTCGATCAGCCACTTGCGTGTACCGTCGGTGGAAACATGGTCGCTGATGATATCGGGCATCGCCATATTGGCGCGGCCCTTGAGTTTCTCGCGCAGCGATTTCGCGAGATCCGTCATGCCGTCGAAGTCGTCGGCACCGTATTGATGGATCCAGCGCTGCAATTGCTTGGCGCGAAACGGCTTTTCGCCCAGGCTCGCGCAGTACGCGGTGAGCCCGGCGGCGTCCAGATCGAGAAGATTGACGGTGGTGCTGCTCGTCATGTCGAGTTCTGCCATTTCAGATTGCGAAGCCCGGACTGTGTCGCCCGGGACCGTTCGCGCCAATTTCTGCTGCTTTCTTACTGCTATTTTTGCGTCGAGGCGCGATGCGCGCGACGGCCAACAGACCGGCGCGCGGTACAACGCGAAAATTAACGCGAATAGACGTTCACTTCCGGGAAGAAGAACGAGACTTCCTGGCGCGCCGTTTCCGGAGCGTCCGAACCGTGCACGGCGTTAGCGTCGATGCTGTCGGCGAAGTCGGCGCGGATCGTGCCCTTGTCCGCCTTCTTCGGGTCGGTCGCGCCCATCAGGTCGCGATGCTTGGCAATCGCGTTTTCGCCTTCCAGCACCTGAATCACGACCGGGCCGGAAATCATGAACTCCACGAGGTCCTTGAAGAACGGACGCGCAGCGTGCACGGCATAAAACTTTTCCGCGTCGGCGCGCGACAGATGAACCATGCGCGACGCAATGATCTTCAAACCTGCGTTCTCGAAACGGCTGTAGATCTGGCCGATAACGTTCTTTGCTACCGCGTCCGGCTTAATAATCGACAGGGTGCGCTCGATCGCCATGAAAAACTCCAAATAATGAACGGTTTACGGATTAAAACGAATCGACAATTGTAGCACGAAGCAAGGTATGATTGCGATTGAAACCTTACGACGCCGTAAGGATCAAATCCAGCGAGGACTTAACCGTTCGAACGGCCGAATCAGCCTTTGGAACTATTGAATTCGGCGCGTGCCGGGGCCATATTGGAGCCGAACGTTGCGTTGCGACGGGAACCCCGCCTTCCGGCGTACGCACCAAAGTGATCCTCATACTGGCTTAAGTCCGCGCACCTTATCATTCGTGTGTGACGAATGTCGCGGGAAGACCGAACGACAGACAATTGGAGCAAGGAGAAACCATGAACGAATCACCCTATAGTTTTGGCCGTAATGGCAGCGTCACCTCGGTCGAGGTGCGCAACCGCGTGCTGCGCAACACCTACTGGCTGCTCGCGCTCTCGATGGTGCCGACGGTGCTCAGCGCATGGGTCGGCGTCGCGACGGGCTTCTCGCTGTTCGCGGCCACCAGCCCGGCGATGAGCTTCATCGCATTCCTCGCGATCGCATTCGGCTTCATGTTCGCGATCGAGAAAACGAAGGACAGCGGCATGGGCGTGGTCGTCCTGCTCGGCTTTACGTTCTTCATGGGCTTGATGCTCTCGCGCCTTCTGAGCTTCATTCTCGGCTTTTCGAACGGGCCACAGCTCATCATGATGGCTTTCGGCGGCACCGGCGTGATCTTCGCCGCAATGGCGACCATCGCCACCGTCAGCAAGCGTGATTTCTCGGGCCTCGGCAAGTTCCTGTTCATGGGCGTGATCGTCATTCTGCTCGCCGCGTTCGCGAACATCTTCCTGCAGTTGCCGGCCCTGATGATGACGATCTCCGTACTGGCTATCGTGATCTTCTCGGCATACATGCTGTTCGACGTTCAGCGCGTGGTGAACGGCGGCGAGACGAACTACATCAGCGCGACGCTCGCTATCTACCTCGACCTGTACAACGTGTTCACGAACCTGTTGGCGCTGCTCGGCATCTTCGGCGGCAACCGCAACTGATCGGCGGTTTCGAACCGTTGCAACGAAAAACCGGCCTGCGGGCCGGTTTTTTGTGTCTGAAGCCGCAGCGGCCCGCTCAGTCGCGCTCGAATAACGCGATTGACTCGACGTGCGACGTGTGCGGAAACATGTTCACCACGCCTGCGCCCTTCATCCGGTAACCCGCTTCGTGAACGAGCAGGCCGGCGTCGCGAGCGAGCGTGGCCGGGTTGCACGACACATAGACGATGCGTTCCGGCAACGGGCCGTCGCCGGACTGAGCGATGTCCGCGAGCGCCTTCGAAACGGCGAGCGCGCCTTCGCGCGGCGGATCGATGAGGAATTTGTCGAAGCGGCCGAGCGCGCGCAGATCGTCCGCGGTGACTTCGAACAGATTGCGGCACGCGAACGACGTGTGCCCGTCGACGCCGTTCGCCTTCGCGTTTTCCAGCGCGCGCGCTGTCAGCGCCTCGCTGCCTTCGATTCCGACGACTTCGCGCGACACGCGTGCGAGCGGCAGCGTGAAGTTGCCGATGCCACAGAACAGATCCAGCACGCGATCCGACTTTCTCGCCGCGAGCAGACTGAGCGCCCGGCTCACCAGCACGCGATTGATCTGGTGATTGACCTGCGTGAAATCGGTCGGCTTGAACGGCATGCGGATATTGAATTCCGGCAGCGTGTAAGCCAGTTCGCGATCGAGCGGATAGAACGGATAGACGGTGTCCGGCCCCTTCGGCTGGAGCCACCATTGAACGTCGTGTTCGTCGGCGAAGACGCGCAACAGCGCTTCGTCGGCTTCGGTCAGCGGCTCCAGGATGCGCAGCACGAGCGCCGTCACGTCCGAGCCGACCGCGAGTTCGATCTGCGGCATGCGGTCACGGATCGACAAGCTCGCCACCAGATGACGCAGCGGCACGAGCATCGCGGAAACGTGCGGCGGCAGCACTTCGCAACTCGTCATATCGGCGACATAGCTGCTCTTGCGCTCGTGAAAGCCGACCAGCACGCCGCCCTTCTTCTCGACGTGCCGCACGGTCAGGCGCGCGCGATAACGATAGCCCCACGACGGCCCGTGAATTGGGCGGAACATGGTTTCCGCACGCAGTTTCGACAGATGTTGAAGGTTGTCTTCGAGCACACGCTGCTTCACGGCGATCTGCGCGCGCACGTCGAGATGCTGCATCGAGCAGCCGCCGCAGGTGCCGAAAAACTGGCACTTCGGCTTCGCGCGGATCACGCTCTCACGCAGCACGCTCACCACCTGCGCCTGCTCGAAGCTCGGCTTCCTGCGATAGCTCGAATAGCTCACTCGTTCGCCGGGCAGCGCACCTTCGACGAAGATGACCTTGCCCGGCTCGCCGTTCTCGTTGACCGTGCGGCCGACGCCGCGCGCTTCCATGTCGAGCGACTCGATTTCGAGTTCGGGCGCGACGAAGTCGGGATCGGGGGTAACGAACTTCGCCGGCGCGGCGCGGCGGCGATTCTGGGATTTTCGAGCGGCTTCAGACACCTGCGTACTTCCTGGCTAACGAATGGGCAAAGGCGAGATTGTAGACGAACGTCACCACGCCGCCGTGGCTACTTCCCGAATGCCGCGAGATATTCGCCCCAATGCGGCGACGATTCCTGCGCGAGCGCGTTCTTCACGAAGTTGATTTCATCGGTGTATTCGTCGGGCGTGAAGCCGCCGCGCATCATCTGAAAACGACAGTACATCAGATACGTGTTGACGACATCGGTCTCGCAATAGTTGCGGATTTCGTCGATCTGGCCGTCGCAATACGCGTCCCAGACCTTGCCGCCGTCCATGCCGAGCTTGCCGGGAAAGCCGCACAGCTTTGCGAGCGCATCGAGCGGCGCGTTGGCGCGCGCCTGATACATCGCGAGCACGTCCATCAGGTCGATGTGCCGCATGTGATAGCGGCTGATGTAGTTGTTGAACTTGAATTCGCGGTCGTCCTGACCGAGATCCCAGTAGCGCGGCGCCGCAATGCCGTGCACCAGCGCGCGGTAGTGGAGCACGGGCAGATCGAAGCCGCCGCCGTTCCATGACACGAGTTGCGGCGTGTACTTCTCGATCACGCGATAGAACGACTGGATCAGCGCGGCCTCGCCGTCGGCGGTGGTGCCGAGCGAGCGCACGCGAAAGCCGCTGTTGTCGCGAAACACACAGGAAATCGCCGCGACGCGCTGCAGATGATGCGGCAGAAAGTCGTTGCCGACGCGCTCGCGCCGCGCTTCGAACGCATGTTCGGCCACCTCGCGGTCGGAAAGATCGTCGGGCAAATCTTCGAGACGGCGAATGCCGTCGACATCGGGGATCGTTTCGATGTCGAAAACGAGAATCGGAGTCATTGAATCCTGGAGCGCGACGCCCTGCCGGGCGTCGCCAAAGCGTTAAAGCACGGCGTCCTTGCGAACACCGTTGGATGCAAAAAAGCGCTTGAGCCGCACGAGCGCCTCTTGCTGGATCTGGCGCACACGCTCGCGCGTGAGGCCCATTTCGTCGGCGAGCTCTTCGAGCGTCGCAGGCTCGATGTGGTTCAAGCCGAAGCGCCGCTCGATCACATGCCGATGTTTGTCGGACAGGCGCGACAGCCACAGGCGCGTCAGCGATTCGAGCTCGCGATGCTGCACTTCCGCGTCCGGCGACTGGCTCTGGTCGTCGGAGAGAAGGTCGAGCAGGCTGCTGCCCGGGTCGAGGTCGAGCGGCGCGTCGAGCGAAGCCGTGTGCTCGTTGAGCGCGAGGATATCGGTGACTTCCTCCGGCGTCTTGCCAGTGAGATACGCGATATCGTCGATGCTCGCGTCGCGCCGTTCGGGCGCAACGCTGTCGTTCGAATTGGCGGAATTTTTTTCCAGATGGCGCTTCGCGCGCAGCACCTGATTGAGTTCGCGGATCACGTGCACTGGCAGCCGCACCGTGCGCGCCTGATTCATGATCGCGCGCTCGATGCTCTGCCGGATCCACCAGGTGGCGTAGGTCGAAAACCGGAAGCCGCGCGTCGGATCGAATTTCTCGATGGCGTGCATGAGGCCCAGGTTGCCTTCCTCGATCAGATCGAGCAACGGCACGCCGCGGTTGAGATAACCCTTCGCGATGCTGACGACGAGCCGCAGATTGCGCTCGATCATCACCTGCCGCGCCTCGAATTCTCCCGCCTTCGCCAGCCGTGAGTAACGCTGCTCTTCCTCGACGGTGAGCAGCGGCTTCACGCTGATTCGATTCAGGTAGTGCTGAATAGTGTCGGCCGTGAGTTCGGCCTGCAGAAGCGAGCGGAAATCGTCGGCGTCCGGTGCGGAATCGTTTGCGCCTTCACCCGGCTCGTCGCTGCTCTTCCCGCGACTGCCGCCTTCTTCCTCGGAGTCGACATCGACATCGACGTTATCGATGTCGTCATCATGAGTCGAAGCACCGTCCTCCACCGACACTTGCAAAGGTCGGCTGATCGTCTCAGTCTCGGCTTGCGGCAGGCGGCGCTTCGTTTTTGGCATGATGGTTTCGCTTTATTGCGGCGGCAAATACTTCAGTGGGTCAACAGGTTTTCCCTGCCGGCGAACTTCGAAATGCAACATCACGCGGTCCGAATCGCTGTTCCCCATCTCAGCGATCTTCTGCCCTTTAGTTACCGCGTCCCCTTCTTTTACCATCAAAGCGCGATTATGTGCGTACGCGGTGAGAAAAGTCGCGTCATGTTTGATGATAATGAGATTGCCATAGCCGCGCAGCCCATTTCCGGAGTAAACCACTCGGCCGTCCGCCGATGCGTTGACCGTATCTCCCACCGCACCGCCAATATTCAAACCCTTGTTCTTCGCGTCATCGAACGTGCCGAGAATCGGTCCTCGCGCAGGCCAGATAAACGCCGGCTGGCCCGTGGGCGCCGTCGCGTTCGCATCCGCGCCGGGCACGCCGGGCGCCGCTGCCGCGCCCGTCGCCGCACCGGGAGCGCCAGGCGTGGCGCCCATGCCCGAATTCGCACCGTAGTACGGCGGCTGCGCGGTCGCGCCCGGCTGCGGCGTCGCGTACCCGTTCGCGCCGTTGAGCGGCTGCGTCTGCACGCCGCCGCCTACGATCGGCGCGGTGGCCACGCCGGGCGTCGCCGCCGCGACATTCGCACCCGGAGGCGCCACGCGCATCAGCTGGCCGACTTCAATCTGATTCGGGTTGGTCAGGTTATTCCACGTCGCGATGTCGTGATAATTCTGACCGTTTTCCAGTGCGATCCGATATAGGGTGTCGCCCGGTTTCACACGGTAATAGCCCGGCGGCGGCGGACCGTTGTCCGGGGTCTGGGCCGCCGTCGTGCTGATGGGCGCGCCCGTTCTGTCGACGACCGGCGCCATGTCCATGCGCGTAGAACACGCCGCCAACGCGGACAACGCCAGCACACACACGCCGCGCTGCGCCGCGCTCAGGCGTTGGCCTGCACTTCCCTCTTGCAAAGCACGCAGGATACTCATCGGGTCAAATCACTCCGGATTTTAAGGGTACAAAAAAGACGCGATCGAGCTGCGCTTCCCGCCATTGCGTCGCCGACACGCGCGTGACGAGCGTCAGCACCTGCGATTGCGCGGCCTGCGATCCGACCGGCGCGACAAGCTTGCCGCCCACGGCCAGTTGATCGAGCAGAGCCTGCGGCACGTCGAGGCCCGCGCAGGCGATCACGATGGCGTCGAAGGGCGCGGCGGCGGGCAAGCCCAGGCGGCCGTCGCCGTAATGCAGCCTGATGTTCGGCACGCGCAGCGGCCGAAGGTTGAGCTTCGCGCGCTCCGACAACGGGCGCACGCGCTCGATCGAATAAACCTCAGCGGCTACCTGCGACAGCACCGCCGCCTGATAGCCGCAACCGGTGCCGATCTCCAGCACCTTGTTCAATGCGCGCCCCGTCGCGACCAGCTCGATCATGCGCGCCACGACGGACGGCTTCGAGATGGTCTGGTGATGGCCGATCGGCAGCGCGGCATCTTCGTAAGCCTGCGCCGCAAGCCCCGGATCGACGAACATGTGGCGCGGCACCACCGACATGGCGTTGAGCACGCGCGGATCGGTCACGCCGTTCGATCGCAGCCGTTCGACCATGCGCTCGCGCACCCGTTCCGATGTGAGCGTCTGCGTGCTCGCCAGCGCGACATTGGGCGCGCCCTTTTTCGGCGCGGTCGCGGCGGCGCTCAGGTCACGCTCGGCGGGACGCGCCGCCGGACGCAATGCGTTCGCGCGCGGTGCGTGAGATACATGATGCGTCGTCGCGCCCTTGCTTGCGGACGGAACCGGTTTCGCTGCGCCAATTGCGGGCTTCGCGGCAGAGCGCACCGGAAAAACGGAGGTGGCCGGTTTCGCGGACGCCGCTGCGGTCGCGGGATTCTTCATCGGCGCGTTCGCCGCGCGCGTTGCCCCCGGCTTCGCCGGTTGCGCGGGCGCCGGCTTCGGTGCCGAAGCGGCGGCTTGCCTGGCGCGAGAATCCTGCGGACGGTTCGCGGGCTTGCGCGGCTCGCGAACCAGATCCGCAAGCGCCAGCGGAAAGCGCTTGGCGCGCTCGTCGCTCATGTGCGACCGCTCCCGGCTCGCGCCCATTCGCGCGTTTCGGTCATGAGCTTCGTATGCGTCAGATCGAGTTGCAGCGGCGTGATCGAGACCAGGCCGTTCGCGACGGCGTGGAAATCTGTGCCTTCGCTCGCGTCGAGTGCGTCGCCCGATGGGCCGATCCAGTAGATCGGGTTGCCGCGCGGATCGCTCTGGCGAATCACCGGCTGCGACGGATGACGCTTGCCGAGACGCGTCACGGTCCACGGGCCGAGCTGATCGTACGGCAGGCTCGGGATATTCACGTTCAGCAACGGATGGCCCGGCATCGGATGCTCGAGAAAATGCGCGACGATCTCGGCAGCAACGCGCGCCGCGTCTTCGAGATGAAGCCAGTCGCGGCCGACGAGCGAAAACGCGATCGCCGGAATGCCGAACATAAAGCCTTCGGTCGCGGCCGCGACCGTGCCCGAGTACAGCGTGTCCTCGCCGACGTTCTGCCCGTTGTTGATGCCCGACACCACGAGATCAGGCCGATGTTCGAGCATGCCGGTGAGCGCAATGTGCACGGAATCGGTCGGCGTGCCGTTCACGAAGTTGAAACCGTTCGGCGCCTGATGCACGCTCAGGGGCCGCGACAGCGTAAGTGAGTTGGACGAGCCGCTGCAGTTTTGCTCGGGCGCCATCACCGTCACTTCGCCGAGCGGCTGCAGGACCTCGTGCAGCACATTGATGCCGCGCGCCAGATAACCGTCGTCGTTGCTGAGTAGGATTCGCATCCGACGATTGTAACCGAGGAAAGTGGCGCGACGACGACTCACAGGCTCGCTCCCGACGTCGTCCCTGCCCTACACTGAGCCGGTTTCAACGCTTTGCACGAGACCCCGCCAAGGAGACGATATGCGCGCCGTACGATGCAACGAACACGGATTACCCGACACCCTTTCGATCGAAACGCTACCCGACCTGCATCCGGAAGCAGGCGAAGTCGTCATCGACGTGAAAGCGGCGAGTGTGAACTTCCCCGACGTGCTCATCATCCAGAACAAATATCAGTTCAAGCCGCCTCTGCCGTTCACGCCCGGTGCGGAGTTCGCGGGCATCGTGCGCGAAGTGGGCGCCGGCGTCACGCGCCTGTCGCCCGGCATGCGCGTGGCCGCCTACACCGCGCAGGGCGCGTTCGCCGAACAGGCGCGCGCGAAGGAAGCGGATTGCATCGCCTTGCCCGCTGATGTCGATCTCGCCGACGCCGCCGCTTTCACGCTCGCTTACGGCACCTCGTATCACGCGCTCGTCGATCGCGGCCAGCTCAAGGCCGGCGACACGCTGCTCGTACTGGGAGCGGCGGGCGGCGTCGGCATTGCGGCGATTCAGATCGGCAAGATTATCGGCGCGCGCGTGATCGCTGCGGCGTCGAGCGCGGAGAAGCTCGCGTTCTGCCGCGAGCATGGCGCGGACGACGTCGTCGATTACGCGAAAGAGGATCTGCGCGAGCGCATCAAGGCGCTCTCCGGCGGCAACGGGCCGGATGTCATCTTCGATCCTGTGGGCGGCGTGTATGCGGAGCCCGCGTTTCGAAGCATCGGCTGGCGCGGGCGGTATCTGGTTGTCGGCTTCGCGAATGGCGAGATTCCGAAGTTGCCGCTCAACCTCGCGCTGCTGAAAGGCGCGAGTATCGTGGGCGTGTTCTGGGGCGGTCACATGCAGCGCGAGCACGCGCTCGCCGATCAGGAATTCGCGACGATGGTCGATTGGATCAAGACAGGCAAGCTGCGCCCGGTCGTCACGAAGCGCTATTCACTCGACGACACGCCACGCGCCCTCGACGACATGATGAACCGGCGCGTGACGGGCAAGATCGTGATCGAGCCGTAACGCGCCTAGACGCGGCGCGATCGCGCGCCGGGCAGCAGGCCGACGCGGGTCGCCGGGGGTTTCTGGGCATCGCTGAAATCGGCCGCCGAATAGTGGTGCATCGCGCGCGCATGCTTGCCGTGCAGTCTCAGGAACGCGGACATCACACGCCGCACGGTAAGCAGGCGTTGCCACAACCGCTCGCGAAGGCCGCCGAAGGGCAGAAAGGAAGGCGCCAGCACGACCGCGCCCGGCCCCCAGCCGGGACGCCACGAGCGCGCGAGCCCCTGGCGCATGAAAAGCGAAAGCGTGGGCACGCCGATGCACGACGCGAGATGGCCAAGACCCGAATCATTGCCGATGAACCACGACGACTCGGCGATCCATGCCGCAACCTCGCTCAACTGCGGCAGCGCGTTGACTTCGCATCCTTCGTCGGCGATTTCGCCCCGGGCATCCATCTCCGACGGTGCGACGAGAAAGCTCGGCTGGAATTTGCGGCGCACGAGCACACGCGACAGCGCAATGAACTTCTCGCGGCGCCACATCTTTTCGGGATGGCTACCGGTCGGGTGGATGACGACACGATTGGAGAAGCGCCCTCGCATGACGCCAGCCGGCACGACGAGGCCATTCGAGCGCGTCACATCGGCGAGTCCCAGCACGTTCGTCGCGATATCGACGATGCGGTCCAACATGTGCTTCGAGCCGCCGTATTCCGGCAGCGTGGCGAGACAGATCGTCTTGCCCGAACGGCTCAGCGCCGATGCATAGTCGGTCGGCCGAAGCTCGATCACCGTGTCGAACACGCCCTGCCAGGCGTCGCGCCGCCCGACGGTCACTTGCGGAAACCATTCTGCGAGCTGCTCCGCGACCCAGCCGAACACGACGGGCCGATATCCGTTGCGGATGAGATTATCGACGAGGACGAGCCCGATGAGGCTGTCACCGATCGGCGATGGCAATACCACCGCAATCGAACTGTCAGTTCGCAGTTTCATTCTTGTTCTCGCGGGATCGCGCGGATGAGCGCCGCGCTGATACCGCGCAACGGCGCCCGACTACGGAGTGTCGCCCGGCTTGCGTTACGACTTGATGTGCGCTGGCGCTTATTCACCCGGAATCATGGCGAATCTCTTGCGACCCGCCGTACGACGCCTGGTCAGCGGAGCATCATAGCGAGATCGGCAGTGTCCTGCCATAACGGAACGCCTGAACACGGTCCGCCGCGTGTTACCGCGTATTCACGATCGAACGCGTCACGGCGCTTCAGAGCTTCTCGGTCTCGCCGCTCTTCGGCTGCCACTTCATGAGCCGTCGCTCGACGAGCGCGACGAGGCCGTCGAGCACGAGCGCGAACGCGGTCAGCACGAGTATTCCGGCGAACACCGTGTTGATGTCGAACGTGCCTTCGGCCTGAAGGATCAGATAGCCGACGCCGCGCGCCGAGCCGAGATACTCACCCACGACCGAGCCGACGAAGGCGAGCCCCACCGACGTATGCAGGCTCGAAAACACCCAGCTAGTCGCACTCGGCAAATAGACATACCGCAACAGTTGCTTGCGATTCGCGCCGAGCATGCGCGCATTGGCGAGCACGACCGGGCTGACTTCCTTCACGCCCTGATAGACGTTGAAGAACACGATGAAAAACACGAGCGTCACGCCGAGCGCGACCTTCGACCAGATGCCCAGTCCGAACCACACCGCGAAGATCGGCGCGAGAATCACGCGCGGCATCGAGTTGGCGGCCTTGATGTAGGGATCGAGAAGCGCGCTCGTCGTGGGCGCGAGCGCGAGCCACAGACCCACGCCCAGCCCGAATACGGTGCCGATCACGAACGCAAGCACCGTCTCGATCAGCGTCACCCACAAGTGGATGTAGATTTCGCCGCCCGTGAACCATTCCCATATGCGCACGAGCACCTTCTGCGGCTCGCCGAAGAAGAATGCGGCCTTGTTGGCGTCGTCGAAATAGAAAGGCGGCAGGAGCGTCGGGCTCGTCAGCGCGTACCACAGCACGAAGCACGCGAGCAGCAACAGCCATTGCCACACGATGAGATTTGCTCGATTCGGGCGCAGCTTGTTCCACATGATCGTATTGTCTTATTCGGCGGCCGGCTTCAGCTGCTGCTGATAGCCCTTCAACACTTCCTCGCGCAGCACGCCCCAGATTTGCGCATGCAGTTCGACGAAGCGAGGATGCGAGCGGATCTCGGCGACATCGCGCGGGCGCGGCAGGTCGATCGCGAATTCGCCGATCGGATGCGTGCCCGGCCCTGCCGCCAGCACGACGACGCGGTCGGACATCGAAATCGCCTCGTCGAGATCGTGCGTGATGAAGAGCACGGCCTTGCGCTTTGCGGCCCACAGGTCGAGCAGTTCGTTTTCCATCAACTGACGTGTTTGAATGTCCAGTGCGGAGAACGGCTCGTCCATCAGGATGATGTCGGGATCGAGGATGAGCGTCTGCGCCATCGCGACGCGCTTTCTCATGCCGCCCGAAAGCTGGTGCGGATAGCGATCGCCGAAGCCGCCAAGACCCACACGCTTGAGCCACGCCTCGCCGCGCGCGTCGGCCTCGGCTTTCGTCACGCCCCGGAACACGAGGCCGGCTGTCACGTTGTCGAGCGCCGAGCGCCAGGGCATCAGGGCATCGGCCTGGAACATATAGCCCGCGCGCCGGTTGATGCCCGCAAGCGTCTCGCCGAACACGCTCACCGTGCCCGACGAAGGCTCGAGCAGCCCCGCCGACACGTTGAGCAGCGTGGACTTGCCGCAGCCGGTCGGCCCGACGACGGATACGAACTCACCCGGCGCGATCGCAAGACTCGTATTGCGGACGGCCGTATAGCGATCCTTGCGATTCTCGCGCGACGAGAACGTGCAGGTGACATCCTCCAGCGCGAGCGCGTGTTTAGAAGTCGACGACATCGGTCAGACCTTGACGGCGGCGAGCGCCTTCTTGACGAAGTCGTTGGTCCAGGTCTTCGACAAGTCGATCGGCTTGCCCTTCACCGTTTCGTCGAAGGCTTGCAGCGTCTTGAGCGATGTCGCGGGACCGTCCGCGGGCATCAGGCCGTCCGGGGACAGCGCCTCCTTCACGTGTTGCCACGCGTCGAGATAGAGCGCGCGATCGCCGAGCAGATAGCTTTCCGGCACGGTCGAAATCAGATCCTTGCCCGATGCCGTTTGCAGCCATTTCAGCGCGCGCACCATCGCGTTCGTGAGCGCCTGCGTCGTGTTCGGATTCTTTGTGATGAAACTCTGCGATGCATACAGGCATCCGGCCGGCATGTTGCCGCCGAACACTTTCACGGTATCGGCGAGCGTGCGCGTGTCGGAGACGATGCGGATATCGCCCGCGCGATCGAGCTTGGTCATCACCGGATCGAGGTTGGCGATGGCATCGATCTGCCCGGACTGCAGCGCGGCGATCGCGCCCGCCCCCGCGCCCACGCCGATGAACGACACATCGGTCGCCTTCAGCCCGGCCTGCGCGAGCACGAAGCTCGCCATGATCGACGTCGACGAGCCCGGCGCCGTCACGCCGATCTTCTTGCCCTTCAGATCCGCGACCGATTTGTAGTTCGGCATCGCCTTCTTCGACACCGCGAGCACGATCTGTGGCGCGCGTCCCTGCAACACGAACTCACGGAAGTACTGATTCTTCGCCTGCAGCAAGAGCGTGTGCTCGAACGCGCCGGACACCACGTCCGCGCTGCCGCCGACCGCCGCCTGCAGCGCCTTCGCACCGCCCGCGAAATCGGCGATTTCGACGTCGAGCCCTTCGTCCTTGAAGTAGTTGCGGCGCTCCGCGATCGTGAGCGGCAGATAGTAGAAGAGATTCTTGCCGCCGACCGCGACCGATACCTTGGCCTGCTCCGGCTTTGCCTGGGCAAACGCGAGCGGCATGGCCGTCCACGCCCCACCCGCGAGCGCGGCGCCGCTCGCGATGAACGTTCTGCGTTTCATCGTTTTTTGTCTCCTGGTTTTATCGTTGTCAGCGCTGTTACGGCCGTTGTCTTCTGATCGAAGCTCAGATCACCTTGGCCGCCCGCAGCCGCGCAATATCGTCGGCATCATACCCGAGCGTTTGAAGTACTTCATCCGTGTGTTCACCGAGTTGCGGACCGAGCCAGCGCGTTTCACCCGGTGTCTCCGAGAGCTTCGGCGTCACGTTCGGCAGCGTGATGTCCTTGCCGTCCTGCCACGGAAAGCGTTGCAGCATCTGGCGCGCGATGTATTGCGGATCGGTGAACATGTCGGCGACGCTGTAGATGCGCCCGGCCGGCACGTCGGCGGCGTTGAGCACGGCGAGCGCCTCGTCGATGCTGCGCGTCGCGAGCCACGCGCCGATGGCGTCGTCGATTTCCTGCGTGCGCGGCACGCGGCCGTCGTTCGATGCGAGCGCGGGATCGTCCGCGAGGTCCGCGCGATCGATCGCGTTCATGAGGCGCTTGAAGATCGGATCGCTATTGCCACCAATCACGATGCTGCCGTCGCGGCACGGATAGGTGTTCGACGGCACGATGCCGGGCAGCGACGCGCCGGTGCGCTCGCGCACCAGTCCGTACACGCCGTACTCGGGGACCACGCTCTCCATCATGTTGAAGACGGCTTCGTACAGCGCGACATCGACGACCTGCCCCTTGCCGCCGTTCACCTGCCGATGATGCAGCGCCATCAGCGCGCCGATCACGCCATGGAGCGCTGCGATCGAATCGCCGATGGAAATGCCGATGCGCGGCGGCGGCAGCTCCGGATAGCCAGTGATATGCCGCAATCCGCCCATCGATTCGGCGATCGCGCCGAAGCCCGGCCGGTCGCGGTACGGGCCGGTCTGGCCATATCCGGAAAGTCGCACCATCACGAGACCCGGATTCTCGGCGGACAGCACGTCATAGCCGAGCCCGAGCTTTTCGAGCAAACCGGGCCGGAAGTTCTCGACGACGATATCGGCTTCCTTCGCGAGCCGCCGCACGATCTCCTTGCCTTCCTCGGCCTTGAGATTGACCGTCACCGATTTCTTGTTGCGAGCCTGCACCGCCCACCAGAGCGAGGTCCCGCCCACTTCGGGATAGAGCTTGCGCCACTTGCGCAGCGGGTCGCCGCCGTTCGGGTCTTCAATCTTGATGACGTCGGCGCCGAATTCGCCCATGAAGCGCGCGGCGAACGGACCGGCGATGAGCGTACCCAGTTCCAGCACCTTGACGCCCGCGAGTGGTCCCGTCGTTGCGCTCATGGTTGCGTCTCCTTTTTTTGCTAGTTCTTTTACAGCGGAATGTCGAGCGGCTTGAAACGTGGCGTGCCGTCGGCGAGCGTCTCGTTGAACATCTGCGCCGGACGCACCCACAAGCCGCGTTCGTGCGGCCACAGATGTTCGTAGACGATCATGGCTTCCTCGGTCTCCGAGTGCCGCGCGACGCCGATCACGCGATAAAGACCGCCCTTGTAGTGACGGTGGGTCGCAAGCGCGAGAGCTTCGGTTTCTGTCATCGGTAGTGTCCTGCTGATGGTCGTGTTCAGACCGAGCGGCGATCGAGCATCGCGCGCGCGATCGTCCCCGCATCGACATATTCGAGTTCGCCGCCGACGGGCACGCCGCGCGCGAGCCGCGTCACCTTCAGCCCTTTCGACTTGAGCGTCTGCGCGAGATAGTGCGCGGTCGCCTCGCCTTCGTTCGTGAAGTTGGTGGCGAGCACCACTTCCTGCACCACGCCGTCGAGCGCGCGATTAATCAGGCGCTCGAAATGGATTTCCTTCGGCCCGATGCCGTCGAGCGGACTGAGCCGCCCCATCAGCACGAAATAGAGCCCGCGATACGTGAGCGTCTGCTCGAGCATGATCTGATCAGCGGGCGTTTCGACGACGCACAGCAAGGCCGGGTCGCGTTCCTCGTCGCCGCAGACTTCGCAGATTTCAGCTTCGGTGAAGGTGTTGCACTTCTCACAGTGCCTGAGATGCTCGGTCGCGAACAGGAGCGAAGCGCCGAGCTTCTCGGCGCCCGCGCGGTCGTGCTGCATCAGGTGATACGCCATGCGCTGCGCCGACTTCGGTCCGACGCCGGGTAACGCGCGCAGCGCCTCGACGAGCGCCGACAGGGCGGAAGGTTGTTTCATGTGTCCTCATGACGCGCCGAATTCGCTTCGGCGCGCGCGGTTAGAACGGCAGCTTGAAACCCGGCGGCATCGGCATGCCGGCCGTCATGCCGCTCATTTTCTCCTGCGTGGTGGCCTCGGCCTTGCGCACGGCGTCGTTGAACGCGGCGGCGACGAGGTCTTCCAGCATGTCCTTGTCGTCGGCGAGCAGGCTCGGGTCGATCTGCACGCGACGCACGTCGTTCTTGCAGGTCATCGTCACTTTCACGAGACCGGCGCCGGACTGGCCCTCGACCTCGATCTGCGCGAGCTGGTCCTGCATCTTCTTCATGTTTTCCTGCATCTGCTGAGCCTGTTTCATCAGCCCGGCGAGTTGGTTCTTCATCATGGTTCGGCTCCTTACTGGAAAACGTGTGGCGAAAGCGCGCGCGATACGCGCTCGAAATTCAGTGCTTGCGCGCAGCGTCGAAAAAAACGCCGCGCGCTTCGATTCATGACGGATTCGCGCCCGATGCGGAGATCGGCTTGATCGAACCCTGCACGATGCTCGCGCCGAAATCGCGGATCAGCGATTGCACGAACGGGTCCTGCTTGATCTCCTGCTCGGCTTCCTGCTGGCGTCGCGCCCGGTCGGCGGCATCGAGCGCGGCGGCGGTGCGGCGCACAGGCGCGACATTGACGCTGACTTCGATTGCGCGGCCGAGCTTTTCGGCAAGGGCGGTCTTGAGCTTCGAGACGTGCGAGGCGTCGGTGTACATCTGCACGGCGACCGCGAGCGTGACGGAATTCGCGTCGCACGCGGTCAGTTCGCTGTTGAACGCGAGTTGATAGGCGACGCCTTTAAGCGGCAGGCTGACGGCGAGCGCGGCCCATTCGATCGACACGCCGAGTGCATCGAGCGGAACTGCGGGCGGCAGCGGCGTCGTATCGATGACGGGCGCAGGCTTCGCGGCCGGCTCGGCGCCGAAGCGCATGTCGTCCGGACCGCTCTCGAACGCGGGCACGAAGCCGTCGTCCGGCGGCATGAAGTATTCGTCTTCCGATCCCGCCGGCGGATAGTCGTCGGGCGGCATGTCCTCCCACGGCGGGACGACGCCGGGCTTGCCGGCCGCAGGTTTGGACTCAGGCGCGGCGGGCGCTGGCGGTGCGCGACGGGGCGCGGGCACCTGAACTTGCGCAGCGGGTTTCGCGACAGCTTTGGGCGCTGCCGGAGCCGCCGCTTGCCCAGCCGGCGCGCCGCGTGCACCCCGGTCGGAGGAAAGACGCATGCCGGCGCTGCGCAGCACTTCGAGCGCCGCACTCGCACCGCCCGCCGCGCGCGACGCCGCGACATCGCGCTCGGATGCGGGCACGGTTGCAGGCGCGGCTTCCTCGACGGCCTGCCGTGCGGCGCTGGGCACCGGTGCAGGTTTCGCCGTGACCGGCTCAGTTGACTCGATAACCGGCGCAGGTTTCGCGCTTTCGACCGGCTGCGTCTCTTTCGCCTTTACGATGACGGTTTCGGCCGGAGGCGTCGGCGCCTTCGCTACGGGCGCGGGTGCGATCGCCCGCTCGGCCATCGCGCCCGCGAGCGCCGCGCTGCGCGCGGGCTTCGCGCCCGAGGGCGCGCTCACGGCGACGCCGCCGCCCGGTCCGCCCGCCGGCTCGAAGGCGAGCATGCGCAGCAGCGTCATCGTGAAGCCGGCGTATTCGTCGGGCGCGAGACCCAACTCGCCGCGTCCGACCGTTGCAATCTGATAGAAAAGCTGAATCTGCTCAGCGGAAAGAATCTCGGCGAAGCGGCGAATATCCGCGGCTTCCGGCCATTCATCCAGCACCGACGACGGCGCGAACTGCGCCCACGCGATGCGATGCAAGAGACTCGCGAGATCCTGCAGCGCGGTCGAGAAAGACAGGCTGCGCAGCGCCATTTCGTCGGCGATCGCGAGCACGCCGGCGCCATCGCCAGCGGCGAGCGCGTCGATGAGCCGGATCAGATAGCTTTGATCGAGCGCGCCGAGCATGCCGCGCACGGCTTCCTCGGTGACCTGGTTGGCCGAATAGGCGATGGCCTGATCGGTGAGCGACAGCGCATCGCGCATGCTGCCGTCCGCCGCGCGCGACAGCAGACGCAGCGCCTGCGATTCGAACGCGATGCTCTCCTGCTGAAGAATGTTCTCCAGATGCGACACGATATGACCCGCCGGCATCTGCTTCAGATTGAACTGCAGGCAGCGCGAGAGCACGGTGACCGGAATCTTCTGCGGATCGGTCGTCGCGAGGATGAACTTCACATGCGGCGGCGGCTCCTCCAGCGTCTTCAACATCGCGTTGAAGGCGTGGTTCGTGAGCATGTGCACTTCGTCGATCATATAGACCTTGAAGCGCGCGTCGACGGGTGCGTACACCGCGCGTTCGAGCAGCGCGGCCATTTCGTCGACACCGCGATTGCTCGCCGCATCCATTTCGACGTAATCGACGAAGCGGCCTTCATCGATTTCCCGGCACGCGCGACACACGCCGCACGGCTTCGAGGTCACGCCGGTTTCACAGTTGAGCGCCTTCGCGAAGATGCGCGAGAGCGTCGTCTTGCCGACGCCGCGCGTGCCCGTGAAGAGATAGGCGTGATGCAGGCGGCCGCCGTCGAGCGCGTGCGTGAGCGCACGGACGACGTGCTCCTGGCCGACGAGCGACTCGAACGATTTCGGCCGCCATTTGCGTGCGAGAACTTGATAGGTCATGCGCGAAATTGTATCAGCAACGACCTTGCGCAAACGCCGCTCCAAAAGGCTGCCGAGGCGCGCGGAGGAAGGTGCGTACCCGCGAAAATACAACTCGCGACGACGCGCGACACAAAGAACGAATCAGGGAAAACGAGAGAGGAACGACAGAAGAAAGCGGAAGGTGACGAGCCCGACCCTCGGCACTGGTGGAAAGCGGCTGTGGCTGCTTCGTTCCCGACCTGACCAGGTTGACCGCGCCACCATGCGAGGAGGCCCGTCACGTCGAATCATAACACGGGGCCGGGCGCGCCCGGAAGCCACGCGTGAAATGCGCGGACCTTTGTGACGCCCTCTTGCGCTTCGTGTCGTCGCCCTCAGATGCGGCCTATCGGCTCCCGGCAACGGATAGCAAAGTAGGCTAAGATGACATTTGAATAACCCGGATGTGGTGCATTTTGCCCTTCGACGGATCATTCGCCGCCGTTCGCGAGCCGTTCTGGCGCACGGCGTGCGGGCCGAATACTGCCCGTTGGCGACGAAAATTTTTTTCAGTTTTGGTGTATCGTGGCGAGCATTCAAACGCGGGCCTCGAAACAATAGAGGTATTCAGACAATGAGCGAATCAATCAAGCACATCAGCGACGCTTCTTTCGAACAGGATGTCGTCAAGTCGGATAAACCGGTCCTGCTCGACTTTTGGGCGGAATGGTGCGGTCCGTGCAAAATGATTGCCCCGATCCTCGATGAAGTCGCGAAGGATTATGGCGATCGCCTGCAAATCGCGAAGATCAACGTGGACGAGCATCAGTCGACGCCGGTGAAGTTCGGCGTTCGCGGCATCCCCACGCTGATCCTTTTCAAAAACGGCGCGGTCGCCGCGCAGAAAGTCGGCGCATTGTCCAAGTCGCAATTGACCGCGTTCCTCGACAGCAACCTGTAACGGCATCATCGGCGGGCGTCGGCATCCCAGACGCCTGCCTCTGGCATTCGTATCGCCGCATCGACACAACCGAGCAGCGCGACCGGAATGCAGCCGATGTTGTCACGCGACAACATCGGCCGACAAGCCCCGCCCAAAGCCCACCCGAGGCCTGCGTGGCGTATGCTATGCTAGAATCACAAGAGTTCAAGAAGTATTAAGTCTCGAGCGGTTCCGCTCACCTCTTCTCCCAAATCTTTCTGTCGCACCTCTCTCCCCGGCGGGAAATCCGTATGCATTTATCCGAGCTCAAGTCTCAGCACGTGTCTGCACTGATCGAGATGGCCAATGGCCTCGAGATCGAAAATGCGAACCGCCTGCGCAAGCAGGAACTCATGTTCGCGATTCTTAAAAAGCGCGCCAAGGCCGGCGACACGATATTCGGCGACGGCACGCTCGAAGTGCTGCCCGATGGCTTCGGCTTTCTGCGCTCGCCCGAGACCTCGTATCTCGCGAGCACGGACGACATCTATATCAGCCCGTCGCAAATCCGCCGCTTCAATCTGCACACCGGCGACACGATCGAAGGCGAAGTACGCACGCCGAAAGACGGCGAGCGTTATTTCGCGCTCGTGAAGGTGGACAAAGTCAACGGGCAGCCGCCCGAGGCCTCGAAACACAAGATCATGTTCGAGAACCTCACGCCGCTGCATCCGAACAAGCCGCTGCCGCTCGAGCGCGAAATGCGCGGCGAGGAAAACGTCACGGGCCGGATCATCGACATGATTTCGCCGATCGGCAAGGGCCAGCGTGGCCTGCTAGTAGCGTCGCCGAAGTCGGGTAAAACCGTGATGCTCCAGCACATCGCGCATGCGGTGAAAGCCAATCATCCGGACGTCATTCTGTTCGTGCTGCTCATCGACGAGCGCCCGGAAGAAGTGACGGAAATGCAGCGTTCCGTGCGAGGCGAAGTCATCGCCTCGACCTTCGACGAACCCGCCGCGCGTCACGTGCAGGTGGCCGAAATGGTCATCGAAAAGGCGAAGCGTCTCGTCGAAATGAAACATGACGTCGTGATTCTTCTCGACTCCATCACGCGTCTCGCGCGCGCCTATAACACCGTCGTGCCCGCATCGGGCAAGGTGCTGACGGGTGGTGTCGACGCCAACGCGCTGCAGCGTCCGAAGCGCTTCTTCGGCGCGGCTCGAAACATCGAGGAAGGCGGCTCGCTCACGATTATCGGCACGGCGCTCATCGAAACGGGCAGCCGCATGGACGACGTGATCTACGAAGAGTTCAAGGGCACGGGCAATATGGAAGTGCACCTCGAGCGCCGTCTCGCGGAAAAGCGCGTGTATCCGTCGATCAACCTGAACAAGTCGGGCACGCGCCGCGAGGAACTGCTCATCAAGCCGGACCTGCTTCAGAAGGTCTGGGTGCTGCGCAAGTTCATCCACGACATGGATGAAGTCGAAGCAATGGAATTCCTGCTCGACAAGATCCGTCAGACGAAGAACAACGCCGAGTTCTTCGACATGATGCGTCGCGGCGGAGGCTGATCCGGCTTCGCAACTTCAGCACAGAAAGCCGCCTGTTTCGTCAGGCGGTTTTTTTGCGCCTTGCGACGGCGCCGCTCCGTACAATCCGGTCTATCGAAGCGATCTGAACGACCGATGGCCAACCTCTTCTCCCGCTGGTTCGGCGCGCAACGCCGCGAGCGCGCGCTGCGCAAGTACGCGATCGACGACGACCTCTGGCAGCGCACACTGGACGCATATCCGTGCTTCGGCCATTTGAACGGGGTCGACCTCGGACGCTTGCGCGAAACCGCGAGCCTTTTCATCGCGCAAAAGCAATTCTCGACCGCGCACGATCTCGAACTGACCGATCAGATGATCGTCTCGATCGCCGCGCAAGCCTGCCTGCCGGTGCTCAACCTCGACCTCGACCTGTATCGCGGCTGGGTCGGCGTGATCGTCTATCCGGGCGAGTTCATCATCAGAAAGACGGTCGAAGACGAAGACGGCGTCGTGCACGAGATCGAGCACGATGCGAGTGGTGAGGCGTGGGAAGGCGGTCCTGTCGTGCTCTCATGGGAGGACGCGCAGATGGCGGACGGTTCGGACGCCTACAACGTCGTGATCCACGAGTTCGCGCACAAGATCGACATGGTGACGGGCGTAGCCGACGGACATCCCCCGCTCTTTCGCCGCTGGCACGCACCGCTCGACACCACCGTCTGGTCGGATATCTTCGACAACGCCTTCGACCAGTTCTGCGCGCGCGTGGACGCGGTGCCGCCGCGGCGCTGGAGCCGTTTCGAGCGCGAATCGCTGATCGATCCTTACGCTGCGGACCATCCGTCCGAGTTTTTCGCGGTGTGCAGCGAGGCGCTTTTCGTGACGCCCCAGGCGTTCGAAGCCGAGTATCCCGAGCTTTATCGGCTGCTCGCGCGCTACTACCGGCAGGACCCGGCTAGCGTCGGCGCGCTCGACGCGTGACTTCCGCCGGAACGCCCGAAAAAGATGTCAACCGACTGATTTTCTGGCATAATCGCCGTTTTTCGACCCTAGGCAAGTGACTCGCGCGGCACTGCAAGCAAGTGCAACGGGTTGGCTACCGCCAGATATCAGGAAAGACCATGAAACAAGGCATTCACCCGGATTACCGCGAAGTCCTGTTCGTCGACATGTCGAACGACTTCAAGTTCGTGACCCGTTCGACCATCCAGACGCGCGAGACCGCCGAATTCAACGGCAAGACCTACCCGCTCGCGAAGATCGAAGTGTCGTCGGAATCGCACCCGTTCTACACCGGTCAGCAAAAGATCATGGACACGGCGGGCCGCGTCGAGAAGTTCAACAACAAGTTCGCGCGCTTCTCCACCAAGAAGTAAGTCGGGCTTCGGGTTCAGCAAAAAAGGGCAGCTTTGGCTGCCCTTTTTTGTCGCTGACGGTTTCGCGTCATCCTCTCGTCGTCCATGCGGCGCCCATCGGCACCGCCTTTGCTGCATTTGGTAAGCGTTGTTGCGCGCGGTGACGGGAGCATCGACGAACCGCCCTTAACGCCGCCACGCGACTACAATGCCGGTTGCTCCAGCCCCAGGCTCGCCTCGCGCGAGATCAGCGGACCGTTTTCCATCAAGCCATCTCGCATGCGATCTGTCGTTCGTCTGACCGCCTCCGCCACCAGCGCCCTGCCGCGCTGGCTGTTGCTCGCCATCTGCATCACCTACGCATCGTTCGGTCTCTTCGGCCGCGACCCGTGGAAGAACGAGGATGCGGCCGGCTTCGGCGTCATGTGGACGATGGCCAACGGCGACGCACGCGACTGGCTGTTGCCGAACCTCCTCGGCAAGGCGCCCACCGCCGACGGTCCGCTGATGTACTGGCTCGGCGCATCGGCCATTCGTCTGTTGAGCCCCTGGGTCGATGCGAGCAACGCCTCCCGCGTCGTGACGGGTCTGCTCTTCTGTCTGGCCTGTGCGTTCGTATGGTATTCGGCCTATCTGCTCGGCCGGCGCGACGAAGCCCAGCCCTTCAAGTACGCGTTCGGCGGCGAACCGGAGCCCCGCGACTACGGCCGCACGCTCGCCGACGGCGCACTGCTCATCCTGCTCGCTTGCTTCGGCCTCGCCGAGCGCGGTCACGAAACCACGCCGCAGCTCGCGCAGTTCGCCGGCACCGCGATGCTCCTCTACGCGCTCGTGCGCAGCCTCGACAAGCCGATCCACGGCGGCCTCGTGTGGGGCCTGGCGATCGGCGTGGTCGGACTGTCCAGTTCGCCGGTGCTCGTGTTCGCGCTCCTCCTCTGCACGCTCGCGATGACGATCATCGTGAAGCAGGTGCGGGCCGCGCCGCTTCTGATTTACGGACTGCCGGTCGCCATCGTGCTGATCGCCGCGTGGGTGCTGCCAACGCTGCACTACTTCCCTGACGACGGCGAATGGTGGCTGCGTCAATGGTGGCGCAACAGCTTTTCGTACTTCTCGGGCACGCCCGGATCGATCTTCGGGTACGCGATCAAGAACCTGCCGCTCTTCACGTGGCCCGCGTGGCCGCTCGCGCTCTGGGCGTTCGTCAGTTGGGGCGGGCTGCGCCGCTCGCCGCACGTCGGGGTGCCTTTGTCGATCATCGGGCCGCTGCTCGTGCTGGTCGTCCTGCAGGCGCACGAGACCAACCGGCTCTTCATGCTGCTCCTGCCGCCGCTTTCGGTGCTCGCGACCTTCGCGTTGCCCACGTTGAAGCGCGGCGCGATCAACGCGATCGACTGGTTCGCGATGCTGAGCTTCACCATCATCGGCTCCTTGGTGTGGCTCGTGTGGACTGCCGGCATGTTCGGTTTTCCCGCCTCGATGGCGCGCAATCTCGCGCGTCTCGCGCCGGGCTTTCATCCCGAGTTCAAGCTGATTTCGTTCGCGTGCGCGGTGGCCGTGACGGTCTGCTGGTTTCTGCTCGCGCGCTGGCGGCTCGCGCGTCATCCGAAGGTGCTCTGGCGCAGCGTGGTGCTGTCGAGCGCGGGCACGACGCTCATGTGGGTGCTGCTCATGACGCTGTGGCTGCCGGTGGTGAACTACAGCCGGACGTACCGCGACGTGGCCGAGCAGATCGCCGATCACCTTCCGCCCGACTACACCTGCATCTCGCCCGTGCGCCTGGGCGACGCACAGATCGCCACCTTCGCCTATTTCGGCGGCATGCACTTCGCGTTCGACGAGGACTGCGACGTGATCCTGCGTCAAGATCCGGCGGACTACGGAGAGCCGTCGTCGATGTCCGCGTTCCAGTGGAAGCTCGTGTGGGAAGGCCGGCGCGTCGCCGACCGCGACGAGCGCTTCCGCCTGTACGTGCGCATCGAGCGCCCCACGCCGCCGGCGAAAAAACCGCTGCGTCCGAAGAGCCTGCGCCGGACGCAGTAACGCGATGCGCGCGATCCCCACATACCGCGGCACGACCGGCATGTTGAGCGACGTGCGCAAGATCGCCGCGCTCGCGTGGCCGGTGCTGATCGGCCAGCTCGCGGTGATCGCGTTCGGCGTGATCGACACCGCGATGGTCGGCCGCTTCTCCGCGACGGATCTGGCCGCGCTCGGCCTCGGCGGCTCGGTCTATATCTCGGTGTATATCGGCCTGACGGGGATTCTCGTCGCCTTGCAGCCGATCGCCGGGCAACTCTTCGGCGCCGGCCGCGAAAGCGAGATCGGCGAGGAAACGCGTCAGGCGCTGTGGCTCGCCGCTGCGCTCACCGTGATCGGCTTCGTGCTGCTGTACTTCCCCGAACCGCTGCTCTCGCTCGCGAAAAGTCCGCCCGCGCTGCACGACCGCACGGTCGACTATCTGCGCATCCTCTCGTTCGGGCTGCCCGCGAGCCTCGCGTTTCGGGTCTACAGCTCGCTCACCAATGCCGTCGGCAAGCCGCGGCTCGTGATGTTCCTGCAGGTCGGCGGACTATTGCTCAAGGTTCCGCTCAACACGTGGTTCATCTTCGGCGGCGCAGGCGTGCCCGCGCTCGGCGGCCCGGGCTGCGCGCTCGCGAGCACGCTCATCAACTGGGTGCTCGCGATCGTCGGCATGACGGTGCTCTTCAGGTTCGAATTCTTCCGCCCGTTCGGCATCTTCTCGCACTTCTGCTGGCCGGTCTGGCGGCGTCAGCTCGCGCTCCTGCGTCTCGGCATTCCGATGGGTCTCTCGTATCTGATCGAAGTCACGTCGTACACGTTCATGGCGCTCTTCATTTCGCGCTTCGGTACCACGACGCTCGCCGGCCATCAGATCGCGGGCAATCTCGGCGCGGTGCTGTACATGACGCCGCTGTCGATCGGCATTGCGTCGTCGACGCTCGTCTCGCAGGCGCTCGGCGCCGGACGCTACGACGATGCCCGCTCGGTGTCGCGGCACGGCATCGGCATGGCGTGCGTGCTCGCGCTCGCGTACGGCGTGATCCTGATCGCGGCGCGTCCGCATGTGATCGCGGCCTATACGCCGGATGCGAACGTCATCGCGGCCGCGATGCCGCTCGTGCTCATCATCTTCTTCTATCACTTGTGCGACGCACTGCAGATCACCACCGCGTTCGTCCTGCGCGCGTACAAGGTGACGCTCGTGCCGACTGTCATCTACGCCATCGCGCTGTGGGGCATCGGGCTAGGCGGCGGCTATCTGCTCGGCTTCGACGTGGGCGGCGGCGTGCCCGAATGGCTGCAAGGCGCGCGCGGCTTCTGGATCGCGAATTCGGCGAGTCTGGGCGTCGCGGGCGTCGGCCTGTTTCTCTACTGGCGGCGCGTGAGCTCGCGGCACTTGAACAATGTCGACGCGACCTGAGCCGCTCGGCTCGCATCCAATGCGCTGATTTGTGTAGAAAAACATAAGCGCTTCGCTTCATCGGAAAGATTGACGTAAGGCTCCAGTAGAATTTCGCGTCGAGGAATGCCCGGAGCGAGCGGATGAGCCGCATTACAACGTCACAAAAAAAATGGATTCTCGCCGCGACCACGCTGATCGCCGCGCTGGGACTGGGCGCCGCGTTTCATCGCGCCGATGCCGCGCGCATCGCGAGCGTGTCGCCGCAAGGCAAGGTCGCGCAAGTGCGGCAGGTCGTCGCCAAATTCGACGAACCGATGGTCGCGTTCGGCAATACAGCAGCGCCAGCGCCCGGCAAGCTCACCTGTAGCGGCGCAAGCGCGTCGGCCACGGCGGGCTCGCAGCGCTGGATCGACGCCAAGACCTGGGCCTTCGACTTCGAGCACGATCTTCCGCCCGGCGTGCATTGCGCGCTCGATCTCGCGGACGGCCTCAAGTCGGTGGCCGGCAACGCGCTTTCCGGCCCGCGCCGCTTCGCGTTCCAGACGGGCGGACCGTTCGTCACGCGCGTCATGCCGAGCTACGGCGACATCGAAGAAAATCAGGCTTTCGTGCTGCGCCTGAACGGACCCGCGACGCAGGCATCCGTGCTCGAGCATGTCTGGTGCGAATCGAACGCGCTCGGCAACCGGATTCCGGTGCGCCCGGTCGATGACGCCACCCGCGCCGCCCTGCTCGAACATTTCCGGCTGGATAAGGAAAGAGATCGCGTGCTCACGCTCGCGTGCCAGCAAACGTTGCCGTCGGCGACCAAGATGCAGCTCGTGTACGGTGCGGGCGTGGCGGGTCCGGGCGGTATCGCCAACGACGTCGAAAAGCGCTTCGACTTCACCGTGCGCGAACCCTTCACGGCGAGCTTCTCGTGCGAGCGCGAGAACGCACAAGCGCCGTGCACACCGCTTCGCCCGCTGCGGCTGAATTTCAGCGCGCCGATCAGCCGCGCCGACGCACAGAAGTTCGTGCTGCACGGGCCCAAGGGCAACGCCTCGCCCAGGTTCGATGCGACCGACAAGGACGCGGAATTGAGCGCCGTCGAGTTCGCCGCGCCGCTGCCCGAACGCGCCGATCTCACCATCGAGGTCCCCGCGAATCTGAAGGACGTGAGCGGCCGCACGCTCGCGAACGCCGATCTCTTTCCGCTCAAGACCACGACCGCCGCGATGCCGCCGCTCGCGAAGTTCTCGTCGGGCACGTTCGGCATCATCGAGCGATTTGCCGAACCGGGCATGCCCGCGATGCTGCCGGTCACGTTGCGCCACGTCGAAGCGGACTTGCATGTGCAAGGGCTCAATTCGGGCACGTCGCACATCACGAAGCTCAAACTCGACGCCGACACCGACATCCGCCGATGGATGCGCGCCGTCGACCTGTTCGACGGCATGTCGATGTCACGCTCGACGATCGAGGAGCGCATGCCGGCGATGCTGAACAACGGCATCGAGCC
>Ga0105251_10000242_pt1 | contig 54918 bp, 41 predicted proteins | sample KBSS64metaG_FD_80424 | JGI IMG/M metagenome (GOLD analysis project Ga0105251, IMG submission 80424) | Switchgrass rhizosphere microbial communities from Kellogg Biological Station, Michigan, USA - KBS S6-4 metaG | ecosystem: Host-associated > Plants > Roots > Rhizosphere > Soil | place...
AGCAAGATTATCCACGACCCGCGCCTGACCTGGAACACCATCGAGCAAGTCAGCGCCGCCGGCGGCCAGGCTATCCAGAGCAAGACCGGCCACGCCTTCATCAAGGAGCGCATGCGCGCCGAAGACGCCGTCTACGGCGGCGAGATGAGCGCCCACCACTACTTCCGCGATTTCGCCTACTGCGATAGCGGCAACATTCCATGGTTGCTGGTGGTCGCGCTGATGAGCCTGACCGGCAAGCGCCTGGCCCAGCTGGTGGACGAGCGCATTGCTGCGTTTCCGTGCAGCGGCGAGATCAACTACGAAGTGGCCGATGTGAAGGGCACGATTGCCCGGATTCTCGCTCATTTCCTGCCACAAATGCCCAGTGTCGACCAGACCGACGGCATCAGTGTCGAGTTTGCCGACTGGCGTTTCAGCTTGCGCGGCTCCAATACCGAGCCGTTGCTGCGCCTCAACGTCGAAAGCCGGGCAGACCTGCAGTTGGTCAATCGCCGTGTCGAAGAGATCGAGCGCCTGATCCGGAGCTGACTCAAAGCATGGCACACACACACTCGGAGCTGACGACGTCAGAGTCAATGCGTAAAATAGGGTTTTTAGCAAGTGAACAACTTATGAACCCTCGGTTTGCGAACACAGGTCACGAGGGCAGAGGTGGTGAGGATGCAGGGTTGGCCGCAGACGCGCAGTCGGGAGCTTCGGAGCACGAGAGCGTTGAAGTCGCAATTCTGATGTGCACCTACAATGGTGCCGCGTTCTTGCAGGACCAGCTTGAGTCGTTCGCCAGCCAGTCCCACACCCGCTGGACCCTGTACGTCTCCGACGATGCCTCCACGGACGCGACGCGGCAGATGCTGGCCGATTATCAGCAGCGCTGGGGGGAAAGCCGGATCAAGGTATTCGACGGGCCCTGTCAGGGCTTTGCGAAAAACTTCATTTCATTGCTGAAAAGGCCTGAGGTGCAGGGGCGTTTCTATGCCTTCAGCGACCAGGACGACGTATGGTTCAAGGACAAGCTGGAACGAAGTGTCGCCTGTCTGGTCACACTATCGGCCTCAAGGCCGGCGCTCTACTGTTCCAGAACCCGCCTGGTCGACATCTCACGCAACGCGGCCGGTTTTTCACCGTTGTTTTCGCGGCCTCCATCGTTCCGCAACGCACTGGTGCAGAGCCTGGCCGGTGCCAACACCATGCTGATCAATCAGGCAGCGCGCGACGTGCTGATGCAGCTGCCGGAGGATGCTCATATCGTTGCTCATGACTGGCTGGCGTACATGCTGGTAACCGCATGCGGCGGTGACGCCGTCTACGATGCCCGCCCCAGCCTCGAGTATCGTCAGCACGGCAATAACCTCATCGGTGGCAACAACCGTCTCGTTGACCGCCTCAGCCGCCTGCGCAAGATGCTGTCCGGCCGTTTTGTCGAATGGAACGATGCAAACCTGAGGATTCTCCAGGCCATGCAGCCGTTGCTGACTCAGGAAAACCGCACCGTGCTGGAGCATTTCGCCAATGGCCGGCGCTCAGGTTTCGCCGCGCGCCTCTGCGAGTTTCGCAGGTCAGGTGTGTATCGCCAGACATTTGTAGGTAACATCACCCTGATAATCGCTGCGCTTTTGGCCAGAATTTGAAACACGACATTGCCCTAGAGCATTCGCCAGCCAGGACTGGCAGCAGTGATAGCCCAGGCCCGCTGCAATGCTCGTTCGGCACTTAGGAGACAGGTATTTCATGAAAGCAATACAGCAAGACATTCCAGAAGTGATCGTATTCGAGCCGCAGGTGTTCGGCGATGATCGCGGTTTCTTCTTTGAAAGTTTCAACCAGAAGGTTTTTGAAGAAGTAGTGGGTCGGCCGGTCAACTTCGTCCAGGACAACCATTCGCGTTCGGTGAAGGGTGTGCTTCGCGGCCTGCATTACCAGATCCAGCAGCCGCAAGGGAAGTTGGTGCGTGTGGTGCAAGGCGAAGTATTCGACGTTGCCGTCGACATGCGCAGAAGTTCGAAAACCTTCGGCAAATGGGTCGGGGTACACCTGAGCGCCGAAAACAAGCGTCAGCTGTGGGTTCCCGAAGGCTTTGCCCATGGTTTCGTGGTGCTGTCGGAAAGCGCCGAGTTCCTCTACAAGACCACCGATTACTGGGCTCCTCAGCACGAGCGCAGCCTGGCCTGGAACGACCCGACCGTTGCCATCGAGTGGCCATTCGAAGGCGAGCCTGCGCTGTCGGCAAAGGATCAGAAAGCCCAGTCCTTTGACGATGCCGATACCTTCGCCTGAGACCTCCTGCCTGCCCCCGTCACTGCTCGCCCCCGAGCGGTGAGGGAGGGCGCGGGGACGACGGACAGTCCGAATAAACCCGAGGTAAATGAATGAACCCACACTCGCGAGCCCCCATTTCACCGTGGGCGCTAGTCAGCAACCTGTGGCAGCACCGCCGGCTGATCATGCAGATGACGCGCCGGGAAGTCATCGGTCGCTACAAGGGCTCGATGATGGGGCTGTTGTGGTCCTTCCTGAATCCCCTGTTCATGCTGGCGGTCTACACCTTCGTCTTTTCCGTGGTATTCAAGGCGCGCTGGACAACCTCGGCCGATGAAGGCAAGGGTGATTTCGCCGTGCTGCTGTTTGCCGGCATGATCGTTCACGGGCTGTTCGCCGAGGTGCTCAACCGAGCGCCGGGCCTGATTCTGGCCAACGTCAACTACGTGAAGAAAGTGGTTTTCCCGCTGGAAATTCTGCCGGTCATTTCCATGTGCGCAGCCCTGTTCCACACCGGCGTCAGCCTGCTGGTACTGCTGGGTGCGATCGTCGTGGTGGATGGCAATCTGCACAGCACCATGTTGCTGGTGCCTCTGGTCGTGCTGCCGTACATCATCTTCGTGCAAGGCCTGGCCTGGATGCTGGCGTCGCTGGGCGTGTACCTGCGGGATGTCGGGCAAACCATCGGTATCATCACCATGGTCATGCTGTTCCTGTCCCCTGTGTTTTTCCCGGTCAGCTCGCTACCCGAAAACATGCGCCCGCTGATGAACGCCAATCCGCTGACCTTCATCATCGAGCAGGTCAGGGAAGTACTGATCTGGGGCCACACGCCAGACTGGGCCGGCCTGGGCCTGTACTCGCTCATGGCGGTGGCAGTCGCCTGGGTTGGCTATGCATGGTTCCAGAGAACGAGAAAGGGGTTCGCCGATGTCCTTTAACACCGACAGCAACGCAGACGCGGCGATCGTCGTAACTTCCGTATCGAAGTGTTTCCACATCTACAACAAGCCCCAGGACCGCCTCAAGCAGTCGATCATGCCTCGCATCAGGCGAGCGGTAGGTGCCGGGCCGAAAACCTACGGCCGCGAGTTCTGGGCGCTGAACGACGTTTCCTTCACCCTCAACAAGGGGGAGACGCTTGGCATCATCGGCCGTAACGGTTCAGGCAAATCGACACTGCTGCAACTGATTTGCGGCACGCTCAGCCCCAGCCATGGCCAGGTGCAGACGTTTGGCAAGGTGGCGGCATTGCTGGAGCTCGGGGCAGGCTTCAACCCCGAGTTCACCGGGCGCGAGAACGTCTACCTGAGTGCCGCCTTCTATGGTCTGAGCAAAGAGGAGACCGATGCCCGCTTCGATGACATCGTCGACTTCTCGGAAATCCGCGACTTCATCGATCAGCCGGTCAAGACCTACTCCAGCGGCATGTTCGTGCGCCTGGCCTTTGCCACCATCGTTCATGTCGATGCCGACATCCTGATCATCGACGAGGCGTTGGCGGTCGGCGATGCGGTGTTCACCCAGAAGTGCATGCGCTTCCTGCGCAAGTTCAAGGAAGAAAAGACCCTGCTCTTCGTCAGCCACGACAGCAGTTCGGTCATTGCCCTGTGCGACAAGGCGCTGTGGCTTGCCGATGGTCAGATGAAGGAACTCGGCGAAGCCAAGCAGACCTGCGAGAATTACCTGACTTACATCCTCGGCGCCACGAAGAAACAAGGCGAGCAAAGCCCTGCCGATGATGTTTCTCCCACCGCCAGCAAGCTCAGAAAGATCTGGGCGAACGAGCGCCATTACGCGAGCGCTGGCGAACCCAGCCTGTTCAAGCCCAATCTGGCGGCTTCCGCGCAAATGGGGCCGTTGGGCGCGCAAATCAAACACGTCAGCGTTACCGCCGAAGACGGTAGCGACATCCGCACCGTGAAAGGCGGTGAAGTGGTCACGCTGTCGATTCATGCGGTGGCGCTTGACGCCCTGCGCAGCCCGATCATGGGTTTTTTCGTCAAGGACCGGCTCGGCCAGTTCCTGTTCGGCAGCAACACGCTGAACATCAAGGACAGTGTGCCGGCCAGCGCCGATGCAGGCGAGGCGCTGACGGCCAGTTTCACCTTCGCCATGCCTTGGCTGGCGCAGGGGGACTATTCTATCCAGGTTGCCATCGCTGACGGTGATCAGCGGGATCACACGCAGCACCACTGGATTCATGACGCCATCATTTTCCATTCCAGCAATGACCCATCGGCATCCGGACTGATTGGCATACCGATGTTGGGCATTCAGCTAAGTACCGATACTGAAGCAGGCTTATAAATGCATCTCTCTGCACTTAATTATGGTCGGTTGTTTTTCGAGACCTACCGCAACAACTTACCTGCTGGCGCCAAGGTCGTTGATATCGGGGCGCAAAACGTCAACGGCTCGATTAAAGATGTGTGCCCTGAGGACCTTCAGTACATCGGCGTGGACTTTGTCGAAGGCAAGGGCGTTGATGTCATTCTCGACGATCCGTACAAGCTGCCTTTCGAAGATGAAAGTATTGACGCGATTGTCTGCAGTTCGTGCTTTGAACACTCGGATATGTTCTGGCTGGTGTTCAATGAAATCCTGCGTATTCTCAAGCCGACCGGCATTGTCTACATCAATGCGCCGAGCAATGGCTACGTGCACCGCTGGCCGGTCGACTGCTGGCGCTTCTACCCTGACGCCGGCAATGCCCTGGTCACCTGGGCCAAGCGCAGCGGTTACGATCCTGTGCTGCTGGAGTCGTTCATCGGCCATCGCGCAGACGACAGCATGGATGGCGCCTGGAACGACTTCGTGGCGGTGTTCGCCAAGAGTCAGTCGCTGCAAGATCAGTTCGACAAAAAGATGCTCCACGCGTTGGAGGACTTCGACAACGGCCGGCTGCCGGGCTCGGACGAGCTGATCAATTTCCACCAGGATCCGCCAGATTTTCGCCTTATCGAGCGCTTGCGCCAAGAGAACGCCAGCCTGCAGCAGCAGGTCGCCGAGGATGCACAGCGTGTGCATGCGGCAGAGTGTGAACTGCTGCGCGAGCAACTGGCTGCCCAGCAACAGGCGCTGGCACTGGCCCAGGATGAACTGGCCAACGCACAGCGTGTTGCGGCGAAGGCGACTGCCCAGCTGCAGAGCCTGCAGTTGCAACTGGCGCAAGCCAAAGAGCAGAACCAAAAGGTTGCTGTCGATTTCGCCAACACCCTGCAGGATATTCATCAGTCGGCCAGCTGGAAGGTGACCGGGCCACTGCGGCTGCTGTCCCGTGCCGTTCGCGGCGAGCGGCCACTGGTTGCGGGTGGCTTGCGCCGCCGTGTGCTGGAGCAGATCAAGCCGGTCTACTGGGCCATTCCGCCCAAGTACCGCACGCCGGTGCTGGACTGGAGCTACCGGAACCTGGATTTCGTGTTCCGCGGCAGCCCGCATTACGAGTGGTGGAAGAGCGGTAGCCAGGCCCACCTCGACATCGCAGATGTTTCGCTGATTGCCATCGATAGCATTGAGCCGATCGAACAGGTGCAAGGCCGCATTGCGATCCACCTGCACATGTACTACGACGACCTGGCGGCGGAATTTGCCGGTCATCTGAAGCACATGCCGTTTGCCTATGACCTTTACGTGTCGGTGAAGGATGCCCAGGGCGAGCAGGCTTGCCGTGAGGCGTTTGCCAAGCTTGAACAGTGCAAGGCGCTGACGATCAAGGTCGTGGAAAACCGCGGGCGTGACATTGCGCCGATGTTCTGTACCTTCGGTGAGGCGTTGCGCGGTTACGATTACATTGCGCACCTGCACAGCAAGAAGTCGCTGTACAACGCAGGCGCTACCGAGGGCTGGAGGGAGTACCTGAGCAGCCAGCTGCTCGGCAGTTCGCTGCAAATCCGCCGGATCTTCAGCCTGCTGAGCCAGGGCAAAGGGATCGTCTACCCGCAGAACTACAAGTCGATCCCGCACCAGGCCAACACCTGGCTGGCCAACAAGGCGATGGGCACTGCCTGGTGCGCTCGGTTGGGTATCGCACCGGTACCGCAGGGTTACTTCGATTTCCCCGCAGGTTCGATGTTCTGGGCCCGGGGCGACGCACTGCGTCCGTTGTTCGACGCCAACATCACCATCACCGACTTTGTCGAAGAGGCCGGCCAGACCGATGGCACCTTCGCCCACTGCCTGGAGCGACTGCTCGGGCTCAGTGGGCGCAAGCTGGGCCTGCCGCCTGCAATCATCCAGGACATGCAGACGCCGAGCTGGTCCGCCTGGCGCCTGGAGCAGTCCACAGCCCGTCCGTTCCAGTCGCTGGTGGACGCGTTGGCCAATCCGGACATCAAGTGCATCGGCTTCGACATCTTCGACACCTTGATCTGCCGCCCGCTGATCGATGCCGAGTCGACCAAGCATATTGTTGCGGCCAACCTGCCCGAGCACCTGGCGGCGATCTTCAGCCAGTATCGGGTGGCGGCTGAAGGCGAGGCGCGCACGCAGAAGGGCGCGGATGTCGACCTGGGTGATATCTACCAGGTCTTCCAGCAGATGACGCGCTTGGCCGCCGAGGACGTCGCAGCCATCCGTGAGCTGGAAGAGCGCACCGAATACAACTCGCTTAGCGCCCGTAGCGGTGGCGTAGAGCTGTTCGAGCGCGCCAAGGCCACTGGCAAGCCGGTTGTGCTGATTTCCGACATGTTCCTGCCCAAGGCCCTGATTACCCAAGCATTGAACGCGCATGGCGTGCACGGCTGGAGCGAGTTCTTCCTGTCCAACGAAGTGGGCCTGCGCAAGGACACCGGGCAGCTCTACGACCACGTGCTGCAAACCTACGGCCTGCAGCCTGGCGAATTCGTCATGGTCGGCGACAACGAGCGTTCGGACTTGCAGGTCCCTTGCGACAAAGGCTGTGTCGGCCTGCATGTCCTGCGCCCGACGGAGCTGGCCAGGGGGACGCCGCGCCTGCGCAGGATCGTGGAAAAGTACGAGACAACCCCTGATCTCAACGCCGAATTGACCCTGGGCCTGCTGTTCAGAAAGAACTTCCAGGCAGTGGTCTACCCCGACCTGAACCCAGGTTCCCTGTTCCATGCCACACCGTACAACATCGGTTACAGCCTGCTTGGGCCGATGCTCACCGGTATGTCGCAATGGCTCATCGACAACGCGCGGCGTGATGGCGTCGAGCGCCTGCACTTCCTGGCGCGCGAAGGGCAATTGATGAAAGCGGTCTACGACGTGTGGGTGCAAGGCGTGGAGAACGCCCCGCCAGCGGATTACCTGGTGGTGTCCCGCCGTACGTGCAGTGTGCCATTGCTGCAGACCCTGGACGACGTGTTCGCCCTCGGCAGAGGCGACTACTACATGAATACGGCGGCCAACTACCTGTTCGAGCGCTTTGGCCTTGAGCTGAGCGACGCCCAGTGGAGCGAACTGCAAGCCGAGCTGCAAATCGGCAAGGACACCCAGGTCGAAGTCCGCAACGACGATCTGACGGCCGTGCAGCCACTGCTGACCAAGCTGGCCGATGCCATCTTCAAGGAGGCCGCGCAGGAGCGTGACGCACTGGCGCTGTACCTCAATAGCATGGGCCTGAATGCCGGGAGGAACGCGGTGGTGGACGTCGGTTACGGTGCCACCATCCAGAATTACCTGTGCAAACTCACCGGGCAGCCGGTGCACGGCTATTACCTGGCGACCGATGAACGTTCGATCCCGGTGGCGGAACAGCATGGCGTGATTGCCCGCGGTTGCCTGATGCACAACGTCGAGCACAGCCTGGCCGCGCCGATCATGTACTTGCGTAGCTTCGAGCTGGAAAAGTTGCTCAGCTCCAGCGATGGGCAGGTGGTGAAGTACACGTCGGTCGACGGTGTCAATGTCGAGGCACAGCACCGCGAGCTGTCTGCGGCGGAACTCGAAGGGGATGCGTTCCGGGCCGAGCTGCGCGATGGCGTGCTGCAGTTCGCCAAGGATGCGCTGCAGGTCCGTACGACCTTGTTGAGCAGCTTTGCCCCGTCGGTTGAAGCCAGCCGGGCGCTTGCCGACGAGTTCTTCTCCAAGCACTCCACTGATGAGCTGAAGCTGCTGGGCGAAGTGGCGCTGGATGACCACTACTGCGGTCGAGGCGTGGTGTAAGAAGCAACGCTACCGTCAGGCATGAGCCGAGCTCATGCCTGACGGCGTTGGTTTGGCTGCGCCCGATCTGCCAAGCGCCACATCCCTCGCGTCGTCAGCCCACTATCAGATCAACGCCGGTCAAACACGGCCTTGTACAGGCAAATGAGTGACAATACCGCCCGATCGCGGGTTCGACGACGGCACTTGGTGCTGTTGCAGGCCAGCCTCAGCCAGGCGAACGCCTTGCCGTGGTGGCCATCGGGGCCCATGAACGGGTTGGCGATCTCCAGCAACGAAGCGGTCAGCCAGACCTGGCTGAACCACCAGCCATCGGTGATCTTCCGCCAGCGGGCGAGGGCGGACGCCATGCCATTGTTGACCCCGACCTGATTGCGTTCATGCTGCCGGTAATCCAGCCCCGGCTCAGGATCGATCATCCATCGGTAACCCTGGCTGCGGGCAAAGGCGTAGCAGAACCAGTCGTGCAGGTCGACGCCCTGCGCTGCATCCCAGCAACTCAGAAGCTTTGCCTTGAACGCTGACGCCAGCCCCTGGCTCAGCACATAGGTGCAACCAGGGCCTGCCGCTTCGAACAGGTGATCCCAGCGCACCTGGGGTTGTGCCTTGTTCACCAGCAGACGCCGCCCATTCTTCCAGAACGCAACCACATTGCTCGAATAACCATCGGCACCGCTGTCGCGCAGTGCTGCCACGGCCCGTTCGAGTTTGTCGGCGTACCAAAGATCATCCTGATCGGAAAATGCCACGTAGTCGTACGTCGACAGGTCGACATCCCTGATCAGGCGGAAGAAGTTGCGTGAAGCACCCTTGAACGGGCCGGAGGGGGGGAGGAGCACGACGTTGGCGTGCGCGAGGGCATAATCGGCGCACCACGCCTCGGTACCGTCGGTGCAAGGGTCGACGCTGATGTAGATATCAACGCCGACCCGCACCTGAGCCTGGATAGAGGCCAACTGCGCCTCTATCCATTCGCGGCCGTTATAGGCTGCGAGCAGCACGGCTACCTTTGCGGGCTCGGCGGCCATGCCGAGCGTAGGGGTAGCGGCTGGCATGCTCAGTGGTGACCTGGCTCCAGAAGGCGCTGCAAGTACTGGCCGTAACCGGTTTTCTTGAGCTTTTCTGCCTGGCTGGCCACCTGTTCTTCGCTGATCCAGCCGTTGGTGTAGGCAATTTCTTCCAGGCACGCCACTTTCCAGCCTTGACGCTCTTCGATGGTCTGGATGAAGTGGCTGGCTTCCATCAGCGACTGATGGGTGCCGGTATCGAGCCAGGCGAAGCCGCGGCCGAGAATTTCGACGCTGAGGTTCTTCTGCGCCAGGTAGGCACTGTTCACGTCGGTGATTTCCAGCTCGCCACGCGGCGACGGCTTGATGTTCTTGGCGATTTCCACAACCTGGTTGTCGTAGAAGTACAGGCCGGTCACCGCATAGCTGGACTTGGGCTGGGTCGGCTTCTCTTCGATGCTCAGGGCACGGCCATTGGCATCGAACTCGACCACGCCAAAGCGCTCCGGGTCGGCCACGTGGTAGCCGAACACGGTGGCGCCTTCGGTCTGGTTGGTTGCCGTGCGCAGGTTGTCGGAGAAGTGCTGGCCGTAGAAGATGTTGTCGCCCAGGATCAGGCAGCAAGGGTCGTTGCCGATGAACTCTTCGCCAATGATGAACGCCTGCGCCAGGCCGTCCGGGCTTGGTTGTTCGGCGTAGGTCAGTTGCACACCGTACTGGCTGCCATCACCCAGCAGCTTGCGGAACGCTGGCAGGTCTTCCGGGGTGGAGATGATCAGGATTTCGCGCATGCCGGCCAACATCAGCACCGACAGCGGGTAGAAGATCATCGGTTTGTCGTAGATGGGCAGCATCTGCTTGGAAACGCCAAGGGTCAGCGGGTGCAGACGCGTTCCCGAACCACCAGCCAGAATGATCCCTTTACGATTGGTCGTGTTCATTTATTCAGAGCTTCCATAAGCATGCGGGTGACACCACTTTGCCAATCCGGCAAGTGCAGAGAAAAAGCGTTGCGCAGTTTTGCAGTGGCCAGACGCGAGTTCAACGGCCGCTTGGCGGGCGTCGGGTACTCGGTGGTCGGGATCGGGTTGACCGCTTCCACGGCCAGGGTTTCTCCCAGGCTGCGGGCGAGCTCGATCACGTAGCTGGCGTAGGCGTGCCAGCTGGTTTCACCAGCTGGGGCCAGGTGGTAGATGCCACCCAGCTCAGGTTTGCGCAGGGCTTGCTGCAGCGCGGCCACGGCCACATCGGCCAGCAGGTCGGCCCCGGTCGGCACGCCGACCTGGTCGGCGATGACGTTCAGCGTCTGCCGGTCCTTGGCCAGGCGCAGCATGGTCTTGGCAAAGTTGTTGCCCCGTGCGGCATACACCCAGCTGGTGCGGAAGATCAGGTGCTTGCAGCCCAGGCGGCAATCAGTTGCTCACCTTCGAGCTTGGTGGCGCCGTAGTAGTTGACCGGCGCCACGGCGTCGGTTTCCTGCCAAGGGGCCGAACCGTTGCCGTCGAACACGTAGTCGGTGGAGTAATGCACCAGCCAGGCATCGAGGCGCTTGGCTTCTTCGGCCATCACCTGGCTGGCCAGGGCGTTGACCGTATGGGCCAGCTCGCGATCACTCTCGGCCTTGTCGACGGCGGTGTAGGCCGCCGCGTTGACGATGACCTGAGGTGCGACCGCGCGGATGGTGTCGCGCAGCCCGGCGAGGTCCGACAGGTCGCCGGCCAGTTCGCCATAGGCAGTCGGCGCCAGGTGGCGGTCCAGGGCTACCACTTCGCCGAGCACGCTCAGTGCCCGCTGCAGCTCCCAGCCGACCTGGCCGTTTTTACCCAGCAGGAGAATCTTCATGCCTGGCCTGTGCGCGTGGTGTAGTTGGAGTCGATCCATTGCTGGTAGCTGCCGCTTTTCACATGCGCGACCCACTCAGGGTTGTCCAGGTACCACTGCACGGTCTTGCGGATGCCCGACTCGAAGGTTTCTTCCGGCACCCAACCCAGCTCGCGCTGGATCTTGCTGGCGTCGATCGCGTAACGCAGGTCGTGGCCCGGGCGGTCCTGGACGTAGGTCAGCAGTTCGACATGCGGGCGGAACGCCGAATCGGGGCGCAGCTCGTCGAGCAGGGCGCAAACGGTGCGAACCACTTCGATGTTCTGTTTCTCGTTGTGGCCGCCGATGTTGTAGGTTTCGCCTACTTCACCTTCGGTCACCACCTTGTACAGCGCGCGGGCGTGGTCTTCGACGTACAGCCAGTCGCGGATCTGGTCGCCCTTGCCGTAGATAGGCAGCGGTTTGCCTTCCAGGGCATTGAGGATCACCAGCGGGATCAGTTTTTCCGGGAAGTGGAACGGGCCGTAGTTGTTCGAGCAGTTGGTGACCAGGGTCGGCAGGCCGTAAGTACGTGCCCAGGCGCGTACCAGGTGGTCGGAACTGGCCTTGCTGGCCGAGTACGGCGAGCTTGGCTGGTAGGGCGTGGTCTCGGTGAACAGGTCTTCCGGGCCTTCCAGGTCGCCATACACTTCATCGGTGGAAATGTGGTGGAAGCGGAACGCTGCCTTGCGCGTTTCGTCCAGGGTGGCCCAGTAGCCGCGCGCGGCTTCCAGCAGGTTGTAGGTGCCGATGATGTTGGTCTGGATGAATTCGGACGGGCCGCTGATGGAGCGGTCGACGTGGGATTCGGCGGCCAGGTGCATCACGGCGTCAGGCTGGTGCTCGCGGAACACGCGGTCGAGTTCGGCGCGGTCGCAGATGTCGACGCGTTCGAACGCATAGCGGGCGTTCTGCTCGACCGATTGCAGCGACTCGAGGTTGCCGGCGTAGGTCAGCTTGTCGACGTTGACCACGGCGTCTTCGGTGCTGGAAATGATGTGGCGCACGACTGCCGAGCCGATGAAGCCGGCACCGCCTGTTACTAAGATCTTCACGAGAGTTATCTACCTTGAGGTTCTGACAGATTCCGAATGGAGTCTGCATAGTCCATGTTCGAACGGCTTAACCATAAAGACGGCTGGCGAAAGTATACCTGATGATTTAAAGCCAGCGACAATACATGCCCGCCGGTACTGCCCAGCGGGAAGGTATGGACTGCTGATTACTGACATTTGTTCGCCGCATATTGTGGGAAAACTCCGCTGTTACCGCGTTGCCTCATTCCTGGGCAAAAGCACTACCCGGTTTTCTCGTCTTGGCGACGCTTAGCCAGTATCATGTCGCGCTGCTGGTCTAACAACCAATTGCAGCCCAACAGGCACCGCAGGGAATATTTTCGGAGGATATATGATCGCTATCGTCACCGGTATCACAGGCCAGGATGGGGCCTATCTGGCAGAGCTGCTGCTGGGCAAAGGCTATACCGTGTACGGCACCTACCGGCGCACCAGTTCGGTAAACTTCTGGCGCCTGAGCGAACTGGGCCTCGATCATCACCCCAACCTGCACCTGGTCGAATATGACCTGACCGACCTGTCGTCCAGCATCCGCCTGCTGGAAACCACCCAGGCGACCGAGGTGTACAACCTGGCAGCTCAGAGCTTTGTCGGGGTGTCCTTCGACCAGCCGATCACCACGGCCGAAATCACCGGCCTGGGCGCTGTCAACCTGCTGGAAGCCATCCGCATCGTCAACCCGAAGGTGCGCTTCTACCAGGCCTCTACCTCCGAGATGTTCGGCAAGGTTCAGGAAGTGCCCCAGGTCGAAAGCACCCCGTTCTACCCCCGCAGCCCTTACGGCGTGGCCAAGCTGTACGCGCACTGGATGACCATCAACTACCGTGAGTCGTATGGCATCTTCGGTACCAGCGGCATTCTGTTCAACCACGAATCGCCCCTGCGCGGCCGTGAGTTCGTGACCCGCAAGATCACCGACTCCGTGGCCAAGATCAAGCAGGGCAAGCTGGACCTGCTGCAGCTCGGCAACCTCGACGCCAAGCGCGACTGGGGCTTTGCCAAGGAGTACGTCGAAGGCATGTGGCGCATGCTGCAGGTCGACGAGCCGGACACCTTCGTGCTTGCCACCAACCGCACCGAGTCGGTTCGTGACTTCGTCACCCTCGCGTACAAGGCAGTCGACATCAACATTGCCTGGCAGGGCAAGGACGAGAACGAAGTCGGTATCGACGATGCCACCGGCAAGACCCTCGTTGCGGTCAACCCGAAGTTCTATCGCCCCACCGAAGTCGACCTGCTGCTCGGCAACCCGGAAAAGGCCAGGAACGTGCTGGGCTGGGAAGCCAAGACCTCCCTCGAAGAACTGTGCCGCATGATGGTCGAAGCCGACCTGCGCCGTAACCAGCAAGGGTTCTCCTTCTGATCCTCGCCCACCATGGAGCCTGAGTGTTTCGCTACGCAGCGAAACACTCGTGCAACCGATCTGGAGTTTCAACCATGACCAGGATCCTGTTGACCGGGGCCAGTGGCTTTGTCGGGAAGGTGCTGCACCGGCGCTTGCTGGCCGACCGACATGAAGTGTTTGGCACGGTCGCATCGTCGCCTGCGCCGACCGACAGCGGCTACCACTACGAGGTGATGGACATCTGCGACCGCGCCAGCGTCGACGCAGTTATCCAGCGGGTCCGGCCGACGCACCTGATTCACCTGGCTGCAGTGTCCAATGTGGCGGTCAGCTTCAAGAACCCGATGCTGACCTGGAACACCAATGTCATCGGCACGCTGAACCTGATGGAGTCGCTCAAGGCGCACGCACCGGAGTGCTTCACCCTGTTCGTCAGCTCGTCCGAAGTCTACGGCGAAACCTTCAAGCGCGGCGAGCTGCTGGAGGAGGACGCTGCCTGTGCGCCGATGAACCCTTACGCAGCCAGCAAGCTGGCCGCCGAATTGGCGGTAACGCAGTACCTGCGCCAAGGGCTGAGCGGCGTCATCGTCCGCCCGTTCAACCATATTGGCCCAGGGCAAAGCGCCGACTTCGTGACGGCTTCGTTTGCCAGGCAGATCGCCCTGATCGAAGCCGGTTTGCAGCCGCGGGTGCTCAAGGTCGGCAACCTTGAGGCGAGCCGCGACTTCCTCAGTGTCGAGGATGTGTGCGACGCCTATGCCAGGCTGATCGGGGTGCCGGTGGGCACACTCGAGCACCGGGTCTACAACATCTCGTCCGGCTCGAGCCGCACGATCCGCTCGGTGCTCGATGAGTTGCTGGCGCATACCACGGTGCCCATTGAGGTACAGACCGACCCGGAACGCCTGCGTCCTTCCGACATCCCGGTGGCGGCAGGTAGCAATCGGCGCATTCTCGCGGAGCTGGGCTGGGCGCCTGCCACGCCGCTGGCGCAGACGGTGGAAAGCATCCTCGATTACTGGCGGCAACAGGTGACGGCTGGCTGAACCACCGCCAGCTGAATGAAAAAGCGCCTGAGCATGCTCAGGCGCTTTTTTTTGCGGCGACAACGCTGACGGGGGTCAGGCCTTGGCGAGCATCTGGCGAATTTCGTTCAGGCGTTCGCGGTAGCGCAAGCCGGTGTAGCGGTAGTCGAAGTAATTCTGCATGTGCAGGCGTGCACGCTTGCCGACGGCACGGCCCATTTCCGGCTCGTCGACCAGCTTGACCATGTACTTGGCAGCTTGCTCATAGTCCGGGTCTGCCCAGCGCTGGCCCTCGTGATGCGGGTACTCGCCTTCCAGCACCGGGACCAGGTGGTAATCCACCGCCAGGCTGGTGTCCTCGGTCATGAAGTCCATGTTCCCCGAGTACGCGGTGGCAATCACCGGCTTGCCCAGCGCCATCGCTTCGGCGATACCGAAGCCGTAGCCTTCGGAGCGATGCAGCGACACGAAGCAGTCGCTGCAGCGCAGCAGGTTCTTGACCTCGTTGCTGCTCATCATGCGGTCGATCAGCGTGACCCGGTTGTGCAGGTCGTGGACCTCGGCCTTGAGGGCCTCGTAGGCCTGCGGGTTCATGTCGACCCCGTTCACCTTGATCACCAGGTGCGTCTTGGTGTACGGCCGTTTTTCCATCAGCTTCCTGAATGCGTGCAATACACCTTCAGGGTTCTTGCGCGTCGAGTAGGAGCGCAGATCGTAGAAGAACAGGAATACATAATCCGCTTCCGGCAAACCGAAGTAGCGCCGGCTCATGAACGTATCGAGGTTGATTTCGGTGGCCAGTGGCATGTGGATCACCGGCTTCTTGCACGCCGCCTGCAGGCCTTCCATGACAAACCGCGAAGCTGCCCAGATTTCATCGAAGCGGTCGAGCTCGACCGCCCATTCTTCGGGGTAGCGGGGCAGTTCCCACAATGGGTAGACAATGTTGTAGCCGGTCCACGGGCGCGAGTGGCTGATGTGATCCCACACCGGTTTCACTTCGTTGCCATTGATGTGGAAGATATTGATCGGCGCCGGGTTTTCCACCATCGCCTGGCCAAATTCGGCGACTTCCGCCTTGTTGGGCTGGACCATCTTGTAGATGTCGTGCACCTGAGGCGTGGCGTAGGCCGCCCGCAGCGAGCGAAACGTAGCGCGTACGTGTTCGCCCATGCCGATGGGGGCGAAGGGATGGCCCGCGAGGCAGACGTCTCTACTGTCGTTAATGATCTGAGTCATCGGTATTCAGCCATTCAGTTTTTTTTCAGCAGACGCGAGGCGTCCAGCGCGTTGCTTACCGCTTCGAGGTAAGTGTGGCCGAACCGGCGGTCAGGCTCCAGATAGGCGCCCTCGGCCCATTCGTTCCAGGCGTTGATGAACACCAGGCGCTCGTCGCCGAAGTTCTGCTCGCGGGTGTCGGTAATCGACTCCTCCAGCCAGGCCTGGAAGGTCCCGGGCGTAGCCTGCTCGAAGCAGAAGCCGGCGTGCTGGCGCCGTGCGGTGTTGTCCCAGCCCGGCATTGCGCCCTTGAAGCGGGTGTAGCCTGGGGCCGGGCGCGATGCGTAGCGCACGGCGACGTCACGATAATCTGCAACATTCCCGGTGAACTCCGGGTTTACCACTTCGCCACTGGGTGGCTTGATCTCTGCCATGCCTTGCGGCGGGAATTCCACTGCCGCGTCGCAGCCGAACGCCGAAGGAGGCGTATTGGCCTGGGCCAGTTCGAACGACTCGACCATGGCGATGTAGATTTCGCCCAGCCCTTGCTCGCGGCATACCTTGCGCCACGTGGCAGCGGTTTTGGCGAAGTCGGGGAACAAGGTGACGCGGTAGATCAGGATCAGCGGGCGGCCGTCGATCTTGATATAGCGGTCGTCCTTGAGGAAACGCATCAAGTCGTAAATGACCGCGACGTCATCCTCGTCGGTATGGGCCTGTGCCATCAGCACTTCCTGCTCCATACCGTCCCAGCGACGGGTCCAGTTCTCGTTGGCCCAGCACAGGCAGAACGGGATATCAGGCTTGTCGCTGAGCAGCAGCTGCTCTACTGGGCGCTCCAGCAAACGGTGGCCGTCGAACCAGTAGTAATAGAAGCAGAAGCCATGGATGCCGTAGCGCTGGGCCAGCTCGGCCTGGGCCTTGAGCACCTCGGTCAGGCGCAGGTCGTAGTAGCCAAGGTCTGCCGGGATACGTGGCTGGTAGTGGCCGACGAAGTTCGGGTAGGCCTTGCTGACGTTGGTCCACTCGGTGAAGCCTTTGCCCCACCACAGGTCGTTCTCCGGCACCGGGTGGAACTGCGGCAGGAAGAACGCGATGAGCCGTGGGTCGAAGTTCTTTTCGATCGACGACGCCCACTTGCGGTTCAGTACGCTGACGTTCTTGGAGATGCAGGCCATCTTGAAATCGCTGTCGGTGGCCGCAGTGGTCTTGGACAGGTGATGGATGATGGTGGCCTGCGGGTTGTAATAGATTTCATGGCCGTCGGCGCGAATGCTCAGGCACAGGTCGCTGTCCTCGCAGTAGCACGGCAGAAACTCTTCCGAGAAGCCGCCCAGGCGCTTGAGCAGGGCGGTGGGGGCCATCAGGCACGCGCCGGAAACGTAGTCCACGCGACGGGTATAGTTGAAGCGCGGCTCGTTGGGGTTTTCGCCAAAGCCGACCATGGTCGCGGTGCCGTCGGTGGCCAGCGCTGCGCCGGCCTCCTGCAGGTGGCCACTGGGGTAGACGAACTTGGGCCCGACGGCGCCGACATTGTCGTATCGATCAAAGGTGGCCAGCAGCGCTTCGAGCCAGCCGGCGGTGACCTGCACATCGTTGTTCAGGTAGACCGTGTACTGGCCATTGACCTTGGCCATGGCGCGGTTGCAGTTGCGCAGGAAGCCCACGTTCTGCTCGTGGCGCAGGTAGCGGATGTTGGCCAGCGTGCCCAGCAGTGCCTGGGTGTCGTCGCTGGAGCCATCGTCCGCGACGATGATCTCGACCGGCAAGCCCGAAGGCATGTACCGGGCGAGGGACGCCAGGCACTCGATCGTCAGCTTCACATTGTTGTACACCGGAACGATCACCGATACCCGAGGCGCCGGGCCCGGGTCGCGAAAGCGCAGGCGCGCCGCTTTTTCAGCCAGTTCTTCCGGGCTGAAGTCCAGTGTCGGGATGGGTTCGACCGGCCGGCTGGCGCGATCAGCAGCCTTGGCCTGGGCGATGCGCGCGCGAACGCTGGTGTAGTCCTGCCATTCCCAGATGCCATCGGCGTCAGGCAGTGCCCTGGCGCTGAACACGGCGGAAGCTGGCGGTGCCTGGACTGCGGCGACGGCAGCCGGCGCCACTAGTTTCTGCTGATAGTCCAGCCAGCACTTGTAGGCGTGCAGGTCTTTGAAAATGAAAGAAAAATTACTGAACAACAAGTGCCTGAACTTCAAGCGACTATCAGTAGACAGAGGCAGTTTACGGTACGCCTCATAGATCTCGTTTTTTATACGTTGCTTCATTTGAGGCATATAAGAATTCCCATTCTCACAGGCTTGGTCTACCTATTCGGTTATTCATCAGGTCTGTCAGCGTTGTTTCGTGTTCTGGGCGAGCACCCGGTGATGCGCGGCACGCCGCGCAAGGGCACCAGGCCGGTACGCTGTGTTCAAGCGCGCCCGTTCGCTGGGCTGGCCGCGCCGGGTTCGCAGGTCGCCGGCGGGCAGCGCGCACCCTGTGCGCAGTCCTGTTCGCACACGATGCAGGCCCGGGGCCGGTGTTGCGCCTCGAAGCGAATAGGTTTGTTTGGACGAAGGCGTTTGTGCAAAGCGATTTCCACCTGAAAGTAAGACGTAAACGACGTCATCACATCGCCCTGTCCCTTTGGGTGAGGGCCGATGAATGAATCACACGCTTGGATGTCGGTTGAAACGCCAGTTGAAGCCACTCCAACGGTCGATTGACCAAGGAAGCGCTGGCAAAAAGCCCAGCGATTTTTCCACGGATTTCATGAAAGACAAGTTACCGATTGTGGCACAGCACCTGGGTCTGCGCTAGGGCAGGCGTCAGAACGGCGGCGCCGGAAATCGCGACACCGCTCGCATTGCACAAAGGGTTGCAGCGCACCGGTAGGGCGCGTTGGGGGGCGTTAATTCGGCTTCAGGAAAACCAGCATCTGATACGGGTCCTGCAGGAAGTGCTCGGTGCCCACCACCTGCCATTCGCGCCAATGATCCTTGATGTAGTCAAGGGTCATCGAGCTGTCGCCATAGGTGATCTCGCCGTTGACCTGTGCCGGTGTGCCGACACCGTGTGGCGTGAAGGCGAAGCCTTTGCGCTCGTGGTCGGAGATCATCTGGGATTTGACCACCAGGTGGTTCTGGCTGTCGGGGTGCACCTCCCAGTACGATTTCGGGCGAACCGTGATAATCAGCAGGCCATCGTCGGCAATGTGCTTGCGGCAGGCAGTAACGGCTGCCAGCGCGGCTTTTTCGGACAGGTGGGTAAATACAGAATAGGCGTAGATGAAGTCGAACTTCGTGCCGGGGAATGGCAGGTTTTCGGGGAGGTAGTCGGACTGTGCCAGGTTGCCGGTGATGCCGCAGTCAGCGCAGATTTGCAGTGACTGGTCCCAAGGGTCGCAGCCGTAGATGTTCTCGGGCGCGGTGAATTTGTAGAGCAGGCGTAGCAGCCGTCCCCAGCCACAGCCGAAGTCGAGGATCTTGGCGTTGTCGAGCGAACGCCCGGAGAAGCGGTTGACGCCGCATTCCAGGGTGCGCATGAAGGCGCAGCTTTGCAGGAGGAGATCGTAACCGGATGAACCGTTCCAGTTACGCTGGATTTCGTCGGCTGCCATCCTGGGGAGGATGCGCCTGAGGTCTTCGTGGTGTTCGGGGACGTTCAGCATCAGGTCGCCAACAACATCGATTGGCAGTGTTCTCAGGTACTTGAAGAATTTTCCTTTTTCGTTCGTGTGAGCCGCAAGAGACTTGTAAATGTCGACGCGATCCATCGTACCTCCTTGCTGTTGGTTATGTAGCTCGGATGAGGGATTTGACTGTACTCCATCCTTAATCCAAAGACCAAACCAGAATTTTCTTGGAGTAGAAGCGCGGAGGTAGGTGCGTGAAGGCCAACGCAGGCTACCTGTGACCGATTCATCGCCTGACCGACTGCGAGGTGGTACCTCAATTTACTTTGGCATCCCAGCCTGTAAGCCCAAGGTTAAATTTCCCCAGATCTTCGAGAAAAAAGCAATCGGTAGTCGATGCAGTGCACATTTAGCCAAAGATTGGGTACTGTCTCATTGGTTGTAGCTGAGCGCACCGGATGTGGTGTGCTTCTGAGTGTGGGGGCATGGTCAACATGGATGTTAAATTGATCACGAAGGAGGAATAGCGCATAGTTCTTTTTGAGGCGACGGGCTGCCAGCGCTACCCGTACGCTCATTGTGCAATACCCAATAGGTTATTGGGTTCTGCTCTTGATGTGTTCCACGGATTTCAAAAATTTTTGATGGCGCTCGCTTTCATGCATCTGATCTAGAGAGTCGCACTTCATTCTAGACCAGGTCACACCTTCTCGAATTAGCTTGGCTGGAACGCCTCCGTAAGCACATCCGGGAAGTACGTTCCCCGTTACAAGGGACGACTGGCCTATAATTGCGTCTTGTCCAATAAATGCGCCTTTAGAAATTCGAACATCGCGACCAATCCAGGCATGATCCGATATGATCACGTCTTGGTCTAGGTTTATCTTTTTGCCAGTAGCCGTATCGTAAATGGAGTGGTGATCGCTTCGGTCAATTATGATCCGTGCAGAAAGCATACAGAAGTCGCCGATCTCAATTTTTCCTTCGTCGCCACTCAGGATGGTTGTCATGCTCTCGACTGTGGTAAAGCCGCCAAAATAGAGTATCGAGTGATTGCAGTTTATTCGGATGTCTGCGTTGCTTAGGCGACTGTGCGGTCCTAAAAAAATAATGTTGTTGTTGCCGTTGATCGAGATCTTCGAGTTATTCGATTCGCTGTTGCTTCCGCGTATCAGGACGTTGCCCTTGCCTGACAACGCTGGGTGTGTAATGTCACCTTTCACTTGAGTGGAGGTGAAGCAAGAAAGTGCCGAGGGGTTTACTGATTTGATTTCGTGAAAGTAGTGTGCTGTTTCAACCAGTTCACGCCTGCTCTTAGCAGTCAGTCGATCCAGTGCGGCTTGCAGAATAGAACCTTGCATAAATCCTCCCCAAGAAAATATGAAGTATCTAACCATGCTCGTCGCGCTGCAATAGAAAATTACGTAATGCGAGAAAATGTTGGAGTGGGAGGTGCGTTATGAGCTATCGAGTCATGCTTGGCAGCGGCTCATGAAAAGTTAGCCCCAGTCGGCCGGCCGTGCTGGCGAGAGAGTCGTGAGGCCGACTCGCAACCCTCAAGCACGCATTGCTTGCGCAGCTTTCGGACGGACAGAGCTGATTGACTATCCTATATGGGCTCCAATGTTGGCACATGAGGCCCTTTGCTGCATACTTGATTTGAAAGATAAGTCATTGTTTTGACCGTATTTGAATAGGGATTCTAACCAGGTCTCGGTCGAAGGTTTGTTGGCAGCTTGGATTGAGATTGAACCTTGTATAGTAGAGGTGGGCAGTATCGCTAACCGTACCGAAATTTTCATCGGAAGATGTGCTGTCAATTATTGAAGGGTAAGCGCCGGCGATTTGAGTGTTCTGGCAGTGTTCGTTGCCCTTTAACGTAATAATGGTTTCTGGGTTGCTCCAGTCTTTGAGGTTTTTGGATAAGGCGTAGCTAAAGTGTATGTCTATTTTTTTGTTGGCCTTATGAGATTCGGTTACTTCAAATACGGCGATGTATTGTTTGCTGGCTGGATGCCATAACAGGCTGCGGATTTTGTATGGGAGAGTTTTTAGTGTTTTGCAGGTCTGGCCGTCTGAGTTGGGGTCTGTATTTTTATACAGTGGATCGGAAAAGTCTTTGCCATCCCAAGCTAGCCAAGACCTTGGGTTCGCTAAGTCCTTAGTTCTCGCCAAGCAATTTCCGCGGGCTTGTTTCTTATGTGCAGCTGTGTTGAATAATGCGTAGTAGTGCTCACCGATCATGACGATATTGGATGTTGTTAGGAAGCCAGTTGCTCCTTTGCGCGTATTCGAAAAGCTAGCTGGGGATTTAGCGATAATATGATGTGGAGCGGGAGCGGAGCGGAAGTGTTTACCCCCATCTCCAGAGTGTGCCAGAACTATTGCGCTCATCCAGCAGTCGTGGTTATCGTTATGCTGGCAATTGTTGAACCATTTTCCGTGATAGTCTGAGCTGCCGAGACTGTAAATATCCTGGCCTTTGTTGGTGCTGTAAAAAGTTTGTAGCCAAATGCGCGCGTCATAGTGTTCAGGATTTGAATCGAGTGAGCCTGAAAATAGTGTATTGCAATCAGGTTCCAGGCTGTCAAGGCTTGAGCCTTTTAGTGGGGTGTTTTTATAGTGTGTAGCATAAAGGTATACCGAACCATCAATGGAATGGAATGCTCTTGCTGGAGAGTCCGGGATGTTTTCCTTGAAACATCGTTGTTTGCTCCAGTCAAAAACGGTTTCGATATTGTGTGGCTGCGCAGTAATCTGCAGAGGGGATGTGGCGCCGCTGGCCTGGTGAGAGGTGATAATCGTCAGAAATAATAATGGGATTGAGATTTTTGGCATTGTTTTGTTTTGTTTTTTGTCAGGGGTTTTTATTTTGCGTGGTCTGGGCTTTTGGTGTCTCGGGCGTGGTAAGTATTTATTTGTGGGGCGGCTTGTTGTGCATTAGAGGTGCGGTGGCTTTCAGGGGTAGGTGAAAGCCACCTCTGCAGTCAAGCTGAAGCAGTAGCAATAGTGTTAGCGTTTGGCTATTCCGTTCTGCTGCAGGAAAGTCTGGTATTGTTCGGCGATAATTTCGCGATTTTTGTCAAATGCTTGACCATCAAACTCTACCAGGTGTTGCAGGTCTTGGACGTTTATCCCGTCTTTTACAGCGTCAGCCATGACGAAAGGAATTTTGCATTTTTCACACAGTTCGCGAATGCGTGAATCATGAGCAATGCAGAGACCGGGTACGCCAGCTTGAATGGCGAGCATAACGCCGTGGATGCGTGCGCCTACCACGAAATCGAAGCGTCGCAGGTATTCCATCCATGCAGGGATATTGTAGAAGGAAATAAAGTATTTTCGGATCCACTGAGCGAACTGGGCGTCATCAAGGTTAAGCTTGAGGTAGCCTTTCAATTTTTGGATATATTCTGGCTTTACTGAGTCGAAGTCATTTCGCGACAATGCCACCGCTTCGTCGGTTGCTTGCACGATATACATCCCATTGGTATCTTCCATCATGCGTACCAGGGAGGATTCAAGCGTGCTGAGCGCTTTCCAGTTAGGATGCCCTGCGGCAATGGCGACCTTGCTGATTTTTTTCTTGTACAACTCTTGCAGCTTGACGCCGTGATCAGTTGCCTTGTTGATCAGCAGTGATGGGCAGCCCAAGGATATTGCTTTATCCCCAAAGCCGTAATGGTCAAGGACCCGCAGCGTATAATCACCACGTACTGTGATATTCGGGTGACTTGAAGCTGCACGTGCTACCAATGCATCCAGCCAGGCGAGAGTGCCTTCTGGCAGCACAGGAATGTCATTGTGGCCAACACCACCTTGAGCGCCAAGGCCGATGGCGACGAAGTTGGGTTTCAGTTGTTTGAAAACATTGGCCAACCCCCCCATGTTCATATGGGTTCCCAACTGGTTGGCACAGGGCATGATCCCAATATCCCCCATTGAGTTTATGAGCTCAGGGTTCGTGCTCCAGGAGACGGTTCGCGGTACGGTACCGATGATACGGTTGATCGCGTAATGGAAAGCCAGGTTGCCAGTATTGTGCCCAACCAGATTGTACAGCTCTGGCGTGGCAATGCTATGGGAGGCCGCCACAGACTCATTCAGGCCGAAGGTAAAGATATTTGGCATGCGGATCTCCATTGTATTGACGAATGGTGAGCTAATGCCGCTAGCTTCACCATTGCGCTACTGAAATTCAAAGCAAAGCGCCTTTGGGCGCTTTGCTCCTGATCGGCTGGTTTTTACGCGGGCGACAAGTTCTTCACCGAGATCTTTTTATGCTTGGCGCCGCGTTGCGGGATGATTTTGAGATGCTCGACTGCGCATTCGGAGTAACTGATAGGTTTGACGATGCCGTCGTGCAGGTTTTCCCACAGCCCTTCGGTCGTAGCTGCTTCAAGCAGGGTGTCCGCCAGGTCGATAGCGTTGCGTGCTTCGAAGTGCAGACCGTTTACGCCGTGGGTGACTTTCTCAGCCATGCCGCCGATGTTGGCACAGATGACAGGGCGCCCATAGATGAACGCCTCCTGAATGACCATTGGTGAGTTTTCCCACCAGATGGAAGGCACCAGCACCCAGTCGATTTTCGCCAGCCTGCTCTTGAGCTGCGAGGCCTGATAGGGCCCTGCCCAGCGCACACAACCCTCGGCAATCAGGGGCTGCATCAGGTCATTGATCTTTCTCTGGAACTCGTGAGATTGATGCTCAAGGTTCGCGCCGTGGAACTCAACGATGATTTTCTTGCGTTGCTTTGGCGTCAGCCTGGTGATGGCTTCAAGGAGCAGGTCAGCCCCTTTGAATTCATTGATCTGGCCGAAGAAGCCGAAACGGTTGCGCGCCGATGTGGTAACTCTCGGCGGCGCTGGCTCAGCTTCGTCCTGCCCGTTTTCAATCACCGTGATGTTCTGTGGCTCGATGCCCCAGGCAATATAACGCTGGCGCAGGAACTCGGACGGAGAGACAAAGTGATCAACGAACTCGAAGTGTTCCTTGATGAACATCTCGCGCAGCCAGAACTGCTCTCGGCTGAACGCAGGGATGCAGCGATGGCAATCGTCGATGGAGGACTCGTAGCAAAGCTTCTTGGTGCCGGCCTTGACCATTTGACCCTGCTGGTGACAAATGGCCATGTACTCATGCAGGGTCACGATCAACTGAGCGTCAGGAAGCTCCTGCTTGATGATGCGGAAGTATTCCAGCCCAAGGTGGAAGTAATGGTGTGCATAGATCTTGGTCGGTTTCAGGGCCGCGATCATGGCGCGGAAGCCATGCCATACCGCATGGGCGTTCGCTGCCTTGATCAGGAATGAGTTGCCCAGGGATTGTTCCCACAGGTACTCGTCCTCTCGGCGCAAGCTGAAGCTGCCGGTGGGGCCGTTACCTCTGTCTACTCGGCCGATGAACCAGGCTTTCTCGACGTCAGGGTTATTCTTGAAGGCTTTGAACAAATTGTAGGCGGCAATTTCCCCGCCGCCCAAGTTGAAGTCAGGGTGGCCATGTGCCAGGACCAAAATGCGATCTTTGCTCATCGTGTTCACTCCGACTTGAATTTGTTCATGATCTGCTCGATGTTCTTGCCCCATTTCTTCGTATGGCGCCATGCGTTGAACCTGACGACCAGTGTTCGATACGAGACGTCGCCGAGCAAGGTAAAGGACTGCCGCTCGAGGTGGGTGAGTACCACGGAGGGGAGGTAGCCGACCTTCAAGTCTTCGGCATGCACTTTCAAACACAGGTCCGAGTCTTCGAAGTCACCAATCAGGTAGCCTTCGTCGAGCCCTTCGATTTTTTCGTAGGTGCTACGCTTGATCGCAACACAGGCACCGGTGATGGCCGGTTTTTCCGTCAGACCAACCGCTTGATCCAGCGATGGATCAAGCCCTGCCAGTGGATGCTTGTTAAGCCATACGCTCCAGCTTTGCGAGTAGACGAACTGCATTCCGCAATGCTGGATACTGCCATCCGGGAAGAGCAGTTTTGGCCCGATCATTCCGTATTCAGGATTGTCTGCCAGGCATTGGCTGAGGCTTTCGACCCAGCCAGTGTGGCGGGGGAAGACGTCACTGTTGAGCAGGATCAGCGTGTCGCCTTTGGAATGCTTGACACCCAGGTTGTTGGCGCCGGAGAAACCGCGGTTACGGTGGCCCCAGACAATAGTGAAGGGAACCTGGTAAAGCTTGAAGAGCGATTCGGCTTCGTTGACGAAGGCGTTGATCAGGGCAGGGTCGTCAATGACATAAACGATCTCCGTGCTTTCTTTGAACCCAGAGTCTTTGGCGAAAGCGCTCAGTTGATGCTCGACAAAATCCCAGCGGCCGTACAACGGAATGATGACACTGGTTTTAACCTGCTTTTTCACCAGGCTGCCGAACTGCCAGCAGGTAGCGGGTAAGTCGTTTCTCTGGTTTTCCAGGTTTTTTTCGAAGATCAGAGAGTTTACGACATCGCCTTCCCAGGCGTTGAGCCGGGTATTGAAATCCTGCGCGGGAGTGGCCAGTTTGAACGCAAACTCGGCATAGTTCACGGGGTCATCAGCGATCGTCGGCCAGCGCATGGTCGCGATAAGTTTGAACTGGTCGTCCTTCTGTTCGACAACGGCAATGTGATCGTCGAGATCCTGCGGGTAGGGCCAGTCGGTTACAAAGCCACCGTAGACGATTTGTGACGAGTACTCGTTCTTGAAGATCTTCGCAACGTCATCGCGATGGAAGCGAAGGCAAGTCGAAAGGTCTTTCTTGTTGCCCTTCGAGTCGACCAGCCACAGCGTAACCCCGGGCTTGGCAATGCTCCAGCCCGAAATAGCCCCTACTTTTCCTGGGATAGCACCGCAGAGATCAATGTGGGCCTGGGCGTTGGTCGAGCCTTCCAGCTTGAGCTCGCTGATGTCGAACGTTTCGGCAAATGTCTTCTTCGCGGGCAGCTTGTAAGCAAATACGGTGCCTTCGAAGTTGAACGTCAGGTACAGGTCTTTTGGGGTCGGGGACGACAATGCTGCAACGATGCGGTAACCGGAAACCTTCAGGTTCGACTGGCTGCCGATGGAAGCTTCCACGTCCGATCTGGAGGTCGTTGAAATCTCGCAGGGAATCGCTTTGTTGGGCGCAGCCAGGCAAAACGGCAGGCCTGCTTGCGTGGCCCAGATATCCAGCTGGATGCGGCTATCCGATTGCTGGATGCTATCCAGTTTGATAATGATTTTCTTCGAGCCGTTCTTCGCTGTCAGCGTAACCGGTTGTGTGAGGATATCGTTCAGCACAACGGGGGTAGTGGGTACGGCTTTTGATTCTTTAGGCTCGGGGACCACGGTTTCAGTATTCACTGCTTTTTCCCTGGGTGAATATTTTTTCAATGAGTGGGGATGGGGGTGTTGGCATACCCAGCCGGGTAATTGGACTGCCAGCGCCAGGTGTCACGAATCATGTCCTCTAGCGTTCGGCGGGCGACCCAGTTCATGTCGACCCTTGCTTTCGCTGGGTTCGACCAACTCTCCGCGACATCGCCCGTACGCCGCTCAGTGAAGCAGTAGGGGATGTTTTGTCCGGTTACTTGCTCGAAGGAGTCAATGATTTCGATAACGCTGTAGCCGGTGCCTGTTCCAAGATTCCATGTGTGAAGTCCTTTGTGCTCACATATGAAATCAAGGGCTTTCAGGTGGCCATCGACCAGGTCGACAACGTGGATGTAGTCTCTGATGCCGGTGCCGTCAGGGGTTGGATGATCATTGCCAAAGACTTTGAGTTCTTTCAGTGTACCAATTGCTACCTGGCTGATGTACGGCAGAAGGTTATTCGGGATGCCTTGTGGGTGCTCGCCCAGCAGGCCGCTTTCGTGTGCGCCGATCGGGTTGAAATAACGCAGTAGCGCGATGTTCCAGCGCGCATCGGCGTCGCTGAAGTCCCTCAGCATGTCTTCGATGATCAGCTTCGTGCGCCCATAGGGGTTGGTGGGGCGTTCAACCTTGGTCTCTTCGCTGATCGGCATCGTAGACGGGCAACCGTAGACAGTGGCCGAAGAGCTGAAAACAAAATTGAAAACGCCATGCTGGTTCATCGCCTTGAGTAAGGCTAGGGTGCCGGCGACATTGTTGTCATAGTACTTTTCGGGTTCTCGGACGCTTTCGCCCACTGCCTTCAGGCCTGCAAAGTGGAACACTGCCTCGATCGCGTGTTCACTGAACAGCTGACCCAGCAGCGCGCTGTCTCGAATGTCACCTTCCACGAATACCGGACGCTTTCCGCAAATTTTCTCGACGTGGTCCAGGGCCGCACGCAGGCTGTTGCTGAGGTTATCCAGGACGACTACGTTCTTGCCATTTTGCAGCAGTGCTAGCACGGCGTGGGAGCCTATGTAGCCCGCTCCTCCGGTCACCAAAACTGTGTTGCTCATCATTCAAGTCCTTCAGAAAGATTTTTGTCGCTGTTGCGCTCTCATGCTTCTCAGCGCTCGGTTTTTTCAGCGAGATGACCGCGTGCTTTCAGCGTGTTGGGGGGGAGTGCCAAGCCGCCATAGGGGCCGCTGAGATAGTCCGCACTCAGTGCTGGGTGGTAATAGTCATCAACGTTCTGCGTTGGAGACCATCGCTTGATGAACGTTTGCTGTTCACGTTGACCTCGGGCTTTCTTTTCCGGTGTCTGATCCTTGCCCCGGCTGGCGGATTCCGCATGGATCAGTTGGGCGAATGCACTCCAGATCAAGTGATGGCCCAGTTCGCGGATTTTCAGACACAAATCGACATCGTTGAAAGCTACCGGGAATGCGTGCTCATCCAGCCCGCCTGCGGACTCGAAGATCGATTTGTGCACCAGCAGGCATGCCGCAGTCACGGCACTTTGCCGGCGACTGGCCTGGTTCATGCCTAGGTAGCCAGGGTCGTGCTCAGCAAGATCATTGCCGGTATGGGCGGCCAGGCCATTGATGCCTATCACCACGCCACCATGTTGCACCATGCGGTTGGGCCACAGCAGCTTGGCGCCCACCGCGCCGACACCGGGGCGCAGCAGTTGACTGACCATTTCCTTGAGCCAACTGCTTTCAATGATTTCGATATCGTTGTTCACCAGGCCAATCAGCTCGCCGGTGGCGAGGCTCACCGCGCGATTATTGATTGTCGAGTAGTTGAATGGGTGAGGGTGAGCAACGACCGTGACTCCACGCGTCTGGATTTCTGTCAGGTAGCCTAGGGTGTCGGGATCGCGGGACTGATTGTCGACAACAATGATTTCCAGATTCGGGTAGTCGGTATCGTTAAGCAGCCCGTCGACACACGCCCGCAGCAACTTGTACTGATCCCGCGTGGGGACGATCAGGCTGACGCGAGGCAGTTGCTCCGGCAGTGGCCAATGGGCTCTGAATAGCGCCGGGAAGTCAGGCACGGCTGTCACCGCCGCACCCGGTGCCAAGCGTTGGCACAACCATTCCACTGCCTGTTGACGCATTGGCGAAGGCGCTGCCTGCTCAGGGCTGGCCGGTGCATGGCAGGCGCGGTGGTACAGTACTTGCGGCAAGTGCACGACGCTTGCGTTGGTTTCTTGTGTGGCCAGAGCGATGCCTGCCGCCAGGTCGTGCCAGTTGACGGCAGTTGCACCTGAACGTGAGCCCAGCAGCGCCAGCGCCTGCTGGACGATGCTTGCACCAAGGATCGCCCCAGGTGTGAAAATATCCGCGCCAATGAACAGGTCGATGTCCCACACCGGCTTGAACCACGGCAGGCTGCGTTCGCCCTGGGGTCCGTCGCGGTCGCAGTCGGCGTAGGCCCATGCGCTGCCATCATCCAGCAGGGCGCTGAGATGAGGCAGTGCCAAGTTCGCCAACCGATCACCGGCGGCAATGGGAAGGATGCGATCGCAACCGCTCTCCAGCAACTGCTCTATGGCTGGCAACAGATCGGCAAAGGCGGCAGTCGCCAGTTGATGTACGTTCGACCGGAATTCGCCCAGGCTCGCCAGGCTGGCTTGCTCGAGTGCGGCATCGCCTTCACTGATCAGCAGCAGGCCAAGTTTGCCCTGCAGGGTTGGTATTTCCTTGGCGTCCAGGCGCTGGAATGCCTCGAACCATTGCGGGTAGTTCTGCCAGCCTGCGCTCTTTGGCAGGCGCAGAGTTTGCTCCTTGGCCACTTCGGTGAGCAGTGCCAGGGTAGCCGGCTCTTGGGTCCCGTCCAGTTGCTGCAACAAGCCCTCGACACCTTCCGGCCAGCAGCACAGGCGTATGGGGCTGCCAGACAATGGTTGGCCTCGGTCGTCGACCACATCCAGAATGTGCAACTTGCCGTCCGCCAGTTCCCAAGGCAGGTCAATGGCAAAACCGTGGTCGCTGGTGGCGCGGTATGCCAGTGCCTGGTTATGGGTGTCGCAGGTAGCGTTACTGATGACCTGGTTGCCTTCGCGCACGGTCACTTGCACGTGGCGGCGCGGTGTTTCGGGGTCCCAGCACCAGCCGCCGACCCGCAGGCCTCCGGTGTGCCAGACCTGAGAGGTGATTGAGTCGCTTCCTTTGTTGGGCGCGGTGGGGAGCAGAATCTGGCCTTCCAGGATGAACGCTTGGTTGGCGATTTGCGCCGTGATCACCTGGGCCTCGTCCAGCCAGCCTTGCCGCAGTTGCACGGCGAAGCCATGGAACTGATCGCCAGCTGGCGCTTGCGGTTCGTACTGGTCGGCGCGGGCCAAGGCGACGCTGGCACCATCGATGAACACTTCGATCACCGGGCGCTGCTCCGGTTGCGCAGCGTCCATGGCCCAGCCATGCAGAACGTCACCCTGCAGGCCGATGATGGCTCCGCTGAAGGCGGGGAGGGTGACGGGGCGTTGGGCCGCCTGCGGCGTGTCCAAGAGGTGTTGGGTCATCAGTCCTGGCTCGGTGAAAAAGGCAAAGAGGAGAGAGCGGCTGCACCGGCCTCGCCAGCCAGCAGGCTGGCGCTGGCGTAGAGCGGCAGTGCCAGGTCGTTGGCCAGCAGCGGGGCGCTCCAGCCTGCGCCTGGTTCATCGACCAGGCTCAGAACGCCGGCGCAGCCAGCGGACCGGGCGAGTTCGGCAGGGTTGAAGCCATGCAGTGCGGGCAGCCGATGCACGGCGCCCGTCGCCATCAGTGGCTTGAGCCACGGCGTATCGTTCTGGGCCAGCAAGCGCAATGGCAGCTGCTCGCGGGTGATCTGCCTGGCCACCTGTAGCCAGCGCTGGGCAATGGCGGGGTCGCTTAGTGTGTCCCCGATCATCAGCGCACGTGGGCCTTTAACTGGCAAGTTCACACAGGCGGAGGCGGTTGCCACTTGCAGGTTAGCTTGCGGGAAGGCAGCGGCATAAGGGGGGCGAAGGGCCTGCCATGGCAGTTCCACGCTGGCGGCTTCGCTGGCGAAACGTTGCCAGTTGTAGTCGCCTTCCTGATTCAGCAGTCGTTCATCCCGGCAGGCGATGCGGTAGGGAATGCCCAATAGAGCAGGCAGGTCGCACAGCACAGTAGGGCAGTTAGCCAGCTGTTCGAACACCAACGCCTGGAGTGGTAGCTTGCGCAGGCATTCCACCAGTGGGGCGAAATCGCCTGGCAGTTCGAATTCCAGGTTCAGAGCCAGTGGTTGCAATGGCGCCTGCAGCGCCACCCAGCTGCGATGGCTGTCACGCTGGCAGGTCAGGCTGAAGGCTGCGTCGCTGTTGGCCCCGGCATGAATGTACAGGGCGCGGTCGGCCACTGCCGGCCAGCGCGCACTGTGCTGCGCGGCTGCGGCTTCGCCCAGCTGGGCAAGGCGGGCGCGCTGCAAGGCTTGCCGGGCCGGTTTGATCGGGTCGCGCAAGCAGAAGGCGTTGTAGCGCGCCGGCGCATCTGGGTAACGCTGGCGCAGAATGGCATTGTTGTGGGCCACGCGCAGGGTTTTCTCGGCGCCGAACGAGATACCGCCCTGATGCGCCACGAACACATTGGGCGCGCCCATGTGCCGCCAGCCTTGGTCGCGGGCACGCAGGCACCAGTCGGTCTCTTCGCCATAGCCGCGGGACAGGTGTACTTCGTCCAGATAGCCCACCTGGTCGAGCGCGGCCCGTTTGATGTACAGACAGAAGCCGCAGCCTGTCTCGATCTCCATCGGCGGGCTGGCGACTTGCCGGGCCAGCTCATCGAGTTCGGCCTGCTCCTTGGCGCTGGGCATGGCGTGGCTGACCTGGCTGCGCGGGAAGCTCATCAGCTCGCCGTTGTTGGTGAAGGGAGTCACCGAGGCGATGCGGGCGTCGCTATAGGCGACTTCGCGCAGGCGGTCGAGCCAGGCGCCGTGTACCCGGGTGTCAGCGTTCAGCCACACCACATCCTTGTTCGGGCTCAGGCCCATGGCGCGGTTCATGGTGCGGATGAAGCCGAGATTCACGGCATTGTGCACCAGCGTGATCTTGCCTTTCGCCGCCAGCACCTTGAGGGCCTTGGCCAGCTTCGGCTGCGGTGTGGCATCGTCGACCACCACCAGGCGGTGGGGTGTGCGGTTGAGCTTGCGCGCCTCCAGGGCGCTGTTGATGCACTCCAGGGTTTCGTCCAGGCCGTCATACACCGGAATCAGCACGTCGACCGGTTGCTGCTCGCCGCCACCGTTGGCAGGGGGCGGCGGCACGAAGGCCGGCATGGCGAACACTGGGCTACCGAGCAACGGGGCGCCGTTGGCAAAACGTACGTGCACCGCAGCCGTCGGGTTGGGCACGCCGATGCGGATGCCGCCGTGGCTGGCCGGCAAGCCGGCGGCACTGAGCAGCGGGTGGGGGGCATTGGCAAGGGTGTCTACCTTGTTGCCGTTGACCTCCAGCTGCAACGCCGCCGGTGCCTGCGGGTTGCGCAGGTCGATGGCCCAGCCGTGGATTTCGCGACGCGCCTCGATATAGCGCATCACCCCGACGGTACCCGGTGCGTCAGCTTGCGCTGCCAGCAGCTTGAGGACCAGGGCCAGCTCGTTGGCTGCGGTGATCTCGGGCAGGTTGGCGAGGATCAGGCGGCGAAGCTCGGCGGGAGTTTCCGCCTCGCTGCGGGCTTGCCATAGGGTCATGCGCAGGGCGGGTTCGTTAGGTTGCTGCCGCCATGCTGTGGTCAGGTACATGCAGGCCAAAGCGGCGTGCCCCTGGGCTAGCAGGCTGCGGCCGATCAGGGCGTGGATGTCGGCGCGGTCGGGCAATGCCTGGGCAGCATTGGCAAAAAACAAAAAAGCCAGCTCTGGCGTTTGCGGCAATGCCGCGATGCCTTTCCACACCAGTGCCTCCGGCCGGTATTCGGCGGTGTGCAGGGCCCGCTCGAGTGCGGCGGCCGCCAGCTCGGGCTCATTGGCCTGGCGATGGCGGTGGAAAATGTCCATGAGCGTTTCTCGCCCATGGTCGAGGAGTCTGGACATAAGCTTGGCTTGACTACAGAAAATAAAAAGAGGGGCGACCCGAAAGTCGCCCCTTTTTGCATACACCCGGCCTTGCGGCCGGGCATACGCTTCGCTACGACAGGGCTAGTTACACCTGGCCGTGCAGCACGACGACGTTGTCGTTGTGCTCAACAGCTTCGGCGGAACCAACGATGGCCAGCGCGACGTCGGTGTGCGAAGCACCGTTCGCCAGAGCGGCTTGCCAGTCAGCCTTGCCAGCTTCGTCTGCGGTACGGCCCAGAGCGGACGCGTACAGCGAGTCGATGAAGTCGCTGTCGGACTTCAGGCCAGCTTCGTTCGAGCCGATGAAGCTCTGAACCACGTCGGTGCGGCTGGTGCCGTTGAACAGCTGAGCGACCCAGGCGTCCAGACCATCCTGATCCGCTTCGCGGCCCAGAACGTTTTCGTACAGTTCACGTACGAAGGTGGCGTTCGACTGATCCAGCTGCTGTGCTTCGCTGGACTGAGCGATGGCGGCTGCCACGTCGTTCAGCGAACCACCGTTGGCCAGCACGGCTTGCCAATCGGCAGCACCGGCTGCATCAGCGTCGCGACCCAGCAGAGCTTGGTACAGCTCGTTGATGTCGGCAGCGTTGACCTTGCTGGTGAACTCGGAGGAGTTCAGGAAGGCGTTGGCGATGTCGGTCAGCGAGGTGCCGCTGTTGACTGCGCCGACGAAGTCCTTGGTGCCTTCCAGGTCGGCATCGCGGCCCAGCAGGCCTTGGTACAGACGCAGGGCGGCTGCTTCGTCTTCGCTGTGCGCCAGGGCAACGGTGTCACCGTTGGCGAAGGTCAGGAACTCAGCGTTGCTGATCTGGGCAGTCTGGTTGCCAGTCAGGTTGACGTTGAAGTTGTTGCCGGTCACGAAGGTGTAGGCATCGCGCGAGCCGTCCAGCTGGACAACGTCGAAGCCTGCGCCAGTGTCGACCACGTCAGCGTGGTTGCTGCCGCTCAGGATCACGGTGTCGGTGCCCGAACCGGTCTTCACGTAGTTGTTGCCAGCGCCAGCGATAACGGTGTTGTTGCCGTTGCCGGTGATGATGGTGTCGTTGCCGTTGCCAGCGTCGATCACTACGTTCTGGTCGCCTACGGTGATCACGTCATCGCCGTTGCCGGTGGTGATGATCTGGTCGTTTTGGCTAGCAGCTACGTTGACAACCAGGTTGGCGTCGCTTTCCAGAACGAAGACGCTGGCGCCAGCGGCTTGAGCGGCGGACAGGTCAACGGTGACCTGGTCGGCTACGTTGCCGACGACTACGCCGGTAACCACGTTGGCAGTGCCGGACTCAGGCAGAACCAGGTTCACGCCGTCGAAGGTGGCGACGTTGACGGTAGCGCCTTCTTCGTTCAGACCCAGCAGCGAGTTGATGGCATCAACGGCTGTCGACGAGATGTTGGCGGTAGCCAGGTGGTCTTGCAGTTCCGCGACGGGATTATCGTATTGCATCATTCATTCCTGTTACTTCAAGCCGGTTGGCTTGCTGCACTGATTTTCTGCTGGTGCGCAGAGTTTTCCCACGGAGACTTAGAGCGGGCAGCGTTCATCTTCGTAACGGGAGTAATAGCGATATGCAGCGCCACCAACGGCTCGGTGCCGGTGGGGCCATGCATCATCTGATTGGCGATCAGGCGTTGTGGCTCGGCGCCGCCGAACACGATATGGCCTGTCAATTCGTAGCGTTTGCGGTGCGGGCCGACCAGGCTGAAACCGGCGCTGAGCAGCGGCAAGCCCTGGCCACGGGCACCGATGAAGGTACCGGTGGAGACATTGCGGCTGGGGCCGGAGCCGGCCACTGTGCCGGTGTACAGCAGGTCGACACCGGCCGGTTTGTTCGGCCAGTTGATGGCAAACCCTTCGAGGAATTCGTCGCTGTCCGGGGTGCCGGCCCAGCCTTCTTCGGAAATGACTTCACCGGCCTGTTGCAGGTGTGCGGTCAGTTCCAGGGCGATGGCGGGCGGCGCGGCAAGCGTGGCTGAGGATTCGTTGTTGGCGACCACGGCGAAGGTGCGCATGATCGCAGGCGAGGTGTCGATGCGGTCGATGCGCAGGTCGATCGGCTCGATGACATCGTCGAACATGTGGTATTCGGTGATCAGTACGGTGGTCACGCCAGCTTTCACCCGGGCGACGATGGTGTCGCCGAGCTTGGTCAGCATGTTCTTGCTGACGCCCTCTGCGGGGAAGAAATCGATGGAGCCTTTGCCCAGTGGCGCCTGTTGCAGGGCGATACACACCGGCTTGTTGGCGGGCGGCTGGGAGGCATAACGGAAGATGTACATGCCTGGCTCGAGCAGCGTGACGCGCGAGCTTATTTTCAAGCCGTCAAGGGTTTGTGAAGGCAGAGACATGGCCTTGTTAAGCTCCTTTTAAATCCGAAACACCGGCAGCTAACTTGCTCAAACCTGTGCATGCACTACGAACGGCCAACGAGGGCTCCTTGCGAGGGGCGAAGATGCAGTGGTCAGGGAATGTTGTCAACTGTCGAAGCTAAAATAAATTTCATGTTTTGACTGAACTAAATGATCTGAACAGCGCTCCGAGCGTGAGAAATGGTGATTAAAAGGTTATCGGAACGATCGTGCTGTTTTAGGTAAAAAGTGTTGTAAATCAGTATGTTAGTGTTTTTTTATTGATCAAGGTCAATGTTTTGGCTTTATTTACGGGCTCCGCACCTTCTGCCGACCAGTGGTAGCGCTGTCGGCGGGTGTCCCGACCAAGGGGTGGCGTATTGCTGCCTAAGTAAGGCTGAACCCCCAGTGGCTATAGGCGTTTGCCTATGACGCTGCGGCCCCTAGTTCGACTGTCACTGTTTTTTTCATGTAAGGGATTGTCATCTGGCTGTTCGTCGGCCACTGCGCCGGGCTGGCCGGATTCATGCGCGCTGCTCATCAAAGTGGGTGTTACACTGCCCGCCGTTTTTTCGCCTTCTCAGTATGGATACCATGAGTTCTCTTTCCGAAAACAACCTGCGCGCCGCCCTCAAAGCCTGTAAAAGCAGCTTCCTTTCGGTCGGTTTCTTCAGTTTCTTCGTCAATGCCCTGATGCTCGTCCCCACCTTCTATATGATCCAGGTGTCCGGGCGGGTGATTCCTTCGAGCAGCACCTCCACCTTGCTCATGCTGACCCTGATCCTCACCGTGCTGGTGGTGACCATGGGGTCGTTGGAGTGGGTGCGCTCGCGGATCATGGTGCGCATCAGTAACCGGCTGGATGTGATGCTCAGCCGTGACGTGTACCGGGCGAGCTTCAAGCGAGCACTCAACAGCGGCGGCTCGGACGCCACCGCGCAGTCGCTCAACGACCTGACCTCGCTGCGCCAGTTCTTCACCGGCCCTGGGCTGTTTGCGTTCTTCGATGCCCCCTGGTTCCCCATCTACACCATCGTCATGTTCCTGTTCCACCCCTGGTTCGGCTTCATGACGCTGGCCTGTGGTGCCGTGCTGACCGTGTTGGCGGTGGTCAACCACAAAGTCACCGGGCAGGAGTTGGCCAATGCCAACAAGGAAAACGTCGCCTCCAACGTCATCACCACCAAGACCTTGCGCAATGCCGAAGTCATCGAATCGATGGGCATGCTCGAAACGCTGATGAACCGTTGGGCCAGGCGCCAGCGGAAAATCATGCTGCTGCAGTCCGAGGCCAGCGATAAAGGCGGTATCGTCACTTCTACCTCGAAGACATTCCGCACCTGGTCGCAGTCGATGATGCTGGCCATTGGTGCTTATCTGGTAATAACCCACGAAATCAATCCCGGCCTGCTCATGGCCGGTTCGCTGCTGCTCGGCCGGGCGCTTTCGCCCATCGACCAGATGATCGGCAGCTGGAAAGGCTTCGTCGCCGCCAAGGTGCAGTACGAGCGCCTGAGCAAGGTGATGGACGACCTCAACAAAGAGCCGGAGCGCATGCCGTTGCCGGCCCCGGAAGGCCACATCCAGGTCGAGAACCTGGTCGTCGCGCCACCGGGCGCCAAGGCAGCTGTGATCCGCAACATCAGTTTCGTGGTGCCGGCCGGCTCCATCGTCGGCATCGTCGGCCCGAGTGCGGCAGGCAAGTCGACACTGGTGCGCGCGCTGATGGGCATCTGGCCACCTCAGCACGGCGTGGTGCGCCTCGACGGCGCTGACATCGCCAGCTGGGACAAGCAGGCGCTTGGCCCTTACGTCGGTTACCTGCCCCAGGATATCGAACTGTTCGAAGGCAGCATCAGCGACAACATCGCCCGTTTCGACAAGGTCGACCCGCAGAAGGTGGTGCACGCCGCGCAAATGGCTGGCGTTCACGAGATGATCCTGATGCTGCCCGACGGCTACGACACCGTGATCGGCAGCGATGGCATCAACCTGTCCGGTGGCCAGCGCCAGCGCATCGGCCTGGCTCGCGCCCTGTACGGCAACCCGCGGCTGATCGTGCTCGATGAACCCAACTCCAACCTGGACGATGTCGGTGAGCGCGCGCTGGGCGTCGCCCTGCAAAAGCTCAAGGAAACCGGCGCCACGGTGTTCATTGTTTCGCACCGCCCCAATATCCTCTCACGCCTGGACCGCGTCCTGGTGATGGCCGGCGGCACCGTGTCGATGTACGGCGAACGCGACCGTGTCATCGCCGAACTGGCTGCGCAACAGGCCAAGGCCCAGCAACGCGTCGGCCAGCCAGCCGTCGCGCCTGCGGCCGCTGCACCTCACCCGGCTGCCCCTGCGGCACCTGCCGCTGCGCCCGTCACCACGACCAGCACTGGCGCGTAAAAGGATTTATCGATGAGCAGTAAAGCGATCACTACGTTCGACCACAATTTCGACGACATGCCCACCTCCGACCGCGGTATCCGCCGTATCGGCCTGACCATCGTGTTCGTCACCTTCGGCATCTTTGGCACCTGGGCAGCGTTTGCGCCGTTGAGCAATGCCGTGCATGGCTCCGGCGTGGTTACCGTGCAGAACTACCGCAAGACCGTGCAGCACCTGGAAGGCGGCATCGTCAAAGAGCTGCATGCCCGCGACGGTGACCTGGTGAAGAAGGGCGACCCGCTGATCGTGCTGGACGAGAGCCAGTTGAGCGCGGAGTACGAGTCCACCCGTAACCAGCTGATCGTGGCCCGATACAAGGAGGCGCGCCTGCGCGCAGAGCGCGATGGCCTGCCAGCGATTCCGGTCGTGGCCATGGAAGGTACCGATTCGGACCGTGCCACCGAGGCACTGGCCGGCGAGCAACAGGTATTCAAGGCGCGCCGTGACTCGCTGCAAGGCGAGATTTCGGTCAACCGCGAACGCATCGAGCAGATGAAGCAGCAGATCGTCGGCCTCAACGACATGATCCGCACCAAGACCGGGCTCGAGAAATCCTACAGCGGCGAGATCAAGCAATTGAAGGAACTGCTCGCCGAAGGCTTCGTCGACAACCAGCGCCTGCTCGAGCAGGAGCGCAAGCTGGACCTGCTCAAGACCGAGGTCGCCGACCACGAGTCGACCATTACCAAGACCAAGCTGCAAATCGGTGAAACCGAGCTGCAGATCGTGCAGCTGAAGAAGAAGTTCGACGCCGACGTGGCCAAGGAACTGTCCGACGTGCAGGCCCAGGTGTTCGACCTGCAGGAAAAGGAAGCCGCGCTGCGCGATCGCCTGTCCCGCGTGGTCATTCGTGCCCCGGAAAGCGGCATGGTGCTGGACATGAAGGTGCACACCATCGGCGGTGTGGTCAGCGCGGCGACGCCGTTGCTGGATATCGTCCCGGCGTCGTCGGAACTGGTGATCGAAGCCAAGGTGGCGACCAAGGATATCGACCGCCTGGAGCTGGGCAAGACCGCGGACATTCGCTTCAGCGCCTTCAACCAGGCGACCACGCCGGTGATCGAGGGCACCCTGGTGCGGATCTCCGCTGACAGCCTGACCGAGGAACGTACTGGCGACCAGTACTACCTGGTGCGGGTCAAGGTCACCGAAGACGGCATGCAGAAACTCGGCAACCGCAAGCTGCAACCCGGCATGCCAGCCGAAGTCCTGATCAACGCAGGCGAACGCACCATGCTGCAGTACCTGCTGAAGCCGGCGCGCAACATGTTTGCCGAATCGCTGATCGAGGAATGATTGTGCTGCGTTTGCTACCCGGTGTACTGATCTGCATGGCCGCCTGGCAAGTGCTGGCGGATGAATCCAAGGGCGCGGTCACCGCGCCGCCCAAAGGGGTCTCGGCGTCCACCTACGCCTTGGACCTTGCGGGCCTGTACCGCGAGGCGCGCCTCGAAGACCCGCGCGTGCTGGCGGCCTACGCCCAGGCGCGTTCGGCCTCCGAGAAACAGCGCGAGGCCTTGGGCCAATTGCTGCCGCAGGTGTCGGCCAATGCCAACTCCAGCCGCGTGTTGCGCAAGAACGAAGCCACCCGCGACATTTATAACAACGAAAACTACTCCCTCAGCCTCACCCAGTACCTGTACAACAAGCCGGCCTGGGAGCGCTACCAGAAGTCCAAGAGCGTCAAGGCGCAGAAGGGCGAGCAGGCCGAAGACACCTTGGCCGAGGCGACGGTGGACCTGGCCAAGCGCTACTTCGTCGCCCTGGCCGCCGACGACGAGCTGGCGCTGGTGCAGGCCGAGCGGCGCGCCACCCAGAAGAACCTCGACCGCGTCAGCATGATGTTCGAGCGGCAGATGGCCAAGATCACCGACAAGCTCGACATGCAGGCGCGGGTCGATGCCCTGGCGGCGCAGGAAGTGGATGCGCGCAACCAGGTGCAAGTCAGCCGTGAGGCGTTGGCCGAGATCGTCGGGCGGCCGATCACCGAGCCGTTGAGCCGCGTGCGTAACGATGTCACCTTGCAGGCGCCGACTCGGCCGCTGCAGAGCTGGATTACCCAGGCCGTCGAAACCAACCCGCTGCTCAAGGCCTCGCAAAGTGGCGCAGAGGCTGCCAATGCGGCGGTGCGCGAGGGCAAGGGTGAACACTACCCTCAGCTTTCGCTGAGCCTCAGTGCGCAGCAGAGCGACCAGGGCTATGACAACACCCAGGCGCCGCGCAGCGACAGTTATGTGGCCACGCTGGGGGTGAAAATCCCGATCTACAGCGGTGGCTCCACATCGGCGCGGGTGCGCGGCTTGTACGACGATCAGCTCGCAGCCGAGGTGCAGGCCGAAGGTATCCGTCGGCAAGTGGTCAAGGAAACCACCACGGCCTACCTCACGGCGCAGTCCAGCGTCGAGAAGATTCGCGCCAACCGTAATGCCTTGTCGTCGGCGCAGCAGTCGAGCGTGGCGGCGCAGAAGGCTTTCACCTTCGGCGTGGTGAATGCGGTGGATGTGCTGACTGCCGTGCAGAACGAGTTCAAGGCGCGCCGCGACCTGCTGAAGTCCCAGTATGACTTCATCACCAACCTGTTCCTGCTCAACCGCTGGGCGGGGGAGCTCAACCAGGACAGCGTCGACCATGTGAACGTCTGGCTCAGCCCGGTCCCCGAAACCGGCCTGCCCGGCGGTGACGTGGCGCGCCTGGAAGCCCGTCGCTGAGGCCTTTTGCAGCGCGGCGTCAGTCGTTGTCGAGCGTAACGCCCAAGATCGGTATACTGCCTGGCTAAACCTTCACCGGCATTGCTGCCGGTGAAGGGTCGTCAGCAGGTTGTCGAGCAGTTTTCATGGAACGAACGATTCTTGTCACCGGTGCCAGCGGGTTCGTTGGCAGCGCCCTTTGTCGCACCTTGGCCGCACAGGCCGGCTTCGCCGTGCGTGGTGCTGTGCGCAAGGCCGGGTTACCTATGCCTGCGGGTGTATCGAGCGTCACCGTGGGCGAGCTCGATGCCGGCACCGACTGGGCAGCGGCACTGGCTGGGGTCGAGGTGCTGGTGCACGCCGCCGCACGTGTGCATGTCATGCACGAGACCGCCAGCGACAGCCTGGCCGCGTTTCGCCGGGTCAATGTCGATGGCACCTTGCACCTGGCCAGGCAAGCCGCCGCGGCAGGTGTGCGGCGCTTCGTCTTCATCAGCTCGATCAAGGTCAATGGTGAGGCCAGCCAGCCGGGGCGGCCGCTGTGCGCGGACGACGTACCGGCGCCGAGCGATGCCTACGGTATCTCCAAGCATGAAGCTGAACAGGGTCTGTTCCAACTGGCGGCCGCCACGGGCATGGAAGTGGTGGTGGTGCGCCCGGTGCTGGTCTATGGCCCGGGCGTCAAGGCCAACTTCCACAGCATGATGCGCTGGGTGGCGCGGGGTGTGCCGCTGCCTTTCGGGGCAATCGCCAACCGGCGCAGCCTGGTCTCGCTAGGCAATCTGGTCGACCTGATCATCACCTGCATCAACCATCCGCAAGCCGTCGGTCAGGTGTTCATCGCCAGCGATGGTGACGATGTCTCGCTGCCGCGCCTGCTGCAGGCCCTGGGCCGTGAGCTGGGCCGGCCCGCACGTTTGCTGCCAGTGCCGCCCGCGCTGTTGCAACTGGCCGCAGGCCTGCTGGGCCGGCGGGACCTCGCCCAGCGCCTGCTGGGGTCGTTGCAGGTGGACATCACCAAGAACCGTCAAGTGCTGGGTTGGGTGCCGCCGTTCACCCTCGACCAAGGCCTGCGCACCACGGCGCACTCTTTTCTGGAAAACCGACACTGATGATCTGGCTTCTTCTGGCCGCAGGCCTTGCTTCGCTGCTGTTGACTGCGGCCCTGCGCCGCTACGCGCTGGCCCGCAGCTTGCTGGATATTCCCAATGCCCGCAGTTCGCACACCCTGCCGACCCCGCGCGGGGGAGGGCTGTCGTTCGTGCTGGTGTATCTGCTCGCCATCGTTGGCGTGGCCGCCGCGGGCGTGCTGGCCACGGCACCGCTGCTCGCGCTGCTGGGGGCTGGGGGGCTGGTCGCGCTGATTGGCTTCATGGATGACCACGGGCACATCGCGGCGCGCTGGCGCCTGCTCGGGCATTTTGTTGCTGCCGGCTGGGGGCTGTACTGGCTTGGCGGCCTGCCACCGCTCGTGGTCTTCGGTTTGCCCCTGAGCGCGGCCTGGCTGGGTGTGATCATCGGCCTGCTGTTCCTGGTGTGGTTGCTCAACCTTTACAATTTCATGGATGGCATCGACGGTATCGCCAGCATCGAGGCGATCTGCGTGTGCCTGGGCGGTGCCGTGTTGTATTGGCTGAGCGGCCAGACAGATGCCATCTGGCTGCCTATGCTTCTGGCGGTGACGGTAGCCGGTTTCCTGTTCTGGAACTTCCCGCCCGCCCGCATTTTCATGGGCGATGCCGGGAGCGGCTTCCTCGGGATGGTGCTGGGGTTGCTGGCATTGCAGGCGGCCTGGATAAACCCGCTATTATTCTGGGGGTGGTTAATACTTTTGGGTGTATTTGTGGTCGATGCCACATACACACTGGTCCGGCGCCTGGTGCGCGGCGAGCGGGTGTACGAGGCCCACCGCAGTCACGCTTACCAGTTTGCCTCGCGTCGGCATGGCAGCCACCTGCCGGTCAGCCTGTCAGTGGCGGCCATCAACCTGTTCTGGTTGTTGCCCATCGCTGTGGCGGTGCTGGCCCTGGACCTCGACGGGGCGACAGGAACATTGCTGGCTTATGCGCCTCTAACGGTGCTCGCGGTCAAATACCGTGCGGGTGAACGGGAGTAAGATGCTCGAATGTACTGAACATCGCGTAACTCGGTTGTATGTGCGGATTGGCTGGCAGGGCCCCAAGGGGGGTGAGCGAGGCTTCATGACACTGAGGAGAGCGGGATGAGTGGCACCAACAGAGAAGGGTTCCGCCAGTTCCTGGTGAACCTGTCACGGCGGCAGAAGCGCCTGATACAAGTCTGCACCGACGTGTTGCTGATCTGGATGGCGCTGTGGCTGTCGTTCATCGTGCGCCTGGGCGTCGATGAAATGTACAACCCGATCCTGGAGCACACCTGGCTGTTCCTGGCCGCGCCGGTGGTGGCGGTGCCTCTGTTCATCCGTTTCGGCATGTACCGCGCGGTGATGCGTTACTTCGGCAACGACGCACTGATCACCATCATCAAGGCCGTTACCCTGTCGGCGTTGATCCTCGCCGTGGTGGTGTACTGGTACAGCAACCACAAGGTGGTGGTGCCACGCTCGATCATCTTCAACTACTGGTGGCTGAGCCTGGTCATCATCGGTGGCCTGCGCCTGATCATGCGCCAGTTCTTCCTCGGCGACTGGTTCACCGGCAACCACCAGATTCCTTTCACCAACCGTGATGATGGCCTGATCAAGGTCGCCATCTACGGTGCGGGCACGGCCGGCAACCAGTTGCTGGCGGCGTTGCGCATGGGCCGGGTGATGCGCCCGGTGGCGTTCATCGACGACGACAGCGACCTTGCCAACCGGGTCATTTCCGGCCTGCAGGTGTACAAACCCAAGCACCTGCAGCAGATGATCAAGGAAAGCGGCGCCCAGGAAATCCTCCTGGCCTTGCCCCGCGCCTCCCGGGCCCGGCGCAAGGAAATCCTGGCGTTCCTCGAACCTTACCCGCTGCACGTGCGCAGCGTGCCGGCCTTTGCCGATCTGGCCAGCGGCCGGGTCAAGGTCGATGACATCCAGGACGTCGACATTGCCGACCTGCTGGGGCGCGACCCGGTGCCGGCGCAGGACGAACTGCTCGATCGCTGCATCAAGAAGCAGACGGTGCTGGTCACCGGGGCAGGGGGCTCGATCGGCTCGGAGCTGTGCCGGCAGATCATCGGCCTCAAACCCAAGACCTTGCTGCTGTTCGATCACAGCGAGTTCAACCTCTACAGCATCCTCAGCGAACTGGAGCAGCGTATTTCACGCGAGTCGCTGTCGGTGCGGCTGCTGCCGATCCTCGGTTCGGCGCGCAACCAGCAGCACCTGGTCGACGTCATGAGTACCTGGCGGGTCGACACGGTCTACCACGCGGCTGCCTACAAGCATGTGCCGATGGTCGAACACAACATGGCCGAGGGCGTGCTCAACAATGTCTACGGCACCCTGTGCACCGCCCAGGCTGCGTTGCAGTCTGGCGTGGCCAATTTCGTGCTGGTTTCCACCGACAAGGCCGTGCGCCCGACCAACGTCATGGGCAGCACCAAGCGCCTCTCCGAGTTGATTTTGCAGGCGCTCAGCCGGGAAGCGGCGCCGGTGATGTATGGCGACAGCAGCAAGATTTCACGGGTGAACAAGACCCGTTTCACGATGGTGCGGTTCGGTAACGTGCTGGGTTCCTCGGGCTCGGTGATCCCGCTGTTCCACCAGCAGATCAAGGCCGGTGGGCCGCTGACTGTCACGCACCCCAAGATCACCCGTTACTTCATGACCATCCCCGAAGCGGCCCAGCTGGTGGTGCAGGCTGGGGCCATGGGGCAGGGCGGTGATGTGTTCGTGCTGGACATGGGCGAGCCGGTGAAAATCGTCGAGTTGGCCGAGAAGATGATTCACCTTTCTGGCCTGAGCGTGCGCAGCCCAGGCAACCCCCATGGCGATATCGCCATCGAGTTCTCCGGTTTGCGGCCGGGTGAGAAGCTGTATGAGGAGTTGCTGATCGGTGATGACGTTTCGCCAACCGTGCACCCGATGATCATGACCGCCAACGAAGACTTCCTGGCCTGGGACGTGCTGCGCGAGCGTTTGGCGGCGTTGCTCAAGGCGGTGGCGGAAGATGATTTCAGCCGGATCCGGCATTTGCTGCGTGAGCTGGTCAATGGTTACTCGCCCGAAGGCGAGATTGTTGATTGGCTCTATCAACAGCAGCGTCAGGACAGGTAAAGCTGCTTCCTACAGCAAGCAGGGATTCAGCCACTTCGCGGGCACTCTTCGGATCGATACTTTGGTCAGGCAGCCAAGGAAACGCTGCCTCGTCAATCCACCCGAAGGAGTGCCCGCATGCGCAATACCGTTCTTTCCTACCTGCTACTGCCCCTGTTCGCCGGCCTGGCGTTTTCGATCAGCGCCGCGCCTGCAGAGCCGCCCAAGACTCAGCCGGTACCCATGGTGAGCCAGAAGAGCACCGGGCCTGCACTTCTGAATCTGAACCAGGCCGACGCCGCAACCTTGCAAAAAGAACTCAACGGCATCGGCAAGGCGAAAGCCGACGCCATCGTGGCCTATCGCGAGGCCAACGGGCCGTTTACTTCAGTGGATGAGTTGCTGGAAATCAAAGGCATCGGCAACGCGTTGCTGGAGCGTAACCGCGACAGATTGAGCGTGGAGTAACACACGCTTGCACGGCGGCCTTTGCCAAGTGCAAGGCCGCTCTCATTCTCCGCGTGATCAGCGTGCTTACCTGTCCTGCGCATCCTTGGCATCGGCCTCGGCATTGCGTTCATGCACCTTGCGCAGTTGCTCGTCGGTCAGGGGCAGTTTTTTTGCCGTATCGCGCAGCATCATCAGCCCACCGACGATCGAGCCGAGGGCTATGATGAGTATCAGCCAGGCATACCAGGGCATCGTGTGTTCTCCTGTCAGTGTCGTGGGGTAATGCTTGTACAAATATTGAGCAGTTACCGGTTCCGTTGGTTCAATTATAGGCACCGCGCCCTGCCGGGCCAATTCCGTTGACCCGCGGCCCCCAAAGCCTGTGCCACTTCGTTTACAATGCGCGCCGTTTACGACTTGCCAAGAGAACCCCGACCATGTCCGCCTGCCAGACGCCCCTGATCGTCGCCCTGGATTTCCCTACCCGTGACGCCGCCCTGAAGCTGGCTGACCAGCTTGACCCCGCCCTGTGCCGGGTAAAAGTTGGCAAGGAGCTGTTCACCAGCAGCGCTTCGGGCATTGTCGAAACCCTGTGCGCGAAGGGCTTCGAGGTGTTCCTCGACCTCAAGTTCCACGACATCCCCAACACCACGGCCATGGCGGTCAAGGCCGCTGCCGAGATGGGTGTATGGATGGTCAACGTGCATTGCTCCGGTGGCCTGCGCATGATGGCCGCCTGCCGCGAGGAGCTGGCCAAGCGCAGCGGCCCGCAGCCGCTGCTGATCGGCGTGACCGTGCTGACCAGCATGGAGCGTGAGGACCTGGCCGGCATCGGCCTGGACGTGGACCCGCAGGTGCAAGTGCTGCGCCTGGCGGCGCTGGCAGAAAAGGCCGGCATGGACGGCCTGGTGTGCTCGGCACTGGAAGCCCCCGCGCTTAAGGCCGCGCACCCGGCGCTGCAGCTGGTGACGCCTGGCATTCGCCCTGCGGGCAGCGCCCAGGATGACCAGCGCCGTATCCTCACTCCGCGCCAGGCACTGGATGCAGGTTCCGACTACCTGGTGATCGGTCGCCCGATCAGCAAGGCTGAGAACCCGGCGCAAGCGCTGGCTGAGGTTGTGGCGCAAATCCGTAACTGATCTTTCGGTAGTATCAGCTTGCCATGGGCAGGTGCTGATCACGCTCAGTCGAACAGGGGTGTTGAATGTCAATCGATGTATCGGTCGAATCCCCGGCGCAGCGCTGGGGGCGGATGATCAACGGCTATGTACTGCCGTTGGGTTGGCTGGTGATGCTTACCGGAATGTTCTGGGCCTGGGATCGCACGCTGTATCACAAGCTGTTCTACGCCCTGCTGGCGCTGCCGACATTGGTGGCGCTGCTGCTGCAGCCGCGCATGCTCAAGGCATTGCTCAACAACCCGCTGTTCATCGCCTTCGTGGTGTTCAGTGCCTATACCCTGCTGACAGTCACCTGGTCAGAGGGGCAAGGCTCGGTGGGAAGCTTGTTCAAGCGGCCGCTGTACATCGCAATGCTGCTGCTTTCGGCAGGCATCATCACCTTGCAGTCGCCGTCAATGCTGCATCAGTGCGTGCAGTTGGCGGCCAGGTTCGTGGCGCTGGCAGCGTTCATCTCGGTGGTCTTTTTCGTGGTCTACCAGATGCCCGCCGGGGCAGAGCGCCTGGATGGCTATGGTGCGCTCTACAACCCATTGCTGACCGGGCACGTACTGGGTGCCTTCGCTTGCATCTGGCTGGTGTCCTGGTTCCAGGCCCGCCGTTTGCTCGACCCGATGTCGCTGGTCTGCCTGGCGGTACTGGGTGTGGCGATCCTGGCCACCGGTTCCAGAACGCCCTTGGTCGGGCTGGCGGCCGCGCTGGGTTGGTTGATGATCGTGGGGGAGCGCAAACGGCGGTGGTTGGCCTTGGCGGTGGTGGTTATCGCCCTGGTTGGCGTTGCACTGCTCTACCCGGAAGCCATCACCCAGCGCGGTGTGTCCTACCGGCCGGCCATCTGGATGGAGGCGCTGCGTCAGATTGGTGAGCGCCCGTGGTTGGGCCATGGCTATGACGCGCCGATGACCGTGATACTGCCTGGCGTGGACTTCACCCTTGCCGATCCGCACAACATCGAGCTGGGTGTGCTTTACGCGGGTGGCATTGTCGGCTTTGCCTTGTGGATGGTGCTTTACGGCCTGGCCATGTACTTCTGCTGGGCTTACCGCAAGCACCCAGGGGTTTGCCTTGCGGCTGCCTGGTTGATCTTCGGCTTCGCTTCGGGCCTGACCGAAGGCAATGCCTTCATGTCACGGCCGAAGGAGCACTGGTTCCTGATCTGGATGCCAATCGCGCTGGTCTACGCGCAGTCACTGATTTACTGGCAGCGCCCGCGCATTGCCTAAGAGCAGACCATCCGCCACATGCCGCGCAGGGTTTTCTTGTTCCAGTACTTGAGCGGGATTTGCGAAAGGATTTCCCGGCTCAGTGCCTTGTCGCGGTTGGCGTACTTCAGCACCATCGAGTTACGGAACTTCATGCACACCTGCTCGTACTGCGGGTGGTCGCTGAACACGGCGAAGGTGCGCAGTACGTTGTCCACCATGAAGCGGCCATTCTTGAAGGTGTTGGTCGGGTGGTCTCGGTACTGTGCCAGCACCTCGCCCAGTACATCGATGAAATAACCGGCCCGGGCGATCGACAGTTCGATGTAGACATCTTCCAGGCGGATATCGGCATTGAAGCCGCCTACCTTCTCCAAGGCCTCGCGACGCAGCATCAGGGTCGCTGCCATGGGGCCTGGCTTGCGGTCGAGGAACAGGTCGTCGAACTCCAGGCGGCGGAAGGGCAGGTTGCGGTTGCGCTGCTCGCGCGCGCCCATGACGTTGCCGTCCTGGTCGATGGTTTCGATATTGGCCGAGCAGATGCCCACTTCAGGCTTGCCGTTCATGTATTCCACCTGGGTGGCGATACGGTGCGGCAGCATGATGTCGTCGGAGCCGAATGGCACGATCAGGCTACCCTTGGCGCGGGCGATCGCGTCGTTCAGGGTGCGTGCCAGGCCCTGGTTGGCCTGAAGGCGCAAATCGAACCCGTGCTGTTCCTGCAGGCGCTTGAGCAATGCAGGGCTGTCATCCTTGGAGCCATCGTCGATCACCAGAAGCTCGATGTGCTTGTAGGTCTGGTTGATGACGCTGTTGATGCTTTCTTCGATGTAACGTGCGTGGTTGTATGACGCAATGATCACTGTCACCAACGGCGTGTCACTAACGTCGTGACGCTGAGAACCCATGTAGAACCTCTGACCTATATTCGTTTCGTGTGCAGCATCAATAGCAGGCTGTCTGCTGGTTTCCCTGAGCAGTGGCTATATGGCATTTTTGTGAAGGCGGCCGCATTCTAAAGGAAGGTGTTGCCAGAGGGATATGGCGGGGCCGTTTGTGGGGTTGATCCGCAGCAGCAAAAAGGGCCGGTATGCATGCATACCGGCCCTTTCGCCTTGCAGCTGATTGACTCAGGCAATAACCAGCGGTGCGAACCCTTTTACCAGGTCATCCAGCGCCTTGATCTGTGCCAGGAACGGCTCCAGCTTGTCCAGCGGCAGGGCGCTAGGGCCGTCGCACTTGGCCTGGTCCGGGTTCGGGTGGGCTTCCAGGAACAGGCCGGCCAGGCCAACCGCCATGCCGGCACGTGCCAGGTCTACCACCTGCTCGCGACGGCCACCGGAGGCCGCGCCGGACGGGTCGCGGTTCTGCAGGGCGTGGGTGACGTCGAAGATGATCGGCAGGTTGTCGCAGGTGCGCTTCATCACGCCGAAGCCGAGCATGTCGACCACCAGGTTGTCGTAGCCCATGCAGGTGCCGCGGTCGCAGAGGATCAGCTGGTCGTTACCGGCTTCCTTGAACTTGTGCACAATGTTCTGCATCTGCGAGGGGCTGAGGAACTGCGGCTTCTTGATGTTGACTGGCTTGCCGGTCTTGGCCAGGGCGACCACCAGGTCGGTCTGGCGGGCAAGGAAGGCAGGCAGCTGCAGCACGTCGACCACTTCGGCGACGGGGGCGCACTGGTAGATCTCGTGCACGTCGGTGATGATCGGCACGCCGAACTCGGCCTTCACTTTCTCGAAGATGCGCAGGCCTTCTTCCATGCCTGGGCCACGGTAGGAGTGGATCGAGGAGCGGTTGGCCTTGTCGAAACTGGCCTTGAACACGTAAGGGATGCCCAGTTTCTCGGTAACCCGAACGTACTCGGCGCAGGCGGTCAGGGCCAGGTCCTCGGACTCGAGCACGTTGATGCCGCCGAAGAGGACGAACGGGGCGGTGTTGGAGCACTCGATGGTGGGGGTGATCTTGATCATGGTCATCTCTGCAAATCCCGGTCACTGGTTTCAGTGGCGAGGGGGAATATTACAAGATCTGCGCTGCCTGTGCCGGCCCTTTCGCGGGCAAGCCCGCTCCCACAGGTATTGCACAGAGTCGGCTGTTTGCAGAGCTCTTGTGGGAGCGGGCTTGCCCGCGAAAGGGCCGGCACAGGCTTGATCCAGTCTCAGACCTTCAACACCAACTTGCCAAAGTTCTCGCCGCTGAACAGCTTGAGCAGCGTCTCGGGGAATGTCTCCAGCCCCTCGACCACATCCTCCTTGCTCTTGACCTTGCCCGCAGCCAGCCAGCCGGCCATCTCCTGCGCGGCCTTGCCGTAGTCCTTGGCGTGGTCCATCACCACGAAGCCTTCCATGCGTGCGCGGTTCACCAGCAGCGCCAGGTAGTTGGCCGGGCCTTTCACGGCTTCCTTGTTGTTGTACTGGCTGATGGCACCGCAGATGACGATGCGCGCCTTGAAATTGATGCGGGTGAGCACGGCGTCGAGGATTTCGCCACCGACGTTGTCGAAGTACACGTCAACGCCTTTGGGGCATTCGCGTTTCAGGCCGGCCAGCACGTCTTCGGCCTTGTAGTCGATCACGCCATCGAAACCCAGTTCGTCCTTGAGGTACTGGCATTTCTGCGCGCCACCGGCGATGCCGACCACATGGCAGCCCTTGAGCTTGGCGATCTGGCCGACGATGCTGCCCACCGCGCCGGCCGCGCCGGAGATGACCACGGTTTCGCCGGCCTTGGGCTGGCCAACCTCGAGCAGGGCGAAGTAGGCGGTCATGCCGGTCATGCCCAGGGCCGAGAGGTAGCGGGGCAGGGGCGCAAGTCTGGGGTCGATCTTGTGCAGGCCCTGGGGCTCGCCGGTGAAGAAGTCCTGCACGCCGAGGGCGCCGCTGACATGGTCACCGGGTTTGTAGTCCGGGTGGCTGGAGGCGACCACTTCGCCGACGCCCAGGGCGCGCATCACCTGGCCGAGGGCGACGGGCGGGATGTACGACTTGCCTTCGTTCATCCAGCCGCGCATGGCCGGGTCCAGCGACAGGTACAGGTTGCGTACCTGGATCTGCCCGGCGGCGGGGGCCTCGGCAGGTACTGTCTCGAAGTTGAAGTCGTCACGGCGCACGGCGCCGACCGGGCGTTTGGCAAGCAGGAAGCGGCGGTTGGTCTGGGTCATGGGAGGTCCTTGTAGACGATGAGGCACAGCGGCCAATTTAACCTGCTGATGCAAGTTGGTCCTTAAAATCACTGGAAAGCATGATAGCCCAACCGTTGCCCTGATGATGCTGCCCAGCCGGGCGGTGGGCTGACTAGACTCTGAGCCCATCTATCACCTTCAGGAGCAGACGATGAGCATGACCTTTTCCGGCCAGGTAGCCCTGGTCACCGGCGGTGCGGCGGGTATCGGCAGGGCAACCGCATTGGCCTTTGCCCGCGAAGGCCTGAAGGTGGTGGTGGCCGACCTTGACCCGGTTGCGGGCGAGGCTACGGTGGCGTTGATTCGCGAGGCGGCTGGCGAGGCGTTGTTCGTGGCCTGTGACGTGACCCAGGAGGTCCAGGTGCGCCAGCTGCATGAACGGGCCATCGCGGCCTATGGTCGCCTGGATTACGCTTTCAACAATGCCGGCATCGAGATCGAAAAGGGGCGCCTGGCCGAGGGTAGCGAGGCGGAATTCGACGCCATCATGGGCGTCAATGTCAAAGGCGTATGGCTGTGCATGAAGTACCAGCTGCCGCTGTTGCTGGCCCAGGGCGGCGGGGCGATCGTCAACACTGCCTCGGTAGCGGGCCTGGGCGCGGCGCCGAAGATGAGCATCTACGCCGCCTCCAAGCATGCGGTGATCGGCCTGACCAAATCGGCGGCCATCGAATATGCCAAGAAAGGTATCCGGGTGAATGCCGTGTGCCCGGCGGTGATCGACACCGACATGTTCCGCCGCGCCTACGAGGCAGACCCACGCAAGGCCGAATTTGCCGCTGCGATGCACCCGGTTGGGCGTATCGGCAAGGTCGAGGAAGTTGCCGGTGCGGTGCTGTACCTTTGCAGCGATGGCGCGGCATTCACTACCGGGCACAGCCTGACCGTGGATGGCGGGGCTACCGCGATCTGACGCCAGTACGCAGGGCGACCTTCAGCTAGCTGATTGCGACAGGCTCATAGCCATTTGACACCATTTTGGCGTCAACCCCTTGTTAGCAGGGCAATAACGTTGCCACGCTTGGCCCTCGGCAAAACCTTGCACGGTGAAGGGGGATCGGCGATGGCGGCGAGCAGGCACGGTGTTCTGGCCAACCTGGGCATGGCCCGCAAACTGGGCCTGGGGTTTGCCCTGGTGCTGCTGCTGACCGTGGCGGTGGCGGCCATCGGCATCGCGGCGCTGCACAGCGTCGGCCAGCGCTTCGACGGCCTGCGCCAGCTGGGCCAGTTCAATACCGACCTGCTGCGGCTGCGCCAGCACGAGCAGGCCTTTGCCCTGCGCTCTGACATCAAGGAGGCCGAGGCCTTGCGCAGCGGTCTGCAGAACCTTGCCGAACGCGCCCGCAGCCTGCCGGCGCTGGCGGCGGCCGAGGCAGACCTGACGGCTTACGGCCAGGCTTTCGAAGCTTTTGTGGAAGCTGTGCAGGCCAAGGAGCTGGCACTGGACATGGCCAGCTGGTCGGTGTCCAGCGTGGCCAACAACCTCGATGTGCTGCAGGCCGGTCTGGCCGACGATGCCAGCTACACCCTCAAACAGTCCCAGGGCCAGCAAGGTGGCGAGTTCCTTGAACAGGCCGGGCAGGTGGCGCAGGTGTCGCGGCTGATGCTGCAGGCCATGGACGAGGCGCGGGTGCGCCTGGACAAGAGCCGCAAGGGCGAGGAGGGCGACGCCCAGGGCCGTATCGCCCAGACGGTCGAAGCGGCGCAGTTGGTCGAGCAGCTCAAGGCCGGTGTCAGTGACGCGGGCTACCAGAGTGTGCTTGGCGAGGTGGCCGGGCACATTGCCAGCTTCTCCGACAAACTCAATGAATACACCGACCTGCTCGGCAAGGAACAGGGCATCAAGGCGCAGTTGCAGGCGCGTGCCGAGCAGGTCACGGGCCGCGTCGACCAGGCCTATGCCGTCGATCAGCAGGCCATGCAGGCTGAACTGGCACGCAACAGCGTGGCCATAGCCTTGGCCACCGGGCTGGCGTTGCTGGTGGGCATCCTCGCCGCCTGGTTGATCACCCGTGCCGTGGTTGGCCCGCTCAAGCGCGTGATCGGCCGTGCCCAGCGCATTGCCGCTGGCGAGTTGGGCCTGGAGCACGAAGCGCCGCGCACGGATGAAGTTGGCCAGTTGATGCAGGCCATGCAGCAGATGGCCGCCGGGTTGTCCGGGGTGGTCAGCGGCCTGCAGCAAGGCATCGAGCAGTTGGCGGGCAGCGCCCAGGCGTTGTCGGCGGTGACCGAGCAGACCAACCGAGAAGTCGGCAGCCAGAAGGAAGAAACCGAGCAGGTGGCCACCGCCATGCAGCAGATGACCGCCACCGTGCACGATGTGGCGCGCAATGCCGAAGAAGCCGCACAGGCGGCGCAGGCGGCCGATGACAAGGTCGATGCTGGCCAGCGTGTGGTGCGCGAGAGCATGCAGCGCATCGAGCAGCTGGCGACGGCAGCGGACACCGCCAGCGCCGGTATCGATAGCCTGAGTGCCGAGATCCACACCATTGGCGATGTGCTGGCGGTGATCAAGAGCGTGGCCGAGCAGACCAACCTGCTGGCGCTCAACGCAGCCATCGAAGCGGCCCGGGCGGGTGAGCAGGGGCGTGGTTTTGCGGTGGTGGCGGACGAGGTACGGGCGCTGGCCCGGCGTACCCGGCAGTCGACCGAGGAAATCGAACGGCTGGTGGCCAGCCTGCGTGGCAATGCCCAGCAGTCGGTGGCGCAGATCCGTGGCAGTACCGAGCTGGTGCGCCTGGCTGTGGCCGATGCGCTGCAGACTGAAAGCGCGCTGGGCAGCATCGCCGTGGCGGTGTCGTTGATCCAACAGATGAACCAGCAGATTGCCGCGGCGGCCGAGCAGCAGAGTTCGGTGGCCGAGGAAATCAGCCGCAGCGTGACGCAGATCCGTGGCAGCGCCGATCAGGCGTCGCTGGCGATGCAGGACAATGCCCGCTCCAGTATCGAGCTGGCGCAGCTGGGCAGTGACCTCAAAGGCATGGTCGGCCACTTCAGGCTGTGATTGCCTGTACCGGCCTCTTCGCGGGCAAGCCCGCTCCCACAGAGAGGGTGCAGGCCGTGAGCGTGGCACTGGACCTGTGGGAGCGGGCTTGCCCGCGAAGAGGCCGGTACAGGCAGCAGAAAAACTTCAGCCCTTGCGCGGATTGAGGATCAGCAAGGTCAATACCCCCGCCACGATTCCCCAGAACGCCGAGCCGATCGAGAACAGGGTGAACCCCGAAGCCGTCACCATGAAGGTGATCAGCGCTGCCTCACGCTCCCGTGCCTCGCTCATGGCCACGGTCAGCCCGTTCATGATCGAACCGAACAGCGCCAGCGCCGCAATCGACAGCACCAGCTCCTTTGGCAGCGCCGCAAACAAGGCCGCCAGGGTGGCGCCGAACGTGCCGGCAATGCCATAGAAAATCCCGCACCACACTGCCGCGGTATAGCGTTTGCCCGGGTCTTCATGGGCATGCGGCCCGGTGCAGATCGCCGCGCTGATCGCCGCCAGGTTGACTCCGTGCGAGCCGAACGGTGCCAGCAGCAGCGAGGCGAACCCAGTCGCCGAAATCAGCGGCGAAGCCGGCACCTGGTAACCGTCGGCACGCAGCACGGCCACGCCAGGCATGTTCTGCGAGGTCATGGCCACCACGAACAGCGGGATGCCGATACTGATGGTCGCGGCCAGCGAGAAGCTTGGCGTGGTCCACACTGGGGTGGCCACCTCCAGCTTGAAGCCGCTGAAGTCCAGCAGGCCGAGCGCGCCAGACAGTGCCGTGCCCACCAGCAATGCTGCCAGCACGCAGTAGCGCGGCGACAGGCGCTTGACCAGCAGATAGCTGAAGAACATACCCAGTACCAGCAGTGTGCGGTGCTGGGCGGCAACGAAGATTTCGCTGCCGATCTTGAACAGGATCCCGGCCAGCAAGGCCGAGGCCAGCGACGCCGGGATGCGCTTGACCAGGCGCTCGAAGCTGCCGGTCAGGCCGCAGATCACCACCAGCAGCGCACAGGTAATGTAGGCACCAATGGCTTCGCCGTAGCTGACCCCGCCAAGGCTGGTGATCAGCAGCGCCGCACCGGGCGTCGACCAGGCCACGGTGATCGGCGTGCGGTAGCGCAGCGACAGGCCGATGCTGCACACCGCCATGCCGATCGACAGCGCCCAGATCCACGAAGAGATCTGCGCGCTGGTCAAGCCGGCCGCCTGGCCAGCCTGGAACATCAGCACCAGCGAGCTGGTGTAGCCGGTGAGCATGGCGATGAAGCCGGCGACCACCGCCGACGGGGAGCTGTCTGCCAGGGGCCGCAGGCGTGCGGAGGTGGCATC